>Ga0070674_100001249_pt1 | contig 13382 bp, 8 predicted proteins | sample KBSM33metaG_FD_65344 | JGI IMG/M metagenome (GOLD analysis project Ga0070674, IMG submission 65344) | Miscanthus rhizosphere microbial communities from Kellogg Biological Station, Michigan, USA - KBS M3-3 metaG | ecosystem: Host-associated > Plants > Roots > Rhizosphere > Soil ... | reverse complement strand
CAAGGGGCCGGGCGGTCCGGCGCTCTTCGTTCCTGACCTGGGCCGCCCGCGGCGCCCTGCTGCTGTGCATCGCTATGCCTGCCAGCGTGCTGGCTGCCGAGCCTGCGCCGGGCAGCAACCCGCTGCTGCGCGATGTACATACCGCGGACCCCGCGCCGCTGGTCGTGGGCGACACGGTCTACCTCTACGTCGGCCATGACGAGGCGAAGGCCAACGACTTCTTCCTCATGAAGGAGTGGCTGAGCTATTCGTCCAAGGACCTACGCCACTGGACCGCCCACGGCCCGATCATGAAGCCCACCGACTTCAAATGGGCGGTGGGCGCCGCCTGGGCCGCACAGGTGGTGCGGCGCAACGGCCGCTATTACCTTTATGCTACCGTGCAGCACGACGACACGCGGCCCGGCATGTCTATTGGGGTCGCGGTGGCCGACAACCCGTTGGGCCCGTTCACGGATGCGCGCGGCTCGGCGCTGGTCACCGATGCCACGACGCCGAGCCCCTATAATTGGAACGACATCGACCCCACCGTCTTCATCGACGACGACGGCACCGCCTGGCTGGCTTGGGGCAACCCGGTACTCTACCTGGCCCGGCTCAAGCCGAACATGACCGAACTGGATGGCCCCATCGAGAAGATCGCGCTGCCCAACTATACCGAAGGGCCGTGGCTGTCGAAGCGCAAGGGCATGTACTACATGACCTACGCATCGATGGCGCACCAGAATGTCTGGGAGCGCCTGTCCTATGCGACCGCGCCCAGTCCGCGCGGGCCCTGGGCCTATCAGGGCGAGCTGACCGGCCAGACCCGCAATAGCTATACCATCCACCCGGCCATCATCGACGACTTCAAGGGCCAGTCCTACCTGTTCTATCACAATGGCGAGCTAACTACGCCCGACGGCCAGACCGGCGACGGCAACCGCCGCTCCGTCACGATGGAGTACCTTTACTACGACGCCGACGGCCGCATGTGGCCCGTTACGCAGACCGCGGCGGGCATCAGCACGCCGCCCCAGCCGCCCGCCGGCAGGGTGCCCGCGCCGGCGGACCCTGGCCGCTCCGACCCCCGTGTGGCCGTCCAACAGTTCGCCCAGGGCTATCCGGAAACCTGGCCGGGCCGCCCGGCGCTGGCATCGGTCACCCGGCCTTTCGACCAGGCTCCTGAGCCTATGGGCTTCAATGGCGAGCGCGGCGGCAGCCGCCTGGCGCAGACCTTCGTGCCGCGCGCCGACATCGCACTGGGCCGGCTCAGCCTCTACGCCGGCGACGGCCTCGGCACGGACGCCTCGCACTCATTGCGGCTGTCGCTGCGTGACGTGGAGGCCGGCACCGAACTGCTCGGCGCCGGCCAGGGGCTCGCCATCGCGTACCGGCCGCAAGGGGCCGGCCTGCTGAGCTTCGACTTCAGTGCCCATCCGCCCATCGTCCTGCGAGCCGGTCGCCGCTACGCGCTGGCGCTTCAGGGCGACAGGGGGGCGCTGACGCTCTTCCTGCGCGCCAGCCGCGACGACGTCTATGCCGACGGCGAAGCCAGCGTCGACGACCGGCCGCTGAAGGACGCGAAGGGCCACCCCGCGGACATCGCGTTCGCGCTGTACGCACGCGACGCGCGCTGAGCCTGCCCACGCGACGCATTCAGTTCCGCAACGGCCCATTTCAACCAAGAAAGCATAGTGTCTCCATGCGCCTTCTGACTTCCGCGGCCGCGATCGCTGCCGCCCTGAGCCTGCCTGTCGCGGCGCAGGCCGCCGATGCGCCGGTTCAGGTGATACTTGATGCGTCCAGGCCCGGCGCTGTGATCGACCGCAATATCTTCGGCCAGTTCGCCGAGCATTTGGGCAGCGGTATCTACGGCGGCATCTGGGTCGGCAAGGATTCCACGATTCCAAACACGCGCGGTATCCGCAAGGATGTCGTGGCGGCCTTGAAAGCGCTCAAGGTCCCCAACGTCCGCTGGCCGGGCGGCTGCTTCGCCGATCAATATGATTGGCGCCGCGGAATCGGCCCTGAGCGCAAGCCGGCCGTCGGCGAGCCAAATAGTTTCGGCACCGACGAATTCATGGACTTCGCCCAGCAGATCGGAACCGAAGCCTATGTCTCGGTCAATCTCGGCTCCGGCACTGCGCAGGAAGCCGCCGAATGGCTCGAATATATGACCGCGCCGGCCGACGACGCTTTGGGTGCCGAGCGCGCCAAAAACGGTCACCCTGAGCCGTACAAGGTCGCCATCCTCGGCCTCGGCAACGAATCCTGGGACTGCGGCGGCCCCATGTTGCCGGATTTTTACATCAGCGAAATGAAGCGCTTTTCGCACTTCGTGCACAATTACAATGCTGCCCAACCGATGAAGCGCGTCGCCGTCGGGCCGAGCGGCGCCGATCCCACCTACACCGACGCCGTCATGAAGGCCTGGAAGAGCCGTTCCTGGGCCTGGGACATCGAGGGCCTGTCGCTGCACTCGTACAGCGCGGGCGGCTGGCCGCCGCATATGGCGGACACCGGCTTTGGCGAGAAGGACTATGCCGTCCTGCTCAAAGACTCGATCGGCATGGACGACACGCTCAAGACGCAGTCGGTGATCATGGACAAATATGATCCCGAAAAGAAGGTCGCCCTGGTGGTCGACGAATGGGGCTCGTGGCTTGCGCCGACGCCTGGGTCGAACCCGGACGGCCTGGCGCAGCAGAACACCCAGCGCGACGCCGTGCTGGCCGCGCTCAACATCAACATCTTCGCGCGCCACGCCGACCGCGTCCGCATGGCCAATATCGCGCAGATGATCAACGTCCTGCAGGCCATGATTCTGACCGACAAGGGCAAGATGCTGCTGACGCCGACCTATCACGTCTTCCACATGTATGTGCCGTTCCAGGATGCGACCTTCGTACCGCTGATATTCGACGCCGGCACCTATACGACCAACGGAGTCACCCTGCCGCGTGTCGATGCCGTCGCGGCCAGGGACAAGGCCGGCAAGATATGGATCGCCGTCACTAATATCGACGCGAAGTCGCCCGCGACATTCAGCTTCTCACTTGCAGGTGTGAAGGCCACCAACGCTTCGGGCCGAACCCTTTCGGCGCCGAAAGTCGACAGCCTCAATACCTTCGACGCACCCAATACCGTCGCCCCCAAGGCCCTGTCGGCCAAGGTCGAGGGCGGTAAGCTGACCATCACCGTCGCACCGGCATCGGTGACGGTGCTTGGTCTCGAATAGTCGGAGCGCCCAAGCGTGATCCGATATCCGATGCAGGCATCAGACCGGCCCGGGGAGCCAGTTCGATAATTTGAGCTCGGCGGCCTCGGCGATCGACGCATAGACGAGGCGCAGCGCGTCTTCGCCGATGCAGTAAGGCGGCATGACGTAGACCGTGTTACCGAGCGGCCGCAGCAGGATATCGCGCGACTGGAAGAAGCCGAGAAGCTTCGGCGCGAGCGCGGAGAGATAGCCTGCGCTCTCCGCTCCCAGTTCGAAGGCTGCGATAGTGCCCTTTCTGCGGCGATTTCTGACGCCGGCCGGCAACGCGTCGAGATGCTTCTGCTGCCGCAGGCCCAATGTGGCGATGCGCTCCGCCACCGGTTCTTCGCGCCATATCGCCAGGTTGGCGAGCGCCGCCGCGCACGCGATTGGGTTGGCCGTGTAGCTCGAAGAATGGAACAGCATGGTCGCGCGCTCTTCTGACCAATGCGCCTCGAAGATTTCGGCGGTCGCCATCGTCACCGCCAATGGCATCGCGCCGCCGGTGAGCCCCTTCGACAGGCACAGGATGTCGGGAACGATCGACGCCTGCTCAGAGGCGAAGAGCGTGCCCGTACGCCCCCATCCCGTCATCACTTCGTCGGCGATGAACAGCACGCCGTGCCGCGTACAGATTGCGCGCATCTGCTTCAGCAGATCCGGCTCGTAGAAGAGCATTCCCCCCGCACCGAGTACGAGCGGCTCCAAAATGAACGCGGCCGGCCGCGCGCGACAGGCCGCGTCCAAAGCCTCCAGCGTGTTCGTGCCTTGTCCGATCGGAAAGGGAATGGTCTCGACGTCGAACAGGAGCGGCGCGTAGGCGCGATTGTAGACGCCGCGCGCACCCACCGACATGGTGCCGACCGTGTCGCCGTGATAGCCATGCTCCAGCACCAGAATGCGGTGACGCGGCTCACCGCGATTAAGCCAGAAGCCCAGCGCCATCTTGAGCGCGACCTCGACCGCGGTCGAACCGGAATCGGAATAAAATATGTGAGGAAGCGCGCCACCGAGAAGGGCGACCAGCTCCTCGGCCAGCTGCTCGGCGGGTGCGTGCGTCCAGCCGGCGAAGATGATCTGATCGAGCCGCTCCGTCTGTTCGCGTATCGCCGCCATGATGCGCGGGTGGCAGTGGCCATGGGTCGTCACCCACCAGGACGAAATCGCGTCGACTATCTGACGCCCGTCATCCGTATAGAGCATCGCCCCTTCGGCGCGCGCCACGCGCGGAATCGGCTCGCGAAGGCCATGCTGCGTGAAGGGATGCCAGACGGCGGATCTCGTCACGCGAAATCACCGACGCGGAAATTCGCGGCAAAGGCCGCGGCAAGGCTTTCGGCATCGAGCCCATCGAGGAGTGGCAATCGCCCCAGTCGCTTGACGTCCCCGAGCGCCGCAATCGTGGCTTCGTTGTCCTCGTTGGGCTCACCGACGAACGCGATGCCGAGCACGGGGATGCCGCGCATGCGCATCGCTTCCAGCGAGAGAAGGCTGTGATTGATGGTGCCCAGACTCGTTCTTGCGACGAGCACGATGCGCGCCTGCCATCGCACGAAGAGGTCAGCAAAAAGGAGCGAGCGGGTGACCGGTACCAAAAGCCCGCCCGCGCCTTCGATAACGAGCGCGTCGGCAATCGGGAGGGACAGGCGAGCCGGATCGATCACGACCTCCGCCAGTTCGGCCGCGCGATGCGGCGAAAGCGGATGCGCGAACCGGTATGCCTCCGGCAGGACCTGACGCACGCCGAGCGCGCGCGCCGTCTCGCTGTCGGAAAGTTCGTCATCGAGCCCTGACTGGATCGGCTTCCAATAAGCCGCGCCGAGCGCCCGGGCGAGCGCGGCCGCGAAGACGGTCTTGCCTACCCCGGTGTCGGTGCCGGTGACCACGATCGGGCTCATCCGCCCGACCCTGCCTGGCCGCCAATGCAGGTCGCCACCACATAGCGCGCCCTCGCGCCGCCCGCCTCGAACTGGCGCATCACGCTTCGCAGGGCGATAGCGGAAAGCGGGCGGTATCCAGGCTGCGGCGTACCGGCGCCGATCGACTTCAGCGATCGGAGGAAGGCGCGTGCGTTCGGATATTCGCGGACCAGCGTTTGTACCGTCACTTCAAGGCCGATTTCTCGCAACCGGTCGAGCGTCGGATAGTCAGGCGTACCCGGTGTCAGCTCGCCATAAGCTTCGCGCCACTCGGCGAAACTTCCCGCGCCCAGCGTCGTGAAGGCAAGCCGGCCCTTCGGTGCGAGCAATCGACGAAGGCGATCAATGCACGCCGGCAGTTCCGGTACCCATTGCAATGCCAGGCTCGAGCAAATGACGTCGAACGGACCGGACAGCGTCGGCTGGCTCGCATCCATGATGGCGAAATGTGCGCCCGCATAGCCTTGCAGGCGCTGCCGGGCGCGATCGACCATCGCCGGCGCAATGTCGGTTACCCAATATTCCGCATGAGGCAGATGATCCAGCAATGCGCGGCTCAGAAAGCCCGTTCCGCATCCCAGCTCCAATATCCTGGGATGCTCGGGCAATCGATCCGCGAGGATCGTGCAAGCGAGCGTGGTTGCCACCTGCCGCTGAACATCAGCGTGGCCGTCATAGTTTGATGCGCGATCGAAGCTTGCCGCTACCCCCACGCAAAGCTCCGAATGTTGTCGGCGCACCAGGCGGTGTGCGTGAGCGGCAGCAAATGTCCTCCCTCTGCGTGAACTGCCCGCGTCGCCCCCAGGAAGACGGTGTCGCGCAAGGCCGGCGGAAGGATCGGGTCAGCGCCGCCGTGAAGGACGAGCATCCGGCGTCGTGTGGATTCGGCACGCTCGGTCGCGAGCGACGTCAAATCATCCGCCAGCCGCTGCGCCTGCAAGGATTCGGGTGCGTGCGGCGCGCCGCACCGATTGCGAAATTCATTGAGCACGACGCCCGGCACTTCCGCGAATCTACGTCGCATATGATCGAGAACCCGATCGGGTACCCCATCCGGACCCGTGAAACGATCGAAGCCGTTGATGGCGATCAGCGGCATATCGGCCGGCAGCAGCTGAGCCAGCAGCAACGCGCCCAACGAATGCCCCACGGCTATCAGCGGCGGCGCTACCGACGGCGCCGCGGGCCGACCGAAATAGCCGCGATCCCATCGCACCGACGCAAAATCCGGCAATCGCTCGCACAGTGCATCCCACAAAGTGTGATCGAAACCCCATCCGTGCAGGAAGAGGAGCGTTGGTCGTGTCATCGCAGACGCGCAAGCACGGCGTCCACCAGAAGATCAACATCCTCCGTGCGGTGTGTGGCGCGAAGCGCGATGCGCAGACGGCTGGTGCCCTGCGGAACGGTGGGCGGCCGGATCGCGGCGGCAAGCAAGCCATCCGACATGAGCCCCTCGGCAAGCTTCAGCGTCTCCTCCGCACCGCCGACAATCACGGGCACGATGTGCGTGCTGCTGTCCGCCACATCCAGCCCGCCGCCGCTGAGACGGGCCCGCAGGTGCGCGCCATGCGCAGCCAGGATCTCGCGCTCTTTGTCCATCGCCGGAACCAACTCGATCGCGGCATCGATCGCCCCAAGCACGGAAGGCGGCAGCGCAGTGGAGAAAATGAAGCCGCTGCAGCAATTGACGAGATAATCGATCAGCAGCTGCGAGCCGGCCACATAGGCCCCGAAGCTCCCCATCGCCTTGCTGAACGTGCCCATGACGAGATCCGCCGATCGGGGGCTCGCTTTGGACAGGCCGCCGCCTTGCGGCCCAAGCACGCCCGTCGCATGCGCCTCGTCCACATAGACGAACGCTTCGTGCCTCTTCGCGATCACCGACAAATGTTCGAGATCGACGCGGTCGCCGTCCATGCTGAAGACGCTTTCGGTCACGATCAGGCGAGGCCCGCATTCGTCCGCATGCCGTTCGAGCAATTGCTCGAGATGCGCCAGATCGTTGTGGGGGAAGCGTATCTGGCGGTGGCCGGCGGCGCCCGCGTGAAGGCTGGCATGGATCAGGCGATCGGTGAAAAGCAGGGTGCCGGGCGCGGCCTTCAGCAAAGCGGCGAGCACGGCAGCGTTCAACTGCCAACCGGAGGCGAACAGGAGCGCCGCCTCGGTCCCCTTGAACTTCGCCACCCGCGCCTCGAGGTCCAGACATGCCTCGCTCGTTCCCGTGACAAGGCGGGATGCGCCGCTACCGGAGCCGAAGCGCGCGCCCCATTCGGCGCTCCGTTCCGAGAGTAACGGATGCCGCGCCAGACCGAGATAATCGTTGCTCGCAAAATCGAGCAAATATCTACCCGATCGGCTCAGGCGGGATGGTTCAATGATCTCGGTCGCCGAAAATCGACGTCGTTCGTGACGGGCGTCCAATCGGTCGAGCGCGGCTGCGAGGTGCGACCCGAGGGAAGTCATTCCAACGGCTCTAGGTGAACGAGCTGCCCCTGCCAACGACGCTATCCCGCCAAGCGCGGCGTGATCGAACGCGTCGGCCATTGGGCGCGAGATCAGAGAACGTTCGTTCGCGCCGTAAGCGAAACCCGCGCCAGGCCCGATCGGCCGCTGCGTTCAGCCGTCAGCGACCGGCCGAATTCACCTCGAAATCGTCGAAGTCGGCCCAGCCGGTACGATAAGCCGTGAACGCCGGCGTTCCGGCAGGCGCCTGCGCGAACAGACCGATCTGTGCGCCGACCCATTGCCCCTGGCGCGCCATGAACGGTTCGCCAACGGGCAAGTATCGCGTACCGTCGAGGCTGTAGCTGAAGCGCACCTTGGCATTCTGCCAACGCAGCATCGACGGCCAATAGGGCCTGAAGTCGGGTGGATCGGCAGGCACGCTCAGCGGCTCGGCGGTGAGCCGCAGCCAGATTGTCAGCGGCGCCTCGGCAAGGCCGATGCTGGCCGTCTCCGCCGCTCCCTTATCGGCATCGTTGCGAACGATCTGCACCAGCCGGACGCCGACCGACGTCTTCTCGAGCCCGATCCAGCTATAGCTGCGACCGAACATCGCCAATCCGGCGCGCTCGCCGATCGCCTTCGGCTGGAAGTCGAGCTTGGTCGTAACAGTGAAGCGCGGGCCGGGCAGCTTCTGGCTCAGCAGCGCGCCCGCCTCCCACAGATTCGGCGGCGACGAGATCGCATTGAGGCGCAGCTTACCCGGTGCGGCCGTCAAGCTCGCCCAATCCTCACGCGGATTGGCATTCCACTGCCACTGGAGCCCAAGCGTGGGAGCATCAAATGAATCGCTCGCCTGCGGCGTCACGATGGGCTGCGCTGGGCCGGTATCCGGCTTGGCATGCGTCAGCACGGGCTCGCCAATCCCATCGCGATCCGGATCGGCGCCGATGATCGGCCAGCCATCTTTCCATCGCATCGGTTCGAGCAGGACGCGGCGGCCATAGGCATCGGCATCCTGGAAGTGCACGAACCAGTCCTGACCGGACGCGGTGGTTACCCATGCGCCCTGATGCGGGCCGTTGATGTCCGTATGCCCCTGGTCGAGCACGATCCGCGCCTCATAGGGCCCGGTAATGCTCCGCGAGCGGAATACGCCCTGCCAGCCGCCTTTGACGCTGCCTGCCGGCGCGAAGACATAATAATAGCCGTCACGTTTGTAGAGCTTCGGCCCCTCGATCGTGAACCAGGGCATAGCGCCGCGCGACGACCGGGCGGGGGAAAGCGTTGCGCCGTCGATGATCCGGATCGGCGCACCGACAGCCTTCATCCCGGCAGGATCGAGGCGTCTCAGTTCCAGGACATTGGAGAAGCCGGCGCGGCTGCCGGCGAAGGCCTTGATCAGCCACGCAGTACCGTCATCATCCCAAAAGGGCGCGGGATCGATCGCACCTTTCGTCTCGTCGACCAACACCGGCGCGCTCCACGGGCCGGCCGGATCGGTGGCGGACACAACGAAAATCCCATGGTCGGGGTCGGGATAATAGATCAGGAAGCGCCCCGCGCGATATCGGATTGCTGGCGCCCACACGCCCGCCCCCCGCCTGGGCACGGCGTAGCGCGCGTCGGGCAGGTTCCGTTCCAGCGCATGCCCGATGATCGTCCAGTTCACGAGATCCTTCGAATGCAGGATCGGCAGGCCGGGAACGTTGGTGAAGGAGGATGACGTCAGATAGAAATCGCTACCGACCCGCACGACGTCCGGGTCCGAATAATCGCCGGCGAGGATCGGATTGCGATAGGTCCCGTCGCCTTGGTCGGGCGTCCACGACGAGGTTGCCGCTGCCGCCATGATCAGCCAGCCCGAAAGACTCACGGCTTCACGACCAGGCCATTCACGAACGGTCCAATGTCGATGTCGCTGCGCTTGAGCGGTTTGCCGCCGATCATGACATGTTCGAGCGTGACCCTGCGCACCGCACGGTCCGTGGAATAGCCGCCGATCACCGGCCGGTTCACATTGCCGCCCTTGAAGCGGACGTTGCGCAGCGTGACATTCTCGACACCACGGCCGGGCGCCAGGCTGTATTTCGCGTTGAACACGGCGCGGATGTTGAACAGCATCCCCTCTTCGATATTGTCCACGCGGATGTCCTCGAACAGGACGTTGCGCACGAGATTATTGTCGCCGTCGGTGATCGCCATCACCCCCTGATAATCGCGATCGTCCTCGTCGTGCCCCAGAACGTCGATGTTGCGAAACGTAATGTCCTCGAGGATCTCCGGCGTCTTGTCATTACCGTGCAGGCCGATATTCACCGGGTGCGCGATGTCCGCCCATAAAGTGGAATTGGTGACGAGATAGTCGCGCCCATCGCCATCATATTCCCAGCGATGCCCGTAGATGGCGATCGAATCATCCGAAGTGCGCAGGAACACGTCGTCGATCCGGACGTGCGAACAGCTCATCATGTCGATGCCGTCGCTCCAAGGTGTGGCGCTGAACGTCTTGAGATTGCGGACAGTGAGGCCCGACGTCTGGCCGCACAGCACGGTATAATATTTAGGATTGACCACGATCGGTCCGTCGATCGTGACATTGCGCGCCTTGGCGATCTCGAACCCGCGCTCGGGCGTGTCGATGATGCCATGGCCGAGGATGCGCACATTCTCGGCATCCCTCACCACGATCGGGCCGTTCATCAGCGCCCCGCCGGCGATATAGACAATCTTGTTCGAAGGGATGCGGAAGACGCCCTTGTCGGCCTCGGGCGGGGTGTGGACGCCGGGGCCGAACCAAATGACGTTCGGATCCTTCGGATCGGGCGGCGATGCCTCGATCGCGTTGGCGAAGAGATGGAGGTTGTGCAGCCGGTCGCCGTCGAACTCGATCGACAGCTTTGCTGGTCGGGTGAGCCGGAGGAAGGCCGTATTACCGACAAGCGTCGCGCGTACGCCCTTCGAATCCGGCCGGACCTCGACGCGGCGGACATCGCCATTATTCTTCTGGACCGAAACCTCGACAGGTCCGGCGATATCGAAATAGACCATCGAGGCGTCCTGCGGGCGATCGAGATCGACGCGGACATTATATTCGTAGAGGTCCTGCCATCTGCCGCCGGGCACCCGCACGCGAACGGTGAAGTCGTCATTATGGTGTGTGTAAAGCGCCGCCCGCGGAACATCGTAGGTGACGAGTGTCGGTTGCGCCGCTGAGGCCGCGTTGGATGCGCCCGCAGACAGCGCCGGCATGCATAACAGGATCGCCGAGACCAGACCCGATGGCAGGGAAAGCGAGGTGCGCATTGCTTCCTTGTCCCACAGCGCGCGCAGTCGTGGCGAGCGGCAAATGAACCCGAAAAAGTGGGCGCCGACCTCGTCAGTCGACGCCCAGGGGGGATGCGGGCCGGCAACGCGCCGGCCAGCCGGATGACCCGATCAGTGACCGAAATTGTACCGCAGCGAGACGGTGTAGTTGCGGCCGTTGTCAAAATGCTGGCGCTCGATGTTGGTCGTGTGCCCCGGCTCGCCAACATAGCGGTTCGGTGCGGCATTGGTCAGGTTCGAGGCCGTGAGCGAAATCCCGAACCCTGCCGGAAGCTTGAAGTTCAGCGACGCGTCGAGCAGCCCGTAACCCTTGATGAAGCGCCCATCGATCGGGTTGTTCGATACACCGAACAGGATCAGATCGGAACGATAGGTATAGACCAGTCGCGCGGAGATGTTGCCGTTATCGTAGAAGGCCTGCGCGCTGTAATTATACTTCGATACGAACGGTTGCTGTGTGTTGGTGATCACGCCGTTGATCAGGATCGGGTTCTTTGTATCGACATACGTGAAGGAGCCCGACGCGCCGAACTTGTGCAGGAAGCTGGGCAGGAAGGGATAATCGAAGAAGGTCTGGGCCGCGACCTCGACACCCTTCGCCCAGCCCTTCTGCGCGTTAACCGTCTTGGTCACGTAGAATTGCCCGGCCGGGCAATTGAACTGTGACACACCCGTGAAGGTCGCCGTCGGCACGCTCTGGCAGGCGCTTACACCGCTGAAGAAGCCGTCGATATTCTTGTAGAAGAAGTTCACCGAGGCATAGTTCACCGACGAGAAATAATGTTCGAACGACAGGTCGTAGCTGTCGGCCTTCTGCGGACGGAGCGCAGGGTTGCCGACCGAACCGGTGCCGAGCGCGGTGTCGACGTTGATCACCGGGTTGAGCGAGCCCGGATCGGGACGCGTCAGGCCCTTGCCGTAACCAAAACGCACCAATGTGTTGGGTGTGACGTAGCCGGTCAGATTGAGCGTCGGCAGCACGTTGGTGTAGCTGGTCGTAGCTTCGTTGGGCACTATCGTGGTCACGCCGTTGACGACCTTGTTGACCTGCGCCCGGGTGAACGTGTGCGTCTTGACCACGCGCACGCCGACATTGCCGCGGATCCGGTCGCCGAAGAAGCCGAAGTCGGCCATGGCGTAGCCGCCATAGGTCTGCTCCTTGAAGTAGCGCCGCGCGAGAAGATTCTCAGGCAGCGAATCTTCCGGGAAGATGTTGGCGAGCGGGAAGCGGCTGCGGACATTGTCGCCCATCAGCGCGCTCGGCGAGAATACGAGTTCGCCGCCCGTAAAGCCGGTGTCGCCCTGCATGAAGTTGGACGGTGCATTGACGACCAGATCGGGGTTCGCCGTGACGGGTATCGCGTTCGAGCGGGTCGCGGTCAGTCCAGCTCCGTCGGTCGTGAGGTTTTTGCCCCCGAAGCTGTAATTATGATAATTGTCGCTCTGCGAGCCGTAGCGAACGCCGAACTTCACGTCCTTCAGGATCGACGAGTCGAACTTGTAGAGAAGGTCGAGCTGCGACGAGAGACCGTCGTCCTTCCAATTCTGGTTGGTGCCGTTCGCATAATTGTTGAACACCCAGGTCGACGCGCTGCCCAGATCCGGACCGACGAACGTCACCGTATGCGGGTTGGTCGTCAGGTCGCGGCTGATGTTCCACGTGAGGCCGGCGGCCGGCTGCAGCGTGACGGCGCGGTTATCCTGATATTGCTTGGCCTTCACATAGGCCGCGTCGAGGCTGACCTGGAGGCGTTCGGTCGGGTTCCACTTGACGTTCCCGGCGACAATCCCGGTCTGGTAGAGGCGATGCTCCTCGCCGCCGGTCGTCGAGACTGATGACTTCAGGAAGGTGCCGGTGCCGATCCGCTTATTGGCCAGCACTTCGTTCGTGCCGCCGTTGAGATTGCGGTTGGCGAGCACCTCGTCGACGTTGAACGGCGTCGTGACGAGGTTCTGGACATAGAGGCTGTCGCCGGTCGCGAGGAAGCGATAGCTCTGGTGATACAGGTAGGAATTGTAGAGGCCGGAGAGGTTGAACTCCAAGGTCGGGCTCGGCTTCCACTGAATCGCGGCATTGAGGCCCTTGCGCGTGCGCAGATAGTCCTCCTGGTTGACGGCGTTCGTCTCCGTCACGGCCGAAACCAGATTATTCCGGTCGGCGGTCGACATTGCGAGCGCCTGCGCATCCGACACCGGCGCGAGATAGGTCACGTCCGAGCGGCCCACCAGCGAGCGATCGAGCGCGGTGTTGCCCGCATATTCGGCGCTGTCCGCGCGGATCATGCGGCGCAGCGACGTGCCGCCATTGGCCGGATTATTGTCGCCGCGATTGAACGTTTGCTGCCAGTTGCCACCGATCAGCACGCCGATCTCGCCGTCGCCGACATGCCACTTCTTGGACACCAGGCCGAAGAATTCGGGCGTGCCCTTCTTCGCGAAGTCATTGTAAT
>Ga0070674_100001248_pt1 | contig 13383 bp, 15 predicted proteins | sample KBSM33metaG_FD_65344 | JGI IMG/M metagenome (GOLD analysis project Ga0070674, IMG submission 65344) | Miscanthus rhizosphere microbial communities from Kellogg Biological Station, Michigan, USA - KBS M3-3 metaG | ecosystem: Host-associated > Plants > Roots > Rhizosphere > Soil ... | reverse complement strand
GGCTTCGGCGCGATCTACGTGTCCGAGGAGAGTGGTGGGATCGGTCTCGGCCGCCTCGAGGCTGCACTGATCTTCGAGGCCATGGCCTATGGCTGCCCGTCGACGAGCGCGTTCATCTCGATTCACAACATGGTCTGTTGGATGATCGATCGCTTCGGCTCCGCCCAGCTCAAGCAGAAATATCTGCCGGCGATGATCACGATGGAGGCGATGGGAAGCTATTGCCTGACCGAGCCATCATCCGGCTCCGACGCCGCCGCGCTCAAGACAAAGGCCGTGAAGGACGGCGATCATTATGTCGTCAGCGGCTCGAAGGCGTTCATCTCGGGCGCCGGGGCCAATGATGTGATGGTGGCGATGGTCCGCACCGGCGAGGACGGTCCAAAGGGCATTAGCGCGCTGGTGATCGAAAAGGACATGCCGGGCGTGAGCTGGGGCGCACAGGAGCGCAAGCTCGGCTGGCATTCGCAGCCGACGGCGCAGGTCAATTTCGACGAGGTCCGGGTCCCCGTCGCGAACCGCGTCGGCGCCGAAGGTGAAGGCTTCCGAATCGCCATGATGGGCCTCGACGGCGGTCGCCTCAACATCGGCGCGTGCTCCTTGGGGGGAGCCCAACGCTGTCTCGACGAGGCAATCAATTACACCAAGGAGCGCAAGCAGTTTGGGCAGGCGATCGCCGACTTCCAGGCGACGCAATTCACTCTTGCCGACATGGAGACCGAGCTCCAGGCGGCGCGCTACCTTCTGTATGTCGCCGCCGCCAAGGTCACCGCCAACGCGCCTGACAAGACCAGGTTCGCGGCAATGGCGAAAAGGCTCGCCACCGACAGCGGCTCGTCGATCGTCGACCGCGCGCTGCAGCTCCACGGCGGCTACGGCTATCTGATGGACTATCCGATCGAGCGCTTCTGGCGCGACCTCCGCGTCCATTCGATCCTGGAGGGCACCAACCAGGTGATGCGCGTGATCGTCAGCCGCGACCTGCTGCGCCAGTGAACCTGGTCAGCGACATGACCGAGGACGTGCTGATCTCGACCCATGACCGGGTCGGACGCATCCGACTCAATCGCCCCAAGGCGATCCACGCGTTGACGACGAAGATGTGCGAAGCCATGAGCGCTGCGCTCCTCGGCTGGATGCACGACGACAGCGTCGAAGCGGTTGTCATCGACCACGCCGAGGGCCGCGGGTTTTGCGCCGGCGGCGACGTCGTGATGATCGCGCGGAGCGGCAACGAAGACGCGAGCGAAGCCAAGCGTTTCTTCTTTGCCGAATACCGGCTCAACCACCTGCTCTTCATCTACCCCAAGCCCACAGTCGCGATCATGGACGGGATCACCATGGGCGGCGGGGTCGGGATTTCGCTGCCCTGCGACTTCCGCATCGCGACCGAGGCGACCCGTTTCGCCATGCCGGAGACGAGCATCGGCCTGTTCCCCGACGTTGGCGGCGGCTGGTATTTGCCGCGCCTGCCGGGCCGTGTCGGCGAATTCATGGCGCTGACCGGCGCCAGGCTAGACGGCGCCGAATGCCATTATCTCGGTCTCGCCACCCACTATGTCGAGCAGGCCTCGCTGCCCGACATGATCGAGCGCATCGCGACCACACCGCAGCGCGTGCAGGGCCCGATCGGCGCCTTCGCGAGCCCGGCTCCCGAAGCGAAAATCGAGCAGAACTTGCCGCAGATCACCAAACTGTTCGCGTCCGACCGCCTCGAGGAGGTGCTTGCAGCGCTCGAGGCGGACGAGAGCGATTGGGCATTGACCGAACTCGGGACGCTGCGAACCAAGAGCCCGCTGTCATGCAAGGTGTCGCTGCGGCTGATGGCCGAGGGCGCCAACCGCGCCAGCTTCGCCGACGAGATGAAGGCCGAATATGCGCTGGCAGGACGCGTCGCCCGCACCCACGACTTCCGCGAGGGCGTGCGCGCGCTGCTGATCGACAAGACGGGCGACCCGCAATGGGACCCGCCGACGCCCGAGGAGGTCAGCGACGAAATGCTCGACGTCCTCTTCGCGCCGCTGCCCGAGACCGAGGCGTGGACGCCGTTCCCGGAGACGAATGCATGAGCGAGTACAAGACCGTCCTGGTCGAAAAGCGCGGCGCGGTGACGCTCGTGACGCTGAATCGGCCTCAGGCGCTCAATGCGCTTAACAGCGAGGTGCTGAAGGAGCTGATTGCGGTCTTTGCCGCTTATGATGCCGACAATAGCCAGCGCTGCTTGGTGTTGACTGGCTCGGAGAAGGCGTTCGCCGCCGGTGCCGACATCAAGGAGATGTCGGGCCAGGCCTTCGCCGACATGTACTCGTCCGACTTCTTCGCCGGCTGGGAGAAGGTCACTGCCACGCGCAAGCCGTGGCTGGCGGCCGTCGCCGGCTATGCGCTCGGCGGCGGCTGCGAAGTGGCGATGATGGCCGACTTCATCATCGCGGCTGACACGGCGAAGTTCGGCCAGCCCGAGATCAAGCTAGGAGTCACCCCCGGCATGGGCGGCTCGCAGCGGCTGGCTCACGCGGTTGGCAAGGCCAAGGCGATGGAAATGTGCCTGACCGGCCGGATGATGGACGCCGAGGAAGCCGAGCGCTCGGGGCTGGTCGCCAAGGTGGTTCCGGCCAATGAGCTCATGACCGAGACGATGAAAACCGCCGAGGCGATCGCAGCAATGCCGCCCCTCGCCGCGATCGCGGTCAAGGAAATGGTCAACGCCGCCTTCGAAATCCCGCTGGGGCAAGGGATCAAGTTCGAGCGGCGCCTGTTCCACGGCCTGTTCGGGACCGAGGACCAGAAGGAAGGCATGGCCGCCTTCGTGGAGAAACGGCCGGGTAACTGGAAGGGACGTTAGTCATGGCGCGCATCGCATTCATCGGGCTCGGCCATATGGGCGGCGGAATGGCGCCGAACCTCGCCAAGGCGGGGCATGAAGTTCACGCGTTCGATCTCGTGCCGGAAGCTGTCCAGCATGCCAGCGAAGGCGGGTGCACGCCGGCAGCTTCGGCCGCCGAAGCAGTGAAGCTTGCCGACGTCGTCATCACCATGCTGCCGGCCGCAAAGCACGTCCGCGCTGTGTTCGAGAATGACGTTGCCCCCAACGCCGCGCCCGGCACCTTGCTCATCGACTGCTCGACGATCGACGTCGCATCCGCCCGCGAGGTCGGCGAGGCGATGCAGGCCAGGGGCTTCGACTTCCTCGACGCGCCCGTCTCCGGCGGGATCGCCGCCGCGGCCGGCGGCTCGCTGACCTTCATGGTCGGCGGGACCGATGCGCAGTTTGACCGCGCCAGCCCGTTCCTCGAGCCGATGGCCAAGGCCGTGATCCACGCCGGTCAGCTCGGCGCCGGTCAGGCCGCGAAGATCTGCAACAACATGATCCTCGGCGCGACCATGGCCGCAACCGTCGAGGGCTTCGTGCTGGCCAAAAAGCTCGGCCTGGACTTGCAGACCTTCTTCGACATTTCGTCCAAGGCGTCGGGCCAGAGCTGGTCGATGACGAGCTATTGCCCGGTGCCCGGTGTCGGTCCCGAAACGCCAGCCGATCACGACTACGAAGGCGGGTTCGCCGCCGCCTTGATGCTCAAGGACCTGAAGCTCGCCGAGGACGCCGCCCTGCAGGTTGGCGCCTATCGGCCGATGGGCGCCAAGGCCGAGGATCTCTACCAGCGCTTCGTTGACGCCGGGAACGGCAACAAGGACTTCTCGGGCCTGATCAAGATGATCGAGAGCGCCGACCCCGCCCAGGATTAGGAGAGATCATGCGTATCGCGCCTATCGCCTTCGCCTTTAGTGCCCTTCTCCTGAGCGCTTGCGGCGGCCCGGAAACCAGCCAGGGCAACAATTCCCAGGCGAACATCAGCACCGACTCACACTCACCCGCGACTGCGAACGCCAGCGGCGCGACCAACTCGATGGTCATGCTGGCTGCCGCGCCTCCAAAGGATCTGGCGCTAAAGATCATGCATGACCGCCACGAGGCCATGGAAGGCCTCGGTAAGGCGATGAAGGCGCTCCATCGCGAGCTTGAATCCGGCAAGCCGGACATCACTGTGGTGCGCGCGCAAACCGCGACGATGGCATCGACGGCGGCAAAGATCCCGAGCCTGTTCCCGGCGGGGACCGGCCCCGAGGTCGGCAAGACGCGCGCGAAACCCGAAATCTGGAAGCAGCAGGACGTATTTGTCCGCAAGGCGAGGGACTTCCAGGCCGCTGCACAGGCGATCGATGCCGCCGCCAAGTCTGGTGACCTCAACCAGGTCATGGCCTCCCACGACAGCCTCGATAAGGCGTGCAAGAGCTGCCACGATCCGTTCCGCGCGCCCGAACATTGATGGATCGCCGATGGCGCCGGAGCATCTCTCGAATGGGAAGCAGCCTGTCTGGGACTTGCCCGTGCGGCTGGTCCACTGGACGCTCGCCGGGCTGATCGCCTTCAGCTGGTGGTCGGTCCACAACCACCACACGGATTGGCACATCTGGTCGGGCTGCGCGATCCTGACCCTGCTGATCTTCCGTCTGCTGTGGGGCTTCGTCGGCAGCTCGACCGCGCGCTTCTCGAGCTTCGTCCGAGGGCCGGGGGCGGTGAGAGACTATCTCCGGGGACGGTGGAGCGGCATCGGCCATACGCCGCTTGGAGCACTCAGCGTGCTCGCCTTGTTCGGCGCCGTCGCGGTGCAGGTCAGCCTCGGGCTGGTCTCGGAAGACGAGGACGGCATCTATACCGGCCCGTTGAGCGGCCTCGTCAGCATCACGACCTCCGACAAGGCCCGCGACATTCACGAACTCTGGTTCAACGTCATCCTTGGCCTCGTGGCTCTCCATGTCGCGGCGATCATCTTCTACCGCCTGCGCGGCAGGCATTTGACCAAGCCGATGATCACCGGACGCGCAATGATCCATCCCGGGGCCCAGCCGATGCGCCCGGGCAAATGGTGGGTCGCGCTGATCTGCCTTGCGGTCTCGATCGCCATCGTGCGCTGGATCGTCGCCGGAGCCCCACCCTTCGGGCATTGGACTCCTCCTTCTTGATCCAAGCGCTCAGGCGGCCCACATCGAGCTCATGCTGATCCGTACCGAACAGACGCCCAACCCCACGACCCGCAAATTCCTGCCGGGTGAAACCGTTATCGAGGCGGGGACACGCGACTTCGCGGATGCGGAGAGCGCTTCGGCGTCTCCGCTTGCCGCGGCTTTGTTCGACAGCGGCATGGTCGAGGGCGTCTTCTACGGCCGCGATTTCATCTCGGTCACCGGGGCTCCCGGCGTATCGTGGACGAACCTCGAGCCTCTGGTGCTCGAAACTCTGCTCGACCATTTCGTGAGCGGCGCGCCGCTGTTCGCTCCGGGTACTGCCGCAGACATTCACATCGCCGACGACAGCGACTTCGAGGAGGACCCTGGCGACGCGGACATTATCGGCCAGATAAAGGAGCTGATCGAAACCCGTGTGCGCCCTGCCGTCGCGCAGGATGGCGGCGACATCGCCTACAAGGGCTACCGCGACGGCCATCTCTATTTGTCGATGCACGGCGCATGCTCGGGCTGCCCCTCTTCGACCGTGACGCTGAAGCGCGGCATCGAAAGCCTGATTCGGCACTACGTGCCCGAAGTCGAATCGGTCGAAGCCGTTTAGGCACGTGGCCTAACTTTCAGGGGCTTGCGGCGTTGGACCGCATGTGCCCACTATCTCACCCAACATGCTGCTCGCTTTCGACACATCGAGCGCCGCCTGCACGGTCGCGCTGTTCGACGACGCCGGGATATGCGTCGCCCACGGCGACGAGTTGATCGGGCGCGGACATGCCGAGCGGTTGGTGCCGATGATCGCCGAGCTGATGGACGGCGCCCGCGCCGACCGGATCGTGGTCGGCGTCGGACCCGGGAGCTTCACCGGCATCAGAGTCGCGATTGCTGCGGCGCATGGACTCGCAATCGGCTGGGACGCGGAACTCATGGGGATGTCGTCGCTGGCATTGCTCGCCGCAGGCACAGCGGGCGAGGGCGATGTGGCGGCAACCGTCGCCGGCGGCCACGGCGAGCTGTTCGTCCAGCAATTCGACGGCGCGACACTCAAGCCCACGTCCGACCTCCTCAACCTTCCACCGGCCGAGGCCGCGCGCGCCATCCCTGCCACGCTGGTTGTCGGATCGGGTGCGCCCAGTCTGGTCGACGCACGCGGCTGGGGCGAGTCACGTGAGGGATGGCCATCCGCGGCGAACACGATGCGCGTGCCTGTCGCTCAGCGCTCGCTTGCCCCCCGGCCGATCTATGCCCGCGCGCCCGACGCTCGCGTGCCTGAGGCGGCGTGATGGCTACCGTGGAGCAGCAGGTGCTCATCGAGCCGGGCTCGTCACATGACATCGATGCGGTGATGCGGGTGATGGACGCCGCCTTCGGCGACCGCTTCGGCGAGGCGTGGACCCGGTCGCAGCTCGGCGGGATCCTGCCGATGGCCGGCGTCTCGCTGATGCTCGCCCGCGAGCCCGACGGTGGCGATATCACTGGCTTTTCCCTGTACCGCACCGTCGCCGATGAAGCCGAGCTGCTGCTGATCGCGGTCGTCCCGTCCCACCATCGTCGAGGCGTCGGTCGGATGTTGCTCGACAATTTCTTGGACCGCGCACGAAACGATGGAATTGCGCGCGTCCATCTCGAAGTCCGCGACGGCAACTCGGCGGCGGCTTTGTACCGCGAGGCTGGCTTCGCGCCGGTCGGGCGCCGTCGGAATTACTACCATGCGCCGGATGGCCGCAGGTTCGATGCAGTCACGTTTGCACATCATCTTTAGTTAGTTGTCGCGTTGCGACACTAATTCGGTCAGTTGCGGGGCTTCAAATAGCGGCGTAGTACTTGCGATTGTGCAATACATGATTGCACGGCCTCTGCTCGAAGTCAGGATTCTACGATGCCCGAACTAGACAATTCCGAAGACACTTTGCTTGCGCTGACGGCAGACATCGTCGCCGCCCACGTCAGCAATAACAGTGTCGCTGTGAATGACTTGCCGAATCTAATCCAGAATGTGCATTCGGCACTCTCCGGCATTGCCGGACATAGCGCCGCGGCGGAACCGAAGCCCGAGCCGAAGGTGTCGATCCGCGCGTCGATCAAGCCAGATTACATCGTCTGCCTGGAGGACGGGAAGCGACTGAAGATGCTCAAGCGGCATCTGATGACCCACTACAACATGACTCCGGACCAGTACCGGCAAAAATGGGGTCTTGCCGCCGATTATCCGATGGTCGCGCCCAATTATGCGGAGCAGCGGCGCGCGCTCGCCAAGTCGATCGGACTAGGCACCAAGCGCCGCCGGACCCGGGGCGGCAAGTAAGGCTCGCAAAAATTGGGCCGCGAACCTAATTTGGTGGAATGACGCGTAAGATCGATATCGAGGCGCTTTGCGCCGACAAGGGGCTGCGCATTACCGAGCAGCGAAAGACGATCGCTCGCGTGCTCGGCGACAGCGAAGATCATCCCGATGTCGAAACGCTGCACGCCCGTGCCGCGGCGGTGGATCCGAACATCTCGATCGCGACGGTGTATCGCACCGTGCGCCTGTTTGAAGAGGCCGGCATCCTCGAACGCCACGAGTTCGGGGATGGCCGGTCCCGGTACGAAGCGGCGTCGGAAAGCCATCACGACCATCTGATCGATGTCGAAACCGGCAATGTCCTCGAATTCGTCGATGACGAGCTCGAGGCCTTGCAAAAGCGCATCGCCGAAAAGCTCGGCTTCCGTCTCGTCGACCATCGCATGGAGCTCTACGGAGTCTCCCTCAATCGCGACCGCTGAGCAGAGGCCCAAAGCGCGAGCGGTGGCGCGCGTCCTGTGCGCCTTCGCGCTGTTCGCGGTCGTCGCTCCAATCCACATCCTAACCAAGGCTGTGCTGGGCCGCTCGCATTGGCCGACTCGCTTCCTTGCCGCTGTCAGCTGGATCTTCGGCGCGCGCGTGCGGACGGATGGCACGCCGCTCAACTCTCACACCTTGCTCGTCGCCAATCACCTCAGCTGGTTCGACATTGTCGTGGTCGGCGGCGCGACTGGCTGCGTATTCGTCGCCAAGCACGAGCTTGGCCATCCGTTCATCCACTGGCTCGCGGACCAGAATCACACCGTTTACGTGAAACGCACCCACGTCAAAGGCGCGAAGGACCAGGCGCTCGCGATCGCCGCTGCGCTTGAGCGCGACCAGCCCGTTGCCTTGTTCGCAGAAGGCACGACCGGACCCGGAACTCATCTGTTGCCATTCCGGTCAACCTTGCTCGAAGCGGCCAACTATGCGTCCAAAGACGTCGTCATCCGCCCGGTCGCGCTCGACTATGGCGCCGCCGCGACTGAAGTCAGTTGGTTCGACGAAAAGGCCATGGATAATGTCTGGCGCCTGCTCGGCCGGCGCGGCACCCTGCCAGTTTCCCTGCACCTTCTCGCGCCGCTCGACCGGGCCGGCGACCGCAAACAGCTCGCCCAGGCCGCCCGGCAGTCAATTGCCGAAACGCTCGGCTTAACGTCGCACGCCCACTCGCCTATAGGTGGCGACGAATGACTCCCAAGACCTTTAAAATCAAAAGTTTCGGCTGCCAGATGAACGTCTACGACGGCGAGCGCATGGCCGATCTGCTCGGCGAGCAAGGCATGAGCGCCGCAGTCGAGGGCGAGGATGCCGAACTCGTCGTCCTCAACACCTGTCACATCCGTGAAAAGGCGGCGGAGAAGGCCTATTCGGATGTCGGACGCCTGAGGCGCGAGGACGGGTCCAGGCCGCTTATCGCGCTCGCAGGTTGCGTCGCCCAGGCCGAGGGCGCGGAAGCGAAACGCCGCTCGGCGATGATCGATATCGTCGTTGGGCCACAGGCCTATCATCGCCTGCCGGAGATGGTCGCGGAAGCGGCGCATGGCGGCCGCCCAATCGACACGGACATGCCAGCGATGGCCAAGTTCGATGCTCTGCCGGCGCGCCGCCGCGCCAACCCCAGCGCGTTCCTGACCGTCCAGGAGGGCTGCGACAAATTCTGCACCTACTGCGTCGTCCCGTACACGCGTGGCGCCGAAATTTCGCGGCCATGGAGCGACATCGTCAGCGAAGCGCGCGAGTTGGTCGACGCCGGCGCGCGCGAGATCGTGCTGCTCGGTCAGAATGTGAATGCCTGGGCAGACGGACGCCGCGGACTCGCCGAGCTCATCCGTGTTCTGGCGAAGATCGATGATCTCGATCGGATCCGTTATACGACCAGCCACCCCGCCGACATGACCGACGAGCTCATTGCCGCGCACGGCGAGGTCGAGAAGCTGATGCCGTACCTGCACCTACCGGTGCAGTCGGGATCGAATCGAATCCTCAAAGCAATGAACCGCAGTCATACGGCTGAGACCTACCTTGCTATACTCGACAAGGTACGTGCAGCCCGCTCCGACATCGCCATTTCCGGCGACTTCATCGTCGGATTCCCCGGTGAGACCGAAAATGATTTCGAGGCGACCCTGAAGATCGTCGACGCGGTCCGTTATGCCTCGGCATACTCGTTCAAATATTCACCCCGGCCGGGCACGCCCGCCGCGACAATGGAGGATCAAATCCCGCGGGACATCATGGACGACCGGCTGCAGCGGCTGCAGGCCCGGATCGCCGAACACAGCCTGGCCTTCAACCGATCCAAGGTGGGCACGAACACCCAGGTTCTGATTGAGCGCAAAGGCAAGCTGCCGGGCCAGATGATCGGCCGATCACCCTGGCTCCAGTCGGTCCATGTCGAGACGAATGCTCGGGCCGGCGACGTCGTCGATGTCACTCTAGTCGCGGCTGGGCCGAATAGCGTCGGCGGCGCCCAACGCGAGCGGGTGGCCGCCTGATGGCCCGCCGCGATCTTGCCGCCGTCCCCGCCAATGAGCAGGGCCGCGCCCGGCTCGAACTCGAATTCGACCAACCTTACCTGCTCGGCCCGTTATTCGGAGACTATGACCGGCACCTGATCAAGATCGAGCAGAGGCTGGGCGTCCACATCGCGGCGCGCGGCAACCGCGTCCAGATCGAGGGCGAGCCCGACGCTGCCTCTCGCGCCCGGGAAGTGCTCGTCGGTCTCTATAATCGGCTCGACCAAGGCCACGACGTCGACGCCGAGGCTGTCGAGGCGGTGCTTGGCATGGCGGCCCAGCCGAACCTGGACGGCATCATTTCCGACGAGGTGGCGAGCCCGCCGCGGGTGATGATCCGCACCCGCAAGAAGACAATCGTCCCGCGCTCGCCGGTGCAGACCATTTACATGGAAGCGCTCGGTCGCGACGACATGATCTTTGCGTTGGGCCCCGCGGGCACCGGCAAGACTTATCTTGCCGTCGCGCAGGCGGTTTCGCAGCTGATCAGCGGCAGCGTCGACCGGCTCATCCTGTCGCGCCCCGCGGTCGAGGCCGGCGAACGCCTAGGCTTTCTGCCCGGTGACATGAAGGAGAAGGTCGATCCCTATCTCCGGCCGCTGTACGACGCGCTTTATGACATGCTTCCGACCGAGCAGGTCGAGCGCCGCATCGCCTCCGGCGAGATCGAGATCGCGCCCCTAGCCTTCATGCGCGGCCGTACGCTCAATGATGCCTTCATCATTCTCGACGAAGCCCAGAACACCACGCCCCTGCAGATGAAGATGTTCCTGACCCGGTTCGGAATGCGCAGCCGGATGGTGATCTGCGGCGATCCCCACCAGGTCGACCTGCCCGATCCGACCAAGTCGGGCCTCGCCGACGCTGTGCAGAAGCTCCAGCGCGTGAAGGGCATCGCCACCGTTCGCTTCACCGCCGCCGACGTCGTCCGCCACCCGCTCGTCGGTCGCATCGTTGAGGCATATGAGGGGCCGGGACGGTGATGCTCGGGGTCGCCATCGACGCTGACGGCGAATGGGACAGTAGCCGCTCCTGGGAGAAACTCGTCCGCCGTGCCGCCGAAGCGGCGATCGCCGAAAGCGCATTCCCGCAACTCGCCGTCGGCGATCGTCCGGTCGAGCTTTCGGTTCGCTTGACCGGTGACGATGAGGTCCGGGCGCTGAACGCGGAATGGCGCGGCAAAGACAAGCCGACCAACGTCCTCTCTTTCCCGCTCGTCGAAACAAAGGACTTAGCGCCAGCAAATATTGCGGAAGCAGAATTGTTGCTCGGTGACATCGTACTAGCGCGCGGCGTCTGCGAGACGGAGGCCGCGGACAAAGGCATCAGCGTTGAGGATCACGCGGCCCATCTTCTGGTCCACGGCACGCTTCACCTCCTCGGCTACGATCATCACGATGATGACGAAGCCGCCGACATGGAAGAGCGCGAGGTCCGCGCCCTCGCCCGGCTCGGCATCGCCAATCCTTACGAAGCGAGCGCCTGATGGCGACGCAGGGCGACGAACAGGGCGGCTCCCGGCTGTGGCGAGGAATGCGTCACCTGATCTTCGGCGAGGACAGCGAGCCAAGCCTTCGCGACCAGATCGAGGAGGCAATCGAAGAAGCCGAAGATTCGCGCCCGATTGCCGGCGATCTCTCGCCGTCCGAACGGCAAATGCTCAGGAACCTGCTGCATTTCGGCGACCAGACGGCCGGCGAGATCGCGGTCACTCGCGGCGACATCATGGCCGTCCCGGCGGACATTGGCTTCGATGCCCTGATCCAGGCTTTTGCGGACGCCGGCCACAGCCGCCTCCCCGTCTATGGCGAAAGTCTCGATGACGTCGTCGGCATGGTTCACATCAAAGACGTCTTCATGGCGAACGTCGGTGCTTCGCCCGAGCGGTCTCTTGCCGCACTGATGCGCGAACCCTTGTTCGTGCCCGAATCGATGGGCGTGCTCGAGCTGCTCGCTCGGATGCGCAGCCAGCGTATCCATCTCGCCGTCATCGTCGACGAGTTCGGCGGCACCGAGGGCCTGGTCACGATCGAGGATGTCGTCGAGGAGATCGTCGGCGAAATCGAGGACGAGCACGATGAAGACGAAGGCGGGATGCTGACGATGCTCGACGACGGCCTGTGGGAGGCCGACGCACGGCTCGAGCTGGAGGAGCTCGCCCAAGCGGTCGACCCGCGCTTGTCGTCCGACGAGGACGAGGTCGACACGGTCGGCGGGCTCATGTTCCTCCTCGCCGGCCACATTCCCGCCAAGGGCGAGTGCGTGACTCACCCGTCGGGATGGAAGCTCGAGACCATCGATTCCGACCCACGCAAGATCATCCGGGTGCGACTCCACGCACCGGAGACAGGGCCAAGCCAAGCTGGCTAGGCTGCGGCGGCCGCGCCGATTTGAGGTTGCTTTCCCGCGAGCCAATTGCGCCGCCACGCCATCCAAAGCACCAACCCCGACGTCACCAGAAGAGTCAGGGGGTTGGCGATAACTTGCCACGACCAGGCGGTATTCCCGTGGAACCCGAAAACAAAGTTCTTCGGCGCCAGCATCAGGCTGCTGACGAGCACGATTGTCCAGGCGCTTGGATCCATCGGACCCTCTTCACGGGCAACGAGGATCAGCGGAATGATGAAGGCGAGCAGGTGATAATCGGCGAAGACATGACTTCCGAACACGTAGGTGCAGAGCGTCAGGAACAGGCACTCTGATTGCCGCAGCCGACCCTGCCGCGATTCAAGCACCGTCGGGGCGAGCAGGAGTGCCGCGATGATGAACGGGACGAACGGCATCCACCACGCGTAGCCGAGCGGCGCACGGATCATGCCGTACAGCGACGAGCCATTCGAATAACCGTTTTCCCCGCCGGCATAAGCCATCCCATATTGGCCAAGTCCCTTGAGGAAGCTCGCGTAAGAATAGGCCGGATAAACCTGGTGAACGACGGCCATGGTGCCGACGAACAACAGGATCGTCGCGATGCCCAGCCAGATCGCGTTCCGAAAGGACAGGCCCTTCTTGCCGAGGAACAGGACGAGGGGAACGATTCCCATGTTCGGCCTCAGGTTCAGGGCAATAGCGAACATCAGGATTGCCCATCCGTCAGCCTTCCCGCGCAGCGTTCGGAAGGTCGAGGCGATGATCAGCGACGCGCCGATCAACGAGAAGAAATGCCCGCGGTCGATCGCCAGCAGCGCCGGGTAGCTGAGGATGGCGGCAGTCGCGAATGCCGCTCCCGCGCGGCTTCCTGGTGCGACGCGAAGGACGGTCGCGAACAGTGCAGCGAAGGCGGCGACGAGCAGCCCGAGGAACAGCAGCACCGGGTCCACCAAGGACATGATCGACCGCGCAGTGACGGCGAAGAGCGTCGGGACCGGCGGCTCGTGAAAATGGTTGACGTTGGTCCCTTCGTACACCTTCACCTCGGCCAAGTGGTGGGCGAGAAGGTCGTTCACGTGCCAGAAGCTTGCGGCCGGGTGGATCGGCGCACCGGGATAGGAAAAGGCCAGCTTGAAGAAATCGGCGAACCGATCG
>Ga0070674_100001246_pt1 | contig 13393 bp, 9 predicted proteins | sample KBSM33metaG_FD_65344 | JGI IMG/M metagenome (GOLD analysis project Ga0070674, IMG submission 65344) | Miscanthus rhizosphere microbial communities from Kellogg Biological Station, Michigan, USA - KBS M3-3 metaG | ecosystem: Host-associated > Plants > Roots > Rhizosphere > Soil ... | reverse complement strand
CGATAGGCTCGCTCGGATGAGCATCCTCGGGAACCGCGTGCTCCGGAAGGAAGACCCGCGTTTCCTTCGTGGCGAAGCCACGTACGTCGAGAACCTGACGCTCGAGGGTGCGCTCACGATCACGTTCGTCCGCTCGCTGCTCGCGCACGCCCGCGTCGTCGGAGTCGACACGTCGGCTGCCGAAGCGCTGCCGGACGTGCAGGTCTTCACGGGAGCCGACATCGACGTCACGACGGGGCCGCCTCCGATCCCGGTGCTCGAGCAGCGGATGCGACGCCCGGTCGTCGCCAAGGACGTCGTTCGCTTCGTCGGCGACATCGTCGCCGTCGTCGTGAGCCCCGACCGGGCGACGGGCGTCGACGCCGCCGAGCTCGTCTCGGTCGAGTACGACCCGCTGCCCGTCGTGGTCGACATGACCGACGCGGCGAAGGACGAGGTCATTCTGTACCCGGAGGTGGGGACGAACGTCGCCGGCCGGGCCGGCCGCATGGACCACGACCAGAACCTGTTCGAGGGCTGCGACGTCGTCGTCTCCGACTCGATCGAGAGCCAGCGAATGGCCGGGTGCCCGCTCGAGGTGCGCTCCGCGGCCGCCCAGGTCGACGCGGACGGCCGCGTGACGGCGTGGCTCTCGACGCAGGTACCGCACCGCGACCACTTCGGCCTCACGGCCACGCTGGGCATGGAGCCGGGTCAGCTGCGTGTGATCGCGCCGGACGTCGGCGGCGGCTTCGGTGCCAAGAGCGCGTTCGGCGCGGAGGAGACACTGATCGTCTGGCTTGCTCGCCACCTCGGCAAGCCCGTCCGCTGGACGGAGACACGGAGCGAGAGCATGATCGCGCTGCCACACGGCCGCGGCCAGCGTCTCGAGCTCAAGCTCGGCGGGACCCGCGACGGCAAGCTGCTCGCCTATCGGATCGACATCCTGGCGGACTCCGGTGCGTACCCGGGCGTCGGCGCCTTTCTGCCGAACCTGACCGGGCTGCTCTCGAGCGGGGTGTACGCCATCCCGCGCATCGAGGTCGAAGGGCTCTCGGTCGTCACGAACACGACTCCCATGACGACGATCCGCGGTGCCGGGAGGCCGGAGGCGGCTCAGGCGATCGAGCGGATGGTCGACCTCTTCGCGTCGGAGATCGACATGGACCCCGCCGAGCTGAGGCGGAAGAACTTCATCGCCAAGGACGCCTTCCCGTACCAGACCGCCACGGGAGCGACGTACGACTCGGGAGACTACGAGGGGGCGCTCGACCTTGCGCTGCGCGCCGTCGACTACGAGGAGCTGCGGGCCGAGCAGCAGCGTCGACGCGACGACGGCGGCACCGTCGAACTCGGGATCGGGATCAGCGCGTACACCGAGATCACGAATCCGCTGGGCGAGGAGGAGTACGGCGAGGTCGAGATCACCGCCGACGGCGAGGCAATCGTGCACACGGGGTCGTTCTCGCACGGCCAGGGGCACGAGACGACCTTCGCGATGATCGCCGGCGAGCGACTCGGGCTGCCGATCGAGAAGATCACGGTCGTCAAGGGCGACACCGACGACGTGCCCAGAGGCACCGGAACGTTCGGCTCGAAGTCGACGCAGATCGGCGGCATGGCCGCCAGGGGAGCCGCCGACGGGGTGGTCGAGCGCGCGAAGGGGCTCGTCGGCGACTACCTGGAGGCGAGCGTCGCGGACGTCGTCCTCGACACCGCCCTGGGACGGTTCCACGTCGTCGGGACTCCTCAGCCCGCGCTCTCGTGGGCGGAGCTCGCCGAGCGGGCCGCCGGCGACGGTCGGCTGGTCGAGCTCAAGGTTCAGCACGACTTCAAGGCGCCTCCGACGTTCCCGTTCGGTGTCCACGTGGCGGTCGTCGCGGTCGACGTGGAGACCGGCAAGGTCGAGCTCGAGCGCCTCGTCGCGGTCGACGATGCCGGGACGCTCGTCAATCCGTTGATCGCCGAGGGACAGGTGCACGGCGGTGTCTTCACCGGAGTCGCACAGGCCCTCTTCGAGGAGTTCGTCTACGACGACGAGGGAAACCCGCTCACGGGCACGCTCGTCGGCTATGCGTTCCCGTCGTCCGCGGACCTTCCCGATTGGGAGGCGATCGAGATGGAGACGCCGACGCCGTCCAACGAGCTTGGTGCCAAGGGCATCGGCGAGTCCGGGACGGTCGGCGCCACACCCGCCGTCTGGAACGCCGTGCTCGACGCGCTCTCTCCCTACGGCGTCCGACACGTCGACATGCCGTGCAACGGCGAGAACGTGTGGCGTGCGTTGCAGGAGGCGAAGGCGTGACGAGCGTCGCGCTCACCGTGAACGGCACGCCGCACGAGGTGGACGTCGAGCCGAGGCAGCTGCTCGTCTACCTCCTGCGCGAGACACTCGGTCTGAAGGGCACCAACGTCGGCTGCGACACGAGCTCCTGCGGAGCGTGCACCGTGCTCGTGGACGGCGAGTCCGTGAAGTCGTGCACGCTGCTCACCGCGCAAGCCGACGGCAGCGAGGTGACGACGATCGAGGGGCTCGCGTCGGCGGACGACGAGCTGCATCCCGTCCAGCAGGCCTTCCACGAGCAGCACGCGCTTCAGTGCGGCTACTGCACGCCGGGCTTCGTCATGGCCACCGTGTCGCTTCTGCAGGAGAATCCGAACCCCTCGGAGCGAGAGATCCGGCAGGCGCTGGAAGGCAACCTCTGCCGCTGCACGGGGTACCACAACATCGTCCGCGCGGTCGAGGCGGCGGCGAGGGCGGGGGCATGATTCCCGCAGCGTTCTCGTACGAGCGTGCCGGATCCGTCGAGGAGGCGATCGAGCTCCTTTCTCGTGACGAGGATGCGAAGCTGCTCGCCGGAGGGCAGTCCCTGATCCCGACGCTGAAGCTCCGTATCGCACGTCCGGGGGTTTTGGTCGACATCGGCGGGCTCGACGACCTCCGCTACGTGCGCGAGGACGGCGACTGGATCGCGATCGGTGCTCTCACCCGCCACGCCGCGATCGTTCGGGACGCGGTGCTGGAGCGCCGCTGCGCGCTGCTGACCCATGCGACCGAGCTCGTCGGCGATCCGCAGATTCGTCATCGGGGGACTTTCGGCGGTTCGCTCGCACACGCGGATCCGGCGTCCGATCTCGGCGCCGTCGCGGTCGCGCTCGATGCGCAGCTCGTCGCACGCGGGCCGAACGGTGAGCGCACGATTCCGGCGACGGAGTTCTTCACCGGGCCGTTCACGAACGCGCTCGCGGCGCACGAGCTTCTCACCGAGATTCGCGTTCCGGCGGTCGAGCGGGGTGTGTACCTCAAGTACCAGCGATCGGCCCGTGACTGGGCGACCGTCGGCGTCGCGGTTGCCGATGTCGGAGGACGAGTTCACGTCGGGCTCGCGAGCATGGGGGGGACCCCGCTGCGCGCAGCCGCCGTCGAGGAGGCGCTCGCAGGCGGCGCCTCGGCAGCAGACGCCGCCGAGCGAGCCGCCGAGGGCACCGAGCCGCCGGCCGACATCAGCGCCTCGAGCGACTATCGAGCGCATCTCGCTCGCGTGCTCGTGCGGCGCGCGCTCGAGCAGCTCTAGCGAGGAGGAGCTCACGACCACACCCCACGACGAGGTTCCGGTGCTGATCGTCGGAGGCAGCCTGGTCGGGTTGTCGACCTCGCTTCTCCTGGCCTCGAAGGACGTCTCGTCGTTGACGGTCGAACGGCATCCGGGTACGGCGATCCACCCTCGGGCTGCGATGTTCAACCAGCGGACGATCGAGATCTACCGAAGCCTCGGTCTCGAGGACGAGATCGTGGACGCGTCCGAGCTCGAGTTCGAGCAGGACGGCGCGATCGTCTCGGTCGAGAGCCTCGCGGGCGAGGAGCTCGAGTACTACTTCCGCAACGTCAACGAGGGCTACGAGCCCCTGAGCCCGTCTCCCCGGCTGTTCATCACCCAGATCGGGCTCGAGCCGATCCTCCGCCGACATGCCGATGCACTCGGCGCTCGGCTCGAGTACTCGACGGAGCTGGTCTCACTCGCCCAGGACGAGGACGGAGCGACCGCTCTGGTCAGGAATCGCGAGACGGGGGCGGAGCGGACGGTCCGTGCTCGCTACGTCGTCGGGGCGGACGGGAGCAAGAGCCCCGTGCGCGACGGCCTCGGCATCGGACTGCGTGGCCACCCCAGCTTCTCGAAATGCATCACGATCTACTTCCGCGCCGACGTCAAGCCGCTGCTCGGCGACCGCAACCTGAGCGTGATCTACGTCTTCGGTCCGACGCTGCAGGGGTTCTTCCGCTTCTCGTTGGCCGGGGACGCGGGCTTCCTCGTCGTCAACTCGACCACCGATGCCGGTGGTGCCCGCAACCGCGACGTCTCGGCGGACATGAGCGAGGAGCGGTGCATCGACTACGTCCGCGAGGCGCTGGGCGCGCCGGGGCTCGCGATCGAGATCGAGAACGTGCAGCAGTGGAACGCGTGCGCCGACTGGGCCGAGCGATTTCGGGAGGGGCATGTGTTCCTCGCCGGTGATGCGGCCCACAACATGCCCCCGACCGGAGGCTTCGGAGGCAACACGGGCGTCGCGGACGCGCACAATCTCGCATGGAAGCTCGCGTCCGTGCTCGACGGCAGCGCCGGGCAGGGACTGCTGGAGACGTACGACGAGGAGAGGCGACCGGTGGCGGAGCTCACGGTTGAGCAGGCATACACCCGCTACGTCGTCCGGCTCGATCCCGAGCTCGGAACGGAGGACATCCAGCCCTTCGTCCCGGATCCGCCGATCGAGCTCGGCCATCGTTATCACTCCTCGGCCGTGATCGCCGAGAGTGACGACGACGGCTCGATCCACGAGAATCCAGGCGAGCCGTCGGGTCGCCCCGGAACACGCGCACCGCACGTCGCCCTCGACGGCGGCTCGACCCTCGACCTGTTCGGGCGCGGATTCGTCGTCCTGTCACCCTCCGACGTCTGGTGTCGTGCGGCGGAGGCCGCTTCGCTCGCGGCGCACCGGATCGAGGCACCCGCGTTCGCTGAGGCCTATGGCACCGGCGCCGAGGGTGCCGTTCTCGTCCGCCCCGACGGCTTCATCGCCTGGCGGGCGCGCGGGCCGCAGCAAGATGGTGAGCGTGAGCTGGCCTCGGCGCTCGCCCGCATTCTCGACCGCTGACGCTAGAGGCGGTCGAGAAGGTCGGCCACGCCCAGGACCGTGAGGTCGGGCCGGCGCCTCTCCGGGACGCGGCTGACGTCGATCGATCCGCTGATCCCGCTGCGTACGAGCACCGTTCGCGAGCCGCCCAGATGGCCGAGGGCGACGTCCAGGAGGAGGTCGTCGCCGATCACCGCGATCTCCGCCGCGGGCATGCCGAGGTGCGTCTCGACCGCGACCACGGCCGCACGGGAAGGCTTGCCGACGATCGTCGGCCGTCGGCCACTCGCCTTCGCGACGGCCGCGGTCACCATCGCTCCGCGACTCAGGATGGGGCCGTTCGCTCCCGCGTAGGCGGGAACGTAGCTCCCCGTCAGCAGGCGAGCGCCCGTGATCACGGCGCGGGCGGCGCGTTCGAGACTCTCGAAATCGACCTCCTTGGGGTGTGCCACGAAGACGGCGCCCACCGCGTCGTGCTCGCCGTCGCCGACGAGCCTGACTCCCGCCTCCTCGAGGTATCCACGCGCCGAGTCCGTCACGAACGGCAGAACCGCCACGTCTCCGTGCTGCGCGAGGTACGTCTGCACGCTGCAGAGCGGTGTCAGGACCTGTCCGTCCTCCACCGAGAGACCCACCTCCCGTAGCTCGCGCGCGAACGCCGCGGGCGGCATGTGGCTGCCGTTGGTGAAGAGCGCGAACGGCCTTTTCGATGCGCGGATCGCGTCGAGGACCTCGCTCGCTCCTGGCAGCGGACGTACCTCGGCGCCCGCGCGGTGCACGAGCGTGCCGTCGACGTCGAAGACGAAGCCGCGGACGTCGTTCAGCAGCACCGGTCTAGCGCGCAAGATCGGTATCCGCTCGCGCGGACACCGGTCGCGCGACGATCCCCGAAGACGGCCGCTCCGCGACCTTGTTGCGGGCATTTCGCATCAGCCGCTAGTCCAGGATGGTCACGGTGCCCGTCGAGCCGTCGACGCTGACGAGCTGCCCCGTGCGGATCTGCGACGTCGCGCGGCCGGTGCCGACGACGGCCGGCAGGCCGTACTCGCGGCACACGATGGCGGCATGCGACATCACCCCGCCGATGTCCGTGACCACCGCTCTCACCTTCGTGAAGATCGGCGCCCAGGCGGGAGAGGTGATGCTGCACACCAGGATCTCGCCGTCTCGTACGTCGGCGAGCTCGCTGACCGTCCTCACGACCCGGGCGACGCCCTCGACCATGCCCGGCGACGCCGGCGTCCCGCTCAGCTCCGGTCCCCCGTCCTGGCTGCGTGCCCACGCCTGGACCCGCTCGGTGGTGATCCCCCAGAGCATGTTCAGCACCGGGTCGTTCACCTCCTCGGGCATGGCGCCGATGGCGGGCGGCGGGGTCCAGTCGCCGAGCCGCTCGATGATCTCCCGGCGGCGCGCGACGATCGGGGGCCAGTGTTTCGGGCCCAGCGGCTCGCCGCCCGTGGCCCAGACGAGCACCAGCTCGTCGAGCGCCGTCTGAAGTTCGGTGCGCGAGAGCTGGAAGACGTCCTCGCCGTCGTCCAGATAACCGTGCTGCGCGAGGAGGGCGCCGAACTCGCGCACCTTGTTCCACCAGGTCGTCAGGAACCAGTAGTCGCAGAGGAACTTGTGCTCCTCGACGTACGGGAAGACGAGTCTGCAGAGCGCGAGCAGCTCGTCGAAGCCCTTCCGTGTCTCCTCGTCGAGGAGCGCGGCGTACTCCGTCGCGAGCCGGTCGCGCTCACGCACGAGCTCCTCGGTGGGGCGTTCGACCTCCTGCCCTTCGCGGAGCGCGCGAACGTAGCCGATGAGCGACGCGTACGGGATGCTCGGGTCGTCGTGCCAGCTGCGGTAGTAGTGGTAGAGCCCGTCGCCGGTGGCCATGTTGAACCACGGGTCCTTGACCTTCTCGAGCTCCGCGAGCCAGGTCTTCCCGGCATCGGTCCCGCCGAGCTCGTCGTCGATCTCCCGCGGTGAGCGACCCTCGACGAACGCCGCGTCCACCCCGGTGTCGAGCGCGAGGCGCGCGAGGCGCTTGAGCTCGGCATCCGGCTTGAACAGGAGCACGTCGATGCCGGCGACCATCTGCGCGATGTGCTGATCCGGGATGTCGGGAAGCGCGCCCTTGCAGAAGCCGACGAACGTCGCGTACGCCCCGTAGCCGAGCAGCAGGAACTCCGAGTGGTGCTGCCACATGAGCTCGATCGACCGCATCAGCCGCCCATAGGCGTCGAGGACTTCGACGTATGCCGTGTTGCGGTCGTCCTCGAACACGACCTCGTCGGGTTCGTACTCCGGCAGGTGGGGCACGCGAAGATCCGTGATCTCCGCGATCAGCGCCTCCATCTTCAGCTTCCACTTCCCGTACAGCTCGTCCCAGTGCTCGAAGTAGTAACCGGCTCGCCGTTGGAAGAACTCCGCCCGCTCGGCGATCTTGGCGGGATCCGTCACCGGGTTCCCCGAGATGTAGATGTAGCCGTTGACGATGCGGTAGTCGATGCCCATGGCGGGCGGAACCGCGAATACGCGGTTCTGCCAGGCGGCGATGCCCATGTACGGGACATCCGAACAGACGAGGTCGAATGCGGGCATCGGCAGCGGGAAGTGCATCGAGTTCCAGAACCAGAACCGCTGCTCGTCCTCGACGCGCCGGCGCTCGTCGAAGACCGCGTAGTACGGGTACATCTCCTCCCAGCCCTCGCAGCCCGGCGGCGTCTCGATCTCGTAGGGGCTGGGGAACGATCCGACCGGTGTCGTGTCGGCCACGACGCGACCCTACTATGGACGCTTGCCGGCGAACAGCTCGGTGTGCTCTCCGAAGTAGCTCGAGATGAGGAGCTCGTGGTTGCGACGGAGCTCATCCGCCTCGCCGCGCAGCACGACCTCCCCGTGCGAGAGGACGCAGCCGCGATCGGCGATCGTCAGCGCGAGCTCGATGTGCTGCTCCACGAGCACGACGCCGCAGCCGCTCTCGTCGGCGTACTGGCGAACGACGGGGAGCAAGCCCTCCACGATCACCGGCGCCAGGCCGAGGCTGAGCTCGTCGAGGAGCAGCAGTTTGGGATGCCGCGCGAGAGCCCTTCCGACGGCCAGCATCTGCTGCTCGCCGCCGGAGAGCAGGCCGCAGCGCCGGTCACGCAGCTCTGCCAGCGCGGGGAAGTACTTGTACGCGGCGTCTGCGTCGAGCCGCTCGCTCCGGTAACCGAGACGCAGGTGCTCCGCGACCGTGAGCCCGAAGAACAGTCCGCGCGACTCCGGAACGTGCGCGATCCCGAGCCGAGCACGCGCGCTCGCCGACACGCGTCGGAGGTCCCGTCCCTCGACGCGGATCGCCCCGCTCATCGGGTGCACGAGGCCGGAGACGGTACGGAGCGTCGTCGTCTTGCCCGCGCCGTTCGCTCCCAGGAGCGCGACCACGTCACCCGCCGCCACCTCGAGCGAGACGTCGCGGATCACGGCGGCGCTGTCGTAGCCTGCCGTGAGACCGTCGATCTCGAGCATCGGCGCGCTCATGTCCGCCCCGCCCCGGCCTCGTCGCGATCGGCTGCAGCCGGGCCGGTCGCCTCCTGCGTGGCCGCCCCGCCGAGGTACGCCTTCACGACGCGGGCATCGCGGCGCACCTCGTCCGGCGAGCCCGCCGAGATCACCTGTCCGAACTCGAGCACCACGATGCGGTCGCAGATGGACAATACGAGCCCCATGTCATGGTCGATCAGGAGCGTCGTGGTGCCCGCGTCCGCAATCTGTCGGAGCCGCTGACCCAGGTCTTCGCTCTCGCGCGTATCCAGACCGGCGGCGGGCTCGTCGAGGCAGAGAAGCCGCGGCTGCATCGCGATCGCCCGGGCGACGCCGACGAGCTTCCGCTGGCCCTGGGTGAGTTCGGCTGGCATGGCGTCCGCGATGCCGGAGAGATCGAGGAGCCGGAGCGCCTCGTCCGGCGACTCGCCGGTCGCGATGCGTCGTCCGACGACCTCGCCTGCCAGGGCGAAGAACGAGGGCCGCTCCGCCCCGACCTCGAGGTTCTCGCGCACCGTGAGATCGTCGAACAGCTCGGTGCTCTGCCACGTCCGGGCGAGGCCGCGGCGGGCGCGGGCGTGCGGCGGCAACCCCGCGAGATCCCGGCCGTCGAGCTCGACCGTGCCCGTGTAGCGCACGAAGCCCGTGATGGCATCGATGAACGTCGTCTTGCCGGCGCCGTTGGGGCCGATCAGGCCGACGAGCTGGCCCTGCTCGACGGCGATGTCGACGTCGTCCACGGCGTGCACGCCGCCGAAACGGACGGACAGGCCTGTCGTCGCGAGTACGGCGCTCATGTGGAGGCCGCCTTCGCTTGCTTGCGCTGCCGGGCCTCCGCTGTTCGGTAGAACGAGCCTGCGACGCCTTCGGGGTTCTGGATCAGCGTGAAGATCAGCACGACGCCGCCGAACAGCAGGAACCAGTTCCCGGACAGCCCGAACCACTTGTCCAGCGAGTAGGGCACGATGCCCTGCGCGGCGATCAGCCCGGCGAAGACCGCTCCCGAGACCAGCGTGATCCCGCCCGCGTAGGCGAACGCGATCAGACTCAGTGCGAGCGGAACGCTGAAGCGGTCGGCGCTCACGGAGCCGAAGTTGTACGCGTAGAGCGTCCCTGCGACGCCGGCGATCAGTGCGCTGATGCCGAAGGCGATCAGCTTGACGTTCCGAACGTCGATCGCCGCTCCTGCTGCGGCGCGTTCGTTCGAGCGGACGGCGAGCATGCGCCGCCCGAGCGTTCCCCGGCGCACCGAGACCACGAGCAGGCCGAGGAGCACCGTGGCGACGAGTGCCACCCACCCGAACACCGGACTGGGCAGGTTCCCGTCGAGGCCGCGATAGGACGCGGTCGGGCCGAGGTTGATCCCGAACAGATGGGGGTCCGGCACGGGAGAGCCGGTCGCGCCGCCGCCCCACGTGCCGTTCTGGAAACCGAAGTTGAAGACTGCGACTGCGGCAGCGATGGTCACGACGGCGAGCGCTACCCCGCGCACGCGCAGCGCCGACACCGCCGTGACGAGTCCGAGCGCCACGGCCGCGGCGATGCCGGCGAGCGGCGCCAGCGGAAACCCGACTCCCGCGTCGACGGCGAGATGCGAGACGGTGAAGCCCGCGACGCCTGCGAGCGCGAGCTGGACGACCGAGATCTGGCCGACGAAGCCGGTGATCACGACCAGCGACAGGGCCATCACGATGCCGATCAGCGAGTTGGTCAGCGCCTGGCGGAAGTCGAACGGCAGCACGACCAGTGCAATGGCGCACAGCACCGTCGACGGGATCGCGAGTGCGAACGGGTGCTTCGGGCGGGGGACGTCCGGGAGGCGCTGCTCGACGAGCTCCCCTCGCGTGGGCAACGAGGCTCCGCGCAGGAACATCGCGGACACGATGAGCGCGAACACGAGCAGCTCCTTGACGCCGGGCCAGGGCGCGCCTGCGCTGGTCGGGAACCACGTCTTCGTCGACTCGAGCTCGATCAGGGACTCGAGCATCCCGATTCCGAGGCCGCACGCGCAGGCGATGGCGAAGGAGGTGAGCCTGGCGAAGAGCGCGGCGGCGAGGGCCGGCACGACGAGGAAGGGCAGCGTCGTGGTGTCGAGCGCCGCCACCGAGCCGGCGAAGATGCCGAGCGTGCCGAGCAGGAGGTTGGCCATCAGCGTGTTCGCGAGCGACAGCTCGTTCGGTGACAGGCCCGCGAGGCGTGCCGCGACCTCGTTCTCCGACGCAGCGCGGGTCGCGAGCCCGAAGCGCGTCCAGCGATAGAGCGCCCAGAGCAGGACGGTGATCCCGACGACGGCACCGCTGAGCACGAGGCTGGCCAGCGGCACGGCGCCGTCGAGCAACCGGACGACGCGGATCGGGATGACGGTCGGCTCGGGATGCTGGGAGGTCCCGAAGGCCAGCAGCATCGCCGCCTGCGCGGTCAGCAGGACGCCGAGCGACGCGACGAGCTTCGCCAGCGGCGGAGCCGTGCGCAACGGCCGGAAGACCGCGAGCTCGATCACGATGGTGACGATCCCTACGAAGACGTAGGTGAGCGCGATTGCAAGCGGGGTGTCGAGGGTGAAGCCGAGCTCACCTGTGCGAAGGGCCCAGAAGGAGAAGCCGGCGAGCATTGCGATCGCGCCCGCGGCCAGGTTGATGAATCCGGACCCTCGGTACGTGACCACGATGCCGACCGCAATGGCCGCGATCGTCGCCCCGGTCCCCAGGCCGAGCAGGAGGAAGAGGAGGGTCTCTTTCATGTCGTCCCGTGCTTGTCAGCCGACGGGGCCGGAGTCGACCGGCCCCGTCGGCTGGAGAGTCGTTGCTTCCTCCGCGCTACTTGGGCGGCCCGATCCAGCCGGACGCCCGCTTGAACGCGAACTTGCCCTGGTAGGTGAACGCCTGGAACATGTCGTTGCAGATTCCCGGCGCGGTCTTGTACTTGCCGCACTGGAGCTTCGGCGACCCGAGCGCCAGCGGGCCCTTGAACGCCTTCGCACGCGCGAGCACGGTCTTCGGCGTGATGCCCGCCTTGCCCGCGTCGGCCTCGTTGAGGAACCGAACGGTCGTCAGGAGCTGGCCGAAGGCGACGATGTGCCACGGATCCGGAGCGTTCTTGTCCGCCTTGTACCTCTTGATCACCGCCTGGTAGGCGGGCATGCCCTTGTCGGTCGGATCGCCGTAGAGCGACGACGCGATCGCGTACGTCCAGATCGGCCAGTCGCCGAGGGCGTCGATCACCTGCGAGTTGAGGCAGAGCGGCGCGGTCATGATCTTGCGCGAGTCCGTGATGCCGAGCTGCTTGAGGCCCTTCGCCTGGTTCGCGCAGTCCGCTGCGGAGCCGTAGGGGGCGATGAAGTCGGCAGTCGTCGCTCCTGCAGCGGTCAGGGGTGCGGTGAGGTCGGTCTGGCCCTGCGTGTAGCCGACGGCCTTCGTCTCGATGCCGGCCTTCTTCAGGCCCGCTGCGATCGTCAGAGCCGACTCGGTGATGCCAGTCGCCTGCGGGTAGATCACTGCCGCCGTCTTGGCCTTGAGGACGTTCTTCGCGTACGTGCCGAACGGCAGGAGGATGTGGGGGCCGTCCCCGTAGAGGACGATCCCGTTCTTCTGGGCTCCGTCGACGGGGGTGATGGCGACGCCGGTGACGACCGGCTTCGCACCACGGACCGTCGCGAAGAACGACTGGGCTCCCGTGGCGACGGCGCCCGACGCGATCACGGAGATCCGCTTGTTGTTCACGAGCTTCTGCCCGCAGGTCGTCCCTTCCTCTTCGTTCGACTTGATGAAGCACTCGACGAGCGCGACCGGGTGGCCGTTGACTCCGCCGAGCTGGTCGTTCACGTACTTGACGGCGAGCTCGGCACCCGCGGTTGCGAGCCCACCGATCACGACCTGGCCGCCCTGCTGGTTCACCCAGCCGATGTAGATCTTGGACTTCTTGGGGTCGGCCTTGCCGCGCGTCCCATGGACGTACGCGCGGTAGTTCGTCACCGCTGTGCTGGCAGTCGGTGCGGTGCTCCGGTCGGACCCGGCGGTCGTCGCCGACGCTGCGATTGCGAGCACCAGCGCGACGGCCGCCGCACCGGCGAGTGCGGTGCTACGGGCAAAGCGATTCATGGCTCTCCTTCCACGTGACACGTGAGTTGGTCGTCGACGACACGGCCTGCACGGACCGCGACGACATGGCGTATGAGCACACGAGCTGATGCGATGATCGACTCAACCAGATCAGCACCAATGTTGTCAACAATTTCGACCTGCCGCTCTATACGGTGGCCCGCCAGCCGCCCGGCGCGTACGAAGTCCGCACCGTTTCGACGTACGGGACCGGGCACACGACGGCGCCGATCTCGGTCTGGACATGGGACTCGACGGTCGGCTTGGTCGTCCCTCCGTCTTCTTCGCCCCAGACGAACGTCACCTCGGTGCCCGGCTCGGCGTGCTCGGCGTCCAGGACCGCGAGGGTCAGCATCTTGCCCTCGTTCGAGCTGTACGCGATCCACGTGGAGACCCCGACGGTCTCGCCCTCGACGACGACCTTGTCGTACTGGTGCATCGAGTAGACGGCGGCCGGCCAGTCCATGAACTTGGCGCGCCCGGACTGCTGGAACATGGTGCCGATCGTGCGGGTCACGTCCTCGTCGTCGAGCGCCAGCGTGACCTTCTGGCGATGGTCCGTGTCGGCCATTCGCTCGAGCGCTTCGCGCCCGACGAAGTCGTGGTCGAGCTTGACGTAGCTTCCGTAGCCGAGGTCCCACGGCGTGAAGTAGAAGTCCTCGATCGCGGGAGAGTCG
>Ga0070674_100001244_pt1 | contig 13404 bp, 8 predicted proteins | sample KBSM33metaG_FD_65344 | JGI IMG/M metagenome (GOLD analysis project Ga0070674, IMG submission 65344) | Miscanthus rhizosphere microbial communities from Kellogg Biological Station, Michigan, USA - KBS M3-3 metaG | ecosystem: Host-associated > Plants > Roots > Rhizosphere > Soil ... | reverse complement strand
GCGCTGGCCGAGTGCCACACGTGGACCGGTCGGCAAGGTTGTCGAGGTACTAGGGCGTATCGACGAGCCCGGCGTCGACACGCAGATCATCATTCGCAAGTTCGGCATTCCCGACACGCACTCCGAAGAAGCCATCGCGGAGGCCACGAAGCTCGGCACCGTCGTCAAAGAACGCGACATCAAGGGGCGAACGGACTTCCGCAACGTGACGACCGTCACGATTGACGGAGAGCACGCGCGCGACTTCGACGATGCGATCACAATCGAGCGGCTGCCGAACGGACACTTCTGGCTCGGCGTGCACATCGCTGATGTGTCGCACTATGTGACAGAGGGGAGCGTGCTCGACGAAGAAGCGTACGAGCGCGGCACGTCGGTGTACTTCACCGAGCGCGCAGTGCACATGTTCCCGTCAGAGCTGGCAACAGGGCTGTGTAGCCTGAATCCGAACGTCGATCGCCTCGTGCAGTCGTGCCTGATGGAAGTGGATCGACAGGGTGGGATCGTGCGTTATGAGATGCACGACGGCGTCATCAACAGTGATGCCCGGATGACCTACACCGCCGTCAACGCCATCCTCACCGATCGCGATCCGGAGACCATGTTCGAGTATCAGCCCCTCGTACCGAAGTTCGATGAGATGAAGGAGCTGTTCGACATCCTGAACCGCCGGCGTCGGCGACGCGGCTCGATCGACTTCGATCTGCCCGAGGCCGAAGTCATCCTGTCAGAAATCGGTGAGATCGAGGCCATCGTCGCCAGCGAACGCAACATCGCGCATCGCATTATCGAGGAGTTCATGCTCCTCGCTAACGAAACGGTGGCGGCGCACCTCGAGAACAACGGCGTGCCGGCGCTGCATCGCGTGCACGAGGCGCCCGATGCGAAGAAGGCCGAGGAGTTCGAGGCTTTTATCACCACTCTCGGCTACAGCCTCGCGGCGCGGGGCCGCGCGCTGACGCCGAAGCATTTCCAGAAGCTGATCGACCGGATGAAAGGCACTCCCGAAGAGCGCCCGATCGCCGCGCTGATGCTGAGGACGATGCAGAAGGCGCGCTACGACGCGACGAGCCTTGGGCACTTCGGGTTGGCCGTGGAGCACTACACGCACTTCACGTCGCCGATTCGGCGCTATCCGGATCTCGTCGTGCACCGCATGCTGCGTGAGTCCCGTCAGGGACCGATCGCAGACGCGCGACGCGAGGAGCTCGAGGAGGAATTGCCGGAGACCGCGCGACACGCGTCGGAGATGGAGCGACGTGCCGATGAAGCAGAGCGCGAGCTGCTGCAGTGGAAGAAAGTTCGCTTCATGGCCAACAAGGTTGGCGATGAGTACGGCGGCTACATCACCGGTGTGGCGCCGTTCGGGCTGTTCGTGGAGCTCATCGAGCACTACGTCGAAGGCCGCGTGCACGTGTCGAGCATGGCCGACGACTACTATCGGTTCGTCGAGCAGGAACACGTGCTCCGTGGTGAGCACACGAAGAAGATGTATCGCTTAGGGGATCGCGTCGACGTGCAGGTGGTGCGCGTCGACATGGAACGACGTCAAGTGGACCTGGGGCTCGTCGAGATCCTCGAACATGTCAGGCGCGATGAACGTGGGACGCGCCAGGTTCGAAGCCGCATCAAACCGAAAAGCGAACGGCAACGATCGCAACGACCAGGCAGGCGTGAGCGCCAGGCGAGGAAGTCACGGCGTCGCCGCTAGGACTTCTCGGCGCCTTCGGTACCTTCCTTTGTCGCGTCCTTGAAGTTTCGGATACCTCTGCCAATTCCTCGCCCAATCTCGGGCAGCCGATTAGCGCCGAAGACCAGGATGATGATACAGAGGATGATGAGAAGCTCCGGGATGCCTAGATTACCCATAGACTCCTTCCGGCGCAGATTGTACCACGCGGGCAGGGCCGTTCTGTGTGTCGCATGTGTGGCCGTATTTACTGGCTCGGAGACTCGCGGTTTTCAGCAATCAATTGCGCAATTCTCCACAGGCGTGCAGCTGGTCGAGGTGTATGCCACGGTGACCGATGCGGATGGCGGCATGGTCAACGGCCTGAAGCGCGAGGATTTCGAGGTCCGCGAGGATCAGGAACTGCAGGAGATTTCGGCGTTTGCAGCGGGGGAGTTTCCGCTGACTGTCGTGCTCGGGATCGATCGGAGTTGGAGCATGGCGGGCGAGCCCCTGCGCCTCGCCAAGATCGCCTCCCACACTTTTCTCCGACAGCTGCGACCGGCGGATCGCTCGATGGCCGTCGCGATCGGCAGCGACACCGAGGTGATCGCACCGCTATCGAATGACCATGCAGGGCAGCAGCGAGCCATCGATCTGCTGGACCCCTGGAGCACGACGTCGCTCCACGACGCGATTATCTCGATCCTCGATCGTCTGGAAGACGAACCGGGCCGGCTGGCCGTTGTGATCTTTTCGGATGGCGTCGATCGCTATAGCCGTGCGCCAGCGTCACGTGTCATCGGGCGGGCCCGCGAGAGCCAGGCACTCATCTACCCGATCACGCTCGGAAAGGACCGGCCACCGCTCGCTGCGGAACTGGCCGTGGTCAGTGGTGGGCGATCGTTTCTGATCCGCGACGCGCGTTCTCTCGACGAAACGTTCACGACGATTGCGCGCGAGTTGCGCTATCAGTACTTATTGGGCTACGCGCCGATGATACCGGGCGAGTCCGGCGGGCACCGCTGGCGCTCGATCCGCGTGACCGTCAAGGGACGGTCCGATCTGCGCGTGCGCGCACGAGACGGGTACAGCGCAGGATGACGACACATTCGCTGGTCATTGGACTCTTCGGCCTTGCCGACAAGGCAACTGCTGCGGCCCGCGCCTTGCGCGACATGGACGTGCCGCACGAGCGCGTATCGATCGTCGCGCGGTCGCACGATGAAGAGGGCGCGATCGCGCGCGCATCCGGAGGTTCGCCTGGTTCCGAGCTCGAAGACTCGGCAACGGCGTCGCGAATTGGCGAACTCGGCGCGCACCTGCTCTCTGCGGTGGCGCTCGTGATGCCCGGTATCGGTTCGATCGTCGCGGATGGCCCCCTTGCCGCCGGCCTGGCGGAAGCGGCTGGGCACGTTGCGGGTGGTGTCGCCAGGACGCTCGAGCGAGCGGGAATGCATCGCGGCGAAGCCGAGGAGTGGGAATCCAGAATCAAACGTGGAGCACTGCTGGTCGGCGCCCACGTCGATGCCGATACCGTCATCAGGGCGCGGCACGTGTTGACGAGCAATGGAGCTGAACGTGTCGCGACGCTCGACTGGTCCGACTGATGTCCCACGAAACTGTCTCGAAAGGCGGCCGAATCCGGTGAGTGGGGCGTCTAACACACAGGGCGGCCGTGCGGTCCTCGGCCAGAATCCTGAGGCACCTGTTTTGCAGCTTGCGGCCCCAGCCCCGCTTGGGGACAATGGAAAGGTCACGAACTGTCATCGCTATGTCGACACCGACTGAGCACCAGCCGGATCAACCATCCGCACTTGTGTCGGAGCACCTCACGGTGCGCCCGGAGGGTGATGGTCCGCGCGAGGTCCGGTTCCTCTTCGAGCAGCCGGACAGCAAGCGTATCGGTGGCGCCCTCGGTGCCGGATTCCTCACCGAGTTGTTCATCGTCGGGTTGGTGCTGCTCATTAGCTACCTGATTCCCGAGAAGGTCTACAAAGCCGTCATTCCACCGCAACTGTCCGAGAAGATCGTCTGGTTGTCCGATCCAGGTCCAGGCGGCGGTGGTGGCGGGGGTAACAAGATGCCCGATCCGCCCAAGCCGGCGGAGATCGTCAAGCCCAAGCCCGCTCCTACACCGGTACCAACACCTCCGCCAACGGTCGAACCACCACCCGTTGAACCGATCACGATTCCGCTGAAGACGCTCGACGCGGCAGTGACGACCCCGGGCACCATCGAATCGACTCAGGCTTCGAACTCCGTCTCTCTCGGATCCGGGACGGGCACGGGTGCCGGACCGGGACAGGGTTCAGGTATCGGTGAAGGGTTCGGCGGCGGAACCGGCGGGGGAGCGTATCGCCCCGGCAATGGCGTGCTCCTGCCGAAGCCGCTGCGAGAAGTGAAGCCGCAGTACACCGCTGATGCGATGCGAGCCAAGGTCCAGGGAACGGTCCTGCTCGAATGCGTTGTGCTTCCGGACGGCACCGTCGGCAAGGTCGAGGTCGTCCGTTCGCTCGACTCGGCGTTCGGGCTCGACCAGGAAGCCATCAAGGCTGCCAAGCAGTGGCGCTTTGCTCCCGGTACGCGATTCGGAGAGCCCGTCGCCGTGCTGGTCACAATCGAACTGACGTTTACCCTTCGTTAGCCGGCCGGCCCCTCATCTCACATCGGTTGGCCACGTCATATACTGGCCGCTCAATTGGTGATCCACATCACACGATGAGGAAAGGCGTGCATTGGCTGGTTCCAGCTCTCGTGTTCGCCGCGAGTCTGGTCACCGCATGCCGTGCGGACCGCGAGCCTCCGCTGCGAATTGGAACGGTCTTCTGGCCGAGCGACGATCTGTTGTTCCTCGCGCAGGATCAGGGCTGGTTGGATCCATCAGAGTTTCGTCTCGTCGAGTTCGTCGACGATGGCGAGGTGATGCGAGGCTTTCGGAATCACGCGATCGAAGCTGCGTGGCTCAGCATGGACGAGGTGCTCGCCGTCGCGCAGTCGGGCGCCGTCGATCCGGTGATTCTGTTCCTGTCCGACGAATCACGAGGCGGCGACGCCGTGGTTGCGCAGCCGGACCTGATCACGGTTGCTGACCTCAGGGATCGCCGCGTCGCGGCGCAAATCAACTCGGTCAACGCATATCTGCTCGATCGCGCGCTCAGGCAGGCCGGCCTGGCCGCGCGCAATGTGCGCCTCGTCAACCTGCCGCCCAATCGGCACCTCGACGCCTTTCGCCGGCGAGAGGTCGATGCAGTCGTGACCTACGAACCGGTTCGCTCACAGATTATCGAGGCCGGCGGCGTGGAGATCTTCAGCAGCGCCTCGACGCCGTTCGAAATCCTGCGCGTGCTCGTCATCAGACGGGACTACCTCGAATCACACGAACAACAGGCCGATACGCTCTGCGCCGCATGGCATCGCGCCGTCACCGAAGTGGCGTCATCGCCGACGGCGCGGAGGTGGATCGCGAACCGTCTCGGCACAACGGAGGCCGGCTTCGCGCAGATGATGGAACGAATCCGCTTGATCAGTTTGAGCGAAAGTCGTGAGTGGCTCGCTGTGCCGCGGCCGCAATTGGTGGCGACGATCGCCAGGCTTCAGCGTGAGCTGCTCGAAGCTGGGTTGCTCACCTCGCCGACCCCGGCGGACCCGCTCTTCAGGTGGCCGTTCGCGAGCGGTGTTTCGGCGTGTCGAAGGTAGGCGATGGCATTTGCGCGCCGGTCCGGCCCGGTCATGCACTCGCTTCGGTTCCGGCTTCCGCTGTTCCTGACACTCTATTCAGCGGTGGTGGGGCTGGTGCTCTTCACGGTCGCGAACGAGATCCAGGAAGCGGCGTTCGAGAGTGACTTCGAGCGCACCGAGTTGGTACGCGCCACCGAGATCCAGAGCCGGACTGAACGTGCCGCCGAGCGCAGCGAGCTCGAGACCGCGCAGAGGGAGTTTGGTGAGCTGGCCGTCTTCGAAGAGATTCGCGCAGCGGTCTTCGTGGCGCCGGACAACAAGGTCGTCCTCGGCAGCCGCCGCGACTGGATTGGCCGCCCGCTCGATCTGACTGCGCTCGGGTTGACGGCCGCCGAGCATCCGCGTGTCGACGAGACGATGCGGAGCGTGCGCAGCAACGGTCGAACGGAAAGCCTGTTCAGCCTCGATCGCAACTTCCTCACATTCGTTCTTCCGGCGTCGCTGCCTGTGGGCCCGGGGGAATTGGGTACGACTCGCGGTGCGCTGATCCTGCTCGTCCACGATCTCAGCCTGTCGAAAGCCGTCAATCGCCAGCGCCTGTTGCGGCAGTTCGGCGTCGGTGCCATCGCGGTGTTTCTGGCCGTCGTGGGTCTCGGGATCAGCCTGCACGCCCTCGTCACGCGACGCATTGAGCGCCTTCACGATGCGATGGGACGGTTCGCCGCCGGAGCGCCACTCGAAACTGACCAGGCGGAAACAGTCGATGGCAGCGGAAGCGGTCACGATGAGATCGTCCGGCTGCATCGCCACTTCAACGACATCGCGGCAACAGTCCGGCGCGAGATTGGCGTGAGACGTCATGCCGAAGACGCCTTGCGCGAGAGCGAGGAGCGGTTCCGATCGGCGATGCACTACTCGCCAATCGGGATGGCGCTCGTCTCCAGATCGGGCGAGTACCTCGAGGTCAATCCTGCACTCTGCGCCATTGTCGGGTACAGCGCGGACGAACTGCTCGCGACCGGTTTCGAGTCGATTACCTACCCGGACGACTACCCGGACGACGTCGTTGCGACACAGCGAATGCTCGATCGCGACGTCGAGTCGATTCGGCGCGTGAAGCGATACCGGCACAAGGATGGCCGGATACGCTGGGCGCAGGTGAACTCGTCGCTCATCCTCGACGACAACGGGGCGCCGCGCTATTTTGTCTCGCAGATCCAGGACATCACCGAACGCAAGCGTGCCGACGAAGATCTGCAGCACGCCAACCGTGCGCTCAAGACGATCAGCAACTGCAACCAGGTCCTCGTGCATGCGACGGACGAGGCGACGCTGCTGCGCGAGGTCTGCCAGGTCATGGTGCGTGACGGCGGCTATCGCGTCGCGTGGGTCGGTTTCGACGAGGCAGGCGCGGAAGCGGCCGTGAAGTCGGTGGCGATAGCGTCGGATGAGACGGACCGCGAGGCTCGAATCACCTGGGCCACTCAGGGCGGGGAGCAGATGGCGGCAGCGATTCGAACGGGTGAGCCTGCCGTCTGCAAAGACTTCGGCGCGTCGACTGTTTCAGGGCCATGGCGTGACGAAGCCGTCCGCCTTGGCTACCGTTCGTGTGTGGCACTCCCGCTCGTGACCGATGGGCGCGCCTTCGGCGCACTCACGCTCTGCTCCGGCGAGGAGACGAGCTTCGACATGTCCGAGGCGACGCTGCTGAAGGAGCTCGCCGACGATCTCGCCTTCGGCATCGTCGCGTTGCGCGCGCGCGCGAATCAGCGTCAGGCCGAGGCGGCACTGCGTACGGCAAACGAGCGATATGCGCGACAGGAAGCGGCGCTGACCAAGCTGACGAAGAGTTACGTGAGCGCACCGGACGACTTCACGGACATCGTTCGCGGCATGACTGAGGTGGTTGCGAACACACTGTCGGTGGCGCTCGTGGCGGTGTGGCGACACTCGGAAAGTGGAACGGTCACGCGCTGTCAGGATCTGTTCCAGCGGCTCGATGGGACACACAGCGAGGGCCTCTCGCTCAGTCAGAGTACCTGTCCGATGTACTTCAAGGCGCTGGCGGGCGCCGAAGTACTCGCGGTCACCGACGCGCGGTCGGATCCGCGGACCAGCGAGCTCGCGGAGCCATTGCTGGTGCCGTACGGCATTACAGCTGTGATGTGCGTGGCGATCCGGTCGCGCGGCGCGACGGTTGGCGTGCTGTCGTGCAAGCACGTCGGCGAGCCGCGCCGGTGGATGCCCGATGAGCAGGCGTTCGCACTCGCGGTCGCGAACCTGCTCTCGACGCTCATCGCACAGGCAGAGCGTCAGCGACTCGAGCACGAGCTTCGTCAGGCCCAGAGGCTCGAGGCGATTGGCAGGCTGGCTGGAGGCGTGGCCCACGACTTCAACAACATCCTGACGGTGATCCTCGGTCGTGCAGAGGAGGTGGCATCAGACGACCGCGTGCCCGGTGACTTGCGTGATGCGGTTTCGGACCTGTCTCAGAATGCGCAACGTGCGACCGCACTCACCCGGCAGTTGCTCGCATTCAGCCGACGTCAGGCGATTGAGGTCCGCGACGTCGATCTCAACAGCGTCGTCGCCAACGTGACTCGTCTTCTGCACCGTGTGCTCGGCGAGGACATCGTCGTGACATTTACCTATTCGGAACAGCCTCTCGCGGTCCGCGCGGATCCCGGAATGATCGAGCAGGTGCTTCTCAATCTTGCCGTCAACGCGCGGGATGCGATGCCCGACGGCGGGCGGTTGTCAATCGACACGTCCTTCACTGCGGCGCAGCCGTCGCGTACGAATTCTGCCGGCAACTGGGCGTGCCTGCGTGTGACAGACAACGGCGCGGGCATCGCGCCGGAGGATCTCCCGCACATCTTCGAACCGTTCTTTACGACCAAGGACGTCGGCAAGGGAACCGGCCTGGGCCTGGCGACCACCTACGGAATCGTCCAGCAGCACGGCGGCTGGATCGAGGTCGACAGCGAGATCGGACGTGGCGCGGAGTTTCGAGTCTTCTTTCCGCGATCGGGCACCGAGGTGCCGGTTGCGGCTCCGATATCGATGTCCACGCCGGCCCCTCGCGGAATGGAAACGATCCTGGTTGTCGAAGACGAGGCCGGTGTCCGCGCGCTCGTGTTCAAGCTGCTGAAGGACCTCGGATACCGCGTGCTCCAGGCCCAGAGCGGTCCGCATGCCCTGGACGTGTGGAGGCAGCAGGGTGACGACGTCGATCTGCTCATCACCGATATCGTGATGCCAGACGGCATGAACGGTGTGGAACTGGCGGAGCGCGTACGCGGCGACAGGCCCGAGCTCAAGGTGATCTACACGAGCGGGTATCTAGCCGACCTGAGCCGGGAAGACATTGCACGGCACTCCGATGCGTACATTGCCAAGCCGTTCAGCCTGATGGAGCTCGCGCGGCTCGTTCGTCGAACGCTGGATGGTGGGGAATCTGCCGAATCGCCGGTCGTGGGCGACGCGTAGCTACGTGTTCAGCTGCGCCTTCGCTTCTTCCAGGCAGGACGGGCAGATGCCGTGCGTGAACGTCGCATCGGTGTGCTCCGACACGTAGACCTCGACCCGCTGCCAATAGTTCCGATCGTCGCGAATGCGCTTGCAGTACGCGCAGATCGGCAGGAGCCCGCGAAGGCGCCTGACATTGTCGAGCGTTGCTTGGAGCTCCGTGACCTTCTCTGCGAGTCGTGCCTGCAGGGAGACAACGCGAACGCCAACCTGCACCCGCGCCCTGAGTTCATTCAGGTCCACAGGCTTGATCAGATAGTCGTCGGCGCCTGCTTCGAGCCCTGCCACCAGATCCGTTGAACTGTTTCGAGCCGTGAGCAGGATCAGGTAGAGATGTGCTCGCTCGGCGTCCGACCGCACACGCCGGCAGAGTTCAGGGCCCTCCAATCCCGGCATTTCCCAGTCGACGATCGCCAGAGACGCCGGGTCACTGGACGTGAGGTGTTCCCACGCGGCAAGCCCGTCGTGGACGACCGTTGTCTCGAACCCCCAGTTCGACATACTGCGCGACACGGCCATCGCGGCGACTCGATCATCGTCGGCGATCAGGGCTCGCATGGCATCTCCGTCATCTCACGTTCGAAGTTGATTCGCGCCGTTTGAAACGCACTGGCTTCCGTTGTGACACGCAGCCAGGCGCCCTCGAGTGCATCGAAGTCGGCCTCGCCCGCGAGCACCTCAAGCAGTGATGCGGCTTCGGTAACGCCGACGGCGGCAGCAGTCGAGGCTGCCCCTTTGAGCGTGTGTGCCGCGCGCCGCACGGCCGCAGGATTGCGCTGATCGAGTGCCAGTCGGATGCCCTGAAGAAGCGTAGGGCACTCTTCGGCAAACAGCCGCACGATTTCGGCAGCGAGTTCCTTGTCGCCGTGCAGGCGGCTCACGAGATCATTCTCGTCGATTGGCGGACTCGTCGATGCACCCGCTTCTCCCTCCACTTCGGCAAAGAGGGTGCGCGATTCTGTTGGCTTCGACAGATATCCGTCCATCCCGGCGGCGAGGCAGCGTTCACGGTCGCCACTCATGGCATGCGCTGTCATGGCGACGATTCGCAGGCGATCGCGCGACATTTCGCGCTCGCGGTCGCGGATGGCCCTGGTGGCTTCGAGCCCCCCCATCACGGGCATCTGCAGGTCCATCAGCACGATGTCGAACTGTTCCCGCTCGACCACGTCGACGGCCTCCTGGCCGTTCTCGACCACGGTCACGTGATGACCCCGCCGCTTGAGCAACCCGACTGCAACCCGCTGGTTGACGACGTTGTCTTCGGCGAGCAGCACCTTGCGCGCCCAGACCTTCTCTGGTGTCGACGGCTTACGCTCTTCAGCCTTCTTGGCTCGCGACGCTTCGGCATCGAGGACAGCACAGATTGCGGCATGGAGATCGAAGGATGCAATCGGCTTCGTCAGGCACGCGGCAATACCGAGCTCGCGACACAAACCCGCATCGTCGTAGCGTCCCGATGACGTGAGCATCATGATCGTAGCGCCAGTCAGATCGGCACGTGAGCCGATTTGCCTGGCCAGCTCAAAGCCGTCCATGCCCGGCATCTGTGCGTCGAGCAGGATGAGGTCGAATCGCTCGCCCTTCTTGGCAAGGCTCTGAAGCGCCTCGAGTGCCTCCTGGCCACCAGGCACGACGATCGGGGTGACATCCCAACGCGTCAATTGACCCACCAGGATGCGCCGGTTCACCGCGTTGTCGTCGACCACGAGGACTTTGAGGCCAGGCCGGAGCCGCCGCTCACGTGACGTCATCGCGTCAGGCCCGACGCCGAAGCTTGCGGTGAAGCTGAACGTGCTGCCGTCTCCAGGCGCGCTCTCGACCCAGATGCGGCCGTGCATCATCGATACGAGTGTCGACGAGATCGCGAGTCCGAGGCCCGTGCCACCGAACTTGCGCGTCGTCGAGCCATCAGCCTGGCTGAACGCCTCGAAGATGGCCTCCTGATGCTCGGCAGCGATGCCGATCCCGGTGTCAGTCACCGAGAATCGCAGCATCCCAGGTTCATCGTGATCGGGTTCGCGCCGGATGGCCACGAGCACGTGGCCCTTCTCGGTGAACTTGATGGCGTTGCCGACCAGGTTCACGAGAATCTGGCGTAAGCGCAAAGGATCGCCGACGAGCGTTGACGGGACGGTCGGATCGACTTCGACGAGAAGTTCCAGCGCCTTCTGATCGGCGCGCACGGCGAGCGGGCGCAACGCCTCGTTGACGACCTCTGAGAGCGTGAACGCGACCGACTCGAGGCGCAGGCGTCGAGATTCGATTTTCGAGAAGTCGAGAATGTCGTTGAGAATCTCGAGCAGCGACCCGGCCGACGTCCGCACCGTCTGGAGGTAGTCCTGTTGCTCGGTTGTCAGCGGGGTGCCGAGCGCCAGTTCGGTCATGCCTATGATGCCGTTCATCGGCGTGCGGATCTCGTGGCTCATGTTCGCCAGGAACTCGCTCTTGGCACGGCTCGCTTCCATCGCCTTGTCGCGGGCGACCGTCAGGTCGGCATTCACCGCCGAAAGTTCGGCCGTTCTGGCTTCGACCGTTCGCTCGAGTCCGTCCTTGTGCTGCACGAGCTCGACGTCGCGACGATGGATCTCGGCGAGCATCTTGTTAAATCCGTCGATGAGCTCCGCGATTTCGTTCTTGCCCTCTCCCAGACTCTCGACGCGCACGTCGTAGATCTTGTCCCGCGTCACGGCGCGTGTCACAGACGTGAGCCGCAGTAGTGGAGACGAGATCGTGCGCTGCATGCGCGAAGCCAGGATGACGGAGAGGCCGAACGTGGCGAATAGCACGAGCGCGACCACGAGCCCCGAGGTCGTTGCCTGCGTCCAGAGGACCGAGAGGTCGGATTCGATCACGACCGTGCCGATCACCTCGCCGTCGAGCACGATGGGGCGAGAGAGCAGCAGCGCGCCGTCAGTGAACTCGCTCCACTGGTGATGCGGCTCGATGTCGAACGCGCTCGCGGGGAGTGTCCGCTTCACCGCCGGCCGGGACGTTCTGTCGAATCGCGCGACCTGGACGCCATCCTTCGCCCAGATCGCGGCCGACACGATGCTTTCATTGACGGTGAGCGCCCGCAGTATATCGGTGGCGGCCTTGGCGTCGCCGAACGCGACGGCGGCGTTGCTGTTGGATCCGATGACGTCGGCGAGCATGCCCGTGTCGCGAACGAGCCGAGTGCGTGCGCTCGAGAGATCCCACGCGAGCACGGCGGTCATGGCGATGACGAGCGACATGACGCTCGTCAGGACGCCGAGGAAAGTCAGCTTCCGCGCCAACGACAGCCTGGCGTGCCAGGCGACGATCCGAGGCAGCCAGGGGCTATGGCTTGTCATGTCGGTCGTCCTTGAAAATCCGGGCGAGTTGCAGGAGCCTGGAGCTCAGTCGAACGCCAGCGCGTTGCGCTGCGTCCTGGTTGATGGCGAATCTCATGCGGCCCTCTTCGACGAAGAGGCCGACGATGCCGCCGAGGCGAATGAAGTTGTCGCCGTTGCTGACAGTGAGAACTGGCGCGCCGAATAGTTCGTCGAGAATCGTGGCCGTCCGCTCGGAGTCGGCATCGCCGACGTAAAGCAGATGGCAGTTGCGCAACCGCGTGCCGTTCGCATTTCTCGGAATCGTGACAGCCCGCCCGTTGATCGTGCTGTTGCCCACGAGCTCGCTGAGTGCGCCTTCGACGGCGCTGTCGTCGATGACGCACAGGGTCAGGGGCCCCGCCGGCAAGCTGTCCGGCGGCCACTCGGTGAACTTCGCGAAGTTGTAGAGGAACGCGGCGCGGAGAGCCGGCTGGGTCACTGCCTGTGCGTCGAGCCCGGTGCGGACGACGAGCAGCATCGCGGCGAGCGCAACGATGACTGGCTTCGTCCGGGGCAGCAGTGACTGTCGCACGTTAGGAGGGCCGCACCTGATGCAGGCCGACACCGCGCGGTGGCAGCGCGGATCGCTGGCTTGAGGTCATGCGTGACCGGCGAATCTCGTCTCGGCTGATGACGTACATGGCTGCAGCAACGTCCGGGGCCCGGACGAATCGCATGGCGTTAAATCGGCAAGAGAGGTACCGTGGCTCAGTTACGACCCTGGGTCTCGAAATATTGGGAAAAACCGCTGATGCGACCTCGGGATGGTCGGCTATCCGACACCTGTGCCGACGGAATGGACGCGGAGTATCCGGTCGGTGGTGGGTGGTTGGTCGTTAGTGGCAGGCGATGGCGCCGTACATGACACGGGGCGAGCCCGATACGAGCTCGCCCCGCGTACTTGGAACCTTACTTTTGCCCTTTGACCTTTGCCCTTTGACCTTAGTACATGCCGCCCATGCCCGGGCCACCGTGTGAGTGGCCACCGGCCGGTTCCTTCTTCTCCTCGGGGATCTCGGAGACCAGGGCTTCGGTTGTCAGCAGGAGCGACGCGATGGACGAGGCATTCTGCAGCGCGCTGCGAACCACCTTGGCCGGATCGATGACGCCCGCCTTGACCAGATCCTCGTAGACCTCGGTCGCGGCGTTGAACCCCTCGTCGGCGTTCTT
>Ga0070674_100001240_pt1 | contig 13416 bp, 15 predicted proteins | sample KBSM33metaG_FD_65344 | JGI IMG/M metagenome (GOLD analysis project Ga0070674, IMG submission 65344) | Miscanthus rhizosphere microbial communities from Kellogg Biological Station, Michigan, USA - KBS M3-3 metaG | ecosystem: Host-associated > Plants > Roots > Rhizosphere > Soil ... | reverse complement strand
AGACCACGAGCAGCCGGCCGTCCTTGGACGCGAACATGTCGTCCACGAACTGGTCGTGCCCTTCGCCGACGAGCTGGCGGATTGCGAGGAAATAGCCGAGCCGCACGGGGTCGGTGGCGATCTCGGCCATCCGTTCGTTGATGTCCGGAATGATGTTCAGCCGGGCGACACGGGTGAACGTCGGCTGATTCGACGTTCCGCCCTGCTTGATGACGTCGGCCGTGCCATCCCAGTTGTTGCCGACGAACAGCACCGGGACGACGCCGGTCGGGCTCGCTGCCGGCGCGCGGGCCGGAAGCAGCGCCGCAAGAACCACGATGGACGCGAGAGCCACCACCGCGATCAGAACCGCGCTCGTCTTCTTGACCGTTGCCCCCATGGAAGAGTCGAGGACGGTCCGCGCCGCGCGGGCAGGAACCGTCGAAAGCGTCTCTACCCGGGTTGGCCGAGCTCCAATCCGGCGACCTCTTCGAGGTGGTCGTCGCCCCAGAAGAGCTGCTCGCCCACCGCGATCGTCGGCAGGCCGAAAACTCCGAGCCCGATCGCGTCTTCGGTCGCTCTCTTGAGTGCTTCTTTGATCTCAGGGTCGCCGATTGCGGCACGCGCCTCGTCGGCATCCAGGCCCGAGGCCACCGCGACTTCGATCACCGCGTCATCCACCACGGACACGTCGTGGCCTTCTGCGAACGCCAGGTGGTAAGCGCCGCGGGCGAACTCCTCTCCGACGCCGGCCCGATGCGCGAACGTCGCCAGCCGCATGGCCGCGAGCGTGTTGACGGGCTCCGCGTCCATGCCGAGCTCCCTGCCGGAGAGGTACTTGTCGGGCCAGCGCAACGCGGGCATCCCGTAGTCGGCCGCGCGGCTCTCCACCTCCATCTGGCGCCTGAGGTTCTCCTCGCCCGACCGTCGCCACTCACGACCGGCGGCCGAGACGATCGCCCAGATCCAGACCGGCTGCCACCGGGGCGCAACCGGCAGCACGTCGTTCACCCGGCATGCGGCCAGGTACGCATACGGCGACGAGAGGTCGTAGAAGAACACGGGCCGGGATCCGTTCTCCATGACCTGACCCTACTGGCTACGCCGCGAGCCTCTGACCCCCGTGTGAGCTAGACCGGAGCCTCCTCCGGAATAGCGCCGAGTTGCTGCATCAACGTCAAGGCGTCCAGCAACCCCCAGTGCTCGACCGCCTGCCCGCCTTGGACCCGGACGAGATCGAATCCTGATACCTCGATCTTCTTTCCGGTGGGCGGGACTCCCATGAACTCCCCTTCGTGAGTCCCGGTCGTGGTGCTGCGAACGCACGCAAGATCGCCCTCGGCGATGATCTCGTGAGGCTCCATGCGAAAGTCGGGGAACGCCGACCGGAACATGGCGAAGAACTGCCTCACTCCCTCCTTGTCCTGCGGGATGCCGGGGAAGGCCTCGCGCTCTACGAAGTCATCGGCCACGAGCTCGTCGATCACGCTCGCATCGTTTGCGTTGATTCCATCGAAGAAACTGCGTACGACGCTCTTTGGATCCGGGGCCATGGTGAACTCCTCTCCGCATCGTTGGTCGCGAACGGTCGCTGAAGACGCTATTCCCGGCCCCGCCGGAAAGCAAGCCGTAAGGCGCCTCCGATCACGCCACCAGCCTCACCTCCAGAGCACCGGCCGGGAGCGTCTCCCCCGCCCCGCCCATCAGGCCGAGGATCCGGGCGACGTAGGCGCGGGTCTCGGGGAACGGCGGCACGCAGGCGCAGCGTTCGACCGCGCCCGCGCCGGCGTTGTAGGCGGCGAGCGCCAGCGAGACCGAGCCGAACCGGCGGAGCAGGTCGCGCATCAGGTGCGCCTGGGCGCCGATCGCGCCAACGGTGTCGAACGGGTCGGCCAGGCCGTAGGCGCGCGCCGTGCCCGGCATGAACTGGGCGATGCCCCGTGCACCCGCGGGGCTGACGGCGAACGGGTTGAAATTGGACTCCGCGTAGAGCTGCGCTGCCAGCAGGGACGCCGACACGTTCCAGCGGCTCGCCGCGCGGGCGATGGCGGGCGCGTATGCGGCCGGAACGAACGACGGCACGGCGCTGCGGCCGTCGCCGGGCGCGCCCACTCCGCGCGTGCCGTCGGGCGTCGACCGCGGGTTCAGCGTGTAGCCGAAGTGCCACGGCTCCCAGGCGTACCTGCGGACGAAGTGAAATCGCGCCGCGTTCTGTGCCAGCCAGGCGTAGGCGCTCGAGGGGCCGAGGTCGAGCTCGGTTCCCAGCCGGTGCAGCGAGTGTCCCGGGCGCGCGACCCAGCGCGGGTCCGGATGCTGCGCGAAGAGCCGTGCCTGCTCGGCGTCGGAGCGATAGGCCGAAGTGATCAGCAGCACGACGCCGTCGTGACGCGCTGCCTCCTCGAGCCGGTCGAACGCCCGTGCGACGTCCGGCCGCATCGGCTTGCCCTGCCGGTACGCGAACGGACCCTGATATCCGCCGCCCTCGCCGGGGACGGTCGTGGCGCCCGATGCCCCCGCGACCTCCGCCTCGGCGCCGGTCGCGATCTGCACTCGCTTGCGTGCACCGGGCCCGGCCTTCACCGGCAGCCTGCTGCGAACGCGCACCCTCACGCGCACCGGCGCGAAGCTCCCCCCGTCGGGGAACGACACGACGGCGCGCAGGCCGCCGCCGTTGCGAGCAATGGTCTCCGACGCCGCGGCGCGCGCACGGGCGAGGTAGTCCTGCCGTGTCAGGTGCGCCGGGTTCGCCCGGCCGCGCACGACCGGCGACTCGAAGAGGCGCGCGAAGTCGTCGCGCATCGAGGCCGCGGCCGCCATCGCGGCGAGGTCCGCGGCACCCTGGGCGCGTGACTTGCCGAGCAGCGCCTTGCCGAAGGCCGCCATCACGCCGGCTCCGGCGAGGATCAGGACGCTGGCCGCCAGCGCCATCAGCAGCACCTGCCCGCGCTCGGCGCGCCACACGTTGCTCAAGCCCGCCCGCGCGTGAAGAGGCCGTGGTGGGGGGCGAGGCCTCCGGCGGCCACGCCGGCCGCCAGCGCAGCCACCTCGAGCAGGGAGCGCCCGAACCGCCCGCTGGGGAACCGGCCGCGCGCCAGCATCGCCGCTCCCAGCCGCGACTCCGGCATGCACGCCGCAGCCCACCGGTTCCAGTCGTCCGGCTGCCGCGCCGCGTTGGCGATCAACAGGACCCGGCGGCACCGCTCGGCGAGCAGCGAGCAGACCATTCCCGAAAGCGCGGGCTCCGCCGCGCGTCCCGCGACCGCGACGACGGCGTCCACGTCGGCAACGACCGCAGCGGCTCGCGGCGCCTCACGTGCCGGGACCGACCACACGCTCGATGCCGCGGACGTCTCAGCGGCCAGCCGCAGGAGCGTTCCGCCGTAGCAAGCCACCTCGTCCGCACCGGTGAGCGCCGCGGGCACCTCGCAGGCCCGCACCGCCCCACTCGCCGGACGCGCCGGGCCGAGGCTGACGAGGAAGGGCTCCTCCCCACGCCGGCCGAGGGCGAGCGCAAGGCCGGCGGCCAGGGTCCGCGCGCCGCATCCGGGCGAGAGCCCCATGACGGCGAGCGACACGGGCCCCGGAAAGCCGACCTCGGGAACCGCCGGGCGCGGCGGCTCCGGAGTCGTGGGCGCCGGCTCCAGCAGGAAGCCGCCGGCCCGTTCGAGCGCGCCACCGAGGAGGCTCACGAGCCGTCCCGCCCCGGGAGGCTCACGCTGCTCTCGAACGACAGGCGCCGCCGGAGGATCCGCAGCGGCGAGGGTGTCCGCAGGGTGACGCTCACCGCATCGCCGTGCCGGCTGACGTCCATCGCCGAGTCCGGCCAGCCGGGAACCGCCGCCCGGGCGGCCGCCTCCGGTGAGCGGCCGTTGAGTGCGGCGAGCCCGGCGGCCTCGGCCGCCTGGTCGGCCATCACGGCCGCGTAACCGGCGCCGAGGAGCTGGAGGCCGATCAGCCCCGCGAGCACGACCACGACGGCGCCGCCGAGCAGCTCGACCGACGCCTGTCCGCGGTCGTCGCGCCGCCTCACCTGCCCTCCAACCCGGCGCGCGAGGCGACCCGCACAGTCCGTCCGCCGGCCAGCGGCGGGTGCAGGCGAAGCGCGACCGAGACGGTGCCGTCAGGCGCGGCCCTCACGCGAAGGCCGCGCCTGAGCGGGTGGGGGATCGCGCTGCGGGCCGCCCGCTCGGGATCCTTCCCGACGGCCTGGGCACGGGCGCCGGAGTGCGCCGCCCGCGCGGCCAGCCACGCCGACTGGCCCGCGAGGACCAGCTGCCAGGCGGCCAGGGCGACCAGGAGCGCCGCGGGCAGGACGCCGAGCAACTCGACGGCCGCCTGACCGCGTTCGGATTCCGTTCCTTGCGCTCCCGAGCCTCGCATCCTTGGTCGGCCGGGAAGCTATGGATCAGGTAGTCACAGGTCCACGCGCATCAGTAAGACATGTGTGACGCGCGAGGTGACAATCTCCGCGCGGGCGCCGCGCGGCTAGACGCCGTAGCGCCGCGATTCGGTCCAGGCGTGCCAGACGGCCATCGCCGAGCCGCCCAGGAAGATGAACCACAGGATCGTGCCAAGGCCGCTCTGCCACAGCTCGGACGTCGCGATCAGCGTGCCGGTCGCGAAAGCGATTCCGCCGTACAGGAGCCCGCGGTGCTGGGTGCTCATTCCCCAGAGCGTGAACCGGTTCTCTACATATAGGCGGTAACCGAGGAAGCCCATCGCGGCCAGGAATGCCAGCGAGATCACCCCGAGGATCACGAGCGCCGCCGCCGAGCCGCCCGGAATGAACGCAACGGCCACCGCGGCCGCGGCGATGATGGCGATGTTCCGCAGCGCTTCCCGGCTCACGCTAAGAAGTGTACGAGTCTGCGGGTCTGCGGTCTGCGGTCTGCGGTCTGCGGTCTGCCGTGTGCCGTCTGAACTAAGCGTTCTTCACGACAATCGATTCCAAGATGTTCGCCGCCGTCTCGCAGGCGTCGATCGCCTGCTCGATCCGCTCGAAGATGTCCTTCCAGCGGATGACGAACATGGGGTCCACGCCGTTCGCGAACAGGGATGCGAGCCCGTCGCGCAGGATCCGGTCTCCGTCGTTCTCGAGGCGGTTCACCTCGACCAGGTGGTGGTGGATGTCGCTCAGCTGCGAGAGCCCGGAGAGCGCCTGAGCCAGATGACGGCAGCACTCGGCCAGCACTCCCGACAGCTGCTGCGCCTGCTCCATCGGCGCCTCGACGTGGTAGAGCCCGAGGAAGTCAGCCGCCTCCTCCGTGTAGTCGACCACGTCGTCGAGCGCCGACGCCAGCTCGTACACGTCGTGCCGCTCGACCGGCGGAGAAACCTTGCGGTTCAGCAACTGGATCAGGTCGTGCGTGATCCGGTCGCCGTCCTGCTCGCAGATCAGGATCTCGCGCCGCAGGTCAGCGTTCTCGGGCCAGGTCTGGAGCAGGCGGTCGAGCAGCTCGCCCGCGCGCAGAAGGTTGGCGCCGGCCTCCTCGAACAGGTTGAAGAACTGGTTGCCGGCCCGGGGGCGCAGCCGTGTGCCGACGATGCCCATCAGCCCTTCGCCTCCGAGGTCGCTTCCGCTGCCGCCTCTTCCTCGTCCTTGTCCTCTTGCGGCTGGGGATCGAAGCGGTAGCCCACGCCGAAGTGCGTGTGCAGGTACACCCAGCCAGGGGAGGAGTCCTCGAGCTTCTTGCGCAGCTTGCGCACGAACACGTCCACCGAGCGGTCGCCGTGCGCCATCGCGTAGCCCCACACCCGCTCGTAGACGCGCTCGCGGGGAACGACCCGGCCGCTCGCTCCGGCCAGCAGGTGAAGCAGCTCGAACTCGCGGCGCGTCAACCCGATCGCGCGCCCGCCGACGAACGCCTCGAACATGTCGGGACGGATCTCCAGCTCACCGGCGACGATCGGCTCGACCGGCTGGGCGGAGAGCTCGCCGGCCCGGCGGCGCCTGACGGCCGCCTCGATCCGCGCCAGCACCTCCTCCGGGTGACAGGGCTTGGTGACCCAGTCGTCGGCCCCCAGGCGCAGGCCGCGCACGCGTTGGGCGACGCTCGTCGGCCCGGTGCACACGATCACCGCCGGCGCGCCCGATTGCGAGCAGAGCTTCTCGAGGTAGCTCCAGCCGTCCGCGGCCAGGATCGCCGGGTCGATGACCACGGCGTGTACCCGCAGGGCCTGCAGCTCCTCGGGCGGCGGCGGCGTGGCGATCAGCTGGGTGCGCCATCCGACCGCGCTCACCCGCTTGGCGAGAACGCGCACGAAGCCGCTGTCGGAGTCGACGACGGCGAGCCGCACGGCGGCAGGGGCCGCCGACGGAAGCTCATGGACCTGGAGCGGACCGTCCGCTGCCTGGGAGGCATCCACGGTTTGGAGTGTAGGGAGGGAGCGGACGCTGAGACGGCCTATCCAAGGCCTTTCACGACTTTTTCACACCCCGGCTACCGCTCCTTAACCAGGCTTCACATCCTTCTCCGGGAGGCTGCCCGCCGTCATGAGTCGTTTTACGACCAAAGGAGGGCGCACGTGCGCTCACGCTTGATTCTGCTGGGGCTCGTCCTGATGTCCGCGCTGTCCGTTCTCGTGGCTGCCTGCGGGGACGACAACAACGACAGCGGTTCGAAGGCCGGCGGCACGATCTCCGGTGCCGGGGCCACGTTCCCGCAGCCCGTGTATGACGAGTGGGCCAGCCGCTTCAAGGACGACACCGGCACCACGGTCAACTACAACGCGATCGGCTCGGGCGGCGGAGTCGCCCAGTTCACCGCCGGCACCGTCGACTTCGGAGCCACCGACTCGGCGATGACCGACGAGGAGATCACCGCCGCGAAGAAGAAGGGCGCGCCGGTCCACGTCCCGACCGTGTTCGGTGCGATCACCGTCTCCTACAACGTGTCCGGCGTTGAGAAGGGCCTGAAGCTCGACGGCCCGACCACGGCCGACATCTTCCTCGGGAAGATCAAGAAGTGGAACGACCCCGCGATCGCACAGCTGAACTCGGGCGTCAAGCTCCCCGACCAGGACATCACGGTCGTGCACCGCTCCGACGAGTCGGGCACCACCAAGCTCTTCACCACCTACCTCGCGGCCTACAGCCCCGAGTGGAAGAGCGGTCCCGGGGTCGACAAGACGGTCAAGTGGCCGACCGGCACCGGTGCCAAGGGCAACTCCGGCGTGGCCGGCGCCGTCAAGCAGACCGACGGCTCGGTGGGGTATGTCGAGGAGGCGTACGCCCTGCAGAACAACTTCACCACCGCGGACATGAAGAACAAGTCCGGGAAGTTCATTGCGCCGTCGCTCGACTCCACGTCCGCCGCCGGCGAGGGCGTCAAGATCCCGGCGGACCTCCGGTTCGACGCGATCAACTCGCCCAACCCGGACGCATACCCGATTGCATCGGCGACGTTCCTGCTCGTCTACGAGGACATGTGCAAGGCCGGCATCAGCGAGGGCACGGCCCAGCGGGTCAAGTCCTGGCTCGACTACGCCCTGGGAGACGGCCAGCAGGTGGCGCCCGACCTCCAGTACGCGCCGCTGCCGGGCAACATCCACACCCAGGCCGAGGACAAGGTGAAGAGCCTGAAGTGCAACGGCTCCGAGCTGACCGAGCCCTCGTAAGGACGGGTTGGAAGCCGGATCGCTAAGCGCGCCAGGCGGCCGCCCGAACCTCGGGCGGCCGCCGCTCGCGCGCCTTCCGGATCAGGCATTGAAATGGGGCCTGGCCGCCCTGTCGGCGGGCGTCCTCGCCCTGATCGGCTACTTCTTCATCCGCCTCTACATCGAGGCGAAGCCCGCACTGAGCCAGTTCGGCCCGCTCGGCTTCACGTTCACCAACAACTGGGACGTCCAGGCAAACGAGTTCGGCGCGCTGCCGCTCGTGGTCGGAACGCTGATCACATCGGGCGTCGCGCTCGTGATCGGAGTGCCGGTCGCGATCGCAACCGCGCTGTTCACGACCGAGTTCTGCCCGCCCCGGCTGCGCGGGCTCATGGGAGGAACGGTGGACCTCTTGGCCGCGGTTCCGTCGGTCGTCTATGGCCTGTGGGGCTTCTTCGTGCTGATCCCCAAGCTGCGCCCCGCGGAGCAGTGGTTCTCGGACACCTTCTCCTTCCTGCCGTTCATCGGGGGCCACGTGGCCGGCCCGAGCTACTTCATCGGGGGGCTCGTGCTCGCGATCATGATCGTTCCGATCGTCAGCGCGATCACCCGCGAGGTGATCAGCACCGTGCCAACGGACCACAAGGAAGCGGCGCTCGCGCTCGGTGCGACGCGGTGGGAGATGATCAAGATCGCCGTGCTGCCCTACTCGCGGGCGGGCATCACCGGCGCCTCGATGCTCGGGCTTGGACGCGCACTCGGCGAGACGATCGCAGTGACCATCGTGATCGGCAACGCTCCGGTGATCGGCAACTCGCTCTTCGACCAGGGCTACACACTCGCTGCGGTGATCGCCAACGAGTTCGGCGAGGCGGCCTCCGACGAGCTGCACCGGGCGGCGCTGATCGCCGCCGGCCTGATCCTGTTCATCCTGACGCTGATAGTGAACGCGCTCGCGCGCGCGGTGATCGTCCGCGGCCCGGCACGCATGGCCGACCCGATCGCCGAGTCGTTCGGAGCGACGGGTTGAGCGCCGCCTCACCGCCGATCGCACGGATCTCTAGCCGCCGGCGCCGCACCGACCAGGCTGCCCGCGCGCTGCTCGGCGCCGGGACCGTGGTGGCGGTGATCCCGCTCGTCCTCGTCCTCTACTACCTCCTCAAGAAGGGCCTGCCCGCCTGGAGCATCGACTTCTTCACCACCGACCCGACCGGGAAGTTCTTCGGCGATCCGGGCGGCATCAAGAGCGCACTGCTCGGGACCATCGAGATCGTCGGCCTCGCGACGCTGATCGCGGGCCCGATCGGCATCGGCGTCGCCATATACCTCACCGAGTACGGGCGCGACAGCCGCTTCGCAAGCGCCGTGCGCTACTTCATCGACGTGATGACGGGAGTGCCGTCGATCGTCTTCGGCCTCTTCATCTACATCACGCTGGTGGTCACGAAGGTCGGCGGCTCGGGCTTCGCGGGCTGGAAGGGCGCTATTGCCCTGGCGCTGCTGGCGCTGCCGATCGTGACCAGGTCTGCCGAGGTGGTGCTGGAGCTGGTTCCGGACTCCCTGCGCGAGGCCGCCCTTGCGCTGGGCGCCCCGCGCTGGCGCGTGATCATGCGCGTGGTGCTTCCGGCCGCTGCGCCGGGCATCCTGACCGGCGTACTACTCGCAGTCGCCCGCGCTGCGGGCGAGACCGCTCCCCTCCTCTTCACGGCGACGATCGTGAAGGCGAGCACATTCGATCTCCAGGCCCCGATGAACTCGCTGCCCGCCCAGATCTTCGCGGACGTCGGCCAGGCGCAGGACCGCCTGGTCGAGCGCGCATGGGGCGCCGCCCTCGCGCTCGTCATGCTGATTCTGATATTCACGGTCCTCTCACGACTGCTTGCCGGGAGGAGCCGGCTGAGATGAGCTCCAAGCCCATTGACTCGATGCCGTTGCTGCGCACGTCGACTGTGATTCCACCCGCCCACAAGGAGATGTCCGACCCCAAGCCCAAACCGCGCCGCGCCGGCCGCCAGGTCGAGCTGGACGACGTCCACGCCTTCTATGGCGCCACCGAGGCGGTGAGGGGGGTCAACCTGGACTTCCCGGCCAACGAGGTGACCGCCATCATCGGCCCATCGGGCTGCGGCAAGTCGACGCTCGTGCGCTGCGTGAACCGCATGCACGAGGAGATCGCCGGCGCCCGCGTCGAGGGCCGTGTTCTGCTCGACGGGTTCGACGTCTACGCCGCCGAGGCGGATCCGGTGGCGGTCCGGGCGGCGATCGGGATGGTGTTCCAGAAGCCGAACCCGTTCCCGACCATGTCGGTCTACGAGAACGTCGCCGCCGGCCTGAAGCTCACCGGGCGGCGCGGCCGCGACCTGAACGGGCGGGTCGAGAAGGCGCTCAAGGGAGCGAGCCTGTGGGACGAGGTGAAGGACCGCCTTTCCAAGCCGGGCGCGGCGCTGTCGGGTGGCCAGCAGCAGCGGCTGTGCATCGCGCGGGCGATCGCCGTCGAGCCCGAGGTGATCCTGATGGACGAGCCGTGCTCCGCACTGGACCCGCAGGCCACCCTGCGCATCGAGGAGCTGATCGACGAGCTGAAGGACAGCTACACGATCGCGATCGTGACGCACAACATGCAGCAGGCCGCACGGGTTGCGGACCGCACAGCCTTCATGCTGTCCGGCGAGCTGGTCGAGGTCGCGCCGACGGAGAAGATCTTCACCAACCCGTCCGACAAGCGGACTGAGGACTATGTGACAGGGCGGTTCGGGTAGGCGTGGCCGTCGGCGACACGCGGAAGACGTTCCACACGGAGCTGAGCCAGCTCGAGGAAGAGGCCCTCACCACCATCGACCTGACCGTGACCGCGCTCGACCAGGCTGTCGAAGCGGTCCTGAACCGTGACGAAGAGCTCGCCGTCATGGTGCTCAACAACGACGACCGCATCGACGGCCGCTACCTCGACGTCCACCAGGGAGTGCTGAGCCTCCTCGCCCGGCAGTCGCCGGTGGCGAGCGACCTGCGTCTGGTCGCCGCGATCCTTCACACGATCATGCACATCGAGCGCATCGGGGACCTGTGCGTGAACATCGCCAAGCTCGTGCCGCTGATGGGCGAGGCACCCGAAGGCTCCACCTCGATCCTCGCCAAGATCGAGGCCGCCGCCCTACAGGCGCGCGACCAGGTGAAGCAGGCGCAGACCGCGTTCCGGGAGCGCAGCCTGGAGCTGGCGGTGGACCTGGTGCACCAGGACGACGCGATCGACAAGCTGAACCGCGAGATCTTCAACGACGCGCTCGAGATCGGCGCCGACGCGGAGGCCCGGGAATGGGCCGCCATGTCCATGCTGATCGCCCGCTACCTCGAGCGAATCGGCGACCACACGGTTGATATCGGGGAACAGATTGCGTTCGTGATCAGTGGGGAGTTCCGGGAGTTCACGGACGCGTCGCGGCCTTAGACGGCAGACCGCAGACGGCAGACGGCAGATCTTCTATTCGGGCAGTTTTGGGGGAGGAAAACGGTCTGCGGCTACCAGCCTGTGATCGTCGAAGCTGAGCGCCCAGACTCCGCCCTTCTTGAGGCGCAGCGGTTCCTCGACGTCGACGGCGTCCTCGTGGGCCAGCCGCTCGATCAGGTCCGGGATCACGTCACCCTGGCTGCACGCGACCGCGGCGGCGGTCGGCCGGCCGAGGCCGCGGACCATCTCGGCTGCCTCCTCCTCGTGGCCGGGAAAGCCGGCCTCCGACAGGAGAGACTCGGTGCGGATCGGCACGCCGATGGCCTCGCTGAGCGGCTCGACGGTGTCGACGCAGCGCGTGATGTCGGCGCTGACTATCTCCTCCACGCCGAAGCGCGACAGCAGCCGCACCAGCTCCTCGGCCTGGTCCTCCCCGGTCTCGTCGAGCGGGCGCAGGCGGTCGTCGCCGTTCCACTTTGCGCTGCTGCCGGCGCTCGCGTGCCGGACCAGCAGCACGAGCCCGGTCATCGCGGGGCGACGCGCGAAGCGCTCGAGCACCTCGATGTCGGTCGCCCGGGTCATCTGGTCACGGGCCTCGTCGAGCGTCAGCCAGCGCAGCTCGTCGACCTCGCGGCTGGGGCTGAACGTGCCGCCAGTCGCGCGCATCGCCCAGTAGTGGACGACCTTCTCGCGCGTGTGGCCGCCCGACTTCTTCAGGTAGCGGATCTCGCCCAGCGACCGCCCGAGCTGGACGCGGCAGCCGGTCTCCTCGAACACCTCGCGCAGCGCGCCCTCGATCTCGGACTCGCCCGGAGCGAGTTTTCCCTTCGGGATGCTCCAGTCGTCGTATCGCGGCCGGTGAATGATCGCGACCTCGATCTGCGCCCCGTTGTCACCGGAGCCGACACGCCAGACGACCCCCCCGGCCGCCTGGATCGTGTGGGCGCGGTTCACTGCGTCAGCCAGCGCCGCACCTTCTGCTTGTCGAGTTGCTTCCACACGGCCGGGAACTGGGCTCGCGCCCGCTCGCTCGCGTGGCCTTCGCGCTCGAGCATGCGGCCCGCGGCCAGATTGAACGGGCCGTCGGAGGGCCGGGACTCGGCAACGGGCTCGATCGACTCGCGTGCGACCACCGTGTCCTGGAGTACCCCGAGAACGTCCTGGACATCCGCGGCGCGCTTGGCGAACCGCTTGGCGGAGCGCCCCGCCTCGCCGTTAAGCACCGGCGCGACGGCCTCGGCCGCATACCGCGCGCGCTTCGCGCGCACCCGGACCCGGTGATAGTCCTCGAACGGGCTGTCGGGCTGCAGCGCGCGGGCGTCGCGCGCCAGCTTGCGCCAGTTCCTCCGCACGAGCGGCTGCAGCACCTCGCCGCCCGGGCGCGCTGCCTCGGCGCTCAAGACCGGCTCCCGCGCCGCCTCCACCAGGCGGTCGAGCAGGTCGACGAAGCGGGCGCTGCGCAGCGCCGTCATGAGCGCGGCACGCCCGGCGGAGCGCCGCTGCTCGAGCGTCTCGAACAGCGGCGCCAGACGGGCCTCCAGCTCGCCCGCGCCTTCATGGAGCCGCTCCAGGAGGACGTCGAGGTCGCGGACCTCGCCGAGCGCCCCACCGAGCCACTTCAGCTCCTCGCGCAGGGGCTGGGACCACTCCGGATCGACCAGCGCCTCGAAGGTCTTCAGGTCGCTGCGCAGCCGCCTCGTGGCAACCCGCATCTGGTGCAGTCCCTCGACGTCGCCGAGGCGCGTGCGAGGGTCGTTCACGACCATGCGCTCGACGCCGCGAGCGATGGCCGCACCCACGGCCTCGCCGGCCGGCTGGGCGGCGGACAGGCGGTCGGGAGCGGAGACGTCGGGCGGCGCCTCGGCGCGGTGGCCGAGCGCGCGGACCAGCTTCGGGACTCCGGGCACGGAGGTCGCTCCGTCCTCCGCCAGCACGCGGGCGATACGCTCGAGCGCCTCGCGATCCATCGAACGTCCCTCGATCTCGATCTCGCGGAACCGCTCGACCACCCTGCCCTCCTGCAAAACCGACACGCGGTCGTCGACCAGCTCGGCGAGCTCCTCGCCGGTGCGCCCCCGCAGGGACCAGCGGCGTCGCCGCGTTCGCAGGCGGGCTACAGGCGCCATCGGCGCGCTGCGCGCAAAGGCGGTCACCAGCTCGAGCGCGCCCTCCGGGATCGTCCGCCCGGGACCGTCGAACTGGAGCTCGTCGCGCGCAGTGATGTCGTTTGGAACGGCGGGCAGCTTCAAAGTCCAGCCCGGGCGCTCGCCCTCACCGGTCCGGTGGCGCAGCGTCACCCCGTAACGCGCCAGCCGCAGGTCGGCGGTGTCCCAGTACGTGGCGTGCAGGTCGAGCGGGCCCAGCTCCTCGACGCTCGAGACGTTGATCCGCTCAGG
>Ga0070674_100001239_pt1 | contig 13420 bp, 7 predicted proteins | sample KBSM33metaG_FD_65344 | JGI IMG/M metagenome (GOLD analysis project Ga0070674, IMG submission 65344) | Miscanthus rhizosphere microbial communities from Kellogg Biological Station, Michigan, USA - KBS M3-3 metaG | ecosystem: Host-associated > Plants > Roots > Rhizosphere > Soil ... | reverse complement strand
ACCGCCAGCTCCTGGGTCAACCCGGCCACCGCATGCTGATAGCGCGTCACGCCCGCCGCGTGTCGGATCAGCCATCGTCCATCGCCCGGTCGCCTGGGCAGCGGCGCGGGTGTGCCCCCCCACACGGCGCCAGTGTCATCGTCTCGGAGGAAGAACGCCTCGCCTGTCGGATCCGTCAGTGGATCATTCGCAAACGGCGTCAAGCGGTTCTCGCGGCTGTTGCCGGCCCACGTGAATGCCGAACCCGCGCTGCTGACGATCGTGCCGAACCCGGCGTTGGCCAGGACGTTGGACCAGGGCAACGGGGTCTCGCGCTCCCCTTCCAGTACCACCACGTATTCGCGGCCATCAGGCGTAAAACCACCAAAGCCGTTGTCCATCACGATCGCCGGCAGCGGGACCGGATCCGTAGACGCCCCAGGCGCGGGCAGATCCATTGGTAGCGTCACGTTCTGCTCGTCGTACAGCCATCGGGCAGGTCGCTCGAGTTGCAACGACAGTTCACCAAGGTCTCCGGGAAGAACCACACGTGCTACTGCCGCCAGAAGGTGGCGATCGGCCTCGGGCATGCCCTCCGCCCTGAGCAGGAACATCCCTCCAGGCTTTTCGAACCAGCTGGTCCAAGGCGACTCTTGTACGAGTTGCATCATCAGGTTCTGCATCTCGTCGAGGTAGTCGGTCTTCTGTTCATTGAGGATGACGAGGTCGGCCCGTAGACCCTTGACGCGCCAGTACTCTTGCGCGTTGAGCAATTGGCGTACGAGTGGCGGAGACGACGGATTGCCCACTCGCACCAGCACAATGGGCAAATCGCCCGAGATGTCCTTGCCCCAGAGGTTCTGCTGGCCATAGCGATTGACCGCAAGATCCGGAGGGCTAATCATCGAGTTGTCGGTGCCAAATACGCGCGACGCGAGTCGATCGTAGAGGATGGCGTCCTCGTCACTCAGGCCCAGATGCTGCAGCGTTGTGTGCACGTGTGTAAAGGCCATCGAAAACGCGCGCGCCGCCGCACTGCCATCGCGGTATTTGCGGGCCAGAGCCAATGCCGACGCGTGATCGGTCGCCACGCCCGTGGCGAAGGCGATGCGGATAGCCGCGCCAGGCACGAGCCTGATGCGTTCGCGCAACGCTGCGATCGGATCCAGCACGGCGCCGGCCGTGCCAGATAAGGCCCGTCCGTCCAGCACCTGCGGGTTCGCCGGCGAGCGGCCGCGCCCGAGGAACCGTGCGCGATCCGATTCCCACTCGACGGACCCACCCAGACGCGGACCGTTCACGCCGAGCACGTGAAAAGCGACCATTGTGGACTCGTCGGCCGCCCGAGGCCGACGCGTGAACAGCAGACCAGCGCTTTGCGGATCGAACTCCGACTCGATGAACAGCTTTCCGAAGGCAGGATGCGCGAAGTCGTCCTGTGGTCGCGCCAGCACTATCTCCGCGTAGCTGGTCACCTCGAGTTCGTGAGTCTGGGTACCACGGTTTGTAAGCGTCAGCCGTCGCATTTCCACGTCATCCTCGGACGACACGGTGATGTCGAGCTGAGTTTCGATGTCGAGGTCGCGGCGTCGAAACGTGATCTTGTCGAGATCGAACGTCGCTTCGAACCAATCGGGCGGGCGGCAGACGGGTTGATGCGTGGCCGACCAGACCTCACCGGACCACGGATCACGGATGTAAATGAAATGTGCTCCCGCGTCGCTCGTCGGGTCATCGCGACGACGCGTGACCGCGATGTCGCGCCACATGCTATAGCCACCGCCCGCATTGGTGACGGCCGTCGTGTATCGGCCGTTGGAGAGGAAATGCGTGTGGACGTTCGCGCTTTGCGGCGACAAGAACCGGCGTGACGCGAACACCGGCAGTGATGGCGGAGCGGTCGCGGTTTCCGCAGGCCGTGGCTCCGAGAGAATCGCTTCGCGCGGCACTCGCTCCTGCAGCAGCAGCTCGGTGGCCTGGATGCGGGGATCGGCGTGGAACCGCCTGACGAACACGTCCTGGCATACGACGTTGGCGATCGCCACCAGCGACATTCCCTGATGATGGGAAAAATACGCACGCACAATAACGGGATTCACCGGCGCAGTCGCAGGCAAGTCGACGCCGCGGCTTCGCGGGTTGTAGTCCACCGACTCGTAGAAGCCGTAGCGTCCTTCCAGACCGACGTCGGACAGCCTGTCGAAGTTTTCAGCGGCCGCCGCAGGAGAAATCTGGCTCGCGAGGGCAGTCGCGTACGGCGCAATCACCAACTCGGTGACGAGACCTCGCCTGAGGCCGAGGCCAGGCACGCCAAACGCACGGTACTGATAGGTGCCGTCGCGGTCGGTGAATGCATAGGCTGACTCCGAAATGCCCCAGGGAACGTGCCTCTGCCGTCCGTACTCGATCTGCCGCCGCACAGCGGCGCGACAGCTCTGGTCGAGCAGCGTGCCAGGGAAGGTGCGCATCATGAGCTGCGGCATCAAATACTCGAACATGGTGCCGCCCCAGGAGATCAGTGCCGCGTGGCCGTCGATGTTGGTCACCAGGCGCCCGAGGCGGAACCAGTGTTGTTGGGGCACATCTCCCTTGGCAATCGCCACGAAGCTCGCGAGCCGCGCTTCCGACGCGAGCAGGTCGTAGAACCCCCGGTCGAGAAGGCCCGGACCGTTCGCGTCCTCCAAACGGTAACCAATCGCGAAGAGACGACGCCGCCGGTCGTAGAGGAATTCGAAGCGCATCCCGTCGACGAAGGCGCGCATCCGTCCGGCGAGGGCCCGCAGCGAGTCCGGCGCGACGACTGCGTCTCGGGCGAGGCCGGCGAGGCCGTCCAGCACAGCATGCCCCCAGTAGAGGACCTCGGCGAGATCGTCGTTCGGTTCCAGGTGGTCAATCACCGAGACGGCTGCTCTGAGCGCGGGCTCGTATTCCTGGAGCGACGCCACAGAAACCTTGGTCGCTCCGTCGGCTCTGGACGCAATTGCGCGCGCGAGGTTGTTGATGCCGGACATCGCCTCACGGCTCTCTGCTCGCACTGTGGACGAGGACACGATTCGAAGTGTAGAGGCTGCGTCGGCGAGGCCTTCGATCCGCTGCTCGAGCGTCTGCGGCCGGTCCTCGAGTTCCTGCAGGCCTTGCGCGATGGTCAGCAGCGCACCAGCAAGGTTGCCGCTGTCGACGGTCGAGACGTAGCGCGGATGCAGGGGCGCGCGAGTGGCCGTGTCATACCAGTTCAACAGGTGGCCTTGGTAGCGCTCGAGACTCTCGATGGTGCGCATCGCGGCGTCCAGCCGCGCGAACAACCCATCGCTCGTGAGGTAGCCCAGATCGTGCGCGGCGAGCGTTGAGAGCAGGCTCATGCCGATGTTGGTCGGCGACGTGCGTCGTGCGAGCCGATCGGTATGACTGCTCTCGCCCTCCTGTAAGTTGTCCGGCGGCAGCCACCCGTCTGCCTCCGTGACACATGTCTCGAAATAGCGCCATGTCTTGCGTGCGAGGCGTCTGAGGCGCCTGCGCTCGTCATGGCGCAGCGGTCGGACGCGAGGGCTGACGGGCTCACTCAGCCGGTAGGCCACCGCGGGCGCGCCGATCCAGAGAAGCAGAAACGGTGTCGCCACTGCCAACGCGTCGCGGCGCCATACGATGAGAAAGATCGCCACCGCCGTTGCGATGATCGGACTGGCGATCATCTCGAGCGCGAAACGTTGGAGCCCACGACTCCCGACAAGGCCCGCTGCTCGAGCGGCAGTCGTGGCGGCGGTTTCCCACTCGAGCAACCGGCGTTTGGTCACGATGAGCCGCACCAGCGTCAGCCCGATTGCGTGCAGCGCGTCGACGGCGTGGAAAGCGAGCAGCGTCAGGCTGAGGAGGATTTGCGCCACGGCCGTTGACGCGTCATCTCGCACGTTCGTGAGGAACACCGGAATGGATTGCGATCGGCCCGGGCCGATGAGCAGCCGCGCAAGAACTGGGAGCAGTTGGGACGCCGCGACGCCGACCACCATCGCTGTCCAGATCTCATGTCGGCCTGGCAGAACGATCCAGCCGGCGATGAGCAGCGCGAGGAGCGAGGGCGTGAGGAGACTGCGACGCAGGTTGTCGAGGATCTTCCAGCGGCCGACCGCGGTCAGCGGGTTGCGCTTCAGCCCGCGGCGCGATGGGACGAACGGAAACAGCCAGAACAGGATCTGCCAGTCGCCTCGCACCCACCGGTGCTGACGGCGCGCATGCGACAGCACGCTCGAAGGATAGTCGTCGACCAGCTCGACGTCCGACGCGAGTCCCACGCGCGCGTGCAGCCCCTCGAACAAGTCATGCGATAGCAGGGCGTTTTCCGGAACTGAGTCTTCGAGCGCCGCTATGAACGTATCGACGTCATACAGCCCCTTGCCGGTGAAGATCCCCTCGGCGAACAAGTCCTGATAGGTATCGGACACGGCCGTCGAATACGGGTCGACGCCGGTATGGCCGGAATAAAGCCGGGCGAAGAGCGAGCCGGCGGCACTCATGAAGTTCACGCTGATGCGTGGCTGAAGAATGCCGTAGCCTTGGGTGACCCGTCCGACACGTGGATCATAAGCAGGTCGATTGAGCGGATGTTCGATGATCCCGATCAACTCCTGCGCTACGCCTCTCGGCAGTCGAGTGTCGCTGTCGAGAGTGATGCAGTACTTGATAAATGGCAGCACCGACAGATCGCCGACGGAAACGGCGAAACTGGTGTCCGTCGCGCCACGCAGCAGGCGATTGAACTCCTCGATCTTGCCCCGCTTGCGCTCCCACCCCATCCAGAGGCCTTCACGAGCGTTCCACTGGCGCAGTCGATGAAACAAGAAGAAGCGACCGCCAGCATCGCCGATGCCATGCCTCAGATTGAGGGCGGTAATGCCGGCTCGAGCCGCTTCCAGGATCGCGCCGTCCTGTGGCTGGGTCTCAGTAGCCGCGTCCGGAAAGTCACTCAATAACGCGAAGTGGATGTGCGGATCGACATTTCCAAGAGCCTGGACCTCGAGGTGTGTGATCAACTCCTCCACACGTTGCACGCTGTCGAGCAGCGTGGGCACAATCACCATGGTGCGGGCCGATGAGGGCACCTGCTCGAGCTCGATCCGGGGTAGCCGCCTCGGCGGAATCAAATAGCTGGTCATTCGCTGCAGCAGCTGGATGACAAACTCAGTCGCTGGCACGACCGTCAGCACTGCCACGAACGCCAACGCGGCGCCACGCCAGCCGTACCTGTAGGCGTAGCCGATGGCCCCTGCAACGAGCAGCGTGGTACCAGTCGCGATACTTCCCAGGTAAATCAAGGCTGCCCAGGCAAAGAGCAGCCGCCGGACGCGATGGCTCGCATCTGGTTGCCAAGCGACACTGCGCTCAAAAGATTTGCGTCCTGCTCCAATGAGGTGATGGCCGACATGCGCCGCGCGGTCGTCAGGTGTGCGCACGTGCACCTGTCGTGCACGCTCGACACTCTTGAGGGCCACGAGCAGCTGCGCCTCGCCGGTCGGCGACGCCAATTCCTCGACCGCCTGGCGGTAACGGTCCCGGCTGCGGAAGTCCATCAGGCTGTACACGCCAGCAGGATCCCGCTGAAGGACTTGCTCCACCAGGCTGACACTCTCGAAGAACTCGCTCCAGTCGAACGTCGCGATCAGTCGGAGGCTCGTAATCAGATTCGCGACGCCTGCCTGCTCGGTGGCTTGGTGTCGGCCGTCGACTCGGATCGCATCCTCCATCGTCTCGCCACGCCGCGACAACATCTCATCGAGCTGACGATGAAGAGTCGATGCAATCGGTCCGAGAGCGCGTGCGCGCCGCAACAGCTGAGTGACGAATGCGGGATGCGCCTCCGCAGGCCAGCGGCGGACACCGTCGGGCAACGCCTCGATCGCCGACGCCAGCCGATCCGCTTCGATGCGATGCGCTCGCGTCTCTGCCAGAACGTCGCCTCGCTGGCGCAGGTAACCAATCAGCGCGAGCTTGAGTACACTCGGCCAGGCCCAGAGCTCGCCAATGGTGAGCGGCGTGATCGACTGAAAGGCGCTGATGAAGCGCTGCAACCGCTGGGAATCAATTCGACCGGCACCGGAGCCAATCAACTCAATCGCCAGCGCATAGATACGGGGCAGACCGGCGAACTCGTCGGTGGCAACGCGCGGCAGTCTCTTGAAAAACGACGGCGGCAGGTCGTGTTGGATATCTTTCGCCGCAGCAGACACGATGTGGAAATTGTCGAGGAGCCACTCGGCTGCGGGGGACGGGTCTTCTTGTTCAGAGTCCTCCGCAAGCTGCCGATAAACGTCGCGCAGCGCCTGCATATGCCCGTTGAGCTGCCGGAGGTGCGTGCGCCGCGCAAAGGAACCACCGGGTACCACCGAGAGCAGAGCCGCGAGCCGGCGTGCGTGTTCCTCCAAAAGGTCGATGCTGAGTAGCTCGGCCTCGCTACCGGCCGCGCGAGGAAACGTCGCCTTTTGTCGCATGGATCTTGGGTACATCACTCGAGCCGCCCAGTTGCGGCTGAAGAGCTGCGTGCAAGAACACCGCCCGCTCTGCCGGAGGGAGCGTTGCGATAGCTTCCGCGTGAGGGCACGCCCTCGCGCACGTCTTGTGCAGAATTTGCAGTTGCGCTTGTACGACACGGCGATGCGTAGGGCCGTAGCACCTCCATCCCACGCGGGAGATTCGAATAGTGCGTTGATTCGCGTCGACCTCGCTGGTACGAGCCGTGCTCTTCCGCTACGGCGAAATGTCGAACTACCCTTCCTTGAACTCGTTCTGGACAGCCGCCCGCGGCGGGCAAATCATCAACTGCGAGCTTCTCGTGCCGGGAGAGGGTCAGGCGATCCTGCGATGCCGGTGCGACCCACAGGCTGTGATTCGAAGCCAGTTCATTTCCTCTTCGGATGCGGCGGCCGAAGTCGCTGCGACGTGGAAGACGGCGCTCGAGGAACAAGGATTTCGGATCGTGTTTCCTCGGTGATAAGGGGCAGTTCCACGAGCATCCTCTTGCGCCCATTCGAACCTCAGCGCAAGCGCTCGCGCGCCCGACGTGCCCGCTCGCGTCTCGGAGAGCGTGCGCACCAGTATATCGAGCGTCAGCGTGCGATCCGTCGACCGATTGACCATTCGCCGTTAGGTCTCTGATCGCGTTCCTCGTGAGTCGTGTGGCACGCGACGTGCTCTTCTCACCAACAGCACTGCGCGACCTGCCTCAACTGTTCCTTCGGCCAGAAAGCGATTCGCTCGAAGGCCACGCCCGCGGCCGTCAAGGAATGCGCTGGGATCGGGCTCCCCTCGAAACGTGAAAGTGACCAATGCTCGACATGCAGTCCAGATTCGCCCCGCTCATTCAACATCCGTGGCGGACAACCACACTCGCGGCCGCGGTGGTCCTCGGAGGGTTGATCATCGCCTTGGCGTCAGTCGTCCCGTTCTCGTCAGAGACGGCGCGCAGAAAGGTCATCGAGGTCTTATCGGCGCGACTCGATGCGGAAGTGGAATTGACTGAGCTTCGTTTTCGAGTGCTCCCGCAGTTTCACGCAGAAGGCGTTGGTCTGACGATTCGCCATCGGGGCCGGCGCGACGTCCCGCCGTTGATCTCGATTAAGAGATTCTCTGCGGAAGGGAGCGCGTTGCGACTGCTCCGAAGGCACGTCACGCGAGTGACGGTCGATGAGTTGGACATCGAGATCCCGCCAGATCGCAATCGCGACCCGACACCTGGCGCCGAGCCTCCCGCTTCATCAACCACAGAGGGTGACAGCCGCGACGCGGGCCGCACGTTCGTCGTTGACGAGTTGATCGCCCACGACGCCCGCCTGGTGATCATTCCACGTGATTCAGACAAGCCTCCGAAAGTGTGGAGCATCCACGATCTTCGAATGGCAGCCGTGTCTATCGACAAACCGATGGCCTTCTCGGCGGCGCTCGAAAACGCCGTTCCACCGGGCGCGATCGAGACGTCGGGCACATTCGGTCCGTGGGGCCGTGAGGAACCCGGACAGACGCCCCTCGAGGGCAAGTTCACGTTCGAACGCGCCGATCTGGGAGTGTTCAAAGGCATCTCGGGCATCCTGTCGGCCGTCGGAACGTTCGGAGGCACGCTCGAACGAATCGAGGTGCACGGCGTCACCGACACTCCGGATTTCACGGTCAAAGCGGGTGGCCATCCCATGGCACTCCATGCGAGCTATCACGCCATCGTCGACGGCACGAACGGCAACACACTTCTCGAAACCGTGGACGCGTCGTTTCTGAACACGTCGTTGACGGCCAAGGGTGGTGTGGTGAAAAAGCCCGGCGCTGACGGCCGGACCGTCGAACTCGATGTCGTCATGGACAAAGCACGACTCGAGGATGTGCTGCTGATGGCTGTGAAAGCACCCAAACCACCGATGTCGGGCGCCCTGAAGATGACCACGCGTTTCGAGATCCCACCAGGCGATCGTGATGTGGTCGAAAAGCTCCAACTGGATGGGGCGTTCACCATTGGCAACGCACGCTTCGCGAGCCCAACGGTGCAGACCAAGATCAACGAGTTGAGCCGGAGAACGCAGGGGCAGGTCGCTGCGCAGAAAGCCGAACAGGTCGTATCGCAGTTTGCCGGGAAATTCACGCTGCGCTCGGGCCAGCTCTCACTGCCGCACGTCACGTTCGACGTGCCTGGATCGGCGATTCGTCTCGCCGGACAGTACGGACTCGTCTCGGAACAAATCGACTTCGCCGGTACGATATTCACCGAGGCGAGTCTTTCGGAAATGACGACGGGCTACAAGAGCCTGCTGCTCAAACCGATCGATCTCATCTTCAAGAGACCAGGGGGAGGAAGCGCGATTCCGATCCGGATCACCGGGACGCGGAAAGACCCGGCATTCGGTCTCGATAAAGGTCGGGTCATTAACCGGGATTCGCACTGAGGAACGCGATGTCAGTCGTTCAGTAGGTGTCCGACAGGGGTGTTCTACTCGGCGTCCCCTTCTTCCTCGTCATCTTCGTCGTCGTCGTCTTCGTCGTCCTCGTCTTCGTCGTCATCATCCTCGTCGTCTTCGTCGATCTCATCCTCGTCTTCATCGTTGTCGGCGGCGGTTATCTCATCACCTGGACGATTCGAAATAACCTGCTCTCCAGACGGCGGGATCGAAGTTGGGTCAGCGTGGCCGCGGTCACCGGTGGGTTCGTCGTCTCGCTGTGCCGGTGCATTCACTTGTGGACTCGTGGGCTCGAAATTCATCGTGTTTCCCTCTGCCCGCGTTCCAGCAAGTCGTGTGCCCGAGCGCGTTGTCTCACGTATCTCCGCGAGCACGTGTTCGAGCGCGCACGAGTCTATGGAGCGGGCCAACTGGACGCTACTTTATCCACTTCGTCTAGGAGCTGTTGATTTGTGACGCCAGACTTGGCTAAGAGGGGCGGTTGCGAGTTGTGCAATCTACAAACATCTCTCCCTGGAGCTTCCATTCCAGGAATGCACGCGAGCGCAGGCGACGACTTTAGAGCATCGACGGCCTTCGAGCAGGCAAAACAATCTGACTGGACTCTGGTACGTAAGATGCTCTTATCACCGATTGCGACCCGCGCGTGAGGGCACTCTTCGACGCGCACCAAATCGCCACGCGTCGGCGCTCATTCGGCCGCCTGATTCGCAGCACCTGCGAGCAAAGCGACGGAGGCGGGCGACGACACGGAGTCAGCTGGACAGAACAGAGAAGGAGCAGACGATGTCGAGCAAGAACATATCCCTAGGCGACCGATTGGCGGACAAAACAACGTCGTTTGGCAATCAGCTCGCTGACCGCGCGAGCGAGGCCAAAGATTCGATGTCCGACATGGCAGCAGCGGCAACGAAGAAAGTCGATGAGAGCCGATCATCGGCTGCTGATCGTCTGGAGAGCACCGCCTCGGCGGTTCAGGACCGCATAGGCGAACTTCCAGGTGGGCAACGCGTGAAGGAGTTCGCGGCTGCGGCCGCGGACCGCCTCAGCACGACCGCCGACTACGTGCGCAACAACGACGCTAGAAGCATGATCGCAGACGTGGAAACCGTCATGAAAAACCATCCCGGGCCCGCGTTGCTCGTTGCCGCGGCGTTCGGATTTGTGCTCGGCCGGGCGCTCACACGCGACTGACATGACCCGCAAGGAGACAGGCGCGGTGCTAGTGGACCGATCCGTTTCAGACGTCTTGCAGGACATCCTCCACAATGTCCAAGACATTTTCCGATCCGAGGTACGCCTCGCGAAAGCGGAGATTCGACAAAAGGCGACTCGAACGGCCGCGGCAGCCCTGTGGATCACGATCGGTGTCGTGGGCCTGCTGAGCGCGTGGATGGTCTTGTTGTGGACCGCCGTCTACGCACTCGCCACGACCTTACCGATCTGGGCCGCCACACTCGTGGTCGCCATTTCGATGGCAATCATTGGGGGTGCGGTCTTCACTGCCGGGCTACGCCGGTTCTCGCGACTCACGCCAATGCCGGAGCGGACCCTGGAGTCGCTCCAGGAGAATCTCGGATGGATGAAGCAACCAACAAAATAGAGGCGCATATCGACCAGTCCCGGAGACGACTCAGCTCCAATCTCAAGGAACTGGAACAGAAAATCGACGCCGCCACTGATTGGCGCGAGCAGTTTCGCGCCCGACCGCACCTGTTCCTCGGAGGGGCTGTTGCCGGCGGTGTGCTTCTGGCGGCGGTGCTGCGTCCTGCAGCCGAACGGTACGCCGTCGATTCGCCTGGAGATAGCCATCTTCGAGCACTCTCTCGCAACGGCGTGGATGGCCGCGAGCAGGCACTCGAGCTGTGGCAAAACATCAAAGGCGCGCTGCTCGGAGTGGCCGCCATGCGAGTCACTCAATACATCTCCGAGCTGGTCCCAGGCTTCGACGAACAGTTTCAACGCGCAGCACAAAGACATGACGCCCCGCCCACACGATGAATGAACATCGGTGCGATGCCACCACGAAGGAGACTCACCGTGGTGGCGTGGGCGCGTTCACTTGCGAGGGTTGCGGTTGTTGGTCGCGCAGCAGACGGGGGTGTAGACGGCCTCCCCTTCTGTTTGACCCAGGACGAGACGAGTGACGGTGCCATTAGCATCCAGGAAGAACTGTGCGATGGCACCCGTGGACTCGAACATCGTGGCCGACAGAGGAATCAGCGGAAGCGCATCTAGATAGAGGCGGCCGTTGACGAGCGTCACAGTGTGGTTCATCCCCATGAACCCGGCAACGGTCCGCGACCCGGCGCTGAACGCATACTTGCCCTCATATCGAGCAAGAACGGCGGTGTCGACTGACACCCCAGCGCGCTCGATTCCCACGAGGCGAGACCGGTTGTTCTCGTTACAGACATTCTCGAGCATGTCCGTATCCGCGCGGTAGCTCACCGGGAGCGACAGCGACAGCGGTCTCGTCAGGGTCTCGGGATCGTCGAACGTGATCTGATACTCCACGTGCCCAAAGTCAACGCGACGGAATCGTTCGATCACCCGCAACTTTTCCGAATGAGGATGCCCTGCTCTGTCGAGCCACGTCCGGTCGTTGAAGCCGGCGGATTCGACCACCAGGGTGTCGCCCTCCCAGCGGCCTACGGAATAGCCCAACCATGTCGGGTTTGGATCCGCGGGTAGCGTGCGTCCGTCCATGTAAATCTGCCGGTAGCGCCCGGTGCCGTTCTCGTACAGCAACGCCACAACCGCCGGCGACTGCATGATCCGGTAGGTCGTGCTCAGCATGTCCGAAGGACCGCCTGGCAGGCAGTTGGTCACGGGGTCGTCGCGACGGAAGTCCTCGACACGCCTCTGGAAGACGGCCGCAGCGGCCGGGCGAAAGATGGCTTCATCCTCCAGATTCTGGATGAGGTCGAAGCGATACGGGTTGGGAGCTGGCTGCCACAGGCCCGACAAGTCCGGCTTGCCATCGGGCGTCCTGGGCGCGGGGGCAGACAGGTTCGGCTTGCCGTCGGCGGTCCGGGGAATTCCGGGCGTTCGCCAGTCGAGCCACTGTGCGCCTAACGAAACCGGCAGCAGCAACAACGCCGCGAGTGCGATTCGTGACATGGGGCCTCACTCCTGGCCGCAAACCGTCGCAGTCTACTTCAGGACGCAAGGACAACCCTGCTATAAAGATCTCGTCAACTGCGTCCGATAGGACGAGTGTCGAGTTCCCCTCAATCGAAAGCTGGGCGGCTCTTTTGTTCAGAACGTTCTTTTGCCCACGCGTGAGCTACGCTGCGCTGGCACTTCTGCTCGGCTTCGCGGGCAACTCCGCCGCGCAGGAAGCCCAGGTGTGGTTTGGCATCGCGCCATTGAGTGCACCGAGCGCGACACCCGCCTTCTCACTCAACGTGGTCGAGTCACCGAAACGACCGGCGCCGACGATGCCATCCGTGACGGTGGTTGAAACACCGTCGGGTCCACGGATGAGCAACCTGGCCCTGAAGCTTCCGTCCATCACCATCGCGGACACAGTCGTCGCCTCACAGCTTGGTGATCAAACGCTTCCGCGAACGTTCAGTTCTTCCCCGTGGGCAGGTGGTGCGGTCAAGCGGCCGATGCGCGGTCTCAGTTTCTCGACGGCTGGTACGACGCCGGTCACTTTTCTCTTTGGTGAGCTCGACCCCAGTTCACGCCCGCCGCAATCGAGCAACACGCCAGGTGTGGTGGCGCTGACGATGGGAGTCACTTCCACCAAGGAACTGTCGGTGACGCCTCGCGCACTCGTTCCCGTGGGCTCGAAGACGGCACAGAGCAGTGTAGGAACCACGATTCGCGCCGACGTGAGCAAACATGTGTCGTTGGTCAGCGACGTCGGCGCCGCGGCCACGACACAACATGGCTGGGATCCGCTCGGCGCCGCCGGTGTCGTCGGGCACTGGAGTGGAGCGGAACTCGAAACAAATGTGCTGCGCGGTACGTCGCCGGTCGGTACGTCTAATATCGCCACTGTCGGGTCGCTCGATCGCGAGGTTGTCCGTGGTCTCGTGCGGTCCATTCCCGGCATGACCATTTCGACCCAGGCGAGCTGGTCGCGCCCCGCGAGCGCGCCGGCGACGACCGACACGGCGGTCCGTTCGATCGGTGTCGCCTACGATCGCCTTCCGATCGGCGTGGTTACCACTAGACGGCAGGATGAGGACGGCTCGTTGCAGCAGGCCACCACGACCAGCATCGAGTGGAGACGCAAGCCCGTTGACGGCATCGTCGTCCGCTACACAGAGCTGGAGCAGACATTGCGCGATCGCCTCCAGCCCACCATGGTGTCCAAGCAAGTGGAGCTGGAGCTTCCCGGATGGATCGAGCGCGACTTCCGGAATCGACTCGATGTTCACGCAGTGCTCACCGATAGCCCGATGTCGGGCACGCCCACAGTGAGCTCGAAACTGAGTGGACGATTCGACATCATCGGCAACGTCGGCGTGACCGGGGATACCGAAATAGGCATTTCGCGC
>Ga0070674_100001237_pt1 | contig 13429 bp, 10 predicted proteins | sample KBSM33metaG_FD_65344 | JGI IMG/M metagenome (GOLD analysis project Ga0070674, IMG submission 65344) | Miscanthus rhizosphere microbial communities from Kellogg Biological Station, Michigan, USA - KBS M3-3 metaG | ecosystem: Host-associated > Plants > Roots > Rhizosphere > Soil ... | reverse complement strand
AACCTGTTGCAGGACTTCTCGGTGCAGGTTGGTGAGAACTCTCCTGACATGTTCCTCATGGACATCCAGTCCGATCAGCGCGCCGGGCTCACGTCGCTGATCGATCGGGAGAATGGATCCGAGAACGTCCCCAAGCTCATTCCGGTTTTGCGGGCGAGGATCGTCGGTGTTCGCGGGCGCGACGTGAATCTCGAGACCTACGAGGACGTGCGCGAGCGTGGCGGGTTGTCACGCGAATTCACCGTCACGTACCGATCGAACCTCGAGGCGAACGAGAAACTGGTCGACGGAAAGTGGTGGGACTCGATGCCGGCTGTCGATCGGCCAGAGGTCTCCATCGAGCAAGCCCTGCGTGATCGCTTCAACATTCAGATCGGCGACGAGATGACGTTCGACGTGCTCGGCCGAGTCGTGTCTGCGCGCGTCACCAGCTTTCGCAACGTGGACTTTCGTGACTTTCGCGCGGGCGGCTTCATGATCGTGTTCCGGCCGGGCCCGTTCGACAACGCACCCCACAGCTACATCGCCGCCGTCCGCGGAGGTGCCGATACCGCTGCTCGTACCCGCCTTCAAGGGCTCATTGTGGCCGGCTATCCCAACATCTCGGTCATCGATCTCCGGGAGGTGCTCGACACGATCAAGACCATCGTCGACAACGTGACGGTGGCGGTGACCGTCGTTGGCGGGCTCGTTCTCCTCAGTGGCAGCCTGATCCTGATCGGGGCTGTCTCTATGACGAAGTTCCGTCGCGTTTACGAGGCGGCGATCTTGAAAACCCTCGGCGCCAGCAGCCGGCTGATCGCCACAATGCTGCTGCTCGAATATGGCGTGCTCGGTGCAATTGCGGGCACGGTTGGAGCGGCGGGCGCCGTGGTTCTGAGTTGGGCAGTAGCCCGGTACGCATTGGATCTGCCGTGGGAGCCTGCGCCGCTGTTGACGATTGGCGGCATCGTCGTGACGGCGATCGCCGTCGCCGCCATCGGTGTCATCTCCAGTTTCGACGTCCTGCGACACAAGCCGCTCTCGACGCTCCGCGCGGAGTAGGGGTACAATTCCCTCTTGTTCTAGGCAACAAAAGGCCGCCAGGAGAAGCCACAGCCAATGGACGTCGAGACATACCGGGACGCGCTGCTCAAGAAGCGCAGCGAGCTCCTAGCCGGGTCCGGAGCGAAGCCTCTGCAGTGGACGATGGAGAACAACTCCGGCAGACAAGGCGACATGGCCGACCAGGCCGCGGGGAACAACGAGGTCCACATTCAGCTCAAGCTCAAACAGACCGACGCCAAGATCCTGCAGGCGATCGAAGGCGCGCTGCGTCGTATCGAGGAAGGATCGTACGGCGTGTGCAAGGAGTGCGGTGAAGAGATCGCCGAAGCGCGGCTGAACGCCATTCCGTGGACTCGATCCTGCAAGACCTGCAAGGAAAAACAGGGGTAACGCAAGGTGCAGCAGGACGAACTTCGATCGCTGCTGACGGCGATCACCGCCGATCGTGTTGCGCTCATTCAGCGTCACGAGGCTGGTGCTCGCGCGGTCAGTCACTACGACTTCAACAACGCCTACCAGTACGTGATCGCGCGCGAGGAGACGCATCTCTCGTGGCTACGTTCCGCGCTCGAGGAACAGGGCGCGCCGATGCCGTCGGCTGCGAGCGAGATTCCGGTCCCGGCCGCGGGGAAGGGCGGTAAGAACGCGGCCGCTGCGGCTTACCGCGACATTCTCGATGACGATGCGCGTCACAATGCGGCCTTCGTGGACCGCTGGCGCCCCAAGGTCGCGACAGTGACGCACGCACGGCATCGCACGATGCTCGGCGTTGTGCTGGGTGAGTCGGTCGAACATCAGCGATTGTTCGAGCAGGCGGCCTCCGGCATGGAAGACGTGATCGGCAGGCGCACGACAGGCGCCGAGCGCGTCGGCGCGGTGCTGCCCGCCCGCTGGCAGGAGTAAGCGATCATCCGGGTCGCGATCGCACTCGGCAGCAACCTCGGCGAGCGCCAGGACTACCTGCGCGCCGCGCTCGAGGCGTTGCACCCCGTCGTTCAGTCACTGAAAGTATCCAGTTTTTACGACACCGCTCCCGTCGGTGTCGGCGAGCAGCCGGTCTTCCTCAACGCGGCCGCTGTCGGAGAGACCTCGCTCTCGGCGCGTGACCTGCTCACGACGCTGCTCGACATCGAAAAGCGATTCGGTCGTGAACGACCGTTCCCCGGTGCGCCTCGCACGCTCGATCTGGACCTGATCCTCTACGGAGACGACATCATCGACTCGGCGGACCTGGTCGTGCCGCATCCGCGATTCAGGGATCGACGGTTTGTGCTGGAGCCGCTGGCGGAGATCGCGGCGGACTGGAAGGATCCGGTGACGGGGCGGACGGTGGTTGAGCTTCTTGGGTTGCTGAGTAGCTAAGTAGCTAAGTAGCTAGGTAGGTAGCTGGGTTGACTGGGTTGCTAGGTAGCTGGGGTTGACCTAGCCACCCAGCTACCCACCAGCCCAACTACTTAGTGCGCCTTTGCACTCTTACGGAATATTCCGCTCCAGCCTTCCTCGAACAGCGTGTAGACGGCCGGCACGAGCACGAGTGTGACCAGCGTTGACGTCAGCAGGCCGCCGATGACGACGCGCGCGAGGGGCGCCTGGAGTTCGCCACCCTCACCAATCCCGATCGCCATCGGGACGAGACCGAGCATCGTCGCGATTGACGTCATCAGAATCGGCCGCAGGCGCGTGCGTCCGCCGAGCTCGACGGCCTCGCGAATGGGCAGGCCATCGCGACGTCTGAGTGTGTTGATGTAGTCAACCAGGAGGATCGCGTTGCTGACGACGATCCCGGCCAGCATGATGATGCCGATGTAGGCCTGCATGCTGAAGGACGAGCCGGTGAGCAGCAGGCTGAGCACCACGCCGATGCCCGCGACGGGCACTGAGAACATGATGATGAACGGATCGCGCAGCGACTCGTACTGCGACGCCATCACGGCATAGACGAGCAGCACGGCGAGGATCAACACCATCTGCAACTGCTGGAACGATCGCGCCTGCTCCTCGACCTCGGATCCGAATCCAACGGCAAAGTCCGGCGGGACGCGAACCTGGCCGATGCGACCCTCGACCGCCTTGACCGCCTCGCTGATCGGAATCTCGGTCTCCGCGTTCACGCGCGTGACGCGTTCCATGTTCTTCCGATCGATCTGCACCGGGCCGGCTTCGCGGTTGACCGCGAGCACGTTCTTGGCAGGCACCACCTGACCGGTCGGTGTACTGAGGAGCACGTCGCCCACATCCGAGATCTCCTGGCGATCGGCCTCACGGAGGCGCACGACGACCGGGTACTCGTTGCCACGCTCGCGATACTGAGCGGCAGCCGTGCCGGCCACGTTCGTCTGAATCGTGCTCGCGACGCTGCCCACCGACATCCCGAGCATCGCGGCCTTCGGTCGATCGACGCGCACGGCGATCTCGGGACGGCCTTCTTCGCGTCCAACCTGGACGTCCGCGACTCCCGGAGTGTCTTCCATGACGGCGCGCACGTCCTGCGCGACGCGCCGTGCATCGTCGAGGTCATGGCCACGGATTTCAACCTGCAGGCGGCTCGAGCCACCCTGGTTGTTGTTGCCGCCGCCGCTCAGGAATCGCATGATCTGGTTGTTGCCGCCAGCCGGGTTGGCGCGAACTGCGACGCCGGGCAGGCCCTGCAGCTCGCGGCGGAGCGAGATCGCGATTTCCTCGTTGGTACGCGTCCGCTGATCGCGCGGGACGAGCATCACGCGAATCTGCCCACGGTGCGTGCTGCCGCCGCCACCACCACCGCCGCCACCGTTCCAGTTGTTACCGCCGCCGCCGCCGTTGGTGATGATGGTGACGGCTTCAGGTACACGCTCGCGAACCATGTCTTCCAGGCGGAGCAGTGCTTCCTCCGTGCGCTCGACGCGGGTCCCGACTGCGAGTTCGGCGTTGATGTTGACCTCGCCTTCGTCGGTCTGCGGCATCAGCTCGACGGGAACCATCGGGTAGATCACCACGGCCGCCACGACCAGGACCGCGGCTGCGGCGATGACGCTCGGGCGGTGATTGAGCGCCATGTGAATCGCCTTGCGATACTGCTCGTCCATGCCTTCGAGGAACCGTTCGCTGAGGCGATAGAAACGCGCCATGATGCCGGTCGCCTGCGCCTCTTCGTCAGGCGTCTTCAGCCAGCGCGAGCAGAGCACCGGCACGATGGTCACGGCGACGAACAGCGACATGGCCAGCGAGAACATCACGACAACCGACAGCTGCGTGAACATGATGCTCGCCGTTCCGGACAGGAACAGAAGCGGGATGAACACGGCGATGTGGGTGAGTGTCGACGCCAGGATCGCGGACCAGACTTCCTCGCTGCCTTCGATAGCGGCGGTCATCTTGTCCTTGCCCATGTGCAGATGGCGATGCGTGTTTTCGAGCACGACGATCGCCGCGTCGACGATCATGCCGATCCCCAGCGCCAGACCGCCGAAGGTCATCGTGTTCAGCGTGAAGCCGCCGAAGTAGAGCAGTGCAAAGGTCCCGATGACCGAGACCGGAATCGACGTGCAGACGATCAGCGTCGATCGCAGGTCGCGCAGGAACGCGAAGATGATCAGCACCACGAGGATGCCGCCGACGACGGCGTGCTCCTGCACGTTGTTGATGGCGCGCTGAATGAACACCGAGTTGTCCTGCGTGACGATCAGCTTGACGCCGGGCACTTCCTTGTTCACGCGCTCGACTTCGGCGCGAACCAGGTTGGCGACTGCGACGGTGTTCTTGCCCGACTGCTTCTGCACCTGCAACTGGATGCCCGGCTTGCCGTTGATGCGCATGAACGAACGGCGTTGCTCGGTCGTGTCCGACACGTCGGCGATGTCCCGCAGATACACGGGCACGTTCTGACGCGTCATGACGACCATGTTCTTGATGTCTTCGATGCTCTGGAACTGCCCCTGGCTGCGGACGAGGAAGGTGGCGTCGCCCTGGTAGATCTCTCCGAGTGGCGTGTTCTGATTCTCGGAGCGGAGCGAGGCGACGACCTGGCTCACCGAGAGGTTCAGCGCGGTGATCTTTTCCTTGGAGAGGTCAACGTGGATCTCGCGACGGACGCCGCCGTTGACAGTCACGGCGGCAACGCCGTCCACGCGCTCGAAGCGCGGCGCGATCTCGTTTTGCGCGACTTCGCGGAGCGTCACCGGGTCGTACTCGCCTTCGATGCCGATCTGCAACACGGGAAGCTGGTTCGAGTCGAACTTGAAAATCGTTGGCGGATCGGCGTCCTCGGGCAGCCGATTGCGCATGCGGTCCACGCGGGTGCGCACTTCGTCCGCGGCTTCCGACAGATCGGATCCCCACTCGAAGTTCAGCCTGATCTGGCTGTTGCCTTCAGAGGAACTCGACTCGACGCGCGTGATACCGGGAACGGCGCTCACGCCTTGTTCCATCGGCCGCGTGATCAGTTCCTCGATTTCGAGAGGACCGACGCCGGCATAGCTGGTGCGGACGTTGAGGGTCGGCTGCTCGAACTCCGGCATGAGATCGACCGGGAGGCGCGAGAGCGAGATCGCACCGAGGAGGGTGATGACCGCACTGATCATGAACATCGTGACCGGGCGGTGAATCGCGAGACGAGGGATACTCATATCAGCACTCTGTCATGACCTGACGTGACAAGACTACGGCGCCCGATCGAGCGCCACCGCTGCCGCCTTGCTCCGGTTATCACCGGCCGTTCACTGACTGACGCTGCCCGACGGCTGGGTCGTCGTCCCATTATTGCCACCGCGACGTCCGCTGCCGTCGCCACCGGAGCGGCGACCTTCGCGACCTTCACGGCTTCCACCGCCACCGCTGCCGTCTCCGCGGCGGCCACTGTCTCCTTCGCGGCCGGCGTAGGCTTCGCTGCCGGTCGAATCATGCTTGCTCGGCTGCCCACCTTGAGCTGAAGGCGAGCCGGTCTGTGCCTGAGGGCCATTCCCGGCAGCCGGTGGCGCATCGCCGCGCGCACCGCCGCGCGAGCCAGCACCACCTGACTCAGGTGCCGCATTGGCCTCGCCGCCGCGTCTACCGCGACCATTTCCGCCCGCGCGGCCGCCCGGTAGGGCGACGCGATCGCCATCGCGCAACGCTCCGGCTCCGGTCGAGATCACTTCGTCTCCCTCCACGAGGCCGGCAAGGATCTCGACGACCAAACCCTGTTCAGACCCTACCTGCACGGTCTTGAAAACCGCCGTGTCGTTCTGCAACTGGAAGACGCCGCGCCGACCGCCCAGATCGACCACGGCACTTGACGGAAGCACGAGCGCTTCCTTCTTTGTTTGTGTTGTGATCCCGACCCGGGCATACATTCCCGGCTTCAGCCGGTAGGTCGGATTCGCAATCTCGATCTCGATCGGCGCCGTGCGCGTGGCTGGATCGAGAACAGGGGAGACGCGCGCGATGCGTCCCATAAACGTCTCTCCGGGAAACGCGTCCACCTGCACGCGAGTCGCGTTGCCGTTTTCGAGTTCCTTGAGATCTTTCTCGACGACGTTGGCCACGAGCCGGACGCGCGTGATGTCAACGACATCAGCGACCGGAGTCTGCTGCGACACGAACGCGCCTGGATCAACGTTGCGCTTCGAAACGAAGCCGTTGACTGGCGAGGTGATCACGGTGTTCGCCAGGTTGATGCGCAGTTCGTCGAGGCGCGCCTTCGATTGTGCGTTCTGCGCGCGTGCGAGATCGAGCTGTGCCAGAGCGGCCTGATAGCGCGCTTCGTTGTCGTCGAGTGTCTGTTTGGGGAGCAGTTGACGCTCGAAGAGGCTGCGCGAGCGTTCGACGCTGGTCTCGGCGAGCTGCAGGTCTGCTTCGCGCTGGCGAATCGTCGCGAGGGAGACCTGCTGTGCCGCTTCGGCTTGCTTCACCTGCTCGACGATCTCGAAATCCTCGATCTTCGCGATCCGCTCACCGCGATTTACTCGATCGCCGAGTCGAACCGACAAGTCCTGAAGACGTCCGGCCGCGCGAGGTACCACTGACACGGTCGCATCGCCGATGAGATTGCCGACAACGGTGATCTCCTCGGCGAGTGACGTTCGTGACGCCTTGGCCAGTTCAACGGTCATTGGACCGCGGCCGCCACCTCCTCGGAATCCGCCCCCGCCGCCGCCTGGGAACCCACCGCCGCCGCCCGGGAATCCGGCGCCGCCACCGCGCCTGCCACCTGCCGCACCTCCAGCCTGAGCCGTGCCGTCGCCCGGCTGAGATCTGCGGGACACGCCGAGGTAATAGGACGAGCCGGCGAGTGCAACCGCGGCGACCGCAACGATGAGGGCTTTTTTCATGAGAGGGACACGAACCCGCTTTCTTGAACCAAAAGCTTAGTTGTTGCCACCGAAGTTACCGCCGCCAACGCCGCCCGTGTTCGCACGCGGCGCCGTTGCGTTGCCGGGCTGGATGTTAGTGATGCCCACGGTACCCGCCGACGGAATTTCCTGCACGCGCTCGAACTCGACCTGCGAGCGTCGATAGTCGAGCAGGGCGCGCAGTTCTGCGTTCTGCGCGTCTCGCAGATCGCGCTGCGCCTGCACCACGAAGAAGTTCGTCGAGAGTCCCACCTCGAACCGGCTTTGCTCGGCGGAGAGACGGAGATCGGCAAGCTCTTTCGCCGCGGTAGCTGCCTGCAGCCGCTCGCGGTTGGAGTCCACGAGCAGTGCCGCGTTGCTGACCTCAGTCGCGATCTGCAGTTCGAGTTGCCGGCTTTGCGCAATCGTCTGACGCTGCTGCAATCGCGCACGTGCTGTCGCTGCCTCCGCAGGGCTCGTGCCGAGCGGATAGCTGAAATTGAGCTGGAAGTTCCAGCTCGGCGCTTTCCCGTCGGTGAGCAGGCCCAACGCGTCACTGAATCCGCTCGGGATGATCTGCGTCGGTGCGGCACCGAGTGCCGCGCCCGCAGGCCGCACGAATTGCGTTCCGCCGATTCCCGCGAGACCGTACGACGCGGTCAGGTCGAGGGCGGGCAACTGCGCGTCGCTCAAACTCCTGATCGACACGTCGTTCGACTGCACCTGTTTCTTGGACTGCTCGAGGTCGGTGCGCGAGCTCAGTGCACGCCGCACTGCCGCAGCGACGTCGATTGTCTCTGTCGTATACGTCGGACGATCGACCGGTTCTATGCTGGCCGTCCAGTACGGATCTTCGGTGCCGTTGACGATGAGCCGCTTGAGAGCAAGTTCAGCGGTACCGTGCGTGGCTCGCGCCTGCGCAAGTGTCTGCCGGCGGGTGGCCTGCTCGGCCTCGGCCTGCGTGACGTCGAGCGGCGCCAGTGTGCCGACCTCGACGCGCGCGCGGTTGTCTTCGACGAGCTTGCTCGCAAGCTGCAGCGAGTTCTGCGCGACTTCCTCGGCCTGAATCGCGAATACGAGATCCCAGTAGGCGTTGCGAACGTTCGCCACCGTGCGAACGACCGTGGCCCGCAACTGCGTCTCTGACATCTCCTGGTTGATCTTCGTGATCTTCAGCTGCGTGCGAACGGCGTCGGTGCGGAAGCTACGCAGCAGCGGCTGACTGAATGCCAGCAACAGGTTCGAGTTGAGAACGGGATTGCGCGTGGCGAAGAGGTCCGACTGCTCCTGGCGGTTGTTGTTGAACGCGACCGCGAAGCTGCCTCCGCCCCATTTGAGATTCTGTTGCACGCCATTGTTGGCCGTCAGCGTGCCGGTGGTGAGGATGTCACCGCCGGCTGTCTGGCTGCGCGTGAACGTCGTCTGGTTGCGCGTGCCGAACGTGGAGATCAGGTTCGGGTGAAATGTCGCATCGAGGCCGGCGAGCGCGAAGTCGTACGTCTGCGGCGTCAGCCGTTCGACGGCCAGGTCGAGGTTGCGGTCCAGCGCTCGCTCGACTGCGGAATCGAGCGTCAACTCGGTCCGCACTCCAGGAGGCGGGGGAGGGACGGTTGGCCGCGTTTGTTCCCCGACCTCCGAGGCGCCAGCCGCTCGCGCTTCAGCGAACTTCTGCGCGGCTTCCCTGGCGATTTGGTCCACGCGGGCCGATTCTGACGTCGTCTGAGCAGCGATGGGAGTGCCCATCGTTGCGACGGTCAGGATTGTCAAAAGGGCACACGAAGTCTTCATGGTCTTTTGTAAAACCTGTTAAGTCCTGTTAACTGGGGTTATTCGATCGACGCTATTTGCTGCGCTCGTCCTGCCCCGCGCGTTCACGTTCGGCAGCCTGATGCAGCGCGGTAAACTTGGCCCACTGATCGGTTGTCAGCGCCCGCCTCATCCGGAGCAGCATCATCGTTCGAGACTTGTTCAACTCTGCGCGGGCGATCTCGACGCGCCCGACCTGCTCCATGACGGCGCCGTCGTCGCCCTTCTCCACGAGCCGCTCGAATTCAGTTTCGGCCTGATCCAGGGCTTTCTTCTGGACCCGGAGGGTTGGCACGGCGGCCTGGAAAACGTCCTCGAGCCGGCGGCTCTGCTCGAGAGTCAATCCAAGTTCCCTCTTGTAGAGGTCCGATTGCCACCACTTGAACCCCTGTGCCGCGGCCGGAGCGGCGAGGAACAGCAGCGCAGCAATCAGCACGGTTCCCCGGCCGAGCCGGACAATGGAATTCATGGCTAAGCTGTGTTACGACCGCTTCAGAAAGCGCGTTTACGGTCGCAGACGCAATTCCCTAGCGTAGCATGGTTTAGAGCGAGATTTGATGGCTTTCAGGTGACGTTCGCCAAGGCCTCGAGCCGCCGAATCACGGCCTCTACCAGGTTATCGGGGGTTGACGCCCCGGACGTAAGTCCAACAGCAATCTGACCTGCCGGCAGCCACCCCCGGCTCGTGACCTCCTGCTTGCCCTGTACGGGCTTGTGACGAATCTCCTCGCCGGATGCCAGGCCGTGCGGATCGGCGATGTGGTAGGTCGGTATCCGCTCGGCGCAGATCCGCGCCAGATTGCAGGTGTTGCTGCTGTTGTAGCCCCCAAGGACGATCATCAGATCGAGCCGCCGCTCGCCAAGCAACTGCAGAATGGCATCCTGCCTGTCCTGCGTCGCGCTGCAGATCGTGTCGAAGGCGCGGAAGCGTTGGGGAAGGCCTGCCTCACCGTACTTCTCCGCCATCGCCTGTCTGAACATCTCGCCGATCTCGAGCGACTCCGAACTGAGCATCGTCGTCTGATTGGCGCAGCCGATGCGCTCGAGATGCTGGTCAGGATCGAAACCGGGTGAGATGGCGTTCTCGAATGTCTCGAGAAACGCGGACCGATCGCCACCCATCCGGATGTAGTCGCAGACGGTCGTTGCTTCGCTCCGATCGAGGACAACGAGGAAGTGACCACGCCCCGATTGATGGGCCTGCGATGCGGTTGCGCGCGTTTCTTCGTGCCGGTATTTCCCGTGAATGATCGATGTGAAGCCGTCGTCTGAATACCGCTTCACGTTCTTCCACACGTTCAATACTGAGCCGCACGTGGTGTCGACCAATGTGCATCCGCGGTCCACGAGCCACTCGAGCAGTTCGACCGTGATCCCGAACGCCGGCAGGATGACGACATCGTTCGGCGTCAGCGCGTCGAACGATTCACCAGGGTCGCTGAGGAAGCGGATCCCCTGGGCGCGAATCTGATCGTTGACGTGGGGATTGTGGATGATCTCACCGGTCAGAAACACCGTCCGATCGGGGAAGCGCTTTCGCGTCTGGTAGGCGTAGTCGACCGCGCGATCGACTCCATAACAGAAGCCGAACTCGCGCGCGAGATACACGCTCAATCGACCGGACTCGAATCGATAGTCGGACGCTTTGACCGCGGCGACGAGATCGCTGTGATAGCTCTCGGCGAGCACGTCCGCGACTTCGTGCTTGAGGTTGAGCCCTTTTCGAAAGATGAGGGGACTCTGCGTCATCGCCGGGTCACGGCGCGGGCGTCGGTCAGCGAGCGTCCCACGCGCGAGGCGTCATGGCGTCCAGTGGTCTCAGCGCGGCTGGACCGACACCGACGGCAGCAATTTCCACCTGGCCGAGGAATTCGTCATCGGATGACGCACGAGCCTGCGTGTTTGTGACGAGGGCTCCCTGCGTCCGCTGGACCGGGTTCGCCTGACGGCTGCCGGGAAAATCGTGCGCGAGATGTTCCGCCAGCAGTCCCACGAGGAACGAAGCCGCAACCGCTGCAGCCACAGTGCCCCAGCGCGCAGGGCGAATCCGACGCGGCGCCGCTTCGTGGGTGTAGCCGGCGGGAAACGCGATCACCCGAGCGGGGCGACCATCCTGATCGACGCGCTGCAGGATGCGGGCACGCTGACGCGCGAGGCGCTCCGCGGGAAATGCCGCGTCTGCATCTTCGGTCGCGGCCATGTCGATGTCATCGAGCGTGCCGGCGAGGTTCGATCGCCGCTGTTCGCACGTCGCGCAGTCTTGCAGATGCGCGCGGTCGGACGACGTGACGTCGAGGTCGAAGCAGATTTCTACGAGCCGATCGTCAGAGAGATGCGGATGGCTCATACCGCCGACCTCGTCGGCGCCGCTCGTTCTTCCGCTGCCTGATCGCCGGAATCCGCGACCTTTGGCGCCGGTTTCGCCACGCGTTCGGACGCGAGCAGCTTCCGAAGCTTTCGCACGGCGCGAAACAAGTGAACTCTGACGGTCGCCTCACTCAACCCGAGCGCCTGGCTCACTTCACTCGTGGTCTGGTCCGCCACGTGGCACATCGTGAAAACGGCACGCTGACGATCCGGGAGCTTCTCGATTGCCTGGGAGATGTGACCGGCGCGTTCAGTCGAGATCACGCGATCTTCCGGGCTCGGCTGAATGGCGGGCGGATCGGCGGGCGCGGATTCAGCGGGCGACGACATCGGCAGCACCCAGCGCATCCGGCGCGCGCGCGCCTTGCGAAGGTCGAGGCACCCATTAACGAGGATGCGGGTGAACCACACCTCGAAGGGGTATTCCTCTCGATAGCTCGCTATGTGGGTGAACACTTTGACGAATGCGTCTTGTACCGCCTCATCGGCATCGTGCGCATCGCGAAGGTAGCTGTAGGCGATTCGCACCGCGCGCCGCTGATGGTGCGCCACGAGATCGGCAAACTGCTCCCTCGCGCGATCGCGCTCTCCGGCCAGCACCAGTGCCTTGAGGCGTGCCGCCAGCACGGAATCCCGTGAGGGAGCCGGGGTGGCGTCCTGACTCGTGGCGCTTGTCTGCTTCGCGCGTCGAGGAGGTCTTCTCATGTGGATTACGGCAGTCAAGCCCGCGTGTTTACCACTTTTGGGGTAGCGCGTTCGTCAGGGACCACTATACCTCCAAACCCCTCGCCGGGTTGAGACGGCGTGCGCAGATTTGCCGTTCAGTTGACTTGCCTCTGACTGGACCGATACGATGCAGTTTTCCAGTTACTTAGAGAGAGGCGGAATGACGATTCAGGTTGAGAGGGCGCACGGGCTCGAGGCATTGGGGATTGTCAGGTCGGGACGCGTCCACTGGAACCTGGGCACGGCTGCGCTATACGAGGAAGCCCTCCGTCGGTCTGAGGGCAATCTCGCCGCCGAAGGGCCCCTGGTCTGCAAGACCGGTCAGCACACCGGGCGCTCGCCAAACGACAAGTTCGTGGTGAAAGAGCCGATTAGCGACAAGCATGTGCACTGGGGCACCGTCAATCGTCCGATTGACGAGGCCAAGTTCGATCTGCTCCACAAAGACATGATGTCGCACCTCCAGGACAAGGAGTTGTACGTCCTGGATGCATGGGCCGGCACCGATCCGGCGTATCGCCTGCCGATCCGCGTCGTCAACGAGTTCGCCTGGCACAATCTGTTCGCGCGCAACATGTTTCTGCCGGAGGACGATCCGCAGAAGCGCACGGCGCACCGGCCGGAGTTCACCGTCATCGACGCACCGCATTTCAAGGCCGATCCCGCCAAACACGGCACGCGCTCCGAAGTGTTCATCTTCGTGAACTTCGGCAAGAAGCTCGTGCTCATCGGCGGCACCCATTACGCCGGCGAGATCAAGAAGTCGATTTTCACGATTCTCAACTACACATTGCCGCTGCAGGGTGTGCTCTCGATGCACTGCTCGGCCAATATCGGCGCTGCGGGCGACACCGCGCTCTTCTTCGGACTCTCCGGCACAGGCAAGACGACGCTCTCGAGCGATCCGGAGCGGCGCCTGATCGGCGACGACGAGCACGGCTGGAGCGACACAGGCGTCTTCAACTTCGAAGGCGGCTGCTACGCGAAGGTCATCAAGTTGTCCCAGGAGGCCGAGCCTCAGATCTACGCGACGACTCGACGCTTCGGCACCATCCTCGAGAATGTCGTCATCGATCCGGATACGCGTGCGCTCAATCTCGACGACGCGTCGATGACCGAGAACACGCGCGGGTCGTATCCGATCGACTTCATCGACAACGCCGAGATGTCGGGACGCGGCGGTCACCCGAAGAACG
>Ga0070674_100001236_pt1 | contig 13435 bp, 9 predicted proteins | sample KBSM33metaG_FD_65344 | JGI IMG/M metagenome (GOLD analysis project Ga0070674, IMG submission 65344) | Miscanthus rhizosphere microbial communities from Kellogg Biological Station, Michigan, USA - KBS M3-3 metaG | ecosystem: Host-associated > Plants > Roots > Rhizosphere > Soil ... | reverse complement strand
GGCGATGGGCCTCGCGGAGATCCGCGTCAACGACATCTCGACGACCTTCACGCGGCCGAAGAACTACGTGCCCTACATCTCGGGCGGGGCGGTCTTCATCCGCGAGAAGTGGAATACGCCGATGGGCGAGGTCCGTTCCGTGCCGCTTGACGACCTGAGCGCGGAGCTCGAGAAGGTCCAGCAGGCGACGCTGAAGCTCTACGGCAAGCTCGCCCGCATGCCGCGGCGCGAGCTCATCACCAACGGCCACTGGGTCTACTTCGTCGACATGATCCTGCCGTATCTACGTCTGGCGGGCACGTACGAGAAGGCCTGCACGGACTACGACCTCTGGGAGATCGACCAGCGGGTCTCGAACTACTACTACGAAATCACCAAGCGCAAGTTCGCGCAGGAGGTGGTTCCGACGAGGATCTTCTCGGGCAAGGGTTACCTCCCGTTCTCCGCCAAAGCCGACCTCCGAAGCTCCAAGTACCGCTGGCTGTAACCGTGACTCGCGCCGAGTTCGAGGTGCTCAACGTCATCGTCATCAAGGGGATGTGCCGAACGAGCAGCGTGGCCGATGTGCTCGGGACCCCGGAGGAGTGCGTCGAGGAAACTGCCGCAGCCCTCCAGCAGCGCAACCTGATCGCCCGCCGCGGCGACCTCCTGCTGCCGACCGACCGTGCGGATCCCGCACTCGGCGCCTTCGCCGCCGAGGCGTACAAGGATCTCCGGTCCGGCCCCGAGTCGGACGGATTGCATGAGCGCTTCGAGAGGATCAATGGCCAACTCCTCCAGACGATGGCGGCGTGGCAGCAGGTCGACGTCGGAGGCCACCGGGTGGCGAACGACCACTCCGACCCCGATTACGACGAGAACGTCATCGACAGGGCTGCGAAGCTCGTCGAGCGGCTAAAGGGGATCACCGGCGCGCTCGGCGAACACGACCCGCGCTTTCTACGCTACGGCGAACGTTTCGACGCGGCTTTCGACCGAGTCGACCGCGGCGACCGTGACTATCTCTCGTCGCCCGGGCTGGAGTCCGTGCACAACATCTGGTTCGAGTTCCATGAGGATCTGCTGCGGTCCCTCGGCAAGGCGCGGGCCGGATGAGGCGATGACAGCCGTCGATCACGACTCGCCGGCGAGGAGGCGATGGGTCTACCGCGTCGAGGATGCCGAACCGGCGGACGTGGCACTGTTCGGCGGCAAGGGCGCCGGGCTCGCGCGCATGCAGAGGGCCGGACTGCCCGTCCCGCCCGGCTTCATCATCACCACGAGCGCGTGCGCCGAGTACGTCACCACCGGAAAGCTGCCGGGCTCCGTCATCGAGGAGGTGCGGGCACAGGTCGCCGCGCTCGAGCACGAGACGAAGCGCAGCTTCGGGGGCGGCCCCATGCCGCTGCTCCTCGCGGTGCGCTCGGGCGCGCCCGTCTCCATGCCCGGCATGATGGAAACGATCCTCAATCTCGGCATCGGCCGCGACGCGGCCGTCGCACTCGCCGAGGCCACGGGCGATCCGGAGTTCGTCCTGGACCTGACACGGCGACTGCAAAAGGGGTTCTCCGAGATCGTCCTCGGTGCCGATCCCGACGCCGTCGACGACGCGGTGGCGGACTTCGCGCTGCGCGCCGACGGCGCACCGTTCGGCGAGACGTTCGACCGCTACTGGGCGCTCTGCCGCAAGGCCGTGTACGACGACGTGGGGATCGCGGTGCCGGAGGACTCGTGGGACCAGTTGCTGGCGGCGGTCATGGCGGTGCTGCAGTCATGGACCGGCCGGCGCGCCGTCACCTACCGCGAGCATCACGGCATCCCCCACGACATGGGCACGGCCGTCGTCATCCAATCCATGGTCTTCGGCAACCTGGGCTCGCCGTCCGGCACCGGTGTCGCCTTCACCCGGAATCCCGTGACGGGCGAGCGTGCGCTCTACGGAGAATTTCTGAAGCACGCCCAGGGGGAGGACGTGGTCGCCGGGATAGCGGACCCGGAGACCATCGCCGAGGCCGCCGAGCGAACCCCGGAGATCTTCGACGAGCTCGCCCGGATCGCCGCGGACCTCGAGCTCCAATACGGCGACGCACTGGATATCGAGTACACCGTCGAACGCGGCAAGCTCTACGTGCTGCAGGTGCGCAGCGCCACGCGGACACCGAGGGCGGCGATCAGGATCGCCGCCGACCTGCTCCGGGAGGGACGCATCGAGCCCTCGGCCGCCGTCGCCGGTGTGTCCGCCGACCATCTGCGCCAGGTCGAGGGGCCGCGCTTCGATGAGGCAGACCTCGAGCGGGCGCGAGCCGACGGTGCCGTCCTCGCCGCCGGCGTCGCCGCCTCGCCCGGGCAAATGAGCGGCACCCTCATCCTGGACTCTGAGCGGGCGGTCGAGCGGGCGCGGGTGGGCGAGGACCTCATCTTGGCGCGCCCCACAACCAGCCCGAGGGACCTGCAGGGACTCATCGCCGCTGCCGCCATCGTCACGGCTCGGGGTGGCGCCACCAGTCATGCCGCCGTCGTCGCTCGTGCACTCGCAAAACCGTGTGTTGTCGGCTGCGGCGCCCTGTCCCTCGACGAGAAGCGACGGACCCTGACCGCCGGCGAGCGCGTCCTCCAGGAAGGCGATGCCGTTTCGATCGACGGCGACGCGGGCGAGCTGCTCCTCGGACGCGTGAAGGTCAACCGCGTCGGCGCCTCCAACCCAGATCTCTCCCTCCTGATGGATCGCGCCGGCGCAGCCTCGGGGTGCACGGTGCTCGCGAGCGTCACGACACCGGGACAGGCGAGGACCGCACTCGAACGCGGGGCCGCAGGCGTCGTCACGAGCATCGACGAGGTGCTGGCCTCGACGGGTCGGCCCGTGAAGGTGCTCGAGGCGGTCGCGCGGCCCGGGAGCGGCCACGCGGCGCTGACCGAGATGCATCAGGCCGTGGCCGAGGCGTTCACGCCCCTCCTGGCAGAGCTGGACGGATTCGACGTCGACGTTGAAGCCATCGACGCCGCCCAACTTGCGCTTCCCGTCGGCGATCCGGACCTGTTGCGAGCACAGGTCAGCGGGCTCGCCCTGGCCGCCGAGCGCAGCGGTTACGCGCCCACGCCGCGGCTGGTCGTGCGCGACGTCAGCGACGCGATCGAGGCTCGTGCCATCCGCCTGCTCGGCGAGGAGCCCGCCGAGGATCGACACCTGTGGGTGGACGTGCGGGCGCTGCAGGCGACCGATATCGACACTTCTACATCCGAGCTGCTCGAAAGCCTGGCCGCGTCCTGCGAGAGCCGGCCCGGTTACCGGATCGGGATGCGGCTCTTCGGCCGCGTGTCCGACGACATCGCCGCCCGCCTGTACGGCCTCGGCTTCCGGCTGTTTGCCGTCGACGTGGACGAGCTGCGCGTCGCCCGCCTGGCCCTCGCGAAGGCCGCGTGGCGGCTTTCGAGCAGGCGGGCGCCGACGAGGTGATCTGCTTCCCTACGTCAACCGATCCGAGTCAGGTGGAGCTCCTGGCGGAAGCGGCGCTCTGACGCCTTCATCGCACAAAGGAGGCGGGTTGTTCATTCAGTCAGCGACGGCTCGTCCGGCGCAGACAGGCTCAGCACGGTGCCGGCCACCGCCGGAGACGCGTCTATCTTTGCTTCCAGCGCGCGGAGCCGGACGGCGACGTTCGACTCGGTGGCGTCTCCGGTCAGGTCGACGTCGCCGATGACCGAGACGAGGCGCGGGCCGACGAACTCGAGACGTAGGTAGGTCACGCGAGCGACCTCGGGCTCGGCGAGCAGCGCTCGGATCGCTGCCGCGCGGACTCGGGGACGGGCCTCTTCCCCGATCAGGAACTCACGATTCCGGTCGATAAGAAACGTCGCGACTCCCCCGAGCAGGACGCCGACGAGAATGGATCCGACGGCATCCGGGGTCGAAGAGCCCGTCAGCTGGTGGGCGCCCAGTCCGGCGGCTGCGATGACCAGGCCGATGAGCGCAGCGAAGTCCTCCGCGAATACGGCCCGAAGTGTCGGGTCGCTGGTGGCCATGACGGCGGCGATCAGATCCCGCTCCATCAAGTCGGCCGTGCGCCGAGCCTGCCGGACAGAGCGCAGGAAGGAGATTCCCTCGAGCACGAACGAGACCGCGAGCACGACATAACCCACGACGTAGTCCGTCGCCGGCGCGGGATGCAAGAGCTCCTGTACGCCGTGCGTCACCGAGAAGGCGGCGCCGGCCACGAACAAGCCAAGTGCTGCGAGCAGCGACCACACGTAGGCCTCCCGGCCGTAGCCGAACGGATGCGCGCGGTCCGCCGGTCGGCGCGACCGACGGTAGGCGATCAGCAGGAATACTTCGTTGCCCGTATCCGCCCAGGAGTGCGCCGCCTCAGCCAGGAGCGACGCTGACCCGGTGACCGCCGCTGCGACCGACTTCGCGACAGCGACCAGGAAGTTGGCGGCGAGGGCGACGAGAACCGTCGTGAGGCTCGCGGAACCGGCGCCACCCGCTGCGCTCCAGAGTGGGCCAAGAAACGGCTCTGACTCCACAGGATTGGGTCGACTTCGCCGAGCCATCCGCCGTCCGAGCGTAGCCCAGACACCAGGGTTATGCGCGCGGTCCACTCACGTCTTGGACGGGCGAGTGAGCGCCCACACCGTCAGGGCGCGATGACGAAGCACTCCCGGCACATCCCCCTGCGCGAAAGGCACGGCCTGCTCGAGAGAGTGAGGAGACTCCTGCGGGAGTCACGGGGCGCACATGGTCGCCCGGAGCCGAAGGTCGATCGAGAGCAAGCGACGCGTGGGCGGGTTTCCCCGCCCACGCGAGGCGCCGTCAGGGGTTGGTGACCCTGATCTCGTTCGTGACGCCGTAGACGCCGAGCATGCTCGCCACGTCGTCGTATGCCGCGTCGCTCTCGAACTGGTAGCTGACGTCGCCCTTGAGGGTGACCCAGCCCTCGTGGACCTTGACGTCGACCGAGTCCGACGGGACCTCCACGTCCCAGGTCAGGATCTGCAACGCGGCACCGCGGATCTCGTCGTCCTCGCGGCGATCGGGGCCGAGGAGGCTGACCTTCAGCTGGTCATCGACCTCGAAGACGCCCTCGATCTCGCGAGCATCCTCGACGGCCGCGCGACGCTGGCGGAAGCTCTCGACCGTGCCACGCAGGGCGACGGTGTCGCCGTCGGCCGAGACGGCTATCTCGATGGGTTCGGGGATTCGTGGATCGAGCGCGATGCCGGCCAGCACCTGATCCCCGAGCGCGGTGTTCGTGAGCATGAAGCCCTCCTTGGTAGTGGGTAGGAAGGGAACTTGGCTCGACTGCCGCCGCCGTCCGAGAACGATTGACCAGGTTGTGCATACGCGCTGGTTAGGGCAGACCCGCTATGCGGCGAGCTGTCGGCCGCCGCCGAGCTCACGTAGCCGATGCAGCGCTTCGCGCTCGAGTTGACGGCTGCGCTCCTCGCCGACTCCGAGCGATCGGCCGATCTCGGCATGGCTCTGCGCTCGGTCGTGGTGGAGGCCGTAGCGGAGCACGAGCACCGTCCGATGACGGTGCGGGAGCATCTTCAGCATCGACCACAGCTGTCGACGAGTGTCGTGCTCGTCGACATGACGCCACGGGTCGACCGCTTCCGGATCCGCCACGAGCTCGCCGAGCTCCGACCCGTCCTCTCCGACCCGCTCGTCAAGTGAAGCTGCCACGCGCGGAGCACCGCGTAGCTCGCGCACGCGTTTGACACTGAGCCCGGCGCGCTCGGATATGGCCGCGGTGGTGGGCGCTCCGGAGGTGCGCCCGCAAAGCTCCCTCTCGGCGGTCTCGAGTGCGGCGAGTTGGCGACCGGCCTTCGCGGGAATCCTGATCGCGCGCGCCCGAGCGACCGCATCGATCTGCGCGTGCCGGATCCAGGGGGCGGCGTAGGTGGAGAACCTTGCCCCTCGCCGGCGGTCGAATCTCTCGACCGCCCGTACGAGGCCGACCCTCCCCTCCTGGACCAGATCCTCGAAGGAGACCCCGCGGCCGGCGAACCGCCGTGCGATGAAGGAAACGAGACCCAGGTTGGACTCGATCATCTCTTGCTTTGCCCTGTGATCGCCGCGCTCGATGCGGCAGCTCAGCTCGCGTTCCTCGGCGGCGCTCAGAAGCCGGCGGTTTCGGGCCACGACGCTTACGTGCCATCCAGCCCTCAGGCGACAGCCCGCAGGGCCGGACGCCCGGGCGCTGAAATCGCTGAGGCGGCGTCGATGAAATGCTTCAAGGCCGGCGCGGGCGTCTCGTCGCGCCAAACGAGCGCGAAGTCGACCCAACGGGACGGCTCCAGCGACCGTGCCACCAATCCGCCCACGGCTGCGGCGGCCGAGGTCGTCAGGGCGAGGGCATCGCCGGAAGCGACTCCTGTAAGTAGTGCGGGTCCTGGTCGGCCACCTCGCAGAGCCGGTGTGATCCCGAGGTCCGCGAGCGTCTCGGCGACGGCTCGGTCGAAGGCCGCGCCGTCCCGGTGACCCGTGACCACGATCTCCTCGCCTTGGAGCTCGCGGACTGCGACCGGTCCGGTGGCCCCGGCGAGTCGATGCGTTGGACCGGCGAGCACCGACCAGGGTTCCTGTCCCAGGGTTCGGTGGAACAGATCCGGCGATCCGAACATGGCCGGCGCGACGACCGCGTCGAGCCGCCGGTCGCGGAGATCGCGCACCAGCGTCCCCCCGTGGGACTCGACAACCGTGAGCTCGATCTTCGGCCGCTCGCAGCCGAATTGATCGAGGAGTGCCGGCAGCAGGCGCCAGCCCGCCTCGGTCGCGATCCCCAGCCGGACGCTGCCGACAAGCCCGTGCTCGAGGTCATGGCCTGTGGAGAAGGCCACCTCGGCGGCCGCCAGGGCTATACGTGCCCGAGAGAGAAAAAGGTCTCCCGCGTCCGTGAGGTGGACACCACGCGAGTGACGCTGGAAGAGCTTTACGCCGAGATCGGCCTCGAGCCGCCGGATCTGCGTGGAGAGCCCCGGCTGAGCCACCCAGAGCCGCTCGGCAGCGCGCGTAAAGCTTTGTTCTTCCGCGATCGCGACGAAGTAGCGCAGGTGACGCAGCTCCATGGATCAGTCTGTGATCACTATGCGCCGGGCGCGGAATGTGGCGATCTTGTTGCCGTCCTCGTCCTTGCGCCAATGCTTCGGGCGGAACACCCTGACCTTGAGCGAGACGGTGTCCGCCCCTTCGAGCTCCGCGAGTCGGCTGGCGCCGGTCAGCTCCCGGCCGTCCTTCACGATGTGGGTGCGGGAGCTGACGACCGCGACGCCGTCGCCCCCAATCAGCTGCTTCCCCTGCTTCTTGAGGCGGCGAGGCAGGCGGCACACGGCCTCGATCGAAACGGGCAGCTCCGGCGCGTCGAGGCTGTTCGTCGTCGCTTCACCGTCATCCGGGCTCTCGTCGCCATTGTCAGGGCTCTCGTCGCCACTGTCAGGGCTCTGGTCGCCACCGTCAGGGGTCTGGTCACCACCGTCGGGGCTCTCGTCGCCACCGTCATCCGAGCCCTCGAAGCCGTCCGCGGACGCGTTCATCCAAAACCAGCGGCGATAGAAGCGGTTGCTGAACTTCGGCGGCGCGTCCTCGTCCGAGCCCCCCTCATCGCCGGAGGCGGTTACGTGTCCAGCCTCGTTGGCGTCCGATTCCGGGCACCCGACCGTCGTCGCTGATGCGAACGCCGGCGCTGTCTCCGCCGGGACACGGGCAAACCCGAGAATCCCGAGAAGTCCGAGTGCCGACACGAAGGCGATGAGCAGGGAGAAGCGCATTTGCGAGCCCACGAGGGTCAGCCGGCCTGGCGTCCGGACAACTCGCCGCGGAAGACCGCGATCTCGATGACCGCCGTCCCGACGTACGCGGAGCGGCAGTGTGCGATCTCCTCGTCGAGATCGCTCATGTAGGACGGGCAGTCGCCGAGGCCGATCGACTTTGCCTCGAGCCGCTCGAGCTCGAGCCGGCTCAAGTAGGCGCGGATCTGGACCGCTGGTATCTGGGTTTCCGATTCCAATTCGGTTGCATAGTCACCGAGGAAGGCGGGTTTGTCGTCGGCCGGACGACGACACTTCGCACTACGTCGCAGGACGTATACGTCCTCCGGCTCAGCCGAACGGCAGCGAGATCTCACCCTGACAAGCCGCGCGTGAGTGACGAAGCGTCCTTCCGCAGCAAGGCCCCCCGCAGGGGGCCGGATCCCGAGGGTGACGACCTGAACCAAGCCCCTGAACCCGGTACGGTGAGCCGGCGATGAACCGAGTGTTCCGGCGCTCCCGGGGGGAGCGCGAGTACGACGAGATCGTGACCGAGCGTCGCCGGGCCGAGAAGGAGGCCCAGGACCTGTTCGAGCACTCGACGGACGCGCTCGGGACAGTCGGGTTCGACGGCTACTACAGACGCGCAAATCCAGCGTTGGTACAGGCGTTCGGGTATCCCGTCGACGAGCTATTCGCCCGGCCCATCTTCGACATCATCCATCCGGACGACGTCGAGCCGACACGTGCAGCGTTCACAAAGGTCCTCGAGGGCGAGGAGCTGATCGGATTCGAGGCCCGGCACATCTGCGCCGACGGATCCGTGCGCTGGTTCCAATGGAACGCGCGCCCCGACCTCGACGAGCAGGTCATCTACGGCGTCGGCCGGGACGTGACGGAGAGCCGCCTGGCGCGACGCGAGTTCGAGGAGATCTTCAACGTCTCTCCGGACCTGCTCGGCATCGTCGGCTTCGACGCCCGCTTCACGCGGGTGAATCCCGCCTTTGAACAAGCTTTCGGGTATTCGAGCGAGGAGCTCTCGTCGCGCCCGATCTTCGAGTTCGTTCACCCGGACGATGTGCCGAAGTCCCGCGAGGAGTTCGAACGGGCCACTCGTGGCAAGACCGTCACAGGGTTCGAGAACCGCAACATCCGAGCCGACGGCACTCTCCTCTGGCTCGAGTGGTCAGCCCGGCCCCTCATGGACGAGGGGATCATCTACGCCGCCGCCCGCGACATCACCGACCGCAAGCGTCGCGAGGCGGAGCTGCGCGACGCGCGGAAGGACGTCGACGCGAGCCGCGCGGAGCTGGCTGTGTACGCCGAGGACCAGGCGGCCCTGCGCCGAGTCGCGACTCTCGTGGCGGAGGGCGCGTCTTCGGGAGAGGTCCTCGACAGGGTCGTGTTCGAAGTGGGCCGGTTGTTCGGCGCGCACGCCACGCGCCTGCACCGGTATGAAGGCGACGACGCCGCCACGGTGGTTGCCGTGCACGGGTCGGGCGAAGATTTTCAGGTCGGGACACGCCTGACCCTCGAAGGCGAGAGCATCACAGCCTCGATCAGGCGCACCGGCCGGCCGGCTCGGATGCAGAGCTACGAGCAGGCGTCGGGTCGCATAGCCGCCCAGGCCCGTGCGATGGGCGTTCGCTCTGCGGTCGGGACGCCGATCACGGTCGAGGGCGCCCTGTGGGGAGTGATCATCGCCTCCTGGACCCAGAAGGAGCCGCCGTTCGCCGAAGCCGAGGCGAGAATGGCGGCGTTCACCGAGCTCGTCGCGACGGCGATCGCGAACGCCGAGAGCCGCGCCCAGCTCGACGTGCATCTCGAGCAGCAGGCGGCGCTGCGACGAATGGCGACGCTGGTGGCACAAGGGGCATCGCCCCAAGATCTCTTCGACGCCGTCGCCGAGGAGCTCGGGCGCCTGTTATCCGTCGAAAGCGCCACGATGGGTCGCTTCGAGCCCGACGACAACGTTACCCCGCTCGCCTCGTGGAGCACCACCGAGGCGGCCTTCTTTCCCACCGGCAGACGGTTTCCGACCGAGGGCACGAACGTCGCGGGGCTCGTGCTCCAGACGGGCCGGACCGCTCGTATCGACGACTACTCGGCTGCCACCGACCCGATCGGCGTCGCGGTGCGGGAGGCGGGCATCAAGTCGGTTGTCGGAAGCCCGATCGTCGTCAAGGGCCAGCTGTGGGGCCTCATTGCGGCTGCGTCGACCGAAGGGCCGATGCCGCCGGACACCGAGTCGCGCCTCGCCGCGTTCACGGAGCTCGTGGCGACCGCGATCGCGAACGCGGAGAGCCGCGCCCAGCTCGACGTGCACGTCGAGCAGCAGGCGGCGTTACGGCGGGTGGCGACGCTGGTGGCGGAAGACGTTCCGCCAAGTGAGCTGTTCGAAGCGGTGGCGCGAGAGGTCGGCGCGCTCCTCGGCGGCGATTTCGCGGGCCTGGCGCGTTTCGAGCAGGACGCGGTGGTCACGGTCGGCGTTTGGGCGGCGGATGGTGAACACCCGCCCGTTCCGCCTCGCTGGCCGATGCAGCAGGGCGATCCAGCGACCATGATCGCCGAATCGCGCGAGCCGTTGCGCTGGGACGACTGGACAGAGGTCCCGGGCCCGATCGCGGAGTTCATCCGGGGGCTGGGCATACGCTCCACCGTAGGAACACCGATCGTGGTGGCGGGCCGGCTGTGGGGAGCCCTGGCCCTCCACTCGAGGCAGAGCGCTCCCCTGCCGCCCGGCACCGAGTCGCGCATGGCACAGTTCACCGACCTCGTCGCCACCGCCATCGCCAACCGCGAGGCGCGTGCCGAGGTGGACCGCTTGGCCCAGGAGCAGGCGGCGCTCAGACGAGTAGCGACGCTGGTTGCGCGCGACGTCCCATCCTCGGACATCATGAGCGCGGTCGTCTCCGAGGTCGTGCAACTGCTCCAGACCGACCTTGCGATCCTGATCCGTTTCGATCCAGGCGATCAGATGACTCTGCTCACGACGGCCGGTAGCGCCGCGGAGAGCATGCCGGTCGGCACGCGGAGGAAGACCGCCGAGGGGGTCGCGAGAAAAGTGCGCAATTCAGGCCGCCCTGGCCGGCTGGATCATGTCGACCGAGTCCCCGGTACGTGGGGGGCCGTCGCTTCAGATGCCGGCTTGCGATCCTCGGTCGGAGCGCCTATCGCGGTCGAGGGACGTGTGTGGGGGATGATCGGCGTTGCCACGACCGGCGCCGATCCCCTTCCGCCGGACACGGATGATCGCCTCGCGCAATTCACGGAGCTCGTCGCGACCGCGATCGCCAACACCGAGTCGCGCGACGAGGTGCAGCGGCTCGCCGACGAGCAGGCCGCGCTGCGGCGCGTGGCTGTACTCGTCGCGCAGCAGCCCTCCCCCGGCGAGGTCTTCACGGCCGTCACCCGGGCGGTCGGGCTACTCCTTGATGCGGACCTTGCGGTATTGCACGTCTTCGGCGACGACACGTCGACGACGATCGCCAGCTGGAGTGGAGGCGGCCAAATGCTGCCGGTCGGGACACGGTTTCCGCTGGATGGCGACGGCCTCGCCGCCCGCATCTTCGAGAGCGGCGCGCCGGCGCGAATACACAGCAACGAGGAGGCGTGGGAGCAAGCGGAAACGGATATCGCACGGAGTCTGCACTTGCGCTCCGCCGTCGGGGCGCCGATCCTCGTCGAGGGGAAGCTCTGGGGCGCGTTGATGGCCGCGACTCGTACCGAGCCATGGGCCGAGAACGCCGAGACCCGCCTCGCAGCCTTCACAGAGCTGGTGGCAACGGCTCTCGCGAGTGCTGAGGCGCGGGACGCTCTCACACAGCTTGCGGAGGAGCAGGCGGCGCTACGGCGCGTCGCGACGCTGGTCGCACAAGAGGCATTGCCTCAAGACCTCTTCGACGCCGTCGCCGAGGAGCTCGGCCGCCTGCTTTCCGTCGAAAGCGCCACGATGGGTCGCTTCGAATCGGACGACAGCGTTATCGCGGTGGCCTCATGGAGCCCCACCGAGGAGACTGCCTTTCCTATCGGCGGGCGGTGGCCGATCGAGGGCACGAACATCGCGTGGATCGTGCGGCACACGGGCCGGACCGCTCGGATCGACGACTTCTCAGGTGCCGCCGACCCGCTCGGCGTTACCGTGCGGGAGGCGGGCATCGAGTCGGCGGTCGGAAGCCCGATCGTCGTCAACGGCCATGTCTGGGGCCTCATTACGGCGGCCACGACCGAAGGGCCCATGCCGCCGGACACCGAGGCGCGCCTGGCTTCGTTCACGGAGCTGGTCGCGACCGCGATCGCGAATGCTGAGAGTTGGTCAGAGCTCGCCGCTTCGCGCGCACGCGTCATCGCCGCGAGCGCCGAGGAGCGACGGCGGGTCGTGCGCGACCTGCACGACGGCGCACAGCAACGCTTGGTCCACTCCGTCATCAACATGAAGCTGGCGCTACGAGAACTGGGACGGAGCGACCAGCATGCCGAGAAGCACATGAGCGAGGCGCTCGATCATGCCGAGCAGGCCAATCTCGAGCTGCGCGAGCTGGTGTACGGCATCCTTCCCGGGGCGCTGACGAGCGGCGGCCTGCGGGCAGGTGTAGGGGAGCTCGCGTCGCGCAGCACGCTCCCGGTTACGTTCGACGTACCGGCGGCGCGATTGCCGACCACGATCGAGGCGACCGCCTACTTCGTCGTCAGCGAGTTGCTGACCAACGCCGTCAAGCACGCGCAGGCACACACCGCAGAGGTCACCGCGCAGCTCGACAACGGGACGCTGCTCGTAGAGGTCCGTGACGACGGAGTCGGCGGCGCTGACCCCAACCGGGGGTCCGGCCTTACAGGTCTTCGCGATCGCGTCGAGGCGCTCGGTGGAACGATCGAGATCTCGAGTCCCGCGGGCAGCGGGACCTCGGTGACAGCCAGGCTTCCAGCCGAATAGGACCGCCCGAGGGAAGGGTCAGCGTCACGCCGCGAGCGGCAGCGCGGAAACGGGCTGCTCTCGAACCACCTTGAGCCTGCCGGCGGCACCGAGCGCCTCGAGGAAATCCGCCGTCGCAGGGTGGTCGGAATCGGCGCGCGTCACGACTGCCGTCTGGACCACCGGCTCCGTGCCCTCGAGGGCGAGAAAAGAGATCCCGGGAGTCAAATGTTGATCCGCGGCCGATTCGGGAACCAGGCCGATGCCGGAACCGGCGGCGACCGTCAGGAGCAGATGCTCGATGCGCGGCTCGGCCACCTCGACGAATGTGGGCGACAGGCCGGCGTCGTGGCAGGTGGAGACGACCGCGTCGTGGAACGCCGGATTCGCCTCGCGGGGAAGCAGGACGATCCGCTCGGGCGCGAGTCGCTCCAGGTCGATCGCCGCTTGCGTGGCCTGGAGGTGACCGACCGGCAGGGCCGCGACTGCGCGCTGTTCGCCGAGCGGCGTTGTGCTCAGGCCGCTCACGGGAGCCGGCAGGCAGACAACGGCTGCATCGAGGCGCTCGGCTCGGACCTCGTCGATCAGCCGCAGGGCAGACGCGGTCTCGAGGTGAACGTCGATCGGCCGGTCGGACCCGCCCAGGCGCTGAAGTGCCAGCGGCACAGCCCGCGGGATCGAATCCGGGACGAAGCCGACGCGCAGTTGCTCGACCGCTCGCTGAGTCGCGTTGCGGGCCGCGAGCTGGGCGAGCTCGGCCTGCCGTAGCACCCGCCTCGCTTCGCCGAGCAGCGCCTCGCC
>Ga0070674_100001235_pt1 | contig 13441 bp, 9 predicted proteins | sample KBSM33metaG_FD_65344 | JGI IMG/M metagenome (GOLD analysis project Ga0070674, IMG submission 65344) | Miscanthus rhizosphere microbial communities from Kellogg Biological Station, Michigan, USA - KBS M3-3 metaG | ecosystem: Host-associated > Plants > Roots > Rhizosphere > Soil ... | reverse complement strand
CAAGCCCGATGCGCCCGCTTTCTATATCGGCTCGACCGATCTCGACACCTTCTTCCCCGGCTTTCGCGCGGAGAACGAATTGACGCCGGCGGGCGATCTGTTCGCCAAGCATCCCCCGCTCGCCAGTATCTGGCTGGGCAATCGCACGATCGCGGCGGCGCATTTCGACATGTCCAATAATGCGGCGTGCTGCGCGGTCGGGCATCGCCGCTTCACCTTGTTCCCGCCCGAGCAGGTCGCCAACCTCTATCCCGGTCCGCTGGCGCCAACGCCGGGCGGGCAAGTGGTGACGATGGTCGATTTCGCCGCGCCCGATCTCGACCGCTTCCCCGATTTCCCCAAAGCGGCGGCGGCCGGCGAGATCGCCGAGCTCGAGCCGGGCGACGTCCTGGTCTATCCGGCCTTGTGGTGGCACCAGGTCGAGGCGCTCGACGACTTCAATGTGTTGGTCAATTATTGGTGGAACGCGGCGCCCGATTTCCTCGACACGCCGATGACGACCTTGCTCCACGCCATGCTCGCGCTGCGCGACCGCCCGGCGCACGAGAAAGCGGCGTGGCGCGCGATGTTCGACTATTACATCTTCGGCCCGCCCGAGCGCCCGGCGGCGCATTTGCCAGCCCCGGCCCGCGGGCCGCTGGCGTCCCTCGATCCCCTGGCGGCGCGGCAGTTGCGCGCTTTGATCCAAAGGCAGCTCAATCGATGACCGAAGCAACTCCCAACAGGATCCGTCGCGTCGTGGTCGCCGGGGGCGGCACCGCCGGCTGGGTCGCCGCCACCACGCTTGCCAAGCATCTCAGCCCGATGATCGAAGTGGTGCTGGTCGAATCCGACGAGATCGGTACCGTCGGCGTCGGCGAGTCGACCATCCCGACGATCCGCAGCTTCCATTCGTTCATCGGCGTGGATGAGGACGCGTTCGTCCGCGCGACCAATGCCAGCTTCAAGCTGGGCATCGGTTTCGAGGATTGGGACCGGCCGGGGGATCGCTATTTCCACTCGTTCGGATCGGTCGGGCGATCGGTGTTCGTCGCCGATTTCCAGCATTTCTGGCTCGAGGCGCGGCATCGCGGGTTCGGGCGTCCTTATGGCGATTACTCGCTCGAGCTGCGCGCCGCGGCGGAAAACCGCTTCTCCGCCGACCCTGAGCTTGGCCTCGCTTATGCCTATCATCTCGACGCCACCGCTTATGCGCGGTTCCTGCGGGGCATTGCCGAGGCTGACGGGGTAAAGCGCGTCGAGGGCCGTATCGCGGAAGTGTCGCAGGATGCGGACAGCGGCGACATCCGATCGCTGGTGCTGGCATCGGGCGAGCGGGTCGACGGCGATTTCTTCATCGACTGCACCGGCTTTCGCGCGCTCCTGATCGAGCAGACGCTCAAGGCCGGGTTCGACGATTGGAGCCACTGGCTTGCATGTGACAGCGCGTTCGCGGTTCAGACCGAGAGCGCGGGCGAACCCGTCCCCTATACCCGCGCCATCGCGCATGGCGCCGGGTGGCGCTGGCGTATTCCGCTGCAGCACCGGGTCGGCAACGGCTTGGTCTTCTGCAGTCAGGATATGGACAACGACACGGCGCGTGAGACGCTGTTGGCCGCGCTCGACGGCGAACCGTTGTTCGAGCCGCGGCTGCTGCGCTTCACCGCCGGCATGCGCCGCCGGGCATGGCATCGCAACTGCCTGGCACTCGGCCTCGCCGGCGGGTTCATCGAGCCGCTCGAATCGACCAGCATCCATCTGGTGATGATCGCGATCACGCGCTTCATCCAGTCATTCCCGTTCACGCGCGACTATGAGGCGCTGGCTTCACGCTTCAACACGCGATCGGAAGCCGAATGGACGCATGTGCGCGACTTCGTGATCCTGCATTACGCGCTGAACCATCGCGACGAGCCGTTCTGGCAACGCATGGCGCGGATGGCCTTGCCCGATACGCTGGCCGCCCGCCTCGACCTGTTCCGCGAACAGGCGATGGCGCATCAGGACCAGGACGAGATTTTCCGCGTCGATTCCTGGTGCCAGGTGATGATGGGGCAGGGCCTGACGCCCGACGGCTGGCATTTGCTGCCGAGCCAGCTGCCCGATGCCAATCTTCGCCAGGCGCTGGACGGGCTCGACGCAGGGATCAAGGCCCGGTTGCCGCAGCTGCCGAGCCTGGCTCAGTTCCTGCAGCGCTACGCGGCACCGGTTCCGGCGGCAGCGCACTGAGGTTTCGGCATCGGTTGGCCGATGGCGAACCGAACCTCAGCTCAAATCGTCGAGAAAATCGCTGGTTTGCCGAAAGGCCGAGGTGGAGAAAGTGCTTCTCGAAACCCACTGAAATCCTCGGATTTTGGCCCCATCCGATTTCCGTGGTCCCTTCGTGGTCCCACCCCAAGAATCGTTCCCGGCCGCGCTTGGCTGCACGGCAATTGGACGACCGGCGAGGAAATCGGCCTGACTGGGCGGCCCAGGATCAGGGTTAATTTAAATTGCTTGCCTAGCATACAATCTCGCGACAGTCTGACAGGCGTACAAATAGGAGAGGCGCGATGAAGTCTTGGCGATTGGCCGCCGGCGCGAGCTCGCTTGACGACTTGACGATGATCGAGACCGACAAGCCTGAGCCGGGGTTCGGCGAAGTGCTCATCCGCGTCCGCGCCTGCTCGCTCAATTATCGCGATCAGATGATCGTGAAAGGTCAGTATTTCGGCGGGACGATCGCGCAGGATCTGACGCCGCTGTCGGACGGTGCCGGCACGGTGGAGGCAGTAGGCGAGGGCGTCACCGGCTACCAGCCCGGCGATCGTGTCGCGGGCACATTCTTTCAGAACTGGCTGGCCGGGCCGCCCAACCCTGCCCCCGGCGTCGCGCTCGGCGCACCGCCTGCCAAGGGCATGCTCAGCGAATATGTCACCTTGCCCGAACGCGGCGTAGTGCGGCTCGCCGAAAGCCTGTCGTTCGAACAAGCGGCGACCTTGCCTTGCGCTGGCGTGACGGCGTGGAACGCGCTGATGGAAGGGCCGCATGCGGTCGGACCAGGCCGCAGCGTGCTCGTGCTGGGCACCGGCGGCGTCTCGCTGCTCGCCCTCGCCCTCGCCAAGGCGGCAGGTGCCCGGGTCATCGCCACCTCGTCGTCGGACGAGAAGCTGGCGCGCATCCGCGCGCTCGGCGCCGACGAGACGATCAATTACCGGACCACGTCCGACTGGGGTGCGGCAGCGGCAGGACTGGCGGGTGGCGGAGTCGATCATGTCGTCGAGGTCGGCGGCGCCGGAACGCTGCAGCAATCGATGGCCGCGGTGGGCTACAACGGTGAGGTCGCGCTGATCGGCGTGCTGACGCGCCAGGGCGAGACCGCGCCGCACGCATTGATGCTGAAGGGCGCGAGCCTGCGTGGGATCTTCGTCGGGTCGGCGGCGATGGCGACTGCCCTCAATCGCGCAATCGACGCGACCGGCATCGAGCCCGCCATTGGCCGCGTCTTCGCCTTCGACGAGGTGCGGCAGGCCTATGAATATCAGTCCTCACCGGACTTGTTCGGGAAGGTGGTGATCCGCGTCGACTGAGCCACGTCGAACGCGGCGGCTGGCGCCGTATCAAGAACGGAGGATGCAGATGCGCTTTATCCTGAATGCCTTTGCTGCGTTTTTCATACTCGCCGCCTGTCCTGCGACGGCTCAGGAAAAGCCGCTGCGAGTGGAAGTGCTGCGGTCCAGCGAAGGGTCGCTATACGCCAATTCCACCCTGATCATGGGCGACAAGGATGCCGTGCTGGTCGACCCTCCGTTTACGCGGGCGGATGCCTATCGGCTCGCCGCGATGGTGCTCGAAAGCGGCAAGCGCCTGACCTATGTCTTCGTGACCCACGACCATCCGGACCATTTCTTTTCGACGGAAGTGATCCAGGACATTTTTCCCGAAGCCAAGATTGTGGCCAATCCGGTCGTCGTGGCGGATATCTGGCGTTCGCTTCCCTACAAGGTAAAGCGCTGGGGCCCGGTGCTGGGCCGCAACGGGCCCGTCCACCCGTCGGCGCCGTTAGCGCTCGATGGCGATACGATCATGCTCGAAGGGCGTGAGATCAAGGTTCTCGGCCCGATGGAGGGCGATCACGTTCACGCGACCGCCTTGTGGGTGCCGTCGATCAGGGCCCTGGTGGCAGGCGACCTGATTTTCAACCAGGTCTTCCCATGGCTCGCCGAACATCGCGCGGCGAACGTGGCGGCCTGGTCGGCATCGTTGGACCGGCTGGCCGAGCTGGATCCGCTGACCGTCGTCCCCGGCCATTCGAAGCCCGGATTGCCCAACGATGCCAGCGGCCTGGTCTTCACGCGTGCCTATCTCACCGCCTGGCCCAAATTGGCAGCCGCGTCGAAGGATTCGAAGGAACTGGAAGCGCGCGTGCGCAAAGCCTTTCCCGACGCGATCGACGTACTCGACAATTTCATCCTGACCAATTCGGCACAAGTCGCGAAGGGAGAGGTGGCGCCCTGGACGGAATAGGGAATTGCGTCCAACCCGTCCGATTTCTTCGCAGCAGTCCAATCCCGCTGCGCGCCAGTCCAAGACCGGATTGGGCGGCCCGTTAGGATCGCCCTTCAACGCCATCGCCATGAATGCGAGGCGACGGAGAGCTGATCGACATGGCCAATCCGCCTTCGCACCGCTTCCATCGACCGATAGCGCGGGTGCCGTTCCATGCCGGGTGATGCGGAAGGGCGCCTGCTCGGCTTCGGCCAGCGCGTCGGGGGCATCACCCAGATGGCCTATGTCGTCTCCGATATGGAGGCGGCGATCGACTGGTGGGTGCGCGACACGCGGACCGGGCCGTGGTTTCTGCTCGAAAGCTTCACGGGCGCCGACCATGTCTATCGCGGCGCGCCGTCGCGGGCCGATGTGCGGATCGCGATGGCCTTTGCCGGTCACATGCAGATCGAGTTGATCCAGCCCAAGGATGATCATCCTTCGGTCTATCGCGAGATGATCGAGCGGCGCGGCCATGGCTTCCATCACGTCGGGATCGCTTGCGACGACGTTGATGCCGAAATCCCCTCCTACCTGGCGCGTGGTTATTCGCTCGCCTTCACCGCGAGCGTGCCGACCGGCAGCCATGTCGCCTATCTCGACGGCGGCGATGCGCATCCGCATTTCGTCGAATTGATCCCCGCGACGCCGGGAATGGACACCGCGTTCACGGCGTTCTGGCGCGCCTCGATCGGCTGGAACGGCAAGGATCCGATCCGGCCATTTGCCTGATCCGGCAGGCTTGTGGGAAGAAGAGGGATATTGTATGCTGTGCGTACAAAAAAGAGCGGCCGCTCCGGTTCGTCCGGAAGACGGCGGCACTACAGGGATGGAGAGGAAGGCTTGATGGCTAGCAAGGCCAGCAACCGATCCGGGTCGTACCAGGTGCTGCTGGTCGGGCTGCTCAGCCTGAATTTCGGCATCGTCTTCTTCGATCGCAATTCGCTCAACTTCCTCATGCCGTTCGTCAAACCCGATCTCGGGCTCTCCAACGAGCAGGTGGGAATCTTCCAAAGCGCCTTGTCGCTGACCTGGGCGCTTGCCGCGTTCGGGATCGGCCGGCTGTCCGACCGGATCGGCAACCGCAAGTTGCTGCTGGTGCTCTCGACCCTGATCTTTTCGGTCTGCTCGTTCCTGACCGGGCTTGCGCAGGGCTTCGCGCTGCTGCTCGGCGCGCGGCTGCTGATGGGCGCGGCGGAGGGCGGCGTGATGCCGATCAGCCATGCTATGGTAGCGAGCGAGGTATCTCCCGCGCGGCGCGGCCTCGCACAGGGCATCGCGCAGAATTTCGGGTCGAACCTGCTCGGCTCGTTCGTCGCACCGGTGTTGTTGGTATCGTTCGCGGCCGCCTTCGGCTGGCGGCAGGCTTTCTATCTAGCGGGTATCCCGGGCCTGGTCAGCGCGTTGATGATCTGGTTGCTGATCCGCGAACCGGAGGCCCCCGCGCATATCGTGGATGACGCCGTCGACAAGGAATCGCCCTGGGCGGTGCTGCGCGAGCGCAACGTCTTATTGTGCTGCCTGCTGTCGGTCATTCTGGTGTCGTATCTGGTCATCTGCTGGGTCTTCATGCCGCTCTACCTGACCGAGGTGCGCGGCTATCCGCCCGAGACGATGCAGTGGCTGATGGGGACGCTCGGCATCTCGGCGACGATCGGCAGCTTCGCGATCTCCGGCCTGTCGGACCGTATCGGGCGCCGTCCGGTGATGATCGCGATGCCGTTGATCGGGGTCATCCTGCCCCTGGGCGCGATGTTCTTTGCCGGATCGCCCTGGCTCCTGGCAATATTCTTCTTCTTCGGCTGGGGCCTCAACGGCATCTTCCCCCTGTTCATGGCGACGGTGCCGTCGGAAAGCGTGGATCCGCGCCGCGTTGCGACGGCGCTCGGGCTGAGCATGGGATCGGGCGAAGTGCTGGGCGGCGTGCTGGCGCCCTGGATCGCGGGGCGCTCCGCCGACGCGACCAGCCTGGCCGCGCCGCTCTGGATCATGCTCGGCCTGACGATCGTGGCCGGCATCGTCGCCATGGGGTTGCGCGAGACGGCGCCGCGGATCGTCGCCGCGCGGCGCGGCGCGGAGTTGCGGGAGGCAGCGACATGAACGCGGTACAGAAATACGAGACGCTCAGCCTGGCGCCGGCCGAGCGCCTGCCGTTCTGGAACGACGTCGTCGATCGGGTCTATACCGGGACCTGGGTCAACACCGCCAAGACGGACTTCGTCGCCGAGATGTGGCGATGGAAAGTCGGCGATCTCGACATGATCCGCCCGCGGTCGGATCCCGCGCAGGTCGGGCGCGCGGCGGATCGCGCGGTCGACGAGGAGCAGATCGTTCTTCACCTGCAGCGACGCGGCATCAGCAACCACCGCCAGGATCACCGCGAAGCGGCGCTGGCGCCCGGCGATTTCATCCTGATGTCGACCGATCGACCCTATAAGATCGATCTCCCGCACACGCATGAGTTGATGGTGGTGCAATTTCCGCGGCGGCTGATCGAGCACAAGATCCGCCGGCTCGACGACCGGCTCGGTACCGCCATTTCGGGCGCTTGCGCCGGCGGCAGGGTCTTCCACGATTTCCTGTTGTCATTGTGGCATCAGGGTGACCAGAGCCATGCCGATCCCGATTGGCAGGCCGGCGTTGCGTCGGTCTTCGCGGATCTCGTCGCGCTTGCCGTCAACGTCGCGCCGGCGGCGCCGCCGGCGCCGGGAGCGAGCCGGACGCGCGAACGCGTCCTCGCCTTGGTCAATGCCCGGCTTGGCGACCCCGATCTCCGCACCGCGAGCATCGCCGGCGAATTGGGGATCAGCGCGCGCACGGTGCAGAACGTTTTCGCCACGATGGGAACGACGCCGGTCGGCCATGTCATCGAACAGCGTCTGGAGCGCGCCGCGGAAATGCTGGTCAGCAACCCGGCGACCAGCGTGACCGAGATCGCCTTCGACATGGGGTTCAACGACAGTGCCTATTTCGCGCGCTGTTTTCGCCAGCGTTTCGGGAGAACGCCCAGCGCTTATCGCACGGGCCGCTGAATTTCGCGTCAGTCCGGCCCCGTTGCGCGTCAGTGCAAGACGGGATCGGGTCGCTTCCCCTAGACTCGCCCACACCTGGACCATCGCGACGAACGCGAGGCCAAAGGGGAGGATTCGATATGGGCAAGCCGCGTATCACCGTTTCATTGAGTGCTCTGGCCGTCGCGTTGCTGATACCAGCCGCGGCGCAGGCGCAGGACGCACCGCCCCCGGCACCGGCCGCCAACGGGCAAACCGCACCGGCCGATAATGGCGGGATTCCCGACATCGTCGTCACCGCGCAGCGCCGGTCGGAAAATATCCAGACCGTGCCGATCGCAATCAGCGCCTTCACCAACGAGGCGTTGCAGGAGCGCGCCATCGGCGACGTTTCGGCTCTGTCCGGGATCACGCCCAACGTCACGCTCGACGCGTCGACTCCCTTCTCGGGCTCCTCCGCCGTGCTCGGCGCGACGATCCGCGGCATCGGCGCCAGCGACTTCGCCTTCAACATCGATCCCGCGGTCGGCGTCTATCTGGACGGCGTCTATCTTGGCCGGTCGATCGGCGCCAACCAGGACCTGCTCGACGTCGAGCGGATCGAAGTGCTGAAGGGGCCGCAGGGCACACTGTTCGGCCGCAACACGATCGGCGGCGCGATCTCGATCGTCACCACCACGCCGGGCGATACCTTCAAGGCCAAGGGTGACATTACCGGGGGCAGCTACAACCGTTTGCAGGCACGCGGCGTTGTGGAAATCCCGCTGGCCAAGGGTCTCAGCTCGTCGATCGCGTTCGGCATTCTCAGCCGCGAGGGCTATCAGCGGCGCATTCCCTATCCCGGCACGCCGAGCGCGACCGACTCCTACACCCGCTTCGTTGCCGCGGACTATGAGACACGCAATCGGCAAGGTGGGGATAATAGCTGGAACGTCCGCGGCAAGTTGCACTGGGACAATGGCGGCGGCGTCCGCGCGACGTTGACCGGCGACTATACCAATATCGATCAGGAATCGACCGCCAACACCGTACTCGCGGTCACGCCGGTCCCCGGTCCGTTCGGCGGCGTGGCGGCGAACAACATCCCGGGCACCGCGCTTGACGTCGTGACCGGCAGTTCGGGCTTCCTGTTCGCCGGCCTCTATAATTTCTGCATTGGCGCGACCCCGGCGCAGATCGCCGCGCGCAACGCGCAAAATCTGTGCGGTCCGCGCACCAGCGTGAACGGCTACAACACGCTTCCCGGCCTGGGCAGCGTCAATGTCGACGCCAATCCCAATAACGATCTGCTGCCGTATGACAGCCGCTGGGTGAATACCGACATCGACACGACCTATGCCAATGGCAACAACTTCTCCCGGCTGAAGCAGGGCGGTGCCGCGCTGACGCTCGAGTTCGACGTAGCCGACAAGATGCTGATCAAGTCGATCTCCTCCTATCGCAAGATCAATTTCTCGGCCGGCGTCGACCTCGACAATTCGCCGCTGCCGATCCTGCAGACCAGCTTCAAGGTCAACCAGTACCAGCTCAGCCAGGAACTCCAATTCTCGGGCAGTCTGCTCGACGACAAATTGAAGTTCGTCCTGGGCGGCTATGCCTTCAAGGAAAAGGGCACGCTCAACGACTATGTGACCTTCGCCGCCGGGCTGCTGCAGGTCGACGGACCGGGCAAGGTCGATACCACCGCTTATGCCGGGTTCGGCCAGATCGACTGGCGCATCACCAAATTGTTCGGTGTGACGTTCGGCGGCCGCTATACCTCGGAAGACAAGACCTATGACGGCATGCAGTCCGACGTGAACGGCTTCAATTACAAGCTGTTCAACTGCACGCCGCCGGGTGCCGCCTGTGCGGCCGCTTTGGGTTTCCCGTTCCCCGACCAGCCGTTTCGCTATTATCCGGGCACGCCCAACAAGCAGAATTTCAGCAACTTCTCGTTCAAGGCTGGTGCTCAGCTCTACCCGACCGACGACGTGATGGCCTATGCCTCGTTCTCGCAAGGGTACAAAACCGGCGGCTGGACGACACGCCTGTCCAACCCGCTGCCGGTCGCACCGACCTTCGGCGAGGAAAAAGCCGAGACTTATGAAGTCGGCATCAAGTCGACCCTGCTCGACCGCAGGCTGCAACTCAATCTCGCCGCCTTCACCACCAAATATGACGGCATCCAGCTCAACTTCCAGCAGGGCGTTTCGCCGACCATCCAGAATGCCGGCAATGCGCGGATCAAGGGGATCGAGCTCGAAGCGGTGGTCGCACCGGTCAAGGGTTTCACGATCAACGGATCGGTCGGCTATCTCGAGGCCTATTATACGATGGTGCTCGCGCCCGCGCAGGTCGCGCCCAATCCGTTCCAGGAAGGCGTCGGCGTCGGATCGGCGCTGCCCAAGGCGCCGCATTGGAAGATCAACGTCTCGCCGCGGCTCGAACTGCCGGTGGGCGACGGATCGATCGTGCTGCTCGGCGACTGGACGCACACGACGAGCATGCGCAACGACACCGAGGGCACGTTCCTGCTGATGCGGCCGGTGACCGACATCGTCAACGCCAGCCTGACCTATAACGCACCGAGCAAGAATTGGAGCGTGACGGTCGGCGGCACCAACCTGACCAACGACCGCTATCTGGTGACCGGCCAGGCGCAGATCGCCGGGGGTGAGATCTACGGCACCTATAGCCGCCCCGCCGAATGGTATGTGCGCGTCGGGTTCAACTTCTGACGCTCCCGGGGCGGCGTCCGCGCCGCCCCGTTTTTCCAGTCGAGAAAACAGAGAACGACATTGCCCAGCGACGCCCTTGCCCAGATCATCGAGATGATGCGCCAGGGCGGTCCCGATCTATCGGCACCGCCCGAACAGGCGCGCGCCGCATTCGATGCGATGGTCGGGGCGATGCCCGCGCCGCCCGACGCGGCGTTCGCGCACGATACGCTCGGCGGTATCCCGGCCTTGCGCTACGGTCCCGCCGATCCGTCCGCGCCGACATTGCTGTACCTGCACGGCGGCGGCTATGTCGTCGGCAACGCCTGGGGATATCGCGGTCTGGTTGCGGCGCTCGCCGACGCGTCGGGCATGACTGCCTATGCGATCGATTATCGGCTCGCCCCCGAACACCCGTTTCCTGCCGCGATCGACGATTCCGCCACGGCGTTTCGCGCGTTGCTCAATCAGGGCCATGACCCGGGCAATCTTGTCGTTGCCGGGGATTCGGCGGGTGGCGGGCTGACCGTCGCGACATTGCTCCGCTTGCGCGATACCGGCGCACCGATGCCGGGGGCCGGCTTCCTGATCTCGCCCTGGACGGATCTCGCTTGCAGCGGCGCCAGCATGACCGGCAAGGCCGCCGCCGATCCCGCGCTCACCGAACTCGGCTTGCGCAGGCTGGCGGCCTATTATCTCGGATCGACCGACCCCGCCGATCCGCTCGCCTCTCCGATCCATGCCGATCTCAGCGGGTTGCCGCCATTATTGGTCCATGTCGGAACGGCGGAGATATTGCTCGACGACGCGGTCCGCCTCGCCGCGTCGGCGGGACGTGACGACGTCGCGCTGACGCTCGACCTCTGGCCGGGGCTGATCCATGTCTGGCACGCCTTCGCGTTCATGCTGCCCGAAGGCGCGGCGGCGGTCGCCGCGGCGGGGGCTTTCCTGCGCGAGCACGTCGCCGCCGGGCGCGCGGCATGAGCTCCGACGCCACGACGCCGCTTGACGCCCTGATCGTCGGGGCCGGATTTGCCGGCCTCTACATGCTCCATCGCCTCCGCGAGGCCGGCTTTTCGGTTCGCGTCGTCGAAGCGGGGGCGAGCGTCGGCGGCACCTGGTATTGGAACCGCTATCCCGGCGCGCGCTGCGACATTCCGAGCGTCGAATATAGCTATTCCTTCTCGCCGGAGCTGGAACGCGACTGGCGCTGGACGGAGCGTTATGCCGCGCAGCCCGAGATTCTCGCTTATCTCGACCATGTCGCGGATCGTTTCGATCTCCGCCGCGACATCCGGTTCGACGCGCGCGTTACCCGGGCGACCTGGGACGATCGGACTGCCGTCTGGCACATCGATATCGATGGCGGCGCGAGGGTCGATGCTCACCATCTGATCCTCGCAACCGGCGCGCTGTCGGCGCCCAAGACGCCCGATCTGCCGGGGCTCGACCGCTTCGCGGGCGACATTCTCCATACCGCGCGGTGGGATGAGACGGTGCCGTTGGCCGGCCGCCATATCGCATTGTTCGGCACGGGGTCGTCGGGCATCCAGGTGCTGCCTCAGCTTGCCGCTCGGGCGGATGCCGTGACCGTGTTTCAGCGCACGCCCAATTTCGCGGTGCCGGCGGGCAATCGTCCGCTCGGCGAGGACGAACGCGCCGCGATCGCGCCGCAGCTGCCGCAATTGCGCGCCGCGGCGCGCCAATCGCCGCTCGGCTGGTTCGACGGGCCGGGGCCGGGATCGGCCAAGGCGGATGACGATGCCGGGCGCGCGCGGCGCTTTGCGGACTATTGGGCCGGCGGCACGACCGGGCTGTTGCGCGCCTATCAAGATCTGTTGTTCGATGAGGAATCGAACGCCTACGCCGCCGCTTTCGCGCGCGCCAAGATCGGCGAGCTGGTGAGCGACCCGGAGACGGCGCGCAAGGTCACCCCGACCGGCTACCCGATCGGATCGCGCCGGCTCTGCTCCGAGATCGGCTATTACGACGCGCTCAATCGCCGCAACGTCGCCGTGGTCGACGTGCGCGAGGAACCGGTCGTTGCGGTCACCGATCATGCCATCGTCACCGATCGCGGGACGTATCGGGCAGACGCGATCGTCTTCGCTACGGGGTTCGACGCCTGTATTGGTGCGATCAGGGCGATCGACATTCGCGGCCGCGACGGCCGGGCGCTCGCCGACGAATGGGCGGACGGGCCGCGCGCGCTGCTGGGGCTCGCGGTTGCCGGCTTTCCCAACCTGTTCACGATTACCGGGCCGGGCAGCCCATCGGTGCTGAGCAACGTCGTCGTCTCGATCGAGCAGCATGTCGACTGGATCGCCGATTGCCTGATCCATCTGCGCGAACGGGATATCGCGACGATCGAGGCCGATGCCGATGCCGAGCGCGACTGGATGGAACATGCCGATGCGGTCGCGCACCAGACGCTCTTTCCGCGCGCCGACAGCTGGTATCAGGGCCGCACCCGCGACGGACGGCGCGTGTTCATGCCCTATGTCGGCGGCGTCGGCGCCTATCGCGCGAAATGCGATGAAATAGCCGCCGCGGGTTATGCCGGATTCTCCCTCGAAAAGGTTCCGGCATGAGCGCGCTGGCGGGTAGAGTCGCGCTGATCACCGGGGCAGCCGGCGGGATTGGCGCTGCGACCGTGCGGCGATTGGCGCGCGACGGCGCGACCGTGATACTGACCGATGTCGCGGAAGGATCGGGCAAGGCGCTCGCGGCCGAAACCGGCGGGACATTCCTGCTCCAGGACGTCTCCGATCCCGACGGCTGGCATGGGGTGGTGGATGTCGCGCTCCGGCCGACCGGTCGCATCGACATTTTGGTCAATGCTGCAGGAATAGAAGGCGATCTCGCCCAGGCCGGGCTCGCGACGAGCTACGCCGAGTTCCGTCGCGTCCTGGCGATCAATCTCGACGGCACGTTCCTCGGCTGCACCGCGGTGATGCCGCACATGATCGCGGAAGGCACGGGCGCGATCGTCAACATCGCCTCGATCGTATCGTTCATGGCGACTCCGTCGGCGCTCGCTTACGGCATCAGCAAGGCAGGGGTCGAGCAACTGACGCGCTCGCTGGCGATCATCGGCGCGGCGGACGGCGGGCGCGTGCGGTGCAATTCGGTCCACCCGGGCGTGATCCGCACGCGGATGACCGACAGCATCATCCAGAGCTACGCCGCCAATACCGGTATTTCCGAGGCAGAGGCCGAAGCGGG
>Ga0070674_100001226_pt1 | contig 13470 bp, 12 predicted proteins | sample KBSM33metaG_FD_65344 | JGI IMG/M metagenome (GOLD analysis project Ga0070674, IMG submission 65344) | Miscanthus rhizosphere microbial communities from Kellogg Biological Station, Michigan, USA - KBS M3-3 metaG | ecosystem: Host-associated > Plants > Roots > Rhizosphere > Soil ... | reverse complement strand
AAGGCCACGGCGTTCGGCGCCGGCCTGCAGATGGATGCGTTCGAGGCGGCGTTTCGCCTGCCCAACCTGCTGCGCCGGCTGTTTGCCGAGGGCGCATTCTCGCAGGCCTTCGTGCCGATTCTCGCCGAATACCATCGCCAGCGCGGCATCGACGCCACCCGCACCCTGGTCGGAAAGGTGGGGACCCTTCTCGCGCTGGTTCTGCTGGTCGTCACGGCGCTCGGCGTCATCGCCGCGCCATGGCTCGTCTACCTGCTGGCGGGCGGCTTCGCCAAGATTCCCGGCAAGGTCGAGCTGACCGCCGAGATGATCCGGATCGTGTTTCCGTACATCCTCTTCGTTTCGCTCACGTCGCTCGCGGGCGGCGTGCTCAATGTATACCGCCGGTTCGCGATTCCCGCGTTCACGCCCGTGCTGTTGAACGTGGCCATCATCGCGGCAGCCTTGTGGCTCGCCCCGCATGTCGATCCCCCGATCGTGGCGCTCGCGTGGGGCGTGTTCGCGGGAGGAATCGCGCAGCTGGTGTTCCAGATCCGGCCCCTGTACAAGCTCGGCATGTTGCCGCGGGTTTCCTTCGACTTCCGCGATCCCGGCGTTCGCCGTGTCCTGATCGCGATGGGGCCGGCGGTGATCGGCGTGTCCGCCGCGCAGATTTCCGCGCTCATCAACACGCAGCTCGCAGCGCTCCTCGGCAACGGCGCGATCTCCTGGATCACGTACGCGGACCGGCTCATGGAATTCCCGAGCGCGCTTCTTGGCGTGGCGCTCGGCACGATCCTGCTGCCTTCGCTCGCCAAGCACCACAGCGACGCCAATCACGCGCAGTATTCGGCGCTGCTCGACTGGGGGCTGCGCCTCGCGTTCCTCCTCGCGCTGCCTGCCGCGGTGGCGCTGTGGCTGCTCTCGCTTCCGCTCGTGACCACGCTCTACCAGTACGGGCGCTTTACGGTCGACGACGCGATGCGCACCCGCGAGGCGCTGCTGGGTTACAGCGTCGGCCTCCTCGCGCTCATTCTGGTCAAGATCCTGGCACCCGGATTTTATGCACGCCAAGTCATGCGGACACCGGTCAAGATCGCCTTCCTGACGGTGGTCATCACGCAGGTGCTTGCAGTGCTGTTCGCGTGGACGCTGGGGCTCGGTCCGGCGGGACTCACGCTCGCGACGAGCGTGGGGGCCTGCGTGAATGCCGGGCTGCTCTTCTGGATGTTGCGCAAGGCCGGCTTCTACTCGCCGCGCGCGGGCTGGCGCTCGTTCGTCCTCAAGCTCCTGCTGGCCCTTGCCGTGCTGGGCGGCCTGCTGGCGTGGCTCGCAGGACCGCCTGAATTCTGGCTGGGTGCGACGCTCGGGCAACGCGCGGCACGTCTCGCGGGATTGATTGCGATCGGCGGCATCGGCTACTTCGCGACGCTCTTCCTGCTGGGTTTTCGCGTCCGGGATTTCAATCGCCGCGAAAAGGTGTGATCGCACGTCCGCGATCGGCGTCGTGGCCTATTGCGACGTGTCGCCGTCCTTGCGGTGCGGACAGCGCGTCTTGGTGCACTCGGCATACAGATAGAGGGCGTGCTCGCTGATCTCGAAGCCGCGGTCGCGCGCGATCTTGTGCTGGCGCTTCTCGATTTCGGCATCGTAGAACTCTTCGACACGCCCGCACTGCATGCAGACCAGGTGATCGTGGTGCTTGCCTTCGTTCAACTCGAACACGGCCTTGCCGGACTCGAAATGGTGCCGGATCAAGAGACCCGCCTGCTCGAATTGCGTGAGCACCCTGTAAACCGTGGCAAGCCCGATATCGAGTCCTTCTGTCAATAGCTGCTTGTAGACGTCCTCCGCGGTGAGGTGCCGCACTTTCGAGGTCTCGAACAGGTTGATGATCTTGATGCGCGGCAGCGTGGCCTTGAGACCGGCGCTCTTGAGGTCATGGGTGCTGTTCATGGGGATCGATGGCCTGAGGAGGGCGAGGCCTGGAAAGCTATAATAACCATTTGTCCGATCGATTCCCATACGCCGTGAGTTCCCGTCCCGCCCATTCCGCCGCCGTGACGCGCACGATCGCGAGCGTCATCGTCGCTGCATCCCTTGCGGCGTGCGAGACGCTCGGGACCTACATGCCGATCGTGACGTCGCTCGGCGTCTACAAGATCGACGTCAATCAGGGCAACTTCCTGTCGCAGGACATGGTGGACAAGCTCAAGACCGGCATGACCCGGCCGCAGGTCCGCACCACGCTCGGCACGCCGCTCCTGCAGGATCCGTTCCGCAACGACCGCTGGGACTACGTCTACGAATACTCGCGCCAGGGCAAGGTCCGCGAGCATCGGCAGTTCACGGTCTACTTTGTCGATGACAAGCTGGCACGCTGGGAAGGCGACGAAATGCCGCCGTCGGTTGTTGAACTGAACCGCGCCGCCGGCGAAAAAGCTCTGAAGCCCGAGCCGTCCGCCGACGACCGCGGGTTCTTCGCCAAGATTTTCGACTGGTTCAAGCGCGAACCGTGAAGCGCACTCGACGTTTCACGCCCGCATGCCGCTGAAAATCGCAATCGCAGGAGCCTCCGGTCGCATGGGCGAGGCGCTGATCCAGGCGACGCTCGACGCACCGGACCTGAAGCTTGCGAGCGCATTCGACGTGGCGGGCAGTCCCGCGCTCGGACGCGATCCCGGCGAGCGCATCGGACAGTCGACCGGCGTCGCGGTGACGAGCGACATCGAAGCCGCGATTCGCGCGGCGGACGTCCTCATCGACTTCACCCGACCCGCGGGTACGCTCGTGCATCTCGCGGCGTGCGAGCGTCACGGCGTTGCGGCGGTGGTGGGGACGACGGGCCTCGACACCGCGCAGAAGGCGGAAGTCGCGCTGCGTGCGCACGCCATTCCGATCGTTTTCGCTCCGAACATGAGCGTCGGCGTCACCGTGCTCCTCGACCTCGTCGCGCGTGCGGCGCGCGCGCTGGGCGACGCGTACGACATCGAAATCCTCGAGATGCACCACAAGCACAAGGTCGACGCGCCGTCGGGCACGGCCCTCGCGCTGGGCGAAGCTGCCGCGAAAGGCGCGGGCGTGTCGCTTGACACGCATGCGGTGTATGCGCGCGAAGGCCTGACGGGCGAGCGCAAGCCGCGCACCATCGGGTTCGCCACCTTGCGCGGTGGCGACGTCGTTGGCGAGCACGCGGTGATCTTCGCCGGCACCGGCGAGCGCATCGAGATCGCGCACCGCGCAACGTCGCGGCAGAATTTCGCGGGTGGAGCGCTGCGTGCCGCTCGCTTCGTTGCCGCGCGGCGCGCAGCGCGTCAGTCCGGCCTCTACGCGATGACCGATGTGCTCGGGCTGGGCTAGATCGTGCCGTCGTCAACTTTCGATCTCGCCGGGCGGATTGCACTCGTCACCGGCGGCGGCTCCGGCCTCGGATTCGCGATCGCGCGCGGTCTTGCCGATGCGGGAGCGCGCGTCGCCATCAACGGCCGCGACCGCGCGAAGCTGGACACCGCGGCCCGCACGCTCGCCGACGAGGGAATCAATGTCCGCGTGCAGCCGTTCGACGTCACCGACGAAGCGGCAGTGGCCGAAGGCATGGCGGCGCTCGAGCGCGATCTCGGTCCGGTCGACATCCTCGTCAACAACGCGGCAGTCAATCGAAGACAGCGCTTCGAGGACTTCTCGCTCGACGACTGGCGTGCCCTGCAGGCGTCGAACGTCGACGGGCCGTTCCTTGCGCTCCGCGCGGTTATTCCGGGCATGAAGGCACGCGGGCGCGGCAAGATCGTGAACATCTGCTCGCTCGCCTCCGACATCGGCCGTCCGAACATCACCGCCTATGCGACGAGCAAGGGCGCGCTCAAGATGATGACCCGTTCGCTTGCCGTTGAGCTTGCGCCACACAACGTGCAGGTCAACGGCATCGCTCCCGGATTCTTCAAGACCGCGATGAACGCGCCGCTGATCGCCGATGCGGAATTCTCCGCGTGGGTCGCACGGCGCACGCCCGCCGGGCGCTGGGCCGAGCCGGACGAGATCGCGGGCGCCGCGGTGTTCCTCGCCTCGCCCGCCGCCGATTATGTGACAGGCCACCTGCTCTATGTCGACGGTGGTTTCTCCGCGGCCTATTAGGCCCAGGACATCAGGCACCCGTTCCATGAATGCTCCCGCCACCGCCGCCGCCACAGAGCCGGCCCTCTTTCCACCGCGCATCCCCGCGGTGCTCGCGCTGGCGGACGGCACGCTGTTTCATGGGCAGTCGATCGGCGCCGCGGGCCACGCGGTGGGCGAAGTCGTGTTCAACACGGCGATGACGGGTTATCAGGAAATCCTGACCGATCCGTCCTATGCCGGTCAGATCGTCACCCTTACGTATCCGCACATCGGTAACACCGGCACCAATCCGGAGGACGTCGAATCGCGGCGCATTTTCGCCGCGGGCCTGGTGATCCGCGACCTGCCGCGCCTCGCGTCGAGCTGGCGCAGCACGCAGGATCTGTCGACGTACCTCCGCGATGCCGATGTCGTCGGAATCTCCGACATCGACACCCGCAGGCTGACGCGCATCCTGCGCGAGAAGGGGGCGCAGAACGGCTGCATCGTGGCGGGATCGCACCTCGGCGACGCGGACATGTCCAGCGTCGTCGCTCGCGCGCGGGAAGCGCCCTCGATGGCGGGCCTCGACCTCGCCAAGGTCGTGTCGTGCGCGGCGCCGTACGAGTGGACGGCTTCCACGTGGGCGCTCGGCTCGGGGCACCGGCCAGCGGGTGAACTGCGCTTCAACGTCGTCGCATACGACTTCGGCGTCAAGCACAACATTCTGCGGATGCTCGCGGAACGCGGCTGCCGGCTCACCGTGGTCCCGGCGCAGACGCCGGCGCGCGATGTGCTGGCGCGCAACCCGGATGGCGTATTCCTCGCCAACGGTCCCGGCGATCCCGAGCCTTGCGACTACGCCATTGCGGCGATCCGCGAGATCGTCGACCGCGGCGTGCCGACGTTCGGCATCTGCCTGGGCCACCAGCTGCTCGGGCTCGCGTCGGGCGGGCGCACGCTCAAGATGAAGTTCGGCCATCACGGCGCCAACCATCCCGTGCTGGACAAGGAGACGGGACAGGTCCACATCACGAGCCAGAACCATGGATTCGCGGTCGATCCGGAGTCTCTTCCCGCGAACGTCCGCGTGACGCACGTTTCGCTGTTCGACGGGAGCCTGCAGGGCATCGCCCGCACGGACCGCCCGGCCTTCGGCTTCCAGGGCCATCCGGAAGCAAGCCCGGGCCCGCACGACATGGCCTACCTGTTCGACCGGTTCATCAAGTTGATGGAGAGGAAGGTATGAACGACCCCCACGCTCGCAATGCTCGCTGCCCCCGAAGGGGCCGCAGTCAGCCGCTTGGGTCGGCCCGGCGCGACTGACATGCCGCGCCGCACCGACATCGAGAGCGTCCTCATCATCGGCGCCGGACCGATCATCATCGGCCAGGCGTGCGAGTTCGACTACTCGGGCGCGCAGGCCTGCAAGGCGCTGCGCGAAGAGGGCTACCGGGTGATCCTGGTCAACTCGAATCCGGCGACGATCATGACGGACCCCGAAATGGCGGACGTCACGTACATCGAGCCCATCACGTGGCAGATGGTGGCGTCGATCATCGAGCGCGAGCGGCCCGATGCGCTGCTGCCGACCATGGGCGGGCAGACCGCGCTGAACTGCGCGCTCGACCTTGCGCGCGAAGGTGTGCTCAACAAATTCGATGTCGAGCTGATCGGCGCTTCCAAGAAAGCCATCGACAAGGCGGAGGACCGCGAGAAGTTCAAGGCCGCGATGACCCGGATTGGTCTCGGCTCGGCGCGCTCCGGCATTGCCCACAACATCGAGCAGGCGCTGGAGCAGCAGGCGCTGATCGGCTTTCCTGCCGTGATCCGCCCTTCGTTCACGCTGGGCGGCACCGGCGGCGGCATCGCGTACAACAAGGACGAATTCGTCGAGATGTGCAAGCGCGGCCTCGACCTGTCACCGACGCACGAGCTCCTGATCGAGGAGTCGCTCCTCGGCTGGAAAGAGTTCGAGATGGAGGTGGTGCGCGATCGCAAGGACAACTGCATCATCGTGTGCTCGATCGAGAACCTGGACCCGATGGGCGTGCACACGGGCGACTCGATCACGGTCGCGCCGGCGCAGACACTGACCGACAAGGAATACCAGATCATGCGCGACGCATCGATCGCCGTGCTGCGCGAAGTCGGCGTCGACACGGGCGGATCGAACGTGCAGTTCGCAATCAATCCGGCGGACGGCCGCATGATCGTGATCGAGATGAACCCGCGCGTGTCGCGCTCGTCGGCTCTGGCATCGAAGGCCACCGGCTTTCCGATTGCCAAGATCGCTGCGAAGCTTGCGATCGGCTACACGCTGGACGAGCTTTCGAACGACATCACGGGCGGACAGACACCCGCGTCGTTCGAGCCCACGATCGACTACGTGGTGACCAAAGTCCCGCGCTTCGCCTTCGAAAAATTCAAGCAGGCGGACGATCGCCTCACGACGCAGATGAAATCGGTCGGCGAGGTGATGGCGATCGGCCGCACGTTCCAGGAATCGCTGCAGAAGGCGCTTCGCGGCCTGGAGACGGGGGTCGACGGCTTCAATCTCAAGACCGTCGATCCGGACACGATCGCCGACGAGCTCGCGTATCCGCGCGCCGAGCGGCTCTGGTACGTGGCCGACGCGCTTGCAATCGGCATGACGCTCGAGGAAGCGCACGCGCACACCAAGATCGATCCGTGGTTCCTGGCGCAGGTCAAGGAGATCGTCGATCTCGAGCTTGCGGTGGAAAAGCGCACGTTGGCCTCGATTGGCGTGGACGACCTGCGGGAGCTCAAGCGCAAGGGATTTTCCGACCGGAGGCTCGCACACCTCCTCAAGTCCGACGAGGACACCGTGCGTGCGCGCCGCCACGCGCTCGGATTGCGGCCGGCGTTCAAGCGCGTGGACACCTGCGCCGCCGAGTTCGCGACGCGAACCGCGTACATGTACTCGACGTACGAGGAAGAGTGCGAGGCCGCGCCGACGGATCGAAAGAAAGTCATCGTGCTGGGGGGCGGTCCCAACCGCATCGGGCAGGGCATCGAGTTCGACTACTGCTGCGTGCACGCGGCGATGGCGCTTCGCGACGATGGCTTCGAGACGATCATGGTGAACTGCAATCCGGAGACCGTCTCGACCGATTACGACACGTCGGACCGGCTCTACTTCGAACCCCTCACGCTCGAGGACGTGCTCGAGATCGTCCACATCGAGAAGCCGTGGGGCGTCATCGTGCAGTATGGCGGCCAGACGCCGCTGAAGCTCGCGCGCGATCTCGAGCGGAACGGCGTGCCGATCATCGGCACCTCGCCCGACATGATCGACATGGCGGAGGACCGCGAGCGCTTCCAGCAGATGCTGCATCGCCTGGGCCTCCTGCAGCCGCCCAATCGCACGGCGCGCACGGAGGCGGCGGCGATCGCGGCAGCGGAGGAGATCGGCTACCCGCTGGTGGTGCGTCCGTCCTACGTGCTCGGGGGCCGCGCGATGGAGATCGTGCACGAGCCGCGCGACCTCGAGCGATATATGCATGAGGCTGTCAAAGTGTCGAACGACAGCCCGGTGCTGCTCGATCGTTTCCTGAACGACGCAATCGAGGTCGACGTCGATGCCGTGTCGGACGGCGAAGCGGTCGTGATCGGCGGCATCATGGAGCACATCGAGCAGGCGGGGGTGCACAGCGGCGACTCCGCGTGCTCGCTGCCGCCATTCTCGCTGTCGGCGCAGCTCCAGGACGAGCTGCGGCGGCAGACGGTCCTGATGGCGCGCGGGCTCAATGTGGTCGGCCTCATGAACGTGCAGTTCGCGATCCAGTTCAGCGACGGCGAGGGCACCGTATACGTGCTGGAGGTCAACCCGCGCGCGTCGCGCACCGTGCCTTACGTGTCCAAGGCGACGGGACGCCCGCTGGCTAAAATCGCCGCACGATGCATGGTGGGACAGTCGCTGTCGGCGCAGGGCATCGAAGGCGAGGTCGTCCCGCCCTATTATTCGGTCAAGGAAGCGGTGTTCCCGTTCATCAAGTTTCCCGGCGTCGATACGATCCTCGGCCCCGAGATGAAATCGACGGGCGAAGTGATGGGCGTCGGCGAGACGTTCGGCGAGGCCTTCGTCAAGAGTCAGCTCGCGGCCGGTGTACGCTTGCCGGACTCCGGGCGTGTCTTCCTCAGCCTCAAGAACAGCGACAAGCCGCGCGCGATCGAAACGGCGCGGCAGCTGGTCGAGCTGGGCTATCAGATCGTGGCGACCAAGGGGACGGCCGCGGCGCTCACTGCCGCCGGCGTGCCCGTCACGGCGGTCAACAAGGTGGCCGAAGGCCGCCCGCATATCGTCGACATGATCAAGAACGACGAGATCGCTATGGTTGTCAATACGGTCGAGGAGAAGCGTACGGCGATCAAGGACAGCTATCAGATCCGGCGGGCCGCGCTGACCGACCAGGTGCCGACGTACACGACCCTTGCCGGCGCGCGCGCGGCGGCTGTCGGGCTGGCGGGAATGCGCGGGCTCGTGCCCTACGCGATCCAGGCCCTGCACGAACGGCTCCGTTGAAAGTCCCTCTGCGGGACGCGGCGCGCGGGGCCGCGCGAGCGGCATTGCCCACGAACTTCCACTGAACTGGCACGTTAAACGAATCGAGCTCTGCCACCATGTCCAAAGTACCCATGACCATCGAAGGCGCCGAGCGCCTCAAGGCCGAGCTGCAGCGGTTGAAGACGGTCGACCGGCCCGCAATCATCCGTGCCATCGCGGAGGCCCGATCGCACGGCGACATCTCCGAGAACGCGGACTACGACGCGGCGAAGGAGCGGCAGGGCTTCATCGAAGGCCGGATCGCGACAGTCGAGTCCAAGCTTGCGAATGCCCAGGTGATCGATCCGGCGTCCGTGGACGCCGGGGGACGCGTCGTGTTCGGCGCGATCGTCGAGCTCGAAGACAGCGATGCGCGCGAGCGCGTCACCTACCAGATCGTGGGCGACGACGAGGCCGATATCCGCGATGGCAAGATCTCCGTCAGCTCGCCGATTGCGCGCGCGCTGATCGGCAAGTCGGAGGGCGATACAGCGGAAGTCGCCGCGCCCGGCGGTACCCGGGCCTATGAAATCCTGGGTGTGCGGTACGCCTGACGGCGGGCGAAGCCTTCTGTTTTTTCCCGGTTGTTCGCACCATCGGTGCCGCGGATCACGGGCATCCGAATAGACGATTGGATTTCCCGATTCGTCTCCCATATCGTCATTGTGCGCCGCAACATGGTGCGCAATGACTTCATGGAGATTGCAATGACGAATCAGTCGAACGCGGACGCCAGCCACTCGCTGGCGCCGATTTTCAGGCAGCTGGACGAGGTCCGAATGAGCGCGGCAGAGCGCGAGCGGGCAAAGGATTACCTGCGCCTTGCCGACGTCTGGATCGACGGCGTTTCCGGCGCATGGAATCGCATTCGCAGCTTCGTGCGGGGTCCCGGCGCACCGGTCCGCGCAGGTTGATCCGCCGGATCAGCGCCGACGGCGCCGCCGATCACCCGGCGCCGGACGCTCCTCTTCCTGGTTATCGCCACTCGGTGCGGTCGCCACCGCACGCCTAAGCGCCGCCACGAATTCCTTCGCCGCGGGCGAGAGTTGCCGCTCTGACCGCGTGATCATTTGCGTGACGGTGCCGCCTACTGAAGCGGCCGGCAGCGCGAGACGCGCGACCAGACCCTGCGCCACGTAATGCTCTGCGAGATCAGCCGGCAGCACTGTGGCGGCATCGCTCGACTGCAGCAGCGACAACGTCGCCACGATCGAGACTGTTTCCACGAGCTCGCGCGGTGGGCGCACGCCGGCGCGCGCCAGGAACGCCTGCGCCTCGGCGCGCATGCCGCTTTCCGGGGGATGCAGGATCCAGGGGAGATCGCCCATTGCCGACGGCGCTGGGCGCGCATGCTGCGCCAGGGGATGCCCGGCGCGTACGACCGCGCGCAGGCCCTCGGTTCGCAGCGGCTCTACATCGAACTCGGTGGCGTCTGCGTGCGCGGGCAACGCGCCAATCGCGACGTCAAGCGTGCCCTGCCGGAGTGCCGCGACCAGGACATCGCTGGTGTTCACCAGCACGAAGACGCGCAGTCCCGGACGGCCCTGCCGCACATCTCGTAGCGCCGGTGTAACGAGGCCGGGCACGGCGCCCGTTTCGGTCCCCACCCGCAGCCTTCCTTTTGCGCCGGCCGCCAGCGCGGCGATCTCCTCCCGCGCCTCGACCAGGTCGGTCAGCATCCCGCGCGCGTAGCGCAACAGGGTTTCGCCATACGCCGTGGGCGTCATGCCCCACGCATGACGATCGAAGAGCGATACGCCCAGCGCGTCCTCGAGCTCGCGCAGCATCCGCGTCGCAGCGGGCTGCGTAACCGCCGTTACGTCGGCGGCGCGCCGTACGCTGCCGTGATCCGCCACCGCCACGAGCAGCGCGAGCTGCCGCACCTTGAGTCGCGTGCGGAGATGCCAGTCGGGGGAGCGGAGGCGCGCCATCGGTTCAGTGATGCCAAAAGCGGATAACAGTATCGCAATATTCGATTAGTCGGTTATAGCCTTGCAGAGATAGGATGCGTGCCTCGTTCGGCGCGCGCTCGCGCCGTCGACAGCCCAAGGGGAACCCCACATGCGCAAGAACGCCCTGCGCGCCCTCGCTGCTGCGGCGGCGGCGACGCTCGCACTCGCGGCCGCGGCGGCCGATAACTACCCGGCCAAGCCCGTCCGCATCCTGGTAGGCGCGAACGCGGGTGGCGGAACGGACATCATCGCGCGGATGCTCGCCGAAAAATTCCAGCTCGCGCTGAAGCAGCCGTTCGTCGTCGAGAATCGGCCGGGCGCATCGAACACAATCGCCGCGGATGTGGCGGCGAAGGCGCCCGCGGACGGCTACACGCTGCTCGTCGCCACCAACACGGGCCAGGCGATTGCGCCGCACATGCTGAAGCTCGGCTTCGATCCGCTCACGGGCCTGCAGCCCGTGGGGCTCGTGGTTGTGGTGCCGAACGTGCTCGTCGTCGGCGCTACCACGCCCTACCAGTCCGTACAGGACCTGGTTGCCGCGGCAAAGGCCAAGCCGGGCGACCTCAAGTACGCGTCGTCGGGGATCGGCAGCACGCAGCACATCGCCGGCGAGGCGTTCGACGTCGCCGCCGGAACCAAGACCACGCATGTCCCCTACAAAGGCAGCAGCCAGGCACACATCGACATCCTCTCGGGGGAAGTCCAGATGATGTTCGACACGACTTCCTCCGCAATGCCGCAGATCAAGGCCGGCAAGTTCCGGCCGCTGGCGGTCACGTCGCCGACGCGTGCCGCGGAGCTGCCGAACGTTCCGACGATCGCCGAAGTTGGCTACCCCGCGGCGGAGATGACGACCTGGTACGGCCTCTATGTCACCGGCGGCACGCCGAAGCCGATCGTCGACCTGCTCGCAGCGGAGCTCAAGAAGACGCTGGCGTTGCCTGACGTGCAAGCCCGGCTGAAGGGCCTCGGTGGCGAGCCCGGCAACCTCACGCCCGAGCAATTCGCGAAGCTGAATCGCGACGAATACGAGCGATTCGGCAAGCTCATCAAGACGGCGAACATCCGTGCCGAGTGACGCTGCCGGTTCCGCCTCGGCGGGCGGCCGGCGGCCGCGCCTCGCGGTGTTGCTCGGCGATCCCAACGGCATCGGGCCGGAGATCGGCGCGAAGCTTCTCGCGCGCGCCGCGACGTACGCCGCGGCCGACGTCGTCGTCTACACCGATCCGACGATTCTCGCGGCGGGTGAGCGCGTGGCAGGGGTCCGCGTCGAAGCACTGCCCTGCGATGCCGCCGCACTCGCCTTCGCGCCTGGACGGCCGTCGCTGGCGGCGCTCGACCTTATCGACGCCGCGACGATCACACCCGGTGAAGCGACGCTGGCGGGTGGGCGCGCGGCATTTCGCGCGCTCGAAACCGCGGCGGACGCTGCGCGCCGCGGCGACGTCGACGGGATCGTGTTCGCGCCTCTCAACAAGCATGCGATGCGGCTCGCGGGCCTCGCGCAGGAGGACGAGCTGCGCTACCTCCAGGAGCGTTTCGGCGTCTCCGGCTTCGTGAGCGAATTCAACGTGACGGGTTCGCTGTGGACGTCGCGCGTGACATCGCACATTCCGCTGCGCGACGTCGCCGACGCGATCACGCACGACGGCGTGGTCGCGGCCGTGCGCATTGCCGATCGCTATCTCAAGGCTGCAGGCAATGCGACCCCTCGCATCGCCGTCGCGGGCCTGAATCCGCACGCGGGTGACGGGGGATCGATCGGACGCGAGGAGATCGAGGTGATCGCGCCGGCCGTAGCGTCGGCGCGCGCCGAGGGCATCGACGCCAACGGGCCGTTGTCGCCCGATACGCTGTTCCTCGCGGCACGCCGCGGCGATTTCGATGCGGTCGTGTCGATGTACCACGATCAGGGACAGATCGCGATGAAGCTGATGGGCTTCGACAGCGGCGTGACGCTGCACGGCGGCCTGCCGGTGCCGGTGGCGACCTGCGCCAGCGGCACCGCGTTCGACATCGTCGGCCGCAATGTGGCGAACAGCGCCGGACTCGAGCAGGCGTTCGACCTGGCGGCGCGCATCGCCGCCCGCGCAATGCGCTAGCGCACCGCTGCGGAATTCAATCGATCTTCACCGCGGCGTCGCAGGTGCGAGCGCGCGCCGGCAGCTTCGGATCCACGCCCGAGCGCTCGCTGCTGCATATCGCGCGATCCGACACGATGCGGAGCGTTCGCGGGGAGCGCTCGCGCAGTCAACGCTTGCGAATCTGCCGCCGCCGCCGCGACCCGCTGTCGTGGCCGTCGCTCTCACCGTGGGAACGCTCGTCCGCGACCGGTATCGGCTGGCCGCGCTGCCGCCTCGAGGGGGCCCGTGGCTTCCCTTGCGGCGCGGCGACCCGCGTTCGCACCGACGCGGGCGCCGGAGACTTTCTGTTTGCGGTGCCACCGGCGGGCGCCTTGCGCGCCGGCTTGCGCTTGGCGGCCGCGGCCTTTTCGGGATTGCTGCGCCATACGATCAGGAGCTTGCCGAGCTGCTGCACCGCCGCGCACGCGAGCGCGCTGCAGATCTGCTCCAGCAAGTTTGCGCGGAGCGCCCGATCGTCGCTGAACACCCGAATCTTGATCAGCTCATGCGCCGTCAACGCAACGTCGACTTCATGGAGCACCGCGGGAGTCAGACCCTGCGCACCGATGGCAACCACCGGATGGAGGTGATGGGCCCGAGCGCGAAGCTCGCGGCGCGCGGTGGGATCGAGCGTCGTCATCGGCCGAGTTTAACCGACGTTCCCGAGGTCTCGCTCTGCGCGATGTTAGAGTCGGGCTCACATCCTCATGAAGCGTGGCCCGACCCCGCTTTCACGGAACCGGGCCCGTGAGTC
>Ga0070674_100001224_pt1 | contig 13484 bp, 10 predicted proteins | sample KBSM33metaG_FD_65344 | JGI IMG/M metagenome (GOLD analysis project Ga0070674, IMG submission 65344) | Miscanthus rhizosphere microbial communities from Kellogg Biological Station, Michigan, USA - KBS M3-3 metaG | ecosystem: Host-associated > Plants > Roots > Rhizosphere > Soil ... | reverse complement strand
GGGAATTCGTCGCCGCCATTCGCGAGGGCCGCGAACCCAATGCCAGCGTGGCGCAGGTCATGCCGTGCTACCGCGTCCTCGACGCGCTTGAAAAGCAGCTCGGCGGATCGTGAGCACGCGGCGAACGCAGGTCGCGATCATCGGCGGGGGACCTGCGGGCCTGTTGCTGAGCCATTTGCTGCGCGCCGAGGGAATCGACTGTCTGATCGTCGAGCGCCAGACCCGTGCGCATGTCGAAGCGCGTATCCGCGCGGGCGTGCTGGAGACGCTGACGACCGATCTGCTCGGCCGGCTCGGCGTGGACGCCGGTCTGAAAGCGCATGGCATCCGGGAAGAGGGTTTCAACCTGGCCGACGGCGAGCATGTGATCCGCATCGACATCACCCGGCTGACCGGCAAGCACGTCATCGTCTACGGCCAGACGGAAATGACGCGTGACTTGATCGCGGCGGCTCCCGAGCGGCAGCTGGAGATAGTGTTCGAGGCGGGCGAGGTCGCGATCCACGATCCCGACAGTGACGCCCCGTCTATCAGCTATACCAAGGACGGGATCGTCCATCGTGTCGACTGCGCGTTCATCGCCGGCTGCGATGGCTTTCACGGACCGTCGCGCAAGGCGGTACCGGCCAGCCCGGAGCGCGTTTTCGAACGGGAATATCCGTTCGGCTGGCTCGGCATCCTCGCCGATGTCCCACCATGCCATCCCGAGCTGATCTATTCGAACAGCGACCGCGGCTTCGCCCTCGCGTCGATGCGATCGCCGACACGCAGCCGCTATTACATTCAGGTCCCGTCGAGCGAACGGCTGGACGATTGGCCCGAAGACCGGCTGTGGGACGAACTCGAACGGCGCTTCGCCCCGCTCGCGGATCATCCGGTGACGCGCGGGCCCGCACTCGAAATGTCGATCGCGCCGCTCAGGTCCTATGTCTTCGAAACGATGCGGCACGGGCGCCTGTTCCTGGCCGGCGACGCCGCGCATATCGTCCCGCCGACCGGGGCCAAGGGATTGAACCTCGCGGCATCCGACGTCGCCTATCTGTCGGAAGCGTTGATCGGGTATTTCCGACGCGGCGATGAGGGCGGATTGCTGGACTATCAAGCCAGGGCACTGGCCCGGATCTGGAAGGCCGAACGATTCAGCTGGTCGCTGACCAAGCTGATGCACCGCTTCCCCGAAGACGGAGCGTTCGAGCGCCGGATGCAAAAGGCCGAGCTCGATTATCTCGCAGGATCGCCGGCGATGCAGACCGCCATCGCCGAAAACTATGTGGGATTGCCGCTCTAGGTTCAGCGGCCGATGATAGAGTTTCAAGCGAACTGAAGCGTTGGCTGTGCCCTTCAGCAAAACTGAAGACGATTCCAGTACCGCGCCCCAGCGCGAACGACGGCCCCTTACGCCGCCTGCTCGATGGGTGGCGGCCCGGTCGCTACCCCACGGCGTTCGCCATCCGTGCGACGAGGCGGTTGAACATCGTCACGCCGCGATCGTGAGCCGTGGGCATGACCACAGGCGCTTGCGTACGATCGATCACCCGCTGCTGACCTTCGATGATCGCCTTATCCTCGGCAAAGGCCATTTCGGCGATCTGCATCAACTGGTCGCGCATCGCCTCGTCGCCATGATCGCGATGCGGACCCCACGAGAAGAAGTAGCGCGCCTTGCCATCGCCAACCGGCGTCACGGCCTGGCTGGTGAAGGTCACGCCGGCCAGCGCCCTGTTATAGTCCGGTTCGCCATGGCCGCTCGCCGCAGCGGTGCCCGTCGCGAAAACGCCGCCTTTCATCAGCAATATCCCGGGAAGGAGAAAGTCGTAGGACTGCCAGGTCTCCGTCTCGGCCTCGCTCGGGCGCCGCAGGCGGGCATTGTCCCCGTTCAGCCAGCGCGACACCCGGATGCCGCGAGGCAGCGCAGCAAGCATGGGTTGGGCATCTGCAAAAACCATGCTGGCGCCGAAGCTCTGGGCATGGACGAAAGACAAGTGGCTGAAATCGAGCAGATTGTCGCAAACCAGGCTCGCTTCGGCCTCGTAATCGAGGAAGCCCCGACCAAGGATATAGTCCGGATCGTCGAACCCGACCGCAGGCGGGATGAGCTCGGGGTCAGCGAGTGCCGGATCGCCCATCCAGATCCAAGCCCAGCTGTGGCGGTCGATCGCCGGATAGCTCTTGATCGCGGCCTGCGGCGGGATCGTTTCCTGTCCGGGAATCTCGACGCAGCGCCCGTCAGCGTCATACCTCAACCCGTGGTACATGCAGCGCAGGCTTGCCCCTTCGCAACGCCCGAGTGAAAGCGGCGCGAGGCGGTGCACGCAGCGATCCTGATGCGCGACCAGCCTCTCGCCCGCCCACCACACCACGATCGGCTCACCCATGATCTGCACGGCGGCAGGTGCGTCTTTGGGCAGGTCCGGACTCCAAGCAGCGACGTACCAGGCGTTGCGGACATAAGTCATCCATGCTCTCCTGACCTCTATTGAACAACGTTCAATGAACATTGTTCTATTGTCAACCTCCCGGGCTTGAGCCAGTAGGAATGGGTGAAGCTGGGGCAGGACATAATCGTCGCTACGGCGCTGGAGCTTCTGCGTGAGCAGGGGCTCGACCGGCTCAACATGCGCGCGCTGGCGCAGCGCCTCGGCGTGCAGGCGTCAGCACTCTACTGGCATGTCGGCGGCAAGGATGAACTTATCGCGCTGATGGGAATCGAATTTTATCGGCGCGCTTACGCTGCGGCGGTCGGCGCGACAGATTGGCGCGGCTGGCTGCGTGCGTTGGGGCAGGAATTCCGCGTGGCGCTTCTCGCTTGCCCCGATTCGGCTCGGCTCTGCGTGCTGGCTCGTCCGCCCGACGGCGACGCCACCCGCTCTGGTGACGACCTAGCTGCACCACTCGTCGCGCTTGGCCTCGATCGCGGGCGAGCTCTTGCCTATCAAGGCTCGGTGCTCGCCTTCACGCTCGGTTGGGTGGTCTATGAGCAATCCGAAGCGCTTCACGACCACCTCAGCGCCCTGTTCAGCTTCGAGCAGAGCCACCATGAAGGGCTGGAAGCAATGCTACGCGGACTAGCCGACTAAGTCACCTTCCTCAGTTGGGCGAGATCCGCTCGCGTCAACCGTGCTTCCGGGCCTTGGCAACCTGCCGTAGATGTATGCCAGACATACTATTCGGCGTCATCCAGCCGTAGCTTGACCAGCATCAGCGCGAGCGCCGCGACGAGTGACCCTGTCCCCAGCCCGATCGCGACTCCCGCCAGCGGCAGCCCCGCATTGAACAACAGGCCTGCCAGGATCGGCGACAGCGCCGCCCCGCCTCGCCCGACACCGATCGCGAACCCGGTGCCGGTCGCGCGAACATGGGTCGGGAATGCCCGGGCGAAGATCGTATAGAGTCCCACCACGGCGCTGTTGGTGAACAGCCCGGACGCGCAGGCCAGCATCGCGAGGCCGGACAATGAGCGCACGCCCGCGGCGCCGAACAAGCTGACCATCACCGACGAGATCAGCAGCACGCCGATCGTCATCGGCTTCAACGCGAAGCGCTGGGCGAACAGCCCGAAGATCGCACCGCCTACAGCGCCGCCGACATTCGCCCAGACCAGCACGCCGGCGGCCTGGGCCGGCGCGTGTCCGAGATCGACGACGATCTTCGGCGCCCATTTCAGGATGAAGTAGAAGCTGACGATATGCGCGAAATAGGCAAGCGTCAGCAGCAACGTCGTGCCGCGTAGCCCCGGCTTCAGGATGTCGATCAGAGACGCGCGATCCTCGTCCGGCGAGACCGCGGGAAGCTCCTCCACCGGCGCGTGTCCCATCCGCGCCAATGTCGCGTTGACGCGATCGAGCGCGCCCGGCGGCCGGCGTGAAATGAGGAACTGGACCGGCTCCGGGACGAGGAACCAGACTAAGGGTATGAAGCACGCGGTGACGATAGCGCCGAATTCGAACACCGCGCGCCAATCGCTTCCCTTGAGCAATTGGGCGGCAATCGATCCGCCCAGCACCGCACCGATCGGATAGCCGATGACCATGATCGCGAGCGAGAGATTGCGGCGGCGCCGGTTGGCGAACTCGGCCGCGACCGCGTTGATCGCGGCGAGCATGCCGCCGATGCCGAGCCCGGTTATCACGCGCCAGACCGACAAGGTGACGATGTCGTGCGCGGTGGTGACCATGAACATGCCCGCCGCCATCGCCACCAGGCAGCCGAGGATCGTCCGCCGCCGTCCGATCCGGTCGGCGACGCCGCCGAGCAGCATCGATCCCACCGCCATGCCGATCAGTTCCATCGACAGCACCACGCCGAGCGCTGCCCGGTCGATTCCCCATTCGGTAGCGATTCCGGGCGCGGCAAAGCTGATCGACAGCACGTCGAACCCGTCGAGCGCATTCAGCCCGACGGTGATCGCCACCGCCGCGATCTGAAGCGCACCCATCGGCGCCTCATCGATCGTGATGCGCGGATCCTGATGTTTCACGCAGTCCTCCTCCCTTTTTTCGGTCGACCACGCGGGACAAGAAATTTCGTCCGTCCCGACAGCGTCCGTCCGCATATTATTTGTATGTTAGACTAACGAATTATGAGGCCGATGCGAACGTAAAACCTCGCTGGGCGGAGCGTAGCGGCCAGGCACCCTAGAACCAATAGGCGATCGCGCGCATCTCGATCGAGGCGCGCGGCGCCGCATCGGCCGGACATTGGGGATCGTCGAACGCGACATGCGGCACCGAATGCGCACGATCGGGATCACTGTCATTGGTCTTGAACACGATCACCTCGTCGCGCGTGAGATCCGGAAACCAATGCCAAAGATGCGCCGGCGAATGGGCGACGACCAGCCCCTCGAATGACCAGGCTATTTCTCCATCCTGGTCGAACATCGCGTCCGCCGGCAGCAGGTCGTCGACCGCGACGCTACGTGCGTCGCACAAGGCAAGCGGCACGTCCTGCGGCGCCGGCGAGAGCGCGCGCCAGACGTTGTATTGGGCAACCCGTCGTGGTGCGCCGCTACCGGCGGGCAGCGAGCGGGCGCCGAACTGGGCAGCGGTGGTGTCGGACACATCGACATGGGCGAATCGCGCCGGCTTCGAATTGTCGAGCGCACCGGAGAGCGTCGAGCGCTCGGCGAACCGAAGCACGCCCGTCCCGGTCACCACAACCTCGTCCGCGCCCGCCACGCGCCGCACCAATTCGGCTATCTCTTCGGGATGCACCCGTTTCACCTCGGTCGCGTCCGCAAAGTCCGTCACGACACTGCGATGCGGCACCAGCGCGAACCCCTCGCCGTCCAGAGTGGCCTCGATCTCCCGCGCATTGCGGATCGCCATCGGATGGGGATCGAGGATGACGGTGTCGCGGCTCGAATCATTGGCGAAATACCGCATCCGCTCCGTGCTGCGGGCAACGTAGTTGATACCGACCTGCATTGAGCACCTCCCCAAAAACGGCCCGTGCCGTCGAGTCCACCGATGCTGCAATTTTTTTGCGCAGCATGAGGCGCTTAGCGGGGCGCCCCACAAAGGCTACATCATCGGGCTCACGGCAAAAGAGTGGCAATTATAGGGGTAGTCCTACTACTCCTTGTCAAGCGATCAATCGTATGTCCTACTAACAATACGCACCCATGAAGGTGCGCACGGGTGGCACGCTTTCCGGGAGGGGGAGCGAGGCGACACCGTATCAGGAGAGGATTTACGATGCAGAACCCCATTCGTTCGCACGCCTCATTGGCATTGTTGACCGGCGTTTCAGCAGCGGCATTATTGTGCGCAGCACCAGCCCTTGCCCAGGACGCGAACGCCTCGTCGCCGAGCACGGCCCCCGCGCCGCAAACGGCAACACCCCCCACACCTCAGCCGCCCGCCCAGAACGATGCGTCGGGCTCGCCGGACATCATCGTTACCGCGCAGTTCCGCAAGGAACGGCTGCAGGACACGCCGCTTGCGATCACTGCGGTGAACGCCGCCCAGCTCGAAGCGAAGAGCCAGACCAACCTCGCCCAGATGGCCGACGCGGCGCCCAACGTATCGCTCAAGCCGCAAGGCGCCTCGTTCGGTCCGTCGATTTCCGCCTCGATCCGCGGCGTCGGCCAGAACGACTTCAACCCGGCCTATGAACCGGGCGTCGGCATCTATATCGACGATGTCTATTACCCGCAGCTAACCGGCGCCGTATTCGACCTGCTCGACGTCGACCGGGTCGAGATCCTGCGCGGCCCGCAAGGCACGCTGTCCGGGCGCAATTCCGAAGGCGGCGCGATCAAGCTCTATTCGAAGATGCCGAACGGCGAAACTAGCGGCTATGTCGAGGCGACCTATGGCTCGCGCAATCGGATCGGACTGCGCGCCGGCGCCGATTTCAAGCTGACCGACACCTTGTTCGGACGCGTTTCCGGCGTGTTCAAACAACAGGACGGCTTCGTCGACCGGATCGATTATGGCTGCGCTTTCCCGGCCAGCGGAGTGCCAGCGACGCAAGCGGCCGGCCATTGCAAGATCGATAAGCTCGGCGGTATCGGCTATCAGGCGGTCCGCGGCATTCTGCGCTGGGAACCGAGCAGCCAGCTCGATGTGACCGTGATCGGCGACTATACGCATGACGAACACACGATCGCCGGCGAAGTATTGCTGGGGGTGCAGACAGTCAATAACCCCAACGTCAATCCGGCGCCGGGCGTGCCGTACGACAGCCGCTTCATCTGCGGACGCTTCTGCAATTATATCACCGTCGGGCAACCGGCGGCGACCTGGGCCGGGCCAGTGGCGCCCGGCGTCCCGATGGCGGCAACGCAGGGTAACGACCGCAGCCTGTACGATGGCTGGGGCGTTTCGGGTCAGATCAACTACCGCCTGAGCGAGGCTATCTCGCTCACCTCGATCACCGGCTATCGCAAGTTCGACACGCGTTTCGATTCGGACGATGATTTGTCGCCGGCGAATATCGGCTTTGGTCGTAACCGGCTGAAGAACTGGAGCCTGAGCGAGGAATTGCGGCTGAGCGCCAAGCTGGCAAAGGGTATCGATCTGACCGTCGGCGGTTATTACTTCAAGCAGAAGTCGGTCTACGATTCACAGCAGGACCTGCGCTACGTCGTGATCCCGCTGCAATTCCTCCAACCCGATCCAACCGAGGCCGAGGCCAAGGCGTTCTTCGCGCATCTGTCCTGGGAAGCGTTCCACGGCTTCACGCTCAGCGGCGGCGTCCGGTACACCGACGAGTCCAAGGACCAGACCTATTACCGCCTGAACTACAACGGTACGGTCAATGCCTTCCTCGATCCGGTCGGCGCGATCTACGGGATCGGCTATTCGGGACCGGATACGATCGATTACAACGGCAACGGCAATACCGCCGAGACCGTCACCGCGCTGTCGGGACTGACCGCCAAATATAAGGCGAAGCGCTGGGATTATCGAATCGCGGCCGATTACCGTTTCTCCCCGGAGTTGATGGTCTATGCGTCCTTCTCCACCGGCTTCAAGGGCGGCGGCAGCAACCCGCGGCCGTTCAATGCGCAACAGGTAATCTCCTTCCAGCCTGAAGAGCTGCGCGCCTATGAAGTCGGCTTCAAGAGCGACCTGTTCGACCGCAAGGTCCGCTTCAACGTCGCCGGTTTCATCAACGATTATACGAACATCCAAATCCCCGTGCTCACCTGCCCAACCGCGCCATGCGCCGCACGGCTCAATGCCGGGGCCGGCAAGATCAAGGGGTTCGAGGCCGAATTGTCGCTATTCCCGGTCCAGGGTTTGGCGATCGACGCGTCGCTTAGCTATTTGTCGTTCAAATATGATGCGAGCAGCTTGAATCCGGCGGCAGCTTATCCGACCAATCCGGGCGGCGTCGTCGCCAACGATCCGCCGACCGTGCCGCCATGGAAGTTCAGCGCGGGGGCCCAATACAAGATTGAGATGGGCAGCGCCGGCAGCATCACGCCGCGCGTCGACATGACCTATCAGGACAAGCAATTTACCGGACCCACCGTGATCGGTGCGACGCGGATCCTGAACTTCATCCCCTCTTATACCCTGGTCAACGCGCGGCTGACCTGGGCCAACGAGAAGGGAGACCTCAGCGTCTCGCTCGAGGCGCAGAATCTCTTCGACAAATATTATCTGCTGACGATCTTCGATCTGCGCGGCGCCGGCGCCGGCTTCCGCAAGGGTCGGCCGGGATCACCGCAGGAATTCGCGGTGACGATCAAGAAGAAGTTCTAAGGCAATCACGAGGCGAACGCGGCGGGGCGGCACGACTGTCCCTGCCGCGTGTCGCGAGGAACGAAGCGACATGGCGGAAACAGCGAGCGTCACTCTCTATCATTGGGAACCCAACGCCAATTCGGGCAAGCCCATGCTGACGCTGTTCGAGAAAGGCGTGACGTTCGAGAGCCATTATCTCGACCTGCTGAACTTCGACCAGCACAAACCCGATTATCTCGCGATCAATCCGCTCGGCACGATCCCAGCCATGACTCACGGCGACCTCGTGCTGACCGAATCGACCGCGATCATGGAATATGTCGATGAGGCATTTCCCGGTCCGCGGCTGATGCCCGAGGCACCGGTCGACGCCTGGCGCGTCCGCTGGTGGATGAAGTTCATGGACCAATGGCTCGGGCCGAGCTTCTCGATGATCGGCTGGAGCGTGTTCGTCGGCCCGTCGGTGCGCAGCCGCGACCCGGCGGAGCTGGACGCGGCGATCGAGCGCATTCCGCTGCCCGAGCGCCGCATCGCCTGGCGCAAGGCGATCAGCGGCGCCTTTTCGGCGGAAGAGATGGCGGAATCGCAACGCCGCGTCGCGGTCGGCATCGGCCTGCTGGAGCAAGCGCTCGGCCAGCGCGAATGGCTCGCGTCGGACAGCTACAGCCTTGCCGATATCAACGGCTTCAATCTGGCCTACGCACTGCCTTTGTCACAGCCGCATTTGTCCAATGACGAGCTCACGCCCAATATCATGCGCTGGTTGCGGGCGATCTATGCGCGGCCGGCGACCAGATCGTGCTGGGCACTCGGCCGCACCGACATGGCCAGGCGCGTCACGATTCTGGAAGGGGAACCGGCATGACGACGACCCTTTATCACGGCGAACCCAACGGCCCCTCATTGACCGTGCTGGCGGCCTTGTTCGAGAAAGGCGCGGACGCCGCGCTCGAGCGCATCGATCTCGCCGCGGGGGAGCGGCACGGCGCGCGCGTACCGCATGCGATGGAAGTGGATCATTCGATCGAGGGCGAAGGTCCAATATTGGTGGTCGACGGTATCCCGATGGCGGACAGCGTATTCCTCGCCTGCTATCTCGACGACGTTGGCCCCGGACCGGCGTTGCGCCCGCGCGACCCCTTTGACCGCTGGCGGATGATGACCTGGTGCCGCTATATCGTCGAGCGGGTCGCACCGGCGGCATCCTATCTGGGAGTCGAGGCGAGTCCGCCCACGCGTATTCCCGAACGCATCGCCAGTGTCGATCTCGCCGAGCGCTGGAGCGATGCCGTGGCGGGGCGGATCGACGATGCCAGGCGGGACGACAGCCGGGGCAAGATCGTCGAGGCAGTCGACCGGATCGAACGCGAATTGAGCGACGGCCGCGACTGGCTGATCGGCGCGTTCTCGATCGCCGACCTGGAGAGCTATGCCTGGCTGGCGGGAATGCCGGAGCTGGTTCCCGACGCCTTTGCCGACCGCCCGCGCGCCGCCGCATGGCTGGCGCGGGTCAAGGCGCGGCCCGCCGTGGCACGCGCGCTCGCATTGGCGACGAGCGCCGCGCCCGAGCGCGTCTGGGCTCCCGGCCCCGAGATCAATCGCTGGGGCTGATCGCGCGTCGATCGTCATCTCTGGAGGAAGGCACCGAATGGCTTCGGCACTGCAGCGTACCAATCTGATAATCCTATTCGCCGCCGGCATGGCAATGGCGGCCGGCGGTTGCAGCCGCGACGCCGGCAGCGATGGCGGAGAGGCCAAAGGCGGCGTCGATGCGGCGCGCATTACCGCGGCGGCTCCCGACCAATGGCTCTCGACCGGCCGCACTTATGACGAGCAACGCTTCAGTCCGCTCGACACGATCAACACCGGCGACGTCGCCAAGCTGGGACTTGCCTGGTCCGCCGACCTCGACACCGCGCGCGGCCAAGAGGCGACGCCGCTGTTCGTCGATGGCACGCTCTACGTCTCGACCGCCTGGAGCATGGTCAAGGCCTATGACGGCCAAAGCGGCAAGCTGCTCTGGTCGTACGATCCCCAGGTGCCGCGCGAGACTTTGGTCAAGACCTGCTGCGACGCGGTCAATCGCGGCGTGGCGGCATGGGGCGACAAGGTGTTCGTCGGCACGCTCGACGGGCGACTGGTCGCGCTCGATCGCGCCACCGGCAAGCCGGTCTGGTCGGTCGTCACGGTCGACCAGAGCAAATCCTACACCATCACCGGGGCGCCGCGCGTGGTCGACGGGCTGGTGATCATCGGCAATGGCGGTGCCGAGTTCGGCGCGCGCGGCTATGTCACTGCCTATGACGCGCAGACCGGCGCGCAGCGCTGGCGGTTCTACACCGTCCCTGCGCAGCCCGGCACGGAACAACAACCCGATTACCTCAACAAGGCCGCCTCGACCTGGTTCGGAGAATGGTGGAAGCAAGGCGGCGGCGGCACGGTCTGGGACTCGATGGCGTACGATCCGGCGCTCGACCTGCTCTATATCGGCGTCGGTAATGGATCGCCCTGGAACCAGGCCTATCGGTCGGAAGGCAAAGGCGACAATCTCTATCTGTCGTCGATCGTCGCGATCCGGCCCAAGACCGGCGAATATGTCTGGCATTACCAGACCACGCCGGGTGACAGCTGGGACTTCACGGCGACGCAGCACATCATCCTGGCCGATCTCACCATCAACGGCCAGAAGCGCAAGGTGCTGATGCAGGCGCCGAAGAACGGCTTCTTCTACGTGCTCGACCGCACCAACGGTCAGCTCATCTCCGCCAAGAATTTCGTGCCGGTCAATTGGGCGACCGGTATCGACATGAAGACCGGCCGTCCGCTCGAGACTCCCGAAGCGCGCTACTACAAGACCGGAAAGCCGTTTATCGGCTCGCCGGGCGCCGGCGGCGCGCATAGCTGGCAGCCGATGGCCTTCGATCCCAAGACCGGCCTGGTCTTCATTCCGGCCAATATAGCCGCTTTCCCCTACTTCCCGGCAAAGGACTGGAAGGCCGCCAAGCTCGGTTTCAACGTCGGCGTCGACATGGGCGCCGCGGCGATGCCGGCCAATCCCCAAATCCGCGCCGCCGCGGCGCAAGCGACGACGGGCGCGCTGATCGCCTGGGATCCGGTCGCGCAGAAGGAACGCTGGCGCGTATCCTATAAGGGCCCCTGGAATGGCGGCCTGCTCGCGTCGGGCGGCGGCTTGGTCTTCCAGGGCAATGCCACGGGCGAGTTCGCCGCTTATAACGCCGCGGACGGTCGAAAATTATGGTCGTTCCCGACCCAGACCGGCGTGATCGCCGCGCCGATCACCTATTCGATCGGCGGCGAGCAATATGTCGCCGTGCTGGCCGGCTGGGGCGGCATCTGGGCGCTCGCGCCCGGCGTGCTGTCGGACAAGAGCGGGCCGAGCCGCAACATCAGCCGCCTGCTGGTGTTCAAACTGAACGGATCGGCGACGTTGCCGGCCGCGCCGCCCCTCAACAAGACACCGCTCGATCCGCCCGCTTCTACCGCGCCCCCGGCAGTCATCGCCGCCGGCGGCGAACGGTTCGGGCGCTTCTGCGGGACGTGCCACGGCGATGCCGCGGTCGCCGGCAGCCTGGTCCCCGACCTCCGCCATAGTGGCGCGCTCAACGACGCCGCGACCTGGCGCCAGATCATTTATGAGGGCGCGTTGAAGGACAATGGCATGGTCAGCTTCAAGGCAGTGATGACGCCCGAGGAGATCGAGACGATCCGCGCCTATGTCATCAAGCGAGCCAATGAGGACAAGGCGCTGGAGAAAGCATCGGGAAAATGAAGAAAAGCTAGTCGATATTGTATCAATGGCATACAATATCGACTATGCGCTGCAAGGCGGAGTCGATCGTTAGCGATTGGTCGCCACGCGTCTGAGGAGAGTTCATGCCCATCGATCCCAGCAAGGTCGTCGCCATCGACGTCCACGTCCATGCCGAGGTGTCGTGCCACGACCCCGAGGACCCGGTGATGGCCAAATTCTTCGACGCGGCGTCGGCCTATTTCAAGGCAGATCGCAAGCGGCCGACCATCCCAGAAACGATCGACTATTACCGCGCGCAGAATATCGCCTTCTGCCTGTTCACGGTCGATTGCGAGAGCGGCATCGGCGCCAAGCGCATCAGCAATTACGAGGTTGCTGAACTCGCCGCCGAGCATGCCGACATCGTCATCCCCTTCGCCTCGATCGATCCGCGCAAGGGCAAGTTCGGCGCGCGCGAAGCGCGCGACCTGGTCGAGAATTACGGCGTCAAGGGCTTCAAGTTCCACGGCATCATGCAGGATTGCCATCCTGCCGATCGCGTCGCCTATCCGATTTATGAAGTGATCGCCGAATACAAGTTGCCCGCGATCTTCCATACCGGCCATTCCGGCATGGGCACCGGGATGCGCGGCGGCGGTGGCGTCCGGCTGAAATACGGCCAGCCGATGCTGGTCGACGAGGTCGCGGTCGATTTCCCGGACATGAAAGTCATCCTGGCGCATCCGAGTTGGCCATGGACCGACGAGAGCCTGTCGATGGCGCTGCACAAGGACAATGTCTTCATCGACCTGAGCGGCTGGTCGCCCAAATATTTCCCCAAGCAAGTGATCCAATACGCCAACACCCAGCTCAAGCATAAGATGATGTTCGGTTCGGACTGGCCGCTGATCCGCCCCGAGAAATGGATCGACGCCGCCAGGGAGGCGGGTTTTCGCGACGACGTGCTGCCGCTGATCATGAAGGACAATGCGGTGCGCGTGCTGGGCTTGGGATGACGGGAGCGCCCGCCGCGTGCCGGACGACGGCACCCCAACAGGCTCACCCTTTGAAGGCAGATCGATGGCGCTGAAACTCTATCATGCCGAACCGCTGGCCAATTCACTCAAGTCGATGGCCCCGTTGTTCGAGAAGCAACTCGCGTTCGAGAGCATCTACGTCAATCTTCACAAGTTCGAGCAGCACGAATCCTGGTTCCTGGCGATCAACCCCGAGGGCCAGGTGCCGGTGCTCGATCATGACGGCACGATCGTGACGCATTCCACCGTCATCAACGAATATCTCGAGGATGCCTTTCCCGACGCGCCGCCGCTCCGGCCGAACACGCCCGCGGGTAATGCGCGGATGCGGTATTGGAACAAGTTCGTCGACGAGCATGTGATGAACCATGTCTCCATGCACGGCTGGCACCGGTTGGTTGGCGTGATCGCGCGCAAACTGGAGACAGGCGAGTTCGAGCAACTGATGGAGCGCATCCCCCTGCCCGACCAGCGCAGGAAATGGATGGCGGCGCGCTC
>Ga0070674_100001223_pt1 | contig 13485 bp, 17 predicted proteins | sample KBSM33metaG_FD_65344 | JGI IMG/M metagenome (GOLD analysis project Ga0070674, IMG submission 65344) | Miscanthus rhizosphere microbial communities from Kellogg Biological Station, Michigan, USA - KBS M3-3 metaG | ecosystem: Host-associated > Plants > Roots > Rhizosphere > Soil ... | reverse complement strand
AGACCGGTGCCGATACGGCTCAGCGCGATCGCCGTACATTCGACGTGCCAGCCGGGCCTGCCGGGGCCGAACGGCGACGGCCAGCTGGGCTCACCTGCCCGCTCCGCCCGCCACATCAGCGCGTCGAGTTCATCGCTCTTGCCCGCGCGGTCGGGGTCGCCGCCGCGCTCGGTGAAAAGCCGCAGCATGGTGTCGCGGTCGTAGCCCGACTCGTAGCCGAACTGCTGCGTCGCGTCGGCATGGAAGTACACGTCGGGGTACTCCGGGTCGTCGACGACATAGGCAGCGCCGGACGCCAGCATCTTCTCCACCAGCTCGACGACCTCGCCGATGGCTTCGGTGGCCGCCACATAGTCGTGCGGCGGCAGCACCCGCAGGGCGGCCATGTCTTCCCGGAACAGATCGGTCTGCCGGTCGGCGAGCTCTCGCCAGTCGACGCCGTCGCGCTGGGCCCGCTCGAACAGCGGGTCGTCGACGTCGGTGACGTTCTGCACGTAGTGCACCTTGTGCCCGGAATCCAGCCAGACCCGCTGTACCAGGTCGAACGCCAGATAAGTCGCGGCGTGGCCGAGGTGGGTGGCGTCATACGGGGTGATGCCGCACACGTACATGGTGGCCGTCTCACCTGAGGTGACCGGGCGGACCTGGCGGTCGGCGCTGTCGTAGAGCCGCAGTTGCGGCCCGTGTCCCGGCAGTGCCGGGACGTCCGGAGCCGGCCACGATTGCATAGCGTCGACTTTAAGGTGTTCGCTCAGAGCGGCCTCCCGATGGTGCGTGCTTCGTTTGTGAGCTACAACGCCGACGGTCGATCCATTCCCGATCAGCGGTCCCGATATGTCGACCAGATCCCGTCGAGCAGGACATCGGCCAGTTCGGCGCGACACATCAGCAGGTCGGGCAGATACGGGTCGCGCCGGTTGTAGATCAGCGGTGAGCCGTCCAGCCGCGATGCGTGCAGCCCCGCGGCCTGCACCACGCCGGCCGGGGCCGCCGAGTCCCACTCCCACTGACCGCCTGCGTGGACGTAGGCATCGACGTCGCCGCGGACCACGGCCATCGCCTTGGCTCCCGCCGACCCGATGCGCACCAGCTGGATGTCCATCCGGTCCCGCAGCCGCCACAGCACCGCGGGCGGCCTGCTGGCGCTGGCGGTGATGCGGATGGGGCCCTCGCGGCGCGGCGCCGGGGCGGTGACGGTGTCGGTGCGGTACACCTCGCCGCGCGCAGGCAGCGCGACCGCGGCGTCGGTGATCCCGCCTTGGGCCCCGCCGCTGCGCTGCCACAGCGCGATATGCACCGCCCAGTCGGTTCGCCCCGGCCAGGAGAACTCTCGGGTGCCGTCCACCGGGTCGACGATCCAGACCCGGTCGGCGTGCACACGCGATACGTCGTCGACGGCCTCCTCAGACAACACCGCGTCGTCCGGCCGGTCCCTTTGCAGCCGATCGAGAATCAGGACGTTGGCCCGCTTGTCGCCCGCGTCGCCGAGGTCGTACGGGTCGTCGAAGCCGATTTCCTCGCGGACGGCGAGCAGAAGTCTTCCGGCGTCGGCGGCCACGTCTGCGGCCAGCTCGGCATCGGTCAGGCTCACCGGCTCAGTAGATCACGCGCCATGCGCAGCCAACGCTTGGTCCAGCCAGGCCCGCAACGCCGCCACGGGCGCGGCGCCGGACTGACGCGCCACCACCTCGCCACGGTCGACGATCATCAGCGTCGGCACTGCCTGAATGGAGAACCGCTGCGCTGTCACCGGCGCCTTGTCCACGTCGACCTTGACCAGCTTCAGTTCGCCGGCACGTTCCCCGGCCAGCTGTTCCAGTGCCGGGCTCACCATCCGGCAGGGACCGCACCAAGTCGCCCAAAGGTCGACGAGAACCGGCACCGACGACTTCTCCACGATTTCTCCGTAGTCGCCGTCTGCCGCTTCCGCGATCCACGGCAACCAGTGCTGACATTGCGCGCAGCGGGGCTTCCCGGCGGCCGCCGCCGGCACGCGGTTGCGCTTGCCGCACTTCACACACGCCACGATGTGGTTGGTCATCGCACGTTTCCTCAGAACGCGGGCCACGGGATCGGACGCCGTCGGTCGGGTGTCGGCATCACCGGATTATTCAGCAGCGCAACGGTTCTGGCGTGTAACGCGTCGATCTCGCGACCGGTGATGTGCGCGTGTAACTGCTCACCGAGCTCGCCAAGTAGCTGATTACGCAGCCCGGCCACCGCCTCCAGGGTCTCGTCGTCGACTGGTTTTCCGGACCACCCCCACAGCACGGTGCGCAGTTTGTCCTCGACGTGCAGGCTCACACCATGATCGACGCCGTACACCTGCCCGTCCACCCCCGACAGGATGTGGCCGCCCTTGCGGTCGGCGTTGTTGATCAGCACGTCGAAAACGGCCATGCGGCGTAGCCGAATGTCGTCGGCGTGCACCAGGGTGACCTCGTCGCCTGCATAGTCGTAGGCCTGCAACACCGGCAGGTAGCCAGGCGGAATGTGCCCGGCGGGCAGCAGGTCGACAAGATCCGGCCCGGACGCAGGCTCGTCGCCGACCTCGTCACCGGGCTGGTCCACCCACAGCTGCAGCATGCCGCGGCCGGCGGGCCCGTCGCGAATGATGGTGTAGGGCACGATGTTCCAGCCGAGCGCAACGGAAACGAGGTAGGCACCCAGTTCCCGGCCTGCCAGTGTGCCGTGCGGGAAGTCCCACAGCGGGGCCTCGCCTGCGATCGGCTTGTACACGCAATGTGCTTGCAGCTCATCGAGATGCGCCTCGCAGAGGAAGGTGGCGTTGCTCGCTGAGCGGATTCGTCCGATGACGGTCAACTCGCCGCGTAGGCACACCTCATCGAGATTGTCGGGGCCTGGCCCCCCGCTACGAGTCGGCGTCATCGTCGGACCCGGCAAGGGCGCCGCGCCGGTAGCCGTTGGTGCGCACGCAGATGTGGCCTTCCGGGTCTAGCGGCTCATCGCATAACGGGCACGGCGGGCGGCCGGCCGAAATGACGCGGTTGGAGCGCGTCGCGAACTGGCGCGCCGACTCGGGCGTCAGGAAGACCCGCACCGCGTCGGGCCCCTCCTCGGCGTCGTCGAGCACGACCGACGCATCGAATTCGGTGTCAGAAACGGCGAGCAGTTCGACGACGACGGTTTGCGCTTCCGAATCCCAGCCCAGCCCCATGGTCCCGACCCGGAATTCGGCGTCGACCGGCGTGATCAACGGGCTCAGGTCCTCGATGTCGCCGGTATCGGGCGGGATGGGGGTGCCGAAACGGCGGTTGATCTCCAGCAGCAGCGCCGCAATCCGCTCGGCGAGTACCGCAACCTGCTGCTTCTCGAGTACCACCGAAATCACGCGCTTGTCGTGCACGGCTTGCAGATAGAAGGTCCTGTTTCCCGGCTGCCCTACGGTCCCGGCCACGAAGCGGTCGGGTGTGCGGAAGACGTGAATTGCGCGGGCCATGGCATCCTCCAAAATACCGGCATCGGCGTGTCGGCCGTAATTCCACGCCCGGCGCTCAATCCGTTGAGCCGCCGACCACCGCGTCTTCTGGCGGCACCTCACCGTCCTTGTTGTCGGCTTCCCCGTCGACCTTCGGCGGCTTGGCCTGGAGTCCGGCGGTGAGCGCAGCACCAGTGTGGTTGACGTGGATGACGAACGGACGCAATGCGGTGTAACGGATCACACTCATCGACGCGGGGTCGGCGGTGATGCGCTGGAAGCTGTCCAAATGCGTGCCCAGCGCGTCGGCCACCACAGCCTTGATCACGTCGCCGTGGGTACATGCCACCCACAACGCGTCGCCCTCGTGCAGCTCGGCAAGCCGACGATCATGTTCACGCACCGCCGCCACCGCGCGCGACTGCACGTACGCCAGCCCTTCGCCACAGGGGAAGACGGCCGCGCTGGGCTGCTGTTGCACCACCGCCCACAGCGGCTCTTTGACCAGGTCACCGATCTTGCGACCGGTCCAGCTGCCGTAGTCGACCTCGGAGATGCGCTCGTCGATCAGCGGATCCAGCCCGAGCGCGGCGGCCAGCGGTTCGACCGTGCGCCGACAGCGCAGCAGCGGTGAGCGCACGATCGCACGGATCGGCAGCCCCGCAAGCCGCTCGACCACCGCCTGCGCCTGCTCGCGGCCCTTGTCGTCCAGGTCGATGCCGTCCGTGCGGCCTGCCAGCGTGTGCGCGGTGTTTGAGGTCGACCTGCCGTGCCGCAGCAGGATGACCGTCATGTCGCGGAGACTACCCCGGTGCCCAACAAGATCAGCACGACGGCGCCGAGCAACACGCGATAGCCGACGAACCAGTACATGCTGTGCCGCACCAGGAAGCGCAGGAACCAGGCCACTGCGAAAAAGCCGATCACGAATGCGATCACCGTCGCCACGAACAGCTGCGGGCCGCTGGCGCTCATCCCCTCGCCCGCCGGATGGAACGCGTCGGGCAGCGAGAACAACCCTGAGGCGAACACGGCGGGGATGGCGAGCAGGAAACCGAACCGGGCGGCCAGTTCGCGGTCGAGTCCGAGGAAGAGGCCCGCGCTGATCGTCGCGCCCGACCGCGATACGCCAGGCACCAGCGCCAGGCACTGCGCGAGCCCGACGATGATGCTGTCCTTCCACGTCAGCTGCTCGACGTGCCGTGTCTGCTTGCCGTAGTACTCGGCGGCGGCGATGACAGCGGAGAAGACGATCAACGCGCTCGCGATCAGCCACAGATTGCGTGCGCCAGTACGGATTTCGTCCTTGAACAGCAGACCGAACACGCCGATCGGGATGGTGCCGATGATTACGTACCAGCCCATCCAGTAGTCGAGGCTGCGGTGCGCGGCAACGAACAGGCCGTTGAACCACGCCTTGACGATGCGGCCGATATCGCGTGCGAAGTACAGCAACACCGCCAGTTCCGTCCCCAGCTGAGTGACCGCGGTGAACGATGCGCCCGCGTCGTCGGCGAAGAAGACGCGCGACACGATCGCAAGGTGACCCGACGACGAGACGGGCAGGAATTCCGTCAACCCTTGCACCACCGACAGGACGACAACTTGCAGCCATGACATCGCAGGCGCCTCAATCACGCCGACGACCGTACCGTGAGGCTGATGTTAACGCGCTGTGCGTGTCACCGGCTGCGCGGCGGCCACCGCGTCGCGGACGGCCGCGGCCACGCTGCGCTCGTCGGTGAGATCGATGTCGGTGAGCTTGCGACTGGCAACGGCCACTACGTCCTCGGCCTGCGGAACCGGCCCGGTCAGGCGCGGCCGATACACCTCGACGACGAGCATCTGCTTTTCGATGTGGAACGAGAAACTCCGGCCATCACCAACCTGGCCAAACCCGCTGGCGTGCACACCAGTGGTGATGTCCTCGATAGCAAACTCTTGGTTGCCCAAATCCCTGTCTGCGGCGAGGGTCATGACCGAACCATACCGCCGTCGATGCCACGGAGCGTGGGAGACGTGGCCATTTGTGGACGGCGGGCTTGCCTACACTTGCTTTTCGATCGAAATCCCATTCGCACGATCCGAGAGCTACCCCTTGCCGCGCCGCCTAAACGACTCAATTCAGCTAATTCGCGTCGGTGCTGTTGCGCTGGCAACGGTCGCACTGGCCGGTTGCTCGGCGAACAATGCCGACAGCCCACCGCCGACAATCGTGCCGGCGCAGGCCGCGCAGTCTCCTCCGGTCACCGGCGCACCCGCCGGGGTGGTGCGGCCGTTGCCCGGACGCGCCCAGGCGGCGGTGTTCGACCCGGCAACGGCGACGCTGGCGGTGCTCAGCCCGGGTATCGGGGGCCAATCGACGGTCAGCGTGGTGCCGTCTTCGGGTGAGACGCGACCGGTGCCGCTGGCGGCCCCGGCGACCGCGATCACCGGAGACAACGACGGCCGGGTGTATGCGTCGACGCGCGGTGGCTACTTCCGTATCGACCTCCGCGCAGGCACGGCCAACCGGGTGGACATCGAAGGTCAACCGGGCACCGATTTCACCGCGATCGCCCGGCGCGCCGACGGCAAGCTAGTGCTCGGCAGCGCCGACGGCGCCGTCTACACGTTGAGCTCCGACTCGACGGTCGGCGCGTCGCTGAAGATCTTTGCCCGCGTCGATGCCCTTGTCACACAAGGAAATACCGCTGTCGTACTGGACCGCGGCCAGACGTCGGTGACAACCATCTCGGCCAGCGGAAACGACGCGGATCATGCGCTGCGGGCCGGCGAGGGCGCGACCACGATGGCGGTCGATTCGGCAGGCCGGGTACTGGTCGCCGACACTCGTGGCGACGAGCTTCTGGTGTTCGGCACCGACCCGCTGATCCTGCGCCAGCGGTATCCGGTGCGTGACGCCCCATACGGGCTGGCCGGCTCGTCGAAGCTGGCCTGGGTGTCGCAGACGGCGATTAACACGGTCGTTGGCTACGATTTGGCTACCGGCATCCCCGTGGAAAAGGTGCGTTATCGAACCGTGCAGCAGCCCAACTCCCTGGCCTTCGACGAAGCATCTGGCACCCTGTATGTGGTGTCTGGCTCGGGAGCGGGTGTGCAAGTGATCGAAGGCGCTGGCCGATGACGGCGATGCACCGCGGACGCATGCCAGAAGGCTGGGAACGGGTCGTCTCCGAGGACCTTTCAGACGAATACGAGTGGATACCGCTGCGACTGCCGCCGGACTTGACGCGGATCAGCGCCTCCACCCGACTGTCCATTGAGGCCGAGTACCGCGGATGGGAGCTCACCCGGGTCCGGCTGTACACCGACGGCAGCAGGCGCGTGCTGTTGCGCCGCAAAAAGACCGCCGCCGACAGGTTGGGCATTCCGGACCAACCATCCTTGTGATGTACCGCGCGCTGCGGTGGGCGCTGTTCCTGGTCGCCCCCGAACGCATTCACACCTGGGTTTTTGCGTTTTTGCGTGCCGTCACGGCGGTACTACCGGTGCGTCGTGTGCTGGCTGGGTGGCTGGCGCCGCACGATCCCGTGCTGGCCAGCACGGTGCTCGGCGTGCGGTTCGCCGGTCCGCTGGGTCTGGCGGCCGGCTTCGACAAGGACGGTAGGGGGCTGAACACGTGGGGCGCGCTCGGCTTCGGCTATGCGGAGGTCGGCACGGTCACCGCACTGGCGCAGCCAGGCAATCCGCCACCGCGGATGTTCCGGCTGCCCGACGACCGCGCGCTGCTCAACCGGATGGGTTTCAACAACCACGGCGCGGGCGAGTTGGCAGTGCGCCTGGCCCGTGGCACACCAGATGTGCCGATCGGTGTCAACATCGGCAAGACCAAAGTCACACCGCCGGAGGGCGCGGTCGAGGACTACGCCGAAAGCGCAAGGCTCGTCGGGCCACTGGCAGCGTTCCTGGTGGTCAACGTCAGCTCACCGAACACACCGGGACTGCGCGATCTGCAGGCCGTCGAGTCGCTGCGGCCCATCCTCGCCGCTGTGAAAGCGGAGACGTCGACACCGGTGTTGGTCAAGATCGCCCCGGACCTGTCCGACGACGATGTCGACGAGATCGCTGACCTCGCAGTCGAATTGGGCTTGGCAGGCATCGTCGCGACGAACACCACGGTGTCGCGCGCCGGGCTCGCGACGCCCGGCGCCGAGGACCTGGGCGCCGGTGGCGTTTCCGGTCCGCCCGTCGCGCAGCGCTCCGCGGAAGTGTTGCGCCGGCTGTACAGGCGGGTCGGCGACCGAGTGGTGCTGATCAGCGTCGGCGGCATCGAGACCGCCGATGACGCGTGGGACCGCATTACCTCGGGCGCGTCCCTGCTGCAGGGCTACACCGGCTTCATCTACGGCGGTGGCTTGTGGGCCAAGCACATTCACGACGGCATCGCGCGTCGTCTGCACGATGCAGGCTTCGCGTCGGTGGCGGACGCCGTCGGTTCAGCCATCGCGCGCGAGCAGACGTAAAAAGTCCCGATTCGCTCGGCGTGTCGGGGACTTTTACGTTCCCGTACCTGCGGTGTGGGCCCAGCTCGCGGAGCTCGCTACTTCTGCTCATACGTGCCGTAAATCACGGCGCGGGCGATCGCATTCATGAACAGATTGAAGCCGAGGTAGGCCGGGCTGGCGTCCCCGTCGAGTTCGAGCTTCTCGACCTTGACGGCATGCACCGCAATGAAATACCGGTGGAAACCGTGCCCAGGTGGCGGGGCGGCGCCGATGAAGCGCTTGAGGCCGGCGTCGTTGGCCAAAGTGACCGCATCGCCTGGTAACCCGCTGCCGTCGCCGACACCGGCGGGCAGGTCGGTGACGGTCGCCGGCAGGTTGGCGACGGCCCAGTGCCAGAAGCCCGATGCCGTCGGCGCGTCCGGGTCGTACACGGTGACGGCGAAACTACGGGTCTGCTCCGGAAACCCGGACCAGGACAACTGCGGGGAGACGTCGGAGCCACCCGCGCCCATGATGCCGCTGACCTGGTCGTTGGCCAGCGGTTGGCCGTCGGTGACCGACTCGGACGTCAACGTGAACGACGGGAGTTTCGGGAGGAACCCGTAAGGGTTGTAATCAAAAGCCATGGTATGCCATTCCTTTCAATGTTGGTCAGCAGTGCCGAAGGAAATGCTCGAGAACCTGGGTGCCGAACTTCAATGCATCGACGGGTACCCGCTCGTCGACGCCGTGGAACAGGGCGGTGAAATCCAGATCCGCCGGGAGTTGCAGCGGCGCGAAACCGAAGCAGCGAATCCCCAAGCGCATGAACGCTTTTGCGTCGGTTCCGCCGGAAAAAATGTACGGCACAATGCGGGCTTCCGGATCCACGGACAGGATCGCGGCGTCCATGGCGTCCACGAGGTCGCCATCGAACGTGGTTTCGTAGGACGGCAGTTCGGTGATCCATTCCCGCGTGACGTCGGGGCCGAGCAGTTCGTCGACCTCACGCTCGAAGGCAGCCTGGCGGCCGGGCAGGATGCGGCAGTCGACCACCGACTCCGCGGTGGCGGGTATGACGTTGGCCTTGTAGCCGGCCTTGAGCATGGTCGGGTTGGCGGTGTCGCGCAAGGTGGCGCCGACGACGCGCGCGATCGGGCCGAGCTTGGCGATGGCCCCGGCCAGGTCGGGCGAATCCACGTTGAACTCGTAGCCGGTCTCCTCGGTGATCGCCCTGAGGAACTGCCCGAGCGCGTCGGTCATCACCAGCGGGAATTCGTGGCGCCCCAGTCTCGCCGTCGCCTCGGCGACCGCGGTGACCGCGTTATGGTCGTGGATCATCGAGCCGTGGCCCGCGAAGCTGCGGGCGATCAACTTCATCCACATCATCGACTTCTCGGCGGTTTCCACCAGGTAGAGCCTGCGTTCACCGCCGTCTTTGCGTGGCACGGTCAGCGAGAATCCACCGACCTCGCCGACGGCCTCGGTGACTCCTTCGAACAGGTCGGGCCGATTGTCGATGAGCCAGTGGCACCCGTATTTTCCGCCTGCCTCCTCGTCGGAGACGAACGCGAAGACCAGGTCTCGCGGCGGCACGATCCCCGCACGCTTGAAGTACCTGGCGATCGCGATGAGCATGCCGCACATGCCCTTCATGTCGACGGCACCGCGGCCCCAGACGTAGCCGTCCTCGACCGCGCCCGAGAACGGGTGCACGCTCCAGTCCGACGCCTCGGCAGGCACGACGTCGAGGTGTCCGTGCAGCAGCAAGGCTCCTCGGTCGGGGTTAGCGCCCTTGAGCCTGACGAACAGGTTGCCTCTGCCCGGCGCGCCGGCCTCGACGTATTCGGTCGTGTAACCGACCTCTTCCAGCTGTTCGGCCACCCAGCGCGCGCATTCGGCCTCGCCTTTGGTCGTTTCGGGTTCGCCGGTGTTGGACGTGTCGAAGCGGATGAGCGCGCTCACGAGGTCAACCACCTCGGCTTCGGCGTTGGAGGGAGGCGTCACAGTCACCATTCGTACCATTGAGGGGCCCGTTGGGTTTGGGTCCGGGCGGGCCGATCCGATAGCCTTAGCTGCCCAGAACTGGTCCGAGTGGCGGAATGGCAGACGCGCTAGCTTGAGGTGCTAGTGCCCTATTAACGGGCGTGGGGGTTCAAGTCCCCCCTCGGACACTTAGCAGGTAGACGCATCGATGCACCTCGACCGCGGTTTTCCTCCGCGGGCGGCGACGGTCGGCAGGTGCTTTGGACACGCTTTGGACACTGCCCGCGATCTTCGCGTCGAGATTGACGGCCACCGCATCAAGGTCGCTGTCGAAGAGATCCGCATAGATCCGCAACGTGACGCTGGGATCCTTGTGGCCGAGCATCCGCGATACCGCAAGGACATTCGCACCGGCGCTGACAGCCAGACTCGCGCAGGTGTGCCGCAGATCGTGCGGCGTGATCGTCTGCACCTGCGCGCGCTCGACCGCCCGATTGAACCATCCCGTTGAGTCAGAACTCGGACGCTTCAGATACGCGCCGCCCCGCGCTGGAAACAGCAGATCGCTCGCCGAGCGCCCATCGCACCGTGCCGCCAGCCGAGACAGCACCGACGCCGCGGCAGGCACCGTCCGATTCTCCTTGTCCTTCGTCTGCCCCACCTCGAAGTCATGTCCGACCAGGACAGCGTTGCGGTGCACCGAGATACGACGTTTCAGGAACTCGATATCAGCGACGGTCAACGCGATCGCCTCGCCCCATCGCAAGCCGGTGAATGCGAGGGTCAGCACCAGGTCGGCGTGACGGCCGGACTCCTCGGCCAACCGGCACACATCCTCCTCGGTGAGATAGATATGACGCTTCGGTGATTTCTTCGGCTTCTCGCCGCGCTTGAACCGACGTGCCGGATTGCAAGCCAGTGCCCGATGCTCGACCGCGTCGTCGAGGATGCCCGCCAGGATGCCGACCGCGCGGTTGACCACTGTGGCGCTCGACCCGTTGCGGGTGATGGACGCGGCCCACGCCTTCACATCCAAGCTGTCCACCCTGTTCACCGCGACGCCAGCCCACTTGGGTCTGACGTGCTTGCCGTAGGCATACGAGATAGTGCGGTAGTAGGACGGCGAGAGTGTCTGCTCCTGCCGGGCCAACCATCCGACCGACAGATCGCCGACCGTCACCCGGCCGCGCGCTGGTGACACATAGGCGCCCTCCACCTTGGAGGTCTCGACCTTTGACGCCCACACCGACGCGTCGCGCTTGGTGGTGACCCCCCGTTTGCGGCTGGTCGCGCCGTTGGGTTGCCGGTAGCGGACCTCCCAGCGTTCCCCGGCTGCTGTCTGGTACCGCCTAACGGTCGCCATGAAGTACTCCTTTGAGTTCGTCCATCAGCTGGCGGGTAATGCGCCCACGCTTCTGCGCGCTCGCGTCGGCACCTGCACGCGCATCGCGCTCATCGGATAGCGACTTGCCCCACAAGTAAACCGAGGCAAGGGTCAACGCATACATCTTGACGACGAGCGCGTCAGCGGCGCGCTGCTCCGCCTCACCGGACCGTCTCTCGACTCTCACGCACAAGTCCCTGTCCAGGTCGACGAAGCGTGGATTAATGTCGCTCCTGAGCGAATCGAAATTGGCCTTCACTTGGCCGAGAACCTCTCTCACCTCGTCCAGCCCGCCAGGAATGTCCCTTATCAGTACCTGCACGGGCGAGCCGGAGACGAACCCTGCGAGCGCTTCACCGGACAGCACCAAATCGCCTGAGACAGAAACGAATCCATCCCAATACACAAGCTCGTAAAGCTGGATTGGCTCTCCCCGAATATCGCCGAGCGCGAGCGCCAACGCAACTAGCGTTGAGACCGTCGGCGACACCCTGCCGGCCTCGAGGTCAGCGATTCGCCCTGTGCCCCATTTGAGACCGTTTTGTTTGGCTGCGCTGGCAAGCCTGTCACCGAGTTGTGGACCATTACATCCTGGCGTACATCCTGGCGCAAGTGACAAATGGCGACGAAATGTATCTAACGTTGGGAACTGGCGGTATCTACGACCCGAAAGTAATAGCCATCCTCGACTCAGTTCCACGCGTAACAATTGACGATTGGTTCATAGAACCGTCTGGGACGTTGGGGATAGAACCGCAAAGTGGAGAAGTGATCTGGTCCGCAATACTTCCTGATGAGACGAGACAAGAGCTTCGAGACGAGGGCTAGCGCCTACTCGACGAGATGCGCACGCTCGCGGGCCCGTCCAGTGCGGTGCAGTGCGTGTTGAGTGGCGGCCCGTACACCACCACCGCATCGCAGGTTCGGCAATGCCAGCTGGTGTGCCCGCCGCCGCCGTGACCGAGGCACGCGACATGGCCAACGAGGACCTGATTCGCGCCGAGTGGGTGGCCGTTCGGGCACCGCTCATGTCCGCGGATCATCCACTTGCCATCCGTGGTCTGCACTAGGTCGCCGAGCACGCGTACAGCCTATGAGTAGCTCTGTTTCTTCTGCGCTTGCTCACGCGCCTTTCGGCGACGCTGCATTTCTTTACGTACCTTCCGGGGGCCATAGGTCGAGAAGAGCTCCTCCTGTTCGCGCTGGCTCATGCTCCCCAAGCCACCCAACTCGCCACCAAAGCCGCCCAAGGCAGGACCCCAATTATTATCTGCCGCCGGTCTTGAAATCGCCTGGTCCCAGGGGTCCTTGAGCTCCTCTATGTCCTCCACCGCTCCATCGTCTAGATTTCTCCGATCGCGGAGCCACAGGACTGCCCTCCACACGAGGAAACAGAACATCAAGAACGTGAGGATCATCAAGGCTCCCGAGAGAAACGTAAAAATGCCGACGTAGTCGGAATATTTGTCAGTTTCCATGGCCGTCCCCTCTGCAATCTGGCCAACAGACAAACGAAACAAATAAAGTGGCTGTCAAGACGTCTGACCTGCGCTTGTGTAAAAATGTACGCCTAGCTACGCCCCGGCGGATAACAATCGGCCGACACCCAAGCGGATGACGGGCCGAATTTCTTGTGCCTGTCGAATCGCCCTTGTGCTGCGCGCGCTGCTGGACTACGTAGTTTCCGCGCGCCTGTTGCGTCGCCACCGCGGCGGTCCCAAGACGATCACGGCTGCATACCGATACGTGCCATGGTCTGGCCCAACGGCTGGCTGGCACTAAATGATGCCTAAGACCCACATCGGTCAAAGACTCACAACGGTTTTGACAGGAGCGTCCTAAATGGCCGAATCCGGTTGGGCCAGCAGCGAGGAACAGGCGTGGATACGGTTCATCATGGCCATCATGGACGAGTTGAATCACTACATCGTTTGGTTCCGTCCCGACTGAGAACGCAGAATGCGCGAGCCTGCCTGTCCCCGATGCCCCTCCAAGCCACCCCAGCCGAGGCCACTTGGAGCGGCACCGCCCGCGTTGCTTTTCGCGAAAATGCACACACGAATCGGCCCGCCACCCAAACGGCGTTTTCAAGGGGTCGTTGCAACACTGCTGGGTTATTCGGTCGTCAGTAGATCACGCAGGCGCTCGGCTGGGGTGTCCCAGTCGAGCGTTTTGCGTGGGCGGCCGTTGAGTTGTTGGGCGACGTGTTCGAGGTCCTCGGCGCCGAACGCGCTCAGGTCGGTGCCTTT
>Ga0070674_100001220_pt1 | contig 13501 bp, 12 predicted proteins | sample KBSM33metaG_FD_65344 | JGI IMG/M metagenome (GOLD analysis project Ga0070674, IMG submission 65344) | Miscanthus rhizosphere microbial communities from Kellogg Biological Station, Michigan, USA - KBS M3-3 metaG | ecosystem: Host-associated > Plants > Roots > Rhizosphere > Soil ... | reverse complement strand
GCGCTCTCGACGAAATAGAGGCTCCAGCCGGACAGCACCGCCGTCACGTAGGCCCGACCGGCCGTTCCCGTGAATTCGGCCGTCGCATCGCCCACGTCGATGGAGGTGATCTCGAATCGCATGTCCTGCGTCTTGGTCTGGGGCTGCGGCGCCCCTTCCTTCCACACGGCCGACGTCGCGGCGGGGAAGCTACATTTAAGTGCCTTGATCTGAGTCAGAGGGTTTGGCGGTTCGGCCGCTGTTTGCCCCTGCGCCGCGGAGGCCCCACCCAGGATGAGCAGGAAGGCCAATGTATCTCTTATAATTTGCGTTCGCATGAAGCGCCTCGCCATTGTGCTGTCGTTGCTGGCCGCCACCGTCGCTTTGACGGCCGGTGCACAGAACCAGACCGACGCACGACTCAAGCGGCTCTTTCCAGCCGCTACGACATTCTCTCCCAAGGGCGGCGATCCGCCACACGTCAAGGCGTACAACGGCGACACGCTCCTTGGCTACGCCTTCTGGACGACGGAGCTCCTGCCGCTCGAGCGCGGATACGGGGGCCCGATCGCGATCCTGCTCGGGATGGATACGAAAGGCATCCTGTCCGGCCTGGTCATCATCGAACACCACGAGCCGTACGGCGACTTCTCGATCGACCCGCCGGCGTTCGCCGCACAGTTCAAAGGGAAGGACGTGCGCGACCCGTTCAAGCTCGGTGAGGATATCGACGCGGTCTCCCGCGCGACGATCACGATGTCGAGCGCGGTGCGAACCATTCGGAACAGCTCCCGGCGCATGGCGCGCTCGTACCTGACCCCACCGGCGTCCCCCAGTCGATGACAACCGCCCGGCGCAGACTCTTCTTTCTCGCGCTCGGGTTTTCTGTCCTGCTGGCAGGCGGGGCGATGACACCCGCGTTGGTCGCGCAGGCGCCGGCACAGGAGCCACCGGCTCAAGGCGGGTTCGATTTTCCGGAAGAAGAAGAGGAAGCACCGACGTGGGCCGAAGACATCCGTGCCCAGGCGGTGGACATCGCGATCGTCGCCGGGTTCTCCGTCCTCGCCTTCGTCAGCTTCTTCAAGAAGAGCGTCCGGCTCAAATACATCACGCTGGTCGCCGCGGTCCTCGTCCTCGGTGTCTACAAGAGCCTTCTGATCTCGATCGTCAATGTGTTCGGGTTGATGGGCGGCAACCTGCCCATCTTCCGCTACAACCTGGCGTGGTATCTCCTGGCGGCGATCACCGCCGTTTCGACCGTCCTCTGGGGACGCGTGTACTGCGGGCGCATCTGCGCGTTCGGCGCATTCACTCAACTGGTCGATGCCATCCTTCCCGATCGATGGCGAGTGAACATCCCACGATCCATGGAACGGCGCGCGTCGTGGATCAAGTACGGCATCCTGGCCGGAGTCGTGACGTACTTTCTGGTCACGAAGAATCCGCTGATCTATCCCTACGTCGAGCCGTTCTGGATGTTTGGACTGCACCTGCGCACGCCGGTGCTCCTGACCATGCTCGGCACGCTGCTCATCACGACGGTCTTCGTTCGCAATGCGTACTGCCGCTTTCTCTGTCCGCTGGGCGCGTTCCTCGGCATCGTCTCCAACTTGACCGTCTTCCGCATCAAGCGCTGGTCCGAGTGCAGCACCTGCCGCATCTGCGAGAAGACGTGCGAATGGGGCGCGATTCGCGGGCCGAAGATCGTGATGACGGAATGCGTGCGATGCGACGACTGCGAGCGGCTCTACGCGGACGAGAAGAAGTGCCCGCACCATCTGATTCTGATCAGGAAGGCTGACATCCTCGCGCGCCGGGCGGCGCAGGGCCGGGCCTAGGGTGCATCTGTCGGGGGCTTCAGCTGGACCAGTCTTCCCTTGAGCCCCGACGACACCTTCACCTGATTATCGGACGTCACGATCACCGCTTCGACGTCAGGCAGTTTCTCGATGAGCGCCATCCCCTGTTCGGCGCCGAGAATGAATACGCCTGTCGACAGTCCATCAGCCACCGTCGAGGTCTTGGCCATGATGGTGACGCTGCGGGAGCGGAGGGCGGGCTCACCAGTGTCCGGGTCCAGGATGTGATGGTAACGACGGCCATCACGCATGAAGAAGCGCTCGTAGTCACCTGACGTGCTGAACGCGGCGTCGGTGAGCTCGATCGCCGCGAAGAGTGTGTCTGGTGCGCCTCGCGGATCCTGCAGCCCAACACGCCACGGCCGATCTCCGCGGCGGCCAGCGACGAACAGATCTCCACCCGCCTGAATCATGAAGTCGGTCAGTCCGCCTCCGCGCAGGATGGTGACCGCGCGATCGATCGCGTAGCCCTTGCCGATGCCGCCCAGATTCACCTGCATGCCCGCGCGCGCGAGCGACGCGGTGCCCGCGCGATCGTCGATCTGCAGCCCGCGATAATCGATGAGGGGCAGCCGTGGCGCGATCTGCGAGCGATCCGGTACGCGACCGTCGATGTCCTGATCGAACTTCCATAGACCGGCGAGCGCCGCGAACGTGACGTCAAACTTCCCAGCGGTCCACTCGCTCACCTCTTGTGATGCGTGTAGCACCTCACGGACTTCGGGACTCACCGCCACCGCCGATTTTCCCGCCGTGGCGTTGATACGCAGGATGTCGCTGCCTTCCTTCCACACGCTCATGAGCGCATCGAGCCGATCGAACTCGAGGAAGGCCCTGTCGAATGCCGCCACGGCGGCAGCTTCATCCGTCGTCCAGGCACTCAACTGAACCGCCGTGCCCATGCTGACGCGCGAGCGCTGTACGAGAGCAGCTTCGCCGCGAGGCATGATCGGCGCGGCGGTGCAGGAGATGAAGGTGAGCAGGCATCCGAGGGTCGCGCAAGCGAGCGCGAGCCATCGAATCACGGGAGACTCCACTGCTGGCCATTCTGACACGCGCGGTGTTTGACTGCGTTTCCCGGCAATGACAGGATGCCGGGCGCCGTATGCCACTCTTCGACTTCAGGTGCCGTCAATGCGGGCGCGAGTTCGAGGCGCTGGTCCGAACGGGACAGCCCGCCATCTGTTCATGCGGCTGCAGCGATCTGGAGCAGCTTCCCTCGGGGTTCGCAGTGAGTTCATCGGCAAGCCGCAAGGCCAACCTGGACGCCGTACGACAGAAAGGAGCGAAGGCTCGCAAAGAGAAGCTGCAAGCCGATCACGGCTACATGGAGAAGCACATTCGCGACGAGCACTAGAGGGCTTTCGACTCTAGGCTCTCGGCTTCAGGCTTCGGGCTCTAGCAACATAGACAGCGGGATGGCCCGTGACCTTCCGAGAGCACTCGGCCGGACGTATCTGCCAGCGTCACGGCGATCGCTCGGCCGTCTTCGAGTCGAAGCACGAGGGGCGCGCCGACGAGATCGGTGACATCCTCGTGCGACGGGACATCGATCGAGCCCTCGATTCGATGCCGTCCGGGGATCGGCATTCCATTCCCCGAGAACGCCTGATATCTCGCGATCTTGTAGTGGACCTGCCTGAGCCCGTCACCGCGGCCACTCAGATCGCCAACCCCCGCGTGTTCCTCGACAAGTCTCATCCTGATCGGATCCTCCCATATTTCGGGACACAATCGTGCGCGTGCGACGAACCGTCCTTTTTCTTGCCGCTGTGCTTTCACTCGCCGGTCAACTCGTATCCGCGCAAGACAAGACGGCGGATCAGGGGGTCTACACAAACGCCCAGGCTCTACGCGGCGCAACGGTGTGGGACGCCCACTGTGCCGCGTGCCATCGCGAGGGCGGCAACGCCCCCGTGCTGGCTGGCGAGCGGTTCACCAAGTCATTTGCCGATGCCACGCTGCTTTCGGTGTTCACGACCATCCAGACCACGATGCCACGCAACGCGCCCAATACCCTGACGCAGACTGAATATGTCGACGTCGTCGCGCACCTGCTCAAGCTGAATGGCTACCCCGTCGGGATGACCGAGCTCTCCGTCGCGGGCCTCGGTGACATCAAGGTCCCCGGTCAGGGCGGCAGCCTCGACTTCACCCTCGTGCACGTCGTTGGATGCCTGGCGCAGGCAGGTCGGGTCTGGACACTGGGAAAGGCGACCGACCCGGTTCGGACCCGGGCACCCGAGGCGGCGACCGACGCCGAAGCCGCCGAGCTCGACCGGGCGCCCCTTGGCACCAGGTCGTTCCGCCTTCAGCAGGTCTATGGCGCCCCGGCGGGCTGGAGCGGGCAAAGGGTAGCTGCAAAAGGCTTTTTGACCCGGTCCGGCGCCGAAGAACGGGTGAACGTCACGTCGATGAGGGCGCTCTCATCGCCCTGCCCGAACTGATATAATTTCCGCCCCTACCCCTGAGAAATGCAGGGGAAATTGCCGTCAATGAGACGAAGCGTCTTCGTATGTCTTGCCGCGTGGGTGACCGTGCTAGTGAGCGCGGCCGACCATCCGTTGGCGTCGGCCCGGGCCGGCCAGGCCGCCGCCGGTGCATCTGCTCGTCAAGCACCGGCCGCAGTCGCGGCGAAACCAACGGCACCCGCTCCCGATCACGCAGCACTGGTGAAGCAGTACTGCGTTACGTGTCACAACGAGCGGCTCAAGACCGGGGGGCTCGCGCTCGACGGTGTCTCGCTCACTGACATTCCAGCTGGTGCGGAGGTCTGGGAAAAGGTCGTTCGCAAAGTTCGCGCGGGCATGATGCCGCCCGTCGGAGTTCCGCGGCCCGATCAGTCCGCGCTCGACGGCCTCGTGACGCATCTCGAAACGACCCTCGACAAGGCGGCGCTCGCGGCGCCCGCTCTGCGCGGACCGACGATGCATCGGCTGAATCGCGCGGAATACGGCAACGCGATTCGTGACCTGTTCGCGCTGCAGATCGACGTCAGCTCGCTGCTGCCTCCTGACGAAGAGGCCTTCGGCTTCGATAACAACGCGAGCGTCCTCAACGTCTCGACATCGTTGATGGATCGATACCTGTCGGCGGCGTGGAAGATCTCGGCGCAGGTCGTTGCGAGCCCCGCGATCACGCCGGCGCTCGAAACGTTCCGCGTGCGCGGGGACCTGTCGCAGCACGATCACGTGCCCGGACTTCCGGTCGGCACACGCGGCGGCATCCTGATTCGCCACTACTTCCCGGTCGACGGCGAGTATGTGATCAGCCCTCGCCTCTATCGCGAGACGGTCAACATCATTCGCGGGCTGGAGCTGGAACACGATCTCGAGGTCACGCTCGACGGCGAGCGCATCGTCCTCGCGCGCTTCGGCGGACCCAAGGACGAGCAAGCCAATTACCTGCAGCCGACACTGGCCGGCGACGAGATGGAGAAGCGCTTTCAGAAGCGCCTGACCGTCACCGCCGGGCTGCACGACGTCGGCATCTCGTTCATCAAGAAGAGTTCGGCAACCACGCTGGAACTGCTGCAGCCGTTCGAGCGTGAGCGTCTCGATCCGATTACACCCGTCGGTATCCCCGAGCTCGATCGCGTAACTGTGGAAGGCCCGTTCAACCCGGTGAAGAGCGTGCGATCGCCGAGCCGGCTGCGTGTCTTCACCTGCACGCCGACAAGCGACCGCGACGCGGCGCCGTGTGCGAAGACGATTTTGTCTACGGTTGCTCGACGCGCGTATCGCGGGCCTGTGAGTGAAACCGAGACGACGCGGCTTCTGAGCTTCTACGAGAAGGAGCGCGCAAAAGGAAACTCGTTCGATCAAGGCATCGAAAGCGCGTTGACCTTCCTCCTCGTGAGCCCGCGCTTCCTCTATCGAGTCGAACAGGACCCTGCGACCGTCACCCGCGGCGCCTCGTATCGCATCAACGACGTCGAGCTCGCGTCACGTCTTTCGTTCTTCCTCTGGAGCAGCATCCCCGACGACGAGCTGCTGGACCTGGCGATTGCGGGACGATTGCGCGAACCGGCAGTCGTCGAGCAGCAGGTTCGTCGCATGCTCAAGGACGAACGGTCACGGGCGCTGGGAAGCAACTTCGCGGGTCAGTGGCTGTTCCTGCGTAATCTTCGCGGCCTCCAGCCTGACGCCGACGTCTTCCCCGACTTCGACCACAACCTCCGCGAGGCGATGCTGCGCGAAACGGAGATGCTCTTCGAGAGCATGGTCCTCGAGGACAAGAGCGTCATGCGGTTGCTCGATGCCGACTACACCTACGTGAACGAACGGCTCGCGCGACACTACGGCATCCCGAACGTGTATGGCACGCAGTTCAGAAAGGTGGCCATCACCGACGATGCCCGCCGGGGACTTCTGGGGCAGGGGAGCATTCTTGCGCTCACCTCGCAGAACAACCGCACGTCGCCTGTGCTGCGCGGCAAGTACGTGCTGACCAACATCCTCGGCACGCCGCCTCCTGAGGCACCGGCTAACGTTCCTCCACTGAACGAAACGCCGGCCAAGGCGCAGTCGATGCGCGATCGCATGGAAGACCACCGGCGTAATCCGACGTGCGCCAACTGCCACAAACTGATGGATCCGATCGGGCTCTCGCTCGAGAACTTCGACGGGATCGGCCGCTGGCGCACTGTAGACAACGGCGCTGCGATCGACGCGTCCGCACAGTTGGCTGACGGCTCGAAGATCGAGGGCCCCGCGGCGCTCCGTCAGGCGCTGCTGCGCCGGCCCGACATGTTCGCGCGCAACGTGACCGAGATGCTGATGACCTACGCGCTCGGCCATCGTGTCGAGTACTACGACATGCCGTACGTGCGCGCCGTCCTCAAGGAATCTGCCAAGAGCGATTACCGTTTCTCATCCCTCGTGCTCGGCATCATTAGAAGTCCCGCGTTTCAGCGGAGGAGAGCAGAGTCATGATGATCACGAAGAAGGCCATTCCGCGCCGCACCGTGCTTCGCGGCCTTGGCGTCACGATCGCACTGCCGCTGCTCGACAGCATGGTGCCCGCTGCGACCGCTCTGGCTCAGACGCCGGCGGCTCCGACATCACGGTTTGGATTCGTGTACGTGCCACACGGCTCGATCATGCGCGAGTGGACGCCTGCACAAGAGGGCCCCAACTTCGAGTTCTCGCCGATCCTCAAGCCGCTGGAATCGTTCCGGAAGCATGTCACCGTGTTGTCCAACCTCTCGAACTATGGTGAGGCCGGACACTCTGTGAGCTCCGCGATGTGGCTGAGCGGTACGTTCCCGGCCAAGGGCAGCCTGCTGAAGCTCGGAACGACGGTCGATCAAGTCATCGCCCAGAAGATCGGGCGCGACTCGACGTTCCCGTCCATGGAGTTTGCCACCGAAGATCACTCCAGCCACCTCGGGAGCTGCGCGGGCGATTTCCTCTGTTCGTACATGAGCACGATCAGCTGGGCAGCCGCGAATCAGCCGCTGCCGATGGAGATCAACCCGCGCGTCGTATTCGAACGAATGTTCGGCGGCGATCGGGCAACGCCCGAGGAGCGGCGCGCCAGGCTCGAGAAGAACACGAGCATCCTCGACGCCGTTGCACAGAGCGCCCGCGAACTGTCGGTCCAGCTCGGCGCCCGCGATCGTGGCCGCATGAGCGACTACATGGACAACGTGCGCGAGATCGAGCGCCGCATCGTCACCGCCGAGCAGCAGCGCGACGAAACCGGCATCGATGCTCCGCCCACGCCAGTCGGCATCCCTGAGAACTGGGAAGAGCACGTCACGCTGATGTTCGACCTGATGCATCTCGCGTATCAAGGCAACTTGACGCGCGTGACGTCGTTCATGATGGCGCGCGAGCTGAGCACGCTCAGCTATCCGCAGATCGGGGTGGCTGACGGTCACCATCCTGTCTCTCACAACAACAACATCCCGGAGCAGGTCGCGAAGAAGATCAAGGTGGACATCTATCACCTCGATCTCTTCTCGCAGTTCCTGGACAAGATGCAGTCCACGCCCGACGGCGACGGCAACCTGCTCGACCACACGTTGTTCCTGTATGGCAGCGGGATGACCAACGGCAACCAGCACGATCACGAGAACCTGCCGACGCTGCTCGTCGGCGGCGGCGCAGGGAAGCACCAGGGCAATCGGCACATCAGGATGGCCAAAAGCACGCCGCTCTCGAATCTGATGATCTCGCTCATAGACAAGGCCGGCGTCAACACCGACAAGTTCGGCCAGAGCTCGGGCCGCATCGATGTCTAGCCTGCGTCGATCGCTGCTCGTTGCGTCGTGCCTCGTCGTTGCGCTGGGCCTCGGTGTCACTGGCCACGCGCAGTCGGACAGGCGACTCGTCGTCGCGATGAAGAATCAGGATGCGACGACCGTCAAAGCGCTTCTCAAGCAGCGCGCGGACGTCAACGCCGCTGACGTCGATGGCACGACCGCCCTGCAGTGGGCGGCGCATTGGAACGACATCGACACGGTCAAGGCGCTGATCGCGGCGGGCGCAAAAGCGAACGTCGCAAGCCGCTATGGCGTCACGCCGCTCCATGAGGCCGCGTCAATCGGCAGCGCGCCGATCGTGAACGCGTTGCTCCGCGCCGGGGCGACCGCCGACTCGACCTACGGTGAGGGCGAGACACCGCTGATGCTCGCGGCGCGGTCGGGAAATCTCGAGGCGGTGAAGCTGCTCCTCGAGGCCGGCGCCAACGTCAACGCGGCGGAGAACTTCCGCGGGCAGACCGCCTTGATGTTGGCCGCTGTCGAGAATCACGCCGACATCGTGCAAGCCCTGATTACCGCCGGAGCACAGGTCAATCAGCGAACGATGTGGTTCGACTTCCAGGACCTCACGGGCGGCGCGGGCGGCATCATCCACGATCGGCCGCAGGGTGCGTTGACCGCGCTGATCCTCGCGGCGCGCCAGGGATCGATCGAAGCCTCCGAGAAGCTGATTGCGGCCGGGGCTGATCTGGCCATCACGGAGCCGCAATATCTGTTCACCGCGCTGCAGACCGCGATCTTCAACGGTCACTACGCGCTCGCGAAAATGCTGTTGGAGAAAGGCGCGAACGCCAACGACGGCTCGCTCTACATCGTGATGGAGATGCGGAACCTTGCGACGTACAGCAACCGGCCGAACCCGTCGGACACCGAGCGCGGCGTGAGCCACATGGACGTCGCGAAGCTGCTGCTCGACAAGGGCGCAGACCCGAACGCACCGTATCTCAAGACGATTCCACCGCGACAGGCTCAGGGCAACATCAATGTGGCAGCGGGAGCGACACCGCTGTATCGCGCTGTGCGTGCGATTGATCTCGCGGCGGTGCAACTGCTGGTCGCGCGCGGGGCAAATCCGTCACAGGCGATCAAGGACGGCTCGACCCCGATGATGGCTGCGGCAGGCTTGGGCGCACCACGCGGTGGCGATGAAGAAGTCACGGAAGCCGGCGACCGCAACGATCCGATCGACGTCATGAAAGTGCTGATCGCGAAGGGTGCGAATGTGAACGCCGCGAACGATCAAGGCATGACTCCGTTGCACTACGCGGCGCAGCGCGGCTCGGATCGCATCGTCGAATTCCTCGCGGGTCAGGGCGCGCGATTCGATGTGAAGAACAAGCAGGGACGTTCGCCGTCGGAGCTCGCGCGCGGCAAGACCGCCGCGCTCATGAATAAGCTCGCTTCGGGCACCGCGACGACGCAGCAGTAGAGGCGGGCCTTCAGGCCCGCCTTCGTGACGGCGGGTCTAAAGACCCGCCGCTACGACACATCCAGCAACACCTTCAGGATTCCTTTCGTCTGCGCACGGGCAAGCGCGTCCACACCATGTGACAAGTCGAAGCGATCGGAGATGAGAGCCTCGACCTGCACGTGACCTCGCTCGAGCGCTGCAATCGCCTTGTCGAATGGACCACACCGCGATCCCACCAGCGTGATCTCGTCGATCACGAACGGCGCCCACGCCAGCTTCTGCTCTCCGGCAACCGTTGTCTTGAGCACGACCGTTCCTCGCGGGCGCACGAGTCTCAGCGCCGTCGGCAGCCCGGACTCTGAGCCGGTGCAGTCAATGACGGTGTCGAACGAGCGTGCCTCGATTGCGTCCGAGAGCACCGCAGTCGAGATCCCCATGGCTCCGAGGATCGCCAGCTTCTCCTGATGTTTGCCGATAGCCAGAACTTGGTCGGAAAGCCTCGCCAGTACCTGCGCGCACAGATTTCCCAGTCGCCCGTCGCCGAGGATCGCAATCCGGTCCTTCTTGCCGATGGTGAGCTGGACCGGAATCTGAAAGGCCGCGGCCACAGGCTCGGTGAACACGGCCACGTCGTCGGACAGCGTGTCGGGAACCGCGTGAAGGTTCCGCTGTGGGACTGCGATGTGATCCGCAAAGGCGCCGTCGTGGTTCAGGATGCCGAGCACAGTTCGATTGGGGCAATGCGTCGGCAAACCCATACGACACGTCTCACACGTCCAGCACGCGCAGTTGATCTCCCCGACAACACGCCGGCCGGCCAGCGGGCCCGATTCTGCGACGCCGACGAACTCGTGACCGAGCACGCCACGGAATCCCATGTAGCCCTTAATCAACTGGAGGTCGGTCTCGCACACGCCAGCCCGGATGACCCTGACCAGCACCTCGCCGGGAGCCGGGGTTGGTGTCGGCCGTCCGTGTACGATGTCAACCTTCTCGTCCAAAACAATCGCGCGCATCTGATGAAACCTATCAGAAACCGTAGGCCGCTCCCAACCTTTGAACCGCGATCGGTGTCTAACCACGGCAGGCGTTCGTGTCTTTCCTAACCTGGCGAGCACTCCTGATCACGCTGGCTGTGACGCTCGCCCTGGTCACCCCGAGCCTCGCACAGACAGACCTTCCTGTGCCGCCCTCCGAGAGCGATGTCGATGTGTTCGGGCCGAACGAGCCGCAGCGGGGGCTCAAAGCCGGCAAGGTGGTGCGAGCGATCCGAGTCGCCTCGCCTCCGACGATCGACGGCAGGCTCGACGATGAGCCGTGGATCGCGGCTCCGGTTGCGACTGGCCTCATGCAGCGCGATCCCGATAACGGCTCAGCGATGACTCGGGCCACGCGCGTCCAGTTCGCGTACGACGATCGCTTTCTGTACGTCGCCGTCACGTGCGTTGATGATTCCGGCGACGTTGTCGCAACAGGCCTCGGTCGCCGCGACGAGCAGCCGCCGACGGACCTGATCATGATCGCGATCGACCCGCGGCACGATCATCAGACCGGCTACGCGTTTCAAACCAATCCGTCCGGGTGGCAGGGGGACCTCTCGACTTCCGACGACGACCGGAACGATCGCGACTACAACGCGGTGTGGGAGGTTCGAACGGCGGTGACATCAACCGGGTGGACCGCGGAATTTCGAATCCCGTTTTCACAGGTGCGATTCACCGCGTCGCCCGAGCCCGGCCAGATCTGGGGCCTCAACGTGCAACGGCAGATTCGTCGCCTCAACGAGAACGGCACGTGGGTTTCGAAGCCGCGCGGTCAGCGCGGCGAGGTGTCGCTGTACGGGCATCTCGTGTTCGAGCAACAGATTGCTCCGCCTCGCCGGCTCGAACTCACGCCGTACGTGGCTGCGCGCACGACCCACGAGCCGAACCTTTCACAGGACAGCGGTGCATCGACTGGCCTGGACATGCGCCTCGGCATCGGCACGGGCGCGACGCTGTCAGCGACAGTGAACCCGGACTTCGGACAAGTCGAGCAGGATCCGGCAGTGCTCAACCTGTCGGTTTTCGAGACGTTCTATCCTGAGAAACGTCCCTTCTTCCTCGAAGACAGCCGCACGTTCGTCCCGCCGTACGGCAACTTCCAGCTCTTTCATTCACGCCGCATCGGACGAACACCGGGTCGGCTGCTGACACTCGACACCGGCCAGGTGGTCTCCGAGAAGCCGAACGAGACCACGATCCTCGGCGCGGCGAAGCTCACCGGCAAGAGCTCGCAATGGACCTACGGCGCGTTGACGGCGGTGACCGGTCGTGAGTACGCCAACATCGATACGCCAGTCGTTGACGGCACGGGTTTCACCCGACAGGAGCGGCTGATCGAACCAGCGACGTCGTACAACGTGCTCAGGCTGCAGCGCGATATCGGCGCATCGAACGTCGGTGCACTTGTTACAAGCGTCGTGCGCGAGAAGGCCGAGGACGCATTCACGGGAGGCTTCGACTACAACCTGCGCTGGGACGACAACCGTGCGCGATTCGACGGGCACTGGGCGATCACGCATGCACCAGGAACCGGCGGGATCAAGACAAGCGGCGGAGGCGTGACGAACTTCAACTTCACGCGCAAGCACTTCAACACGGGCGGACACTACGATCACTTCGGCCGTGACTTCCGCGTGAACGACGTCGGCTTCATGAGAGTCCGGACCAATCGCAACCAGGCGAACGGATTTTTCGAGGGCGGACAGCCCGATCCCTGGAATGCGTTCCGGCGGTTTTGGGGCTGGGGAAGCTACAGCCAGAGCTGGACCGACGAGGGACTGCGCATCGAACGCTCCTTCGAGACCGGGGTTTCGTTTCAGCTCCTCAACTACTGGAACTTCAACGGAGGCACAGGTCGCAACGGCGATGCCTTCGACGACCTCGATACTCGTGGCGGACCCCCGATTTTCGATCCCGGGAACAACTTCATCTTCTTCAACGCAAACAGCGATTCTCGTAAGAGCTGGCGCATCAATTTCGGTGGCAGTCGGTGGAAGGACGCCGTTGGCGGTTCCGGCGGCAATCAATCGATCGGGCTCAACCTCCAGCCCACCGACCGCATTCAGGCGTCGGTGTCCGCCAACTACAACGCGGGAACGGACGACGCGCAATGGATCGTCAATCAAGACGCGGACGGCGACGGCATCACGGACTACGTCTACGGCACTCTCAAGCGTGACGTCCTCGACCTGACGTTCCGCGGCACCTACGCCTTCAATCGGGACCTTACGCTGCAGGCCTACGTTCAACCGTTCATCGCCGTCGGCGACTACTACGACATCCGCAAGCTCGCGCTGCCGTACTCGTATCTGTTCACACCGGTGTCGATCTCATACGACCCTGACTTCAACACGAAGTCTCTGCGTGGAAATGCCGTCCTCCGCTGGGAGTACGTCCGCGGCAGCACGCTCTTTGTAGTGTGGGATCTCTCGCAGGCCGACTATGCGCGCCCGGGAGTCTTCAGGCCGTGGAGCGACGTCCGCACCGCGTTCGGCGCGCAGGCCACTCACACGCTAATGGTCAAGGTCAGTTACTGGATCAATCAGTGACCTTCGCTCCCGGTTGCGGGGCGGGTCTCCATGGAACTCTCGCTGCGCACGCCGTAGCCGGCACCACCCGCTCCACCCTCGTACGTCTTGAAGCCGCGCGACAGATAGTCGGTCAGCGACAGCGTCAGGAGGATGAACAGGAAGAAGAATGCGGTTCCGACAAACATCTTCGTCAATGCGCTGCTGTACTTCGCGTGCATGAAGAACAGGATGACGAGGGTGGCTTTCAGGATGGCGATGCCGATTGCTACCGGGAAGTTGAACGACCCGAGGTTGATGAACGCCACCGCAACGGTGACGGCGGTCAGTACCATCAACGCGCCGAAGATAGCGTAGTAGGTGCTCTTGGGTGAGATGTGTCCAGCCATGATCGTCTACGCGAAGTGTCCGGC
>Ga0070674_100001219_pt1 | contig 13507 bp, 8 predicted proteins | sample KBSM33metaG_FD_65344 | JGI IMG/M metagenome (GOLD analysis project Ga0070674, IMG submission 65344) | Miscanthus rhizosphere microbial communities from Kellogg Biological Station, Michigan, USA - KBS M3-3 metaG | ecosystem: Host-associated > Plants > Roots > Rhizosphere > Soil ... | reverse complement strand
CCCGCCAAACTCATTGTTTTCCTCACTATGTTCCGGTGAGACCTTACGCCGCGATTTTCGATGGCGGCAAGCTCAATGCCTTCGCGTGCGGTGTCAGCCAATCCGGGCTTTGGCGCGTTCCGCCTGATACGGCGCTCTGCACGATATGCACCTCGACTGCGGGTGCTTCATTCATGCGCAGCATTTGGTAGGTGTCGAAGCTGCCTTGCTCGACGCGCTCGTGCGCTGTCCGCCCGGCCCTCGCAGCTTGATCGGCCCGAGGCGACGCGCGGCTGGTCGCGCCGACGGCAGCCTTCCTGCCGACACGATCGGCGGTTCATGCGCTCGATCGAGGCGCAATTGAGTCGTCCGCGGACAAACTGAAAACGCATTTTCTCGAAAAACTCCGTACTGGGAATCACGTGGGAGGGGACACCCGTGTCGGATTTCACCCGAACGATTGCTGTTGCGTCGACTGCCGCGGCGATGCTGTTTTTGCTCGCGGTTACTCTCGGCCTCATGTCGCCATCTTCACGCACGATTGCCGCCGGCCAGACCGTCGCCGAGCAAAAGTAGTCCGAATCGGCGAAACACAGCACCGGCGCACGTCGTCAGGGCTGCGAGGAGGAGCGCGAGGTCGTAGCGCGCATGTGTGGCAACGCAAACCCGGAAGTGACCGCACGTCCCGGTTTGGTCCGCATTCCCCCATGGAGGAGACGTCGTGGATCGCGCGATCTGGCTTGTGGGCCAGATGTCGAGCCTCGACAGGTAATGTCCCGCAGAAAGCCGCCTCGTAGTCGGAAGGGGATGGAGCATCGCTGGTCGTGGGGCTATCACTGAATGAGTGAACCCTGCGGCGCCGGTGGAAAGTGTCGATGCACAATGTAGCGATGTCACCTTGGGTCGCCGCAGTGCTACGCCCGATCTACGGCTTTCGCCTCAGCTATCTCCCCCTGATCATGGTCTACTTCGCCTATGGGGCGCTCGGGCTGATCGATGTCACGCGCGACATGTGGATCAAGGAGCAACTGAGGCTCAGTCCCGCCGAGCTTGCCGGGATCGGCGTGTGGCTCAGCCTGCCGTGGACCGTGAAGATGGTGTTCGGAGAACTGGTGGACAGTGTGCCGATCCTTGGCTCGCAACGGCGCTCCTACATTCTTATCGGCGCGGCGTTGACGGCTGCCGGAATGCTGACACTTGCCGGCGCGGCCGGAGGACACCTCGTTCTCGCGCGTGCCGAGCATGCATACCTGATCGGCGCCCTGCTGATCGTGATCGGGACGCTCATCCAGGATGTCGTCGCGGATGCCATGTCGACCGAGGTGGTTGCCCGCGTTGACGAGGCGGGAAATGCCCGGCCGGAGCAGGATATCAAGAGCGAACTCGGCATGGTTCAGGTCCTTGGCCGCCTCGCTCTCTCCTTTGGGATTCTCGCCGTCGCCGGCTTGTCCGGGTGGCTCGCAAGCTTTCTCGACCGCCAGACCGTGTTCCTGACGGGGCTGATCGTCCCTGCAGTATCGGTGATCGGCGTGCTGCTGATTCGCTCCGAAAAGGCAGAACGACGGCCGCTTGATCTCCGTATCCTGGGAGGCGGGCTGGCGTTCGGCGCAATCGTGATCGCGCTTGCAGTTGGCGGAATACCCTTCGCACAGGAGCTGATATTCATTCTCTCCATGGCGGTGATCTGCACGATGCTGGTGCTGGTCACGCGCGAACTCGATCCGGCGTCGCGGCGTGCGATCCTGTTCACCGGCATCATCATCTTCGCGTTCCGCGCGACTCCATCGGTCGGCGACGGGTATTTCTGGTGGACCCTCGACGTGCTCAAGTTCGATGAGGCTTTCTACGGCACGCTGCGCCAGACCGCCGCGATCCTCGCTCTCGTTGCGATGTGGGTCTTCAGCAAGCAGCTGACCGAATATTCCGTGACGAAAGTGCTGTTCTGGCTCGTCATCGCGGGCAGCATCCTGTCCCTTCCGAACGTCGGACTGTTCTACGGGCTGCACAGCTGGACCGAGGAGCTGTTCGGCTTCGGGGCGCGCACGATCGCCGTGATCGACGCGGCGACGGCCTCGCCGTTCGCTCAGCTCAGCATGATTCCGCTGCTGACCCTGATCGCGTTCTATGCGCCGCAGGGGCACCGCGCGACCTGGTTTGCGCTCATGGCTTCATTCATGAACCTCGCGCTCGTCGCAGGTCAGCTCCAGACCAAGTACCTCAATCAGGTCTTCGTCGTCGAACGGGGTTCTTACGGAGATCTCGGCCCGCTTCTCATCACCGCCGCGATTCTCGGATTTCTCATCCCCGTCGCCGCCATCGCGCTGTTCGGTCGCCGCGTTTGATCGTTGCTTGCATCGATCCTGCAATCGATACGCGGGGGATGTGATCTCACCCGCTATTCGCGTCTTTCCGCCGTAGTGGGAGCCCCTGGCTTCCCAGGAAGCTTCCTTCGAAGCGAGGGCCACCGTGATCCCCGTGTTGATCTTCGGAGCCGTTTCCATCGATGTGGGCCGCGCTAGAGGCCGCGTATTTCCCCCTGTCAGGCCCGGATCGGACGCAGGTGATGAAACTGATCAGGAAAGAAATCCTTCCGGCGCTCTCCAGGGGCGGGTCGAAGCTGCTTGCACTCGCACTGCACGTATGTAGCCTTGCGCTGCACGAGGATATGCGATGAACGTCCGGCCCTCGAATCTGCCCGCAACCGAAATCGTCCCGAGCACCTGCTGGGAATGCGCCGCGCTGTGCGGCTCGTTTCTCACCATCGAGGACGGCAAGGTGACCAAGATTGCGCCGAACCCGGCGCATCCCGGCTCGCGCGGTGCATTCTGCGTGAAGGGTATTCGCGCGCTGCACGAGTGGACCTATCAGGAGTCGCGGTTGCGCACGCCGCTGCGCCGCGTCGGCGGGCGCGGCAGCGGAAAGTTCGCTCCCGTCCCGTGGGACGATGCGCTCGACGAAATGGCCGACGGCCTCGTGCGGGTGCGCGAGAAGCATGGCCCCTTCGCGATCGCGGGCGCGGTAAGTGGCGCGTTCTTCTCCCGCGGCCTTGTGATGGCGCAGCTGACGCGCGCGCTCGGCACGCCGAACTGGCTGATCAATCAGGATCTCTGCGGCGGCTGCCGGGGCGTCACCGAGAAGATGACCGGCCTCAACATCGCCGGCGGCGAAGACCTCGACAACGCGGCCTGCGTGATGATCGTCGGGCGCAATCCGCTGGTCGCCGATCCGCCGCAGTGGATGGCTCTCAAGCAGGCGAAGGCGCGCGGCGCGCGCGTCCTCGTCATCGATCCGTTTCAGACCTCGGCGGCCGAGATGGCGGACCTCTGGCTGCGGCCCCGGCCGGGCACCGACGGCGCAATCGCGCTCGCGATGGTCAGGGTGCTGATCGACGAGGGCCTCTACGACTGCGACGACGTGGCGAACTGGTGTCATGGCTTCGATGCCCTCGCCGAGCGCGTCAGCACCTGCACCCCGCAATGGGCCGCGCAGCAGACCGGCGTGCCGGCCGTGCAGATCGTCGAGGCGGCGCGCATGTTCGCGCGCGGGCCGTCCTGCTTCATCAGCGGCCACGGCATCGACGCCGCCAGCAACGGCGTGCAGACGTTCCGCGCCTACTATTGCCTCTTCGCGATCAGCGGCAACGTCGATCGCGTCGGCGGCAACCGGCGGCCGAAGCGGCCGGAAGGCTTCAAGACATTCTTCGATATCCTGTTCGATCCGGCCTTCCGCCTCGCGCCCGAGGTCGAGGCGCAGCGCATCGGCGCCGCGCAGTTTCCGCTCTGGGCTGGCCCGCTCGGTTACCAGATGGCCTGCCACAACCCTTCCGTCATCGAGGCGATCCTCACGAGTGAGCCCTATCCGGTGCGGGCGCTCTACGCGAGCGGCGTGAACATCGCGGTCACCTATCCCGACACGGACCGGACGATCGAGGCTCTGAAGAGCCTGGATCTCTACGTGGTCGCCGCACACACCATGACGCCCACGGCCGCCTGGGCGGATCTCGTCCTGCCGAAGACGACGACGCTCGAGGAAGAAGAGATCATCCTGAATCAGAAGGCGCCCTGCGTCACCTATACGGGCGCCACGTCGCGGCTGGATGGCGACGTGAAATCCGACCTCGACATCGCAGTCGGCCTCATCGACCGGCTTGCCGCGCGCGGCGCTGCCGATCCGAAGTTCCTGCCGTGGCGCACGCGCGCCGAATTCAATGACTATCTCGTGCGCGACAGCGCGATCGACATCGAGGCGCTGAAGAAAACCGGTTATGCGGAATTTCCCTACGCGCTGCGCAACTTCGAAGCACATCCGTTCGCGACGCCGAGCGGCAAGATTGAGCTCTACTCGCAGAACATGGCGCGCAACGGGCACGATCCGCTGCCGGCCTACATTCCGCCCGCCTACGAACGCGAGGATGCGGCTGTCGTTGCCGACTATCCGCTCGTGCTGCAAACCGGTTTGCGTGAGAAGACCTTCCATCACTCGCGCTTTCGCGAGCAGGCCTGGACCAGGAAAGTGTCACCCGATCCGGTCGTCTATTTGCATCCCGAAACGGCGGCGCGCCTCCGCATCGCGGACGCCGACTGGATCAAGGTTGAAGCCGCCGGCGGATCGGGGTCCTGCCAGCTGAAGGTCAAGGTCACCGACGACACGCTTCCCGATGTGCTGACCACCGGCGTCGGCTGGTGGCGGCCGGACGCGCCGGCGCCGCATTTCGGTGCGCGCGACGTGAACATCAATGCCGCTCTGTCGTATCGCACGCGCTGGGACCTCGCGAGCGGCTCGGCTGACACGCGCGGCATTCCATGCCGGATTGTGCCGACCTGACGCGGACATCGGCCTCCGACCGGCGCCGATCGACAGGCGCGTCCGGCCAAAAGCGGACTCGTCAGGCGCGTGTGAATTTTGTCGATCCTGACGCAGTGCGGAAAGTTGCTCGTAGCGCACACCCACCACCGCTTTCGCACCGTGGCGGGCGAACGCCGCGGACGTTGCGCGGCCGGGTCCGCTGGCGCCGCCCGTGACCGGCGCAACCTTGCCGGTGAAACCCGTTCGTTCAGCCGCTTTTCAGTGAGAAGCCCCGGTAATCATTTGCCGCAACCTCGTCACAAATCTTTCGGTACTTATCCAGCCCGGCGACATAAGGCATGAACACGCGCGGCTTGCCCGCTATGTTTGCGCCGTTGTACCACGAGTTGGCCCGCGGATAGAGCGTCGCGTCAGCGACTTCGTTGACGTGGTCGACCCAACTGTTCTCGGCGCCTTCGTCGGCTTCGATATGTCTGATCTCCTTGTCCCTTAGATGCTGCAGGCAATCGGCGATCCAGTCGACGTGTTGCTCGATGGACGCAACCATATTGGATTTCACCGACGGGCTTCCCGGCCCGGTAATCAAGAATAGATTTGGGAAACCCGCCGTCATCAACCCAAGATAGGTGCGCGGGCCTTGAGTCCATTTATCCCCCAGACGGGGACCCTCCTCGACGGAAATATCGATGTTGAGCAGCGCCCCGGTCATGGCGTCGAAACCGGTCGCGAAGGCGATATCGTCGAGTTCGAACTCGCGCGTCTGTGTTCGCAAGCCGGTTGATGTGATTTCGGCAATCGGATCGGATCTTACATCAACGAGAGTGACGTTATCGCGGTTGAATGTCTCAAAATATCCGTTGTCCAAGCAGAGCCTCTTGGTTCCGATCGGATGATCGCGGGGCAATAGCAGTTCAGCTACTTTCGGATCGCGCACAACGCTGCAGATCTTGTTGCGAACGAACTGCGATGCGGTCTCGTTTGATTCCTTGTTCACGAGCAGATCATTGTAGGCGTAGAGGAAGCTGATATTGCCTCCGGTCCCCCATTTCTCTTCATACACGCGCTCGCGCTCTTCCGGTGCATCTTCGAGGGCTGACCTCATGGGGGGTGGGTGCCCGGCGATTCCGAACGGCGTCCGCTTGGCCTCGTCGCGCCAAAAACGGTACTTCTCCTTGTGACTGCGATCCAACTCGGGCGTTATCGGGCGGTTCTCGGCCGGCACGCTAAAGTTCGCAGTGCGCTGAAACACGATGAGCTGCTTGGCTTGTTCGGCGATAATCGGAATCATTTGAATTCCCGATGAACCGGTGCCGATCACGCCGACGCGCCGCCCCGAGAAATCGACGCCTTCTTCCGGCCAGAGTCCGCTGTGGTACCAGTTGCCCTTGAAACTCTCCAATCCTTGGAAACGAGGGACCCGAGGTAACGAGAGGTTGCCGGTCGCCATGATGCAGAACGGAGCCCGGAAAACCTCGCCGCTGGCGATCGTAACCGTCCAGAGATCCGTACCCCTGTCGAACGTAGCGGACACCACGCGCGCTTCCGTAAGGATGAATTGTCTCAGAGCCAGCCGATCCGCGACATGATTGATGTAACGGAGGATGTCGGGCTGAGCGGCAAAGCGCTCGGGCCAAACCCATTCCTGCTGGAGTTCATCTGAAAATGAGTATGAGTATTCCAGGCTTTCGACATCGCAGCGCGCACCGGGGTAGCGGTTCCAGAACCAGGTTCCGCCGATGTTGCCGCCGGCTTCAAGAATCTGAGCCCGTAGCCCCATCCTCCGGAGTCGATAGAGAGCATACAGACCGGCGAATCCGCCGCCGACCACAATGGCATCCAGGTCGTTGGCCTCGCGGCCGATCTTCCGCTCAGACATCATGTCTCTCGTGTGACGGCATCGTCGCAACGGGTCCGAACATGTGCGGCGTCAATGACCTTGTCGATCAGTCCGAGAAAAGTCCGGATGGAGCAAAGAACCTCGTCAGGCTTCTCGTGATGAAGCCAGTGTCCTGCGCCGGGTATGGTCTCGGTTTGAGCTTGTTGAAAATAGTTGGTCAGTCCCGCGGTTTCAGGGCTTTCAAGGAAGCTTTCCTCTGCGTGCAACAGCAGCGTAGGGCAGGTTATCCGTGACCAGAGCGAAACGTGATCTTCCGGCGACAGCCTGTGGGGCGCCATAGCACGCTGGTATGGATCAAATTTCCAGCTGTACATGCCATCCTTGTTTTGCCTCACGCCGAATGCAGCGAGATGCTGCACCAGTTCCGACGGCAATCGCGTGTTGTAAGCCCGCATCTGCGCGGCCGCCTCTTCGATCGTGCGATAGCAGCGAGGTTCGCGATCTTCCAGCTTATTGAGCTGGTCGACCCATTTCGCGATCCGTTCATGCGCCGTCATTCTCTTCGCATTCGGCAAGACCGTCACGCCATCGAGAACCACCAGCGCTGAAACCTCGTCCGGGAACGTGCCCGCATAGATGAGTCCAACCATACCGCCCATGGAATGGCCGACAATCGTCGCCTTGTGCGCCGCCGTGCTCTGCACGAGACGCGACAAGTCGTACACGTATTCGGTCAAGGCGTAGCTGCCGCCCTTCGTCCAATCGGAATCGCCGTGTCCACGGAGATCAGGGGCCAAGATATGAAAATGGGGCTGCAACGATCGGGCGATCAGGTCCCAGCTGCGACAGTGGTCCCGGCCGCCATGAATCAGAAGCATCAGTGGAGCATCTTCATTGCCCCAGTCTGAATAATGCAGCCGCAAGCCTTGCGACTGGAAGAAGCGGCTTTCCGGACCAGACATTGTTCCCGCAATCCTCGCCGATGAACGGACGCTCCGGCCCGAAAAGAAGAGGCAGCCTGGCGTAGCGCCCTGACCGGGGGCGCGCAAGCGACGGCGGTGGGTGTCAGCGTGCTGCAGTTTCGTGCGGTGTTCGATAACCCGTCATTCTGCGAATAACGCCCGATGCTGGCGCGACTGCAAGGCCCGTTTGAGAGCCTGCTTGCGCTTCCAGGGATTGCCGGCAAGCGGTATCGTTTCGCGGCTCATCGGCTGTCAGGGTGGCTTGGGGTCGCTGCGTGCGGGTGCTCTTTCTTGGTCTTGTCTCGACATTCGTGTTGGTCGCCAACCCCGGGCTGGCGGCCTCTATCGCCGTGCAACATCGAGGGCCAAACGAGCCGGCGTACGTTTCGATCCAAGGCACTTTTGTCCTCAATGACGACGATGATTTTCGGGCCAAGACGGCGACACTGACGCAAGCCATTGTCGTGCTTGAGAGCAATGGCGGTAATCTTCTTGCGGGCATCCGCATCGGAGCGCTGATCCGCCAAAGAGGTTTTTCAGCGGTAGTCGCGTCCGCATCGCATTGCGCGTCTGCCTGCGCGCTCGCCTGGCTCGGCGGGAAAGTACGGTACATGGGCGAGGGTGCCCGGATCGGCTTTCACGCAGCCTTCCGAAACGCCGGCGGGTTGCGGATTGAATCTGCAGCCGGGAATGCTCTGGTGGGCGCCTATCTGACCCAACTCGGGTTACGTTCTGAAGCGATCGTCTACGTGACGAAGTCAGGACCCGCGTCGATGACCTGGCTGACGACGGCTGATGCTCAACGATTGGGTTTCGAAGTGACACGGTTGAGCGGCAGCCCCGCGCGCAAGGCGGACCACGTATCCCTTGCCGCCGTCAGCCACGATCAACTCGCGGTACGCTCTCGCACCGCCGCCTACGCCGTCGAGCATGATCTGGACGGGTCCCCGGTTTGCATTACAAAGGATGGATCAAAGCTATTCTGCCCCGCCGCATCCAAGGTGCGCTTTGGCAATCTGGTTCGTACAAAAGACTATGATGTGCTGCCGGTGTTTACTGCTTGCCGTGGTCCCGGCTGCGTAACCACCGGGACGATCTTGATCATCGAGCGCAACGGCGTGAGCGTGGTCAACGGCAGTCTGGCCGAGTATTGCCTCGAGTGCTCCGAAGAGGCCGCGCAAGTCAACCGAGATGGCAACCAGGTGCGGTTCGTGCTGAATGGTAAATCTGACGAACAGATCGTCGCGAGACTCCAGAACGGAGTCGTACTCATGGAGCCTCTGCGCGCGTCGTCGCAAAAGCCCCTGGATCCGGCGCAGTGCACATTCGTTTACGCTCAACTGGGAGACTGTGCTCGCGCGCAATACTGTTCGATACCCAACGAGGGCATGCCGCTTGCTTCACGTGCCCGGTTGCAGAAGATCATGGACCAGCATCCCTGGTTTCCCGGGGAAGGTTACCTTCGACAATGCGCCGTTGCGTGCCAAAACAAGTCGAATATGGATCGTTCGATTTTTTCCGGGCTTTTCTGCCGCTGGTGAGGAGGAGAGCCTCTCAAGGCAGTGCGAAGCCCTGACTCGGCCATTGCAGGTTGCGAGCCCTGACCGCTGGTCGCGGAGGCTTGGCTGAGCCTGTGGACATTGCCCACGCCGGAAGACGAGGCGTATGATCACGCAGTGCCGCTCCCCAACACCACCGAGAGCAGAGACGACTGGGCTTCGAAGGCACTGATCAACCGGCAAATTGACGTCCTCAAGGTGACTCTTGGGTAAACAACGGATGGAAGAACCATGATGCAACCGCTTCAATGCTTGCTGTCGATCTCGTTGATGGCGGCTGCGACTGCATCGGCGCACGCGCAAGTCACGCTCGATGTTTCGAAGGTCACATGCGATCAGTGGGCTGGGTACAAGATCACCAATCCGCAGAACATCGCCCTGTGGCTCAGCGGCTACTATAACGGCAAGCGGGGCAACACCGTCCTTGATACCCAGCGCTTGATCACGGACGCAGCCAAGCTGAGCGACTTCTGCCTTACCCGCCCTCAGATGCCGATCATGCAGGCGGTCGATGAACTGATGGCCCGTAATAAGTGAGCGCTTTTGCGCGAATTGCGGAAAGGTGTTGGTTGTGGGCAGAAGCGCTCTGTTTCCGGACTGAAATTCTGCAAGCGCGTGTCCGCATGGTACTTTTCGACGCCGGGACTCCGATCCGCCAGGTGCACTATCCCTGATAGCGGCGTCGTTTCATTGGTTGTCGAACTTTCCAGGCGATCAAGCCGCTGGTTATTGGGTCGGCGGATAGCTGACTTGTCGAAGGTCTAATTCCTTAAACCAATAGCCAGCATCGATGGTCAGCCTGCGTCTGTATAATTCGTGTCTTCTGCCTTGAGGCGGTGAGGCTCTGCCTTCCGCGTCGGCGAACTGCGCCATGAGCCGCATGCGTTGCGCATTCGGTAGTGGAGAACGACATGATTGCGCGTGGCTCGTTTGCGCGCTCTTGATCGCGGTTGCCGTGCGTGTGACGCCGGTAAGCGCTCGGGGTACTCCGCCGGCGGCCGATCCGCCGCCCTTGACCGCCCAGCAACTCGAACAGCTGGTTGCGCCGATCGCGCTTTATCCGGACGATCTGCTGTCGCAGGTCCTGATGGCGTCAACCTATCCGTGGAGGTCGTGCAGGCAGCGCGTTGGGCGAGCCAGAATGCCAGCGTGACCGGCAACCTGCGCCAGCGTGCCGACACCGCGGGAAATCTGAAGACCTCGCAGCAGCAGAAGGTCTCCAGGGTTTCGATGGCGGGACCGAGCGGCCAGCCGGTTGAGCGCATCGTCGTCGAGCGCGCTGACCCGGAGACCGTCTATGTGCCGGTCTACGATCCGGGCGTCGCATACGGGACGTGGCCGTATCCCGACTATCCGCCATACTACTGGCAGCCGCCCGGCTGGGTCCCCGGAACATTTGCTTATGGAGCGATGGGTTTTGCCGCTGGCGCGGTGGTCGGCGCAGCGATCTGGGGCGGTGCAAACTGGTGGGGCGGAAACGTCAACATCAACGCCAACAGGTACAACTCCTTCAACCGCACCAACATCGCCGGCGGCAACTGGAGTCACAATGTGGCGCATCGCGGCAATGTCCCTTACCGCAACAATGCAACGGCTCAGCGCTTTGGTGGTCAGACAGGAGCTGGCCGGGCCCAGGCGGGTCAAGGTAACCGTCAGGTCGGCCAGGGTGGTCGACAAGGCGCTGGTGCGGGCAACCGTCAGGCCGGCGCGGGTCAGAAGGGCGTAGGCCAGGGCCAGCACAAGGGCGGCGGACAGAAGGCTGCGCAAAATCGAGCCGGCGCCGGGCAGAAGGCGGCAAACAAAGGCGGCGGAAACCGGTCGGCGAACCGTGTGTCCACAGGAGCTGTACGCTCGGGCAACATCAACCGCGGTGGAGGCGCCGGAATGCACCGGGCCGCAGCCGGAATGAACCGGTCCATGGGCGGCGGCATGCGCATGTCGGGCGGCGGTGGCATGCGTGGCGGTGGCGGGCGCGGCGGCGGCCGGGGAGGACGCCGGTCCGACATCAACGTGAAGCACGACATCGCCCTGCTCGGCCACCTTGGCGGCGGCCTCGGCTTCTATCGGTTCAGCTACAATGGCAGCGACAGGGCCTATGTCGGCGTAATGGCGCAGGAGGTGCAATTCGTCAGGCCCGAAGCGGTGAGCCGAGGTTCCGACGGCACGTTGCGTGTGCGCTACGACATGCTCGGCTTGAAATTCCAGACATACGATCAATGGATCAGGTCGGGCGCGCGCGTACCGGCCGCTGTTCAAGGTCACTGACCGCGCCTGTGTCGCGTCGATACCCGAAGGTCCACGTATTGCGGCGCGCCTGAAGGCGCGCCCGCGTAGTCGCGGCGCTCATCTTGCCATCACTTCGCGAAGAGCCCGCACTCCGGTTTGGGTTGATCGGAGAAAGCGCGCCTTCTCATAAGAATTATCGAAAAATCCGTGGGACAAAAGAAGTTGGAGCAGGTGCGAATCCAGAAATTACTCGCCAGACCGCAATGGCTGAATCTGCATATTGTATCCATGACCCTTCACGTAGGTTCTGGCCAAAGCAGACGTGACGCCTCCGCAGGGGCCAAGGGTGCCGATTCTGGGTAACGGACTACCGAAACGTGATGATTTGGTCGGGTTTGTCAGGCGGCTCGGATTTGTGTGCTTGTGGACAGGGGCGCTGTCACCCAGCGTCTCGTTTGCGCTGAGTGAAGCGTCTCGCGGAGTCCGCAATGTTCTTCAGACGATGACCGTCCGAATGCTGACGCGCAGCGCCTGCGTCGCTGCGGCGATTGCCGGCTGGCTGTTGACCTCACTGGCGGGTTCGGTCGCGGTCGCGGCTGAATCCAAGCGCGTGATGGTGCTGCATTCCTTCGGCAGGGATTTCAAACCGTGGAATGAGTACGCCCGGACGATACGCACTCAACTTGAGCGGCAGTCGCCCTGGCCGCTGGACATCGTCGACCATTCGCTGGTGACCGCGCGGTCGAGTGACGGCGATTCCGAGCAGGCATTCGTCGAGTACCTTCGTGCCCTTTATGCAAAGGCGCCGCTCGACCTGATCGTGAGCATCGGCGCCCCCGCGGCGGCCTTCGTTCAGGCGCATCGGCATAACCTGTTCGCCGACACGCCCATGGTGTTCACGGCGGTGGATGAACGGCGAGTGCAATTCACCAAACTCACCGTGAACGACGCCGTCGTGGCCGTACGGATCGACTATCTCGCAGCGCTCGAAAATATCCTGCGCGTATTGCCGGACACCAGGAGTGTGGTGGGGGTCGTCGGCACGTCCCCCATCGAAAAGTTCTGGCAAGAGGAAATCGCCCGCTCAGCTCAACCGCTCGCGGACCGGGTGGCATTTTCGTGGACCGACAAATTGTCGTTCGAAGAGATCCTGACACAGGCCGCCACGTTGCCGCCGCACACCGCCATCTTCTGGGAGTTGATGCTCGTCGATGCGGCGGGCGTCGTGCACGAAGGCAGCGCGGCGCTGGCCCGGCTGAACGCCGTCACCAGCGCGCCGATCTTTTCTTACGACGAATCGTTTTTCGGCGGTGAGATTGTCGGCGGTCCCCTTCTGTCGGTGCTGGAGGGGAGCCAGAAGGCGGCCGCCGTTGCCGTTCGCATTCTTGGCGGCGAGAAAGCAGGCGACATCAAGGAACCGCCGATCGGGTTTGGCACTCCCAAGTTCGATTGGCGGCAGATGCAACGTTGGGGAATCAGCGAGGCGGCCCTGCCGCCGGGGAGCCAGATCTATTTTCGCGAGCCGACGACGGGAGAGAAGCACCGCCTGGAGATTCTGGTCGTCTGCGCGGCGCTTCTCATCCAGGCGGGTCTGATCTTCTGGTTGATCTATGAGCACCGGCAGCGGAGTCTTGCGGAGGTCTCCTCGCACAATGCCTTGGGTGAGCTGGCGAACTTGAACCGCCTCGCAACGGCGGGCGAACTGTCGGCCTCGATCGCGCACGAGGTGAATCAGCCGCTCACCGGAATGGTGTTGAAGGCCAACGCCGCCTTGCACTGGCTGAAGCCTGAAAAACTCGATGTCGAGAACGCGCGTGCCGCTTTGACGGACATCGTCGAAGCCGGCCACCACGCCGCCGACCTCATTGTCAGCATCAGGGCGATCTTCAGGAGGGGCTCGAATGCCAAAGTCGCGGTCAACATCAATGACCTCGTCAGCACCGTTCTCGCGGTCGTGCGTATGGATCTGCAATCCAGGGGCGTTCGCGTCGAAACGCAGCTCGACGGGGCGCTTCCGGCCGTCGTCGGCGATCCGGTCCAGCTCCAGCAGGTCATTCTCAACCTTGTCGTGAATGCCATGGACGCGATGCGAATCGTACAGCATCGGGTGCTGAGCATTCGATCCAGCCAGACCGTGT
>Ga0070674_100001218_pt1 | contig 13509 bp, 14 predicted proteins | sample KBSM33metaG_FD_65344 | JGI IMG/M metagenome (GOLD analysis project Ga0070674, IMG submission 65344) | Miscanthus rhizosphere microbial communities from Kellogg Biological Station, Michigan, USA - KBS M3-3 metaG | ecosystem: Host-associated > Plants > Roots > Rhizosphere > Soil ... | reverse complement strand
CACTTGATCTGCGGACGCTGCGAGCTGCGGTGGAAGTGGGAATCGCTCTCGTGTCCGTACTTCCGGAACAGCGAGCGCTCGAAGATCACGTCGTTTGCGACATCCGACGGCCAGTATCGCGTGTACGCGTGTGACGTGTGCCGGCGGTACCTGAAGGCTTACGATGGGCGACGCGCATCTCGACCGGTGATGCCGATCGTGGATGCGGTGGCGACACTCCCGCTGGACGCGGCGGCGATCCAGCGCGGTTACTCTTCCTAGTTAATTAGCGGTTGCAGTCGCGGCCTGGAGCGGCGTACCGAGCAGGTCCTCGGCCTTGCTCGCGAACCAGTTGAACAGGTGGCGCGTTTCCCAGAAACGTCCGGCGTTGGACTTGGCTCCAAGCACGACAACGGCGACCTCGGGTCCGCCCTGCGGCAAGCGCAGGAGCGTAGCGAGGCAGTAGCCGGACTTGGTGATGAATCCGGTCTTCCCTGCCTGCACATCCACATCGCCGTTCATGACGAGTTGATTGGTCGAGTGGATGTTGATGACGCGACGGCCGGCGGTCACCGTGTATGTCGGCGTCCGCATCACGCTCGCAATGCGCTCGTCGCCTGAGACGTAGGTGATGAGCTTGGCCATGTCGTACGCGGACGACACGTTCGCCGACAACAAACCGGACGGATCCGCATAGCTTGTATTCGTGAGACCGAGCTCGGCGGCCTTGCTGTTCATGCGAGCAATGAATGCCTCGGAACCAAGGCTCGACACACGAGCGAGCGCGCGAGCCGCTGCGTTGTCCGACGCCACCAGCGTCAGATGCAGCAGGTCGCCCTTCGTGATGCGATAGCCCGATCGAATGTAGGTTGTCGATGCCGCTCGGACATCGCTCGGCTGAACCACGATCTCGTCTGAGAGGTTCGGAGAATCCTCCATGAACACCACCGCCGTCATCACCTTCGTGATGCTGGCGATTGAGCGCTGGTTCTGGGAATTCGACTCCCACAGCACGTGGCCAGTGGCCGAGTCATAGATAATTGCGGCCTCGGCGCGAACGTCGGGAACCAGGGCTCCCGATTCGTCCAGCCGGAACCTGGGTTCCTGGGCCTCCCGGACGGAGCGGGCCAGGGCGGCGGCGCGAGAACGCGCCCGGCTCCGGCGGGCACTGGTAGTCGAGACCTTGGAGGTCGTCGATTTCCGGGTAATAGTCTTCTTGGTAGTAGTCTTCTTTGGGGCTGCCTGGGTGGCCGTGTTCGACTGGGCGGACGCCATGTCGACAGACAAACCGAGGCAAGCGAACGCCGCGAGGACGCACCAAACGCGCGATGTCTTCGAGAAACCGGGGAAAATCACAGGCAACCCTTTGCGAGACAGCTGGTTACAAAGTGTATCGGCATTCTAACAAACCTCCTGCAGTGTGCAAGAGGGTTCTACGCCGACGACGACAAGTCCAAGAAAGGTGCCATCACCGATGAGCCTCTCAGAATCGGAGTACACGGTGCTCCGTCACACCATCGCCAGCCGGGGAACGGTCAGAATCACCCTGCTGCCGGTGACCCTGATTGGCTGGGCCCTCGTCGCCGGGACCATGTCAGTCCTTGGGAACAATCCAGCCATGTCGCTCTTCTCGCTGGCGGTCCTCGCGGGTGGCTTCGAGGCGATTCATGCGATGCACGTTGGCGTCGAGCGGATCGGCCGGTACATTCAGGTTTTCTACGAGGGATCGGCCGATGTTCCCCGCTGGGAAACGACGGCCATGGCGATCGGCCCGGCGCTTCCTGGCGGTGGTGTCGACCCGCTCTTTACCGCGCTCTTTTCCCTCGCCTCTCTGTTGAATTTGATGGCGGCGATCGTTCCGTCGCCCACGAGACTCGAGCTCGCAGTCATCGGGTTGATGCACGGAGCATTTCTACTGCGCCTCGGACGAGCCCGTTGGGCAGCCTCCCGGCAGCGAGCGGTGGACCTCGAAAGCTATCGAGCGGTGAGGATGCGGATGTCGAACGGCAACGAGTAACTGCCGCGAAGCGTCAGCACTCGGCCACTAATTGTCACGGGTGACATTTCCCGGCGGTCCAACGCTTTGGAATCCGATCCAATGCGTGTGCTGTTTGGAACACCGCTGAACGCAATTGGCACACACCTCTCTCTTACTGCCCACAGGCTCGCATTTGATCTCCTCGTGTTTTTCGTTGATCCGCCTGGTCAAATGACTCACGCCGATGTCGTTGAAATGCGCGGCATACGGATTGCTAAAGTGAGGGTCGGGGGATAGAACAATGAGTCTGGTGAGACTCCTTGGGTTTCGGACGCTGACCTGCGGATGCGTAGTGGGTCGGTATCGTGAGCTGGCGACGAGTCGCGAAGTGTCCTACGTCGAGGAGAAGGGCAGCGACTGCGACGTGCACGTGCATCGAAGGAATCACACGATTCCTGAGCGCGTCGCGCCATCGCTCGGAGCAGTCGCATCGCTTCACGCCTCCTAGGCGCGACCCTGCCGAAGCGCTTCGCCAGCAGGCGGGCGCACAGGAAGCGCCACGGATACAATCTCCGTGGTGCCACGAACCCTCAAGCCACACACGCGCTTTACATCGAACAGCGCGACTTTTAGCTTCTATCTCGGCGACTGCGTAGACATTCTGGAGCGGCTCGAACCGGGCTCCATCGACGCCATCGTCACATCACCTCCCTACAACCTGGGCATCCGGTATCAGAGTTATGACGATACGATGCCCCGCAGCCAGTATCTCGAGTGGACAGGAGAGTGGGTCAGTCGCGCGGCGCGCGCGATGACCGCAGACGGCTCGCTGTTCCTGAACGTCGGTGCCAAGCCGACCGACCCGTGGACGGCAATCGACATAGCGCAGGCGACTCGTCCCCATCTGCAGCTGCAGAACACCATCCACTGGATCAAGTCGATTGCGATTGAGAAGGCACTCGCCGGCACGAACGCCAACCTCGCTGACGACCTCGCCGTGGGTCATTACAAACCAATCAACAGCCGGCGGTTCCTGCACGACTGTCACGAGTTCGTCTTCCACTTCACCAACGGCGGCCAGACGCCAATCGACCGCCAGGCGATCGGTGTGCGGTATCAGGATCAGTCGAACGTCGCGCGCTGGCAGGGCGCCGCGTCAGGGCTGCGCTGCCGCGGCAATACGTGGTTCATCCCGTACGAGACCATCCAGAGCCGCGCGAAAGACCGGCCCCATCCCGCGACGTTCCCGCCCAAACTGCCGGAGATGTGCCTGAAGATGAACGGTCTCGCTCGAACCAGGCTGGTCGCCGATCCGTTCCTCGGACTTGGCTCGACCGCCATCGCCTGCGCGCAGCTTGGCCTCAACTTCATCGGCATCGAGATGGACGAGGGCTACCTCACTGAAGCCGTCGAGCGCACTCGCACGGCACTCGAACCACCTGCCCGCATCGCACGAACGAATCGTCGCAAGTAGATTCATGACGAGTCCGCATGTATCCTGATTTATGGACCTCAGGCAGCTGGAGATCATCCGGGCAATTGCGGAGACGGGATCCTTTACGGCTGCGGGTGAAAAGCTTCACGTTTCCCAGTCCGCCATCAGCCGTCAGATCCTGATCCTCGAAGACGAACTCGGCGAGCCGGTATTTCATCGTATCGGCAGGCGCATCCGAATCACCCCGGCGGGTGAGTCACTGCTCCAACTGAGTCATCGCGTTTTTCGTGATCTGCAGGAAACGGTCTCGGCCATCAGCGACACCCGCGAAGCGCTGGGCGGGTCGATTGGACTGGTTGGCGGCATGACCGTCTGTCTCTACGTCTTCCCTGCCCTGCTGGCTGAAGTCCGTCGCATCCATCCCAATCTCGACATGCGCGTCACCGTGGGCAGCACGCTGCGATCGGTTGAGATGTTGCGAGCCGGCGCAGGGGATCTGGGCCTGCTGACGCTTCCGATTGAGGCGTCTGATCTCGTCTCGGTTCCGCTGCTGACGGAGGAACTTCTGCTCGCCACGTACCCGAGTCACCCGCTGGCGTCACAGAAGAGAATCGTACCGGCCGATCTCGAAGGCCAGCCGTTCGTGCTGTTCGAGACCGGGTCGATCACGCGCCAGATCGTCGAAGAGTTCTTCGCTCGCGAGCGAATCTCGCCTCCGATCATCATGGAAACGGAGAACGTCGAGATCATCAAGGCGATGGTGCGCAGCGGTCTCGGGATCAGCATCATCCCGTGGCAGGCGGCAGCGGCCGATGTCACCACCCGTCAGTTGTTCTGCAGTCGAATCACCGGCGCATCGCTGGTGCGTCAGACTGGCTGGCTGTATCCGAAGATGGGGCGGTTACCGCGAGCCGTGACCGAGGTGATTCGCGTCTTCGAGACGATGCGACCGCAGCTCGAAGCCGCGGTGCGCCCGTCCAAGATGTGATCGGTAGAGGCGGGTCTCTAGACCCGCCTGGAAGTGAGCCGTCGCGGTGACCGCGCGTCGGCCTATCGCTGATCCGGAGGCGGCGTCGGTCGCAGCGTGTATTCGCCACGCGACCACACGTTCAGGTTGGTTCTGGTCGTCTTGATTTCGACCTTTCGCGTTCTCCGCAACGGATCGGGGTTCGACGAATAGTAGCCGAGCACGTAGTAATCGCTCGTCTCGTTGTCGATGCGCTTCAACGCCTTGTCGAAGTCGTTCTGATTGACGACCGCGATCCCGCCAGTCTCTTCGGCGAGGACGCGCAGGCTGTCCTGCGTATCGCGCACGTACGCATTCCACTCCTGCGTCGGCACTTCATCATCGAGATCCTGTCCGGCGACGAGACCGCGCGGGTCGATCGTGTAGAGCGTGGCGTTGGCGCGATTGGCGGCGCGCGTCAACTCGGCCAACTCGCGAACGAGGTCCGATTCGGCCAGCATCTGCGAGCTTTGCTGCGTGCGATAGAAGGGATCGTTCTGCAGGTCGCTGGACTCGACGTGCATCCGCTGCGCCTGTTCCTCGAGACGTGACTGCTCGAACGGATTGAAGTCGTATCCGCTGCTGATGTAGATGACGGCCTTGCGGCGGTTCTGCAGCTTCTCGAGGTTCTTCATCAGATCGTAGGCGGTCGAAAACGCGACGTGCGCTCGGTGGCGCAACTCTGTTGGTCCCTGCGACCCGGACTGGCCCTCGATGATTTCCTTCGCCTTCAGCCCACCGCCTGTGACCTTGGAGATCGCCGAGTCGAGCACCTGCCGGTCGTAGGTCAACTGCTCCGAGATCGACGAGTAGCCGGTCGTGACGACGCCGAACATGTCGCCTTCGTGAATGAGCAACTTGAGCATCTTCTTGATCAACTCCCGCGTGCGCGGCGTGCTGCGGAAGTCGAGATGCAGGTCGTCGATGAAGATCAGGAACACGCGGCCGGCGGCGTCGTTGGTCGGGCGATTGGTTGGCAGGATGATGCCCTCCTGCACCGGCGCCGGAGGTGGGGTCTGCACGTTGTAGACGCGACCGCCGTGGGTGAGCACGAGCGAGACGATGTCCTGCTTGACGCCGTCTTCGTAAATCTCGAACTCTCCGGGTTTCAGATCGGCGACGAATTGATCGCTGCGCTGGTCGCGAACGATCACGTCAGTGGTTACGAGGTCAACGCTGACGCGGAATGTTGGCTGTGCCGGGGCCTGCGCCGGTGGGGCTTGCGCCGGGGCCTGGGAAGGGGCCTGTGCCTGAGCCGTCGCGACGGGTGACTGCGCAGGATTCCACGCCGTCGCAATGACTGCGAACACGCCGACGATCAAGAACTTAGCGAGATTTCGCATGGCCAAAGTATACTCCGCCGCGCTTGATTTGACGACGGAGCCGGGGATTCGGCCGGTGTACTCTGTGAGACGAATGCGAATCGCTCTCGCCGCCGATCACGCCGGCTTCGAACTGAAACAACAGATGGGTGCCTACCTCACGCGCCAGGGGCACGACGTCGTCGATCTTGGCACCCATTCGACCGCCCCGGTGGACTATCCGGACTCAGCCGAAGCCGTGGCGCAGACGATCTTCGATGGCCACGCGGACCGCGGCGTGATCGTCTGCGGAAGTGGCGCCGGCGTGTCGATTGCGGCCAATAAATTTCCAGGCATCCGCGCCGCCGTCTGCCACGACACTTACACCGCGCATCAGGCCGTCGAGCACGACGATATGAACGTGCTCTGCGTCGGCTCGCGGGTTATCGGATCGGCGCTGGCCTGCGAGATCGTCGATGCCTTCCTCCGCGCACAGTTCTCGCACGAGGACCGCCATCAACGGCGGCTCAACAAGATCTTCGCCATCGAGCGCCGTTTCGTCGTGCGCTCCTAGCCGGTCCTCGACTCATGTCCGAGACGCGCAATCATCCTGTCGACGACCTGGACAAGCTGGTCTCCGAACTGCATCTGATCTCGCAGGCGCGCTCGGCACCAATCGCGAGCGACAGCCCCGACCTTGCAGACTGGCTTCGCCAGGTCCGCGAACAAGACGGCAGCGACCTGCTCCTCGTCGCGGGCCTGCCTCCGCTGGCTCGAGTCAAGGGTCAGATGTCGCGTCTCATCGGCGAGACCTTGAGCGGCGAAGACATCGAGAACGCCGCATCGCCGGTCATACCCTCGCGTTTGCGGGAGCGCTATCGCGATGGCGAGGCGATCGATCTCGGGTTCACGCTGAAAGGTCTCGGACGCTTCCGCATGAACCTGCATCACGAGCGCGGGCGCCCGGCCGCAGCCATTCGCGCGTTGCCCACCCGCATTCCCCGTGTTGCCGACCTGCATTTCACGCACGACATCGCGCTCCTCGCTGAGCTGCCACGCGGTCTCGTCCTCGTCTGCGGACCGACCGGCTCGGGTAAGACGACGACACTTGCCGCCCTCATCGCTGAAATCAACAGCAAGCACGCGCTCCACATCGTGACCGTCGAAGATCCGATCGAGTACGAGCATTCACACGGCCGCAGCGTGATCGAGCAGGTCGAGATCGGCATTGACGCACCAGACTTTCCCACGGCGCTGCGCGCGGCCATGCGTCAGGCTCCTGATGTCATCGTGGTCGGCGAGATGCGCGATCCCGAGACGATGCGAATCGCACTTGCGGCGGCGGAAACGGGACATCTCGTCCTCGCGACGGTGCACGCGACTGACGCGGCAGCCGCCGTCTCGAGAATCGCCGACGGCTTCCCGGTCGAGCGACAGAACGCCGTGCGTCAGGAGCTGGCGATGGCGCTGGCCGCTGTGCTGACGCAATCACTCGTTCAGACGAAGGCAGGCACGCTCGTGCCGGTCGCCGAGCTCCTGCTCGTGAGCTACGGGGCGAGGCAGCACGTTCGCAAGAACGCGCTTCAGCATCTGAATCAGGAGATCACGATCACCCGCAAGGCGGGATCGTTCACGTTGGAAGAGTCGCTGGCGAAGCTGGTGATCGCGGGCACCATCGATCGAGGCGATGCGATACTCCGCGCCGCGCATCCCGAAGAGCTCGAGTCGCTACTCCGCGGCGCGTAGCGCGGCGGTCTTCATCGATTTCCGCGCCGCTCGCGTGACCGCAGTGGTCGCGACGATCGTAGCGATCAGCCCAACCACCAACAGCGTGTAGTACTCGGGTCCACGCGGTGGCGCGATGCCAGCTGCGAGCTTGGCCACATCACCTGCGACCTTCCCGTAATAGACGTACATGACGATGGCGGGCAGCATGCCGACCGACGCCGCCATGAAGTCACGGTAGCGAACGCCGCTCAGAGCGAGTGCGTAGTTCAGGAACACGAACGGGACGACCGGTGACAGCCGCAGGAGGAACATCACCCATGCGCCCTCGCCGACAACCGCCTGGCGTACGGCGGCCACACGCGGATCCTTCCGAAGCCATCGCAGGAATCTCGAATCGGCCAGTGGCGAGGCGATCGCAAACACGGCCGACGAGCCGAGCGACGCGGCGATGTAGACGAGCACCGTCCCTCGCCACAGACCAAAAACGGCACCGGCTGCGAACGTCAGGACAAACGCGGGCGCGAGAGTCACCGAGGCCACGACATACGCGACGACGAATAACACGGGGCCCCATGGCCCCAGATCAGCCAGGGCAAGTACGACCCGCTCGATGAACTCGCTCACGAATCGGATGGCGTGGGACCGGGTGATGCGGGCCGCGCGTCATTCGGACGCCGGCGTGCCCGGCGACGGCGGCGGGAGAACACGCGTGACAGGCGCTCGAGCGCTTCGGAAGCCTGCTGCAGTCCGACGGCGATCTGATCCGCATCGGTCCACGCCGCAGGATTGAGTCGTTCCGCGAGCGCCATCAGCGCTTCCTGACGAACCGGGTCCGATGTTCTGCGCGGAATGCGTTCGCGAATGAGTGAGTACCACCGCCCGAGGAATGCGATCTGTTCATCGGGAGTCGCACCCTCGATCGCCGTAGGCACCGCGCCAGGAGACGGTGCGGGCGCTGAAGCTGCCGGCAGCGCTGGCGCCGGTGTTTGCGGCTCCGGCGCGGCGGCCACCGCCTCGTCTCGCTTCGGCGGCTTGCGACGCCGAGGCTCCGGCGACATCTCGATGTGCTGCTGGTGTTCGCGGACGTCTTTCCAGTCGAACGCAATGTCCGGATACTGCGCCTCGAGCTCTCGAAGAACATCGGGCTCCAGCGCGTCGCGCCCGACACGCACACCACCGGGCGACCGGAAGACATACAGGATGCGAGACCGTTGACGATGCCCCTCGCGATAGAGATGCATCAGATACGTGGTCTCGTATCCACGCTTGTCCCGGATAACGCGCAGGAACGGCACAGCGCTTTACTTGCGCTTCTGAGGCCTGGATGGTGTGGACTGACGGGCAGCCGGCCTCTTGGTGGCTCGCCGGACTTCCGCGGTCTTCTTCTTCGCGGCCACGACTCGAGCCTTTGGCGCAGGGCCCGCCCCCCGTCGCGCGGGAGGACGAGCGTTCGATGTTCGCACGGTCTTCGGTCTCGTGGCAGCGGCTGCCGGCGCAGCAGCAGCCCTGGGCGCAGCCACCGGTTTCGGAGGCGCGGCGTCTCGCACCGGCCGTTCTGGCCGTTCTGGCCGTTCAGGCCGTTCCGGCCGTTCCGGCGGACCTGTACGAGAGACCAGCGTGAAACGAATCTGCTCGCCGATCGAGTGATAGGCCCACATCTCGGCCGCCTGGATCTGGAGATCCGAACACAGGCGCCTGGCGCTATCGACGCCAACGGCGGGCACGTAGAGGTGAAACGGCACTCGCAGTTTGGAGAACGTCACCCACTGCGACATCGCTTCGAGGTTGTTCAACGACTCGGCGGTCTCGACTTCGACCACGCCGACCAATTTCTTGGTCCGCTCCCCAGCCTGCAGCACGAGGTCTGGATACCAGGGGGCGGCCGGCGGTCCAACGGGCGCCGCCTGTTCATTGCCCGGGTTGATCGCAACGTCGAACTTTCTCTTGTACTTCGCCTGAAGCAGGCGGATCACCCGATCGTGCTCGAGCTGCTCGCGCACGGGCCGCACGAGTATGGGGCTCAACAGAACCTCCGACGCGGGTACACGTAACAGCCTTCGCCGCTTGAACGTGCACTTACTGGAACACCAAAGGGCCGGCTCATGCCGGCAGAAGCGCCAGAATATAGCACGAAAGATACAGCCCCCCAAACCATTAGGTCTCTCGCCCTCCCGGGCACAACTTGACGCCTCTCCCGTCGAGCACGACAATGAGCCAGTGTCGTCCCCAGGGGCCAACGCCCCGAATGCACGCGTCCTCATCGTTGACGACGATGTCAGCGTCACAGAACTGTTTGCGCGGATGCTTCGGCTCGAGGGCTTCGAAGTGTGGGCGGCGCACTCGGCCGACGAGGGCCTCGTCCTCGCGCAGACCCATCGTCCGCACGCAGTCATCCTCGATCTGAGGATGCCACTCACAAGCGGCGTCCAGGTCCTCCGCTCCTTGCGCGCCATCCCTGGCATGCAGCACACGCCCGTGACGATCGTCACTGGCGATTACTACCTTGCCGAGTCGCAGACGAACGAGATCCGATCGCTCGGCGCCGACGTCCGGTTCAAGCCGCTCTGGCTCGACGAACTGGTGACTCTGGCCCGCGACATGCTCCATACTCCGGTTCAGGACTGATCGCCCCTCGAGCCAGCACAGCGAACCGATTCGTGACCTCGTCCCGCTTTCTGAAGGCCTGTCGCCGCGAGCCTGTTGATGCAACGCCTGTCTGGTTCATGCGCCAGGCGGGCCGTTACATGCAGGAGTACCGCACGCTTCGCGCGCAATACTCGCTGCTCGAGATCTGCCGCACGCCGGATCTGGCGACAGAGGTGACCCTGCAACCGATTCGGCGTCTCGAAGTCGACGCCGCGATTCTGTTTTCCGATTTGCTCCTGCCTCTTGCGCCGATGGGCCTGCCCTTCGACTTCATCAAGGGCGAGGGCCCGCAGATCGAGCACCCGATTGATGGACCGGCCGATATCGAGCGACTGCGAGTCTTCGAACCGCGCGAGGCGCTCAGCCATGTGCTCCAGGCCATCCGGCAGATTCAAGGAGAGCTCGACGGTCGCGTTCCGCTCATCGGGTTTGCGGGTGCACCGTTTACCCTCGCGTCCTACGCGATCGAGGGCGGACATTCGAACAACTTCGCCAAGACGAAGGCGTTGATGTACGGCCATCCAGATGACTGGCATCGGCTCTGCGAGAAGCTGTCGAGCGTCGTCGCCGACTATCTCGTGGCACAGATCGAAGCGGGAGTCGATGTGGTCCAGGTCTTCGATTCGTGGGTTGGCGCGCTCGACGCCAGCGACTACCGCGAGTTCGCACTCCCCCACACGCGACCCATCTTCGAGGCAGTCGCGAAGCGGGTTCCGACGATCCACTTCGGCACGGGCACCTCCACCATTCTCGAAGAGCTTCGCGACGCCGGCGGAGACGTGATCGGCGTCGACTGGCGCATTCCGATCGACGAAGCCTGGGAACGAATCGGCGAAGGCCACGCAGTCCAGGGCAACCTCGACCCCACGCTGCTCCTCGGCCCGCCAGCGCGGATGATGCAGCAGACGGACGCAGTACTGAGTCACGTTGGCGCGCGTCCCGGTCACATCTTCAACCTTGGGCACGGCATTCTCCCTTCGACGCCGGTCGAGCACGTACAGATGCTCGCGCACTACGTTCACACCGCATCGCGGCGACTGCGCTCATGAGTGACGATGTCGTTCGAACGTCTCTGTTCTCCGTTCTCAGTTCGTGTTCAAGTTCGGTGCTATGTTCGCGGTTCGGGGTTCGAGTTTCGGAATTCGAGAGTGAACCACGAAGCCAGAACCGAACCTGAACACGAACCGAGCAGTGAGAATCGAGAAACTTGAACGACAGCGTGTTTGACGTCGTCATCGTCGGAGGGGGAATTGCGGGGCTCGCCGCTGCGTTCGATCTGCGGAACCGTGGCCTGACCGTACGGGTGCTCGAGGCATCGGCTCGCGTGGGAGGGGTCATCGCCACCGAGCGTTTCGGCGACTGGATCATCGACGGCGGGCCCGACTCACTTCTCGTGCAGAAGCCTGCAGCCGTGACCCTGTGTCGCGAGCTGGGAATCGCCGATCGACTGGTTTCAACGCTGACGCCTCGCACCGCGTTCGTGCTGCGAGACGGCCGGCTGCACGCGATTGCCGAAGGATCGTTCCTCGGTTTTCCGATCACCTTGGGCGCGCTCGCTCGCTCGCGACTGTTCTCGGTGGCCGGCAAAGCACGCATGGCCGGCGAGCTCCTCGTGCCACGTCGAACGATCGATGAGGATGAATCGATTGGCGCGTTCGTCAGCCGGCGGTTCGGCCGTGAAGCGGTCGACTACCTCGCCGATCCACTGCTCGCGGGCATCCATGCCGGCGACGTCGATCGTCTCTCGATCCGCGCGCTGTTTCCCCGACTCGTGGACGCCGAACGCCGCTCGGGCAGTGTGATTCGAGCACTGAGAGCGTTGCACGTCCGGCCGTCACCTCAAGGCGCGTTTGTCACGTTACCCGGCGGCACGGGAGAGCTGGTCGACACGCTGTCGAAAGCGTTGGCGCCGGGAACGGTGGTGACGGGCGCGCGCGCGACGAATCTCCAGCGTACCGGTGGCTACTCGATCGACTCGACGGCTGGTCGCGTGCAGGCACGCAGTCTCGTGCTCGCGGTGCCGGCGTACGTGACGGGATCCCTTGTGCGATCGATCGACGCGACGTTCGCTGATCTCTGCGATGTGATCCCGTATGCCTCGACAGCGACGGTTGCGTTCGGCTATCGACGCGATCAGGTCGCACATCCGCTTCGCGGAACCGGCTTCGTCGTCCCGCGCACCGAAGGCCTCGCGCTGCTGGCCGGGACCTGGGTCTCATCCAAGTGGCCGGGACGCGCCCCTGAAGGTCACGTGCTGCTGCGCGGTTTCCTCGGCGGCGGCCGCGACCCGCGTCGCCTCGAGGCCTCTGATGCGGAACTCGTGGATACCGCTCAACGCGACTTCACCGACCTGCTTGGGATCTCCGGGCCGCCGCTGTTCTCGCGCGTGTATCGCTGGACGCGCCAGAGCCCGCAGTACGAAGTCGGTCACCTGCATCGCGTCGCAAGCATCGAGCGCCGTCTTGCTGCCCTGCCAGGACTCTTCGTAACCGGCAGCGGCTTCAAGGCGATCGGAATCCCTGACTGCATCAGCGACGGCCGCGCCGCCGCGGCGCGCGCCGCAGACTACGTCGCATCGCTGACATAGAATCCGCTCCAACTTGGGAGTTGGGAATTGGGAGTTGGGAGTTGAAACCAGTTCACATCATCGGCGTGCCGCTCGATCTGGGCGCTGGACGTCGCGGCGTCGACATGGGACCTTCCGCCTTTCGTATCGCTGGGCTCAGCACGCAGATTACCGACCTCGGACGCACCGTCATCGATCAGGGTGACGTGCCGGCACCGATCCCCGAGACTCAGCACAAATCAGACGAGCATAAGAAGTACATCCACGAGATCGCGCGCGTCTGCCAGACGCTCTACACCAGGACGACCGACTCGCTCGACGCGGGCGCGTTGCCTGTCGTGCTTGGCGGCGACCACAGCCTCGCCGCGGGCTCGGTCGCCGCAAGCGCGGACTGGGTGCGCCGCTTCTCGGGATATCCGATGGGACTCATCTGGGTCGACGCCCATGGCGATATGAACACCCCAGAGACGACGACGAGCGGCAACGTGCACGGGATGCCGCTCGCAGCCTTGCTTGGTCAGGAGCCAGCCGAGCTCGCATCGATCGGCTCGTCGCCGTCGGTGCTCCCGCAGCACACGGTGCTCGTCGGAATCAGGACCTCGATGAACGCGAGAAGGAGCGCATCCGCGCGTCAGGCGCGCACGTGTTCACGATGAAGGATATCGACCGGCACGGCATCGCCGATGTCGCCGAGCGCGCGATCGCGATCGCTTCGAATGGCACCGGCGGCATCCACGTCTCGTTCGACATGGATGCGTGTGATCCGATGTTTGCGCCCGGCGTCGGAACGCCGGTGCGCGGTGGACTGGACTACCGCGAAGCCCACATGGTGATGGAGATCGTCGCCGACTCGAAGCTGCTCGTCGCGCT
>Ga0070674_100001211_pt1 | contig 13530 bp, 12 predicted proteins | sample KBSM33metaG_FD_65344 | JGI IMG/M metagenome (GOLD analysis project Ga0070674, IMG submission 65344) | Miscanthus rhizosphere microbial communities from Kellogg Biological Station, Michigan, USA - KBS M3-3 metaG | ecosystem: Host-associated > Plants > Roots > Rhizosphere > Soil ... | reverse complement strand
CTCCGCCCTTCGACTGGGCTCAGGGCGCCCCGAGCATCGTCGAGGGCGCGGTTTCGTGACGAGTGAATGAGGCCTCAGGGCCTCACCGCCTCTGTGTGTCGTGATCCGTAAGTGGTAGGGAGCGTGAATGATCAAAGCCGCAATCGTGGGCATGGGGTGGTGGGGCCGGACGCTGGTCGAAGCGGTGCAGACGGACAGCGATCAGATTCGCTTCGTGGCCGGGGCGACGCGGACGGTGTCGCCCGAGGTGAAGGCCTTCAGCGAGACGCACGGGCTGACGCTCGTCGACTCGTACGACACACTACTCGCGGATAAGACCATCGATGCGGTCGTCCTCGCGACGCCGCACTCGCTGCACTCGGCGCAGACGATCGCGGCGGCGACGGTGGGGAAGCACGTCTTCTGCGAGAAGCCGTTCGCCCTGCACAAGGCCGACGCCGAAGCGGCCGTCGCGGCGACGACGACGGCCGGCGTGACGCTCGGCCTCGGCTACAACCGGCGGTTCCATCCCGAGATGACGAAGCTGCGGCAGCAGATCCAGTCAGGCGCGCTCGGGACGCTCTTGCACTTCGAAGCGACGATGACGTTTCCGAATGCGCTGTTTCTGAAGGCGGAGGCCTGGCGCGCGGACAAGGACGAGACGCCGTGCGGCGGGCTGACGCCGATGGGCGTGCACGCCATCGACGGGATGATCGATCTCGGGGGCCCGATCGAGCAGGTCTACTGTCAGAGCTTTCATCGCGTGGTCCCGGTCGACAGCGACGACACGACGTCGATGCTCTTCCGCCTGAAGAACGGCGCGTCGGGCTACCTCGGGACGATCACCGCCACGGGCCCGGGCTTCAGCTTCCAGGTGTTTGGCTCGAAGGGCTCGGTGCGCCTGGAGGGGATGACCCATGTCGCCGGCGCGTCCTCAGAAGAGCGCCGCACGCGCCTCTTCAGCACGGGCAAGTTTCAACCGATCAAAGGCCCCGCGGAGGTGTGGGAGGCGGCGCGCCTCGACGTCACCCGCGCGTGCCTGGAGGCGTTTGCGACGGCGGCCTCCGGCGGGGCACCGTATCTGATTCCGACCAGCGAGATGATTCACGGCGCGGCCGTGACGGAAGCGGTGGTCACGTCCGCGGCCAGCGGACAGGTGGAGCAGGTCTAATTCCGCAGGCCCGCGGCCTGGGCTTTCGTGCATTGTGCATGTGGCATTCTGCCTTCTGACTGACAGGGACACCGTTCATGGATCTGGGACACAACCTCGGCCACCTCACGTACTCGACACTGGTCCACGCGACCGACGACTGGGATCAGCTGTGGAAGAGCGTCAACACCTATCTGCCGGCGGTGAAGGCGCGCATGGCGCCGCACGAGAAATTCGGCGTGTGCCTGCGCACCTCCGCCCCGTCGGCGGCCGCGCTGAGCGCTGATCCCGCCAAGCGCGCGCAGCTCAAACAGTTCTTTGCGGATCAGGATCTGTATCTCTACACGGCCAACGCCTTCGTGTACGGCGTTTTCAAGAAGCAGGTGATCAAGGAAGACGTCTACGAGCCGGACTGGCAGACGCCGGAGCGGCGTGAGTACACGAAGCAAGTGGCGAACCTCCTCGCCGAGCTCGCCCCGGAGGGCGTGAACCCCTCGATTCAGAGCGCCCCCCTCGGTTTCAAGCCCAAGGTCACCGGCGCTCACGTCGTCGACGAGTACACCGCCAACGTCATCGACGTCGTCGCGCACCTCGTGGAGCTGAAAAAGAAGACCGGCAAGACGGTGACGCTCGGCCTCGAGCCGGAACCGCGCTGCTACCTCGAGACCACCGACGAGACGATCACGTACTTCCAGCAGTATCTCTTCTCGGGCGAGACGGCGAAGGCCCTCGCGAAGAAGACCGGCTTGAATGAGGCCGATGCGCACCAGGCGATGCGCGACTACACGGGCATCGTCTTCGACATTGGCCATCAGTCGGTCGGCTACGAGGACATTCCGGCCTCGCTCCGGAAACTCGTGGCGGCCGGGGTGCCGATCGTCAAGCTGCAGGAAGCCGCGTCGATGCGCATCCCCGAGGTGACCCAGCAGACGGTGGACGCGCTGCAGACCTTCGCGAAGACGATCTACCTCTCGCAGACCTGCCAGAAAAAAGACGGGAAGATGACCTGGTTCCTGAACCTCGAAGACGCCTTCGAGGCCTTCCAGAAGGATCCGGGCCCGCGCGAGTGGCGCACGCATTTCCATGTGCCGGTCTTCCTCACGGATCTCGGCGGCGCCTTCGGCACGACTCGCTTCGCGCTGGAAGAGGCGCTCGCGGTGCACAAGCAGACCCCGCTCTCCACGCACCTCGAGATCGAGACCTACACCTGGGACGTCCTCCCCGCGCACCTCAAGACGGGCGACATCGTCGACTACGTGACGCGCGAGCTCGAGTGGGTCAAGGGACAGCTCGTATAGGCACCTCCTCACCATTCCGACACACAGAGGCGCCGAGGCGCAGAGGAATGAAAGAGGATTTCTCAGTGCCTCATTGCCTCGGTGTGTCGTAGGCTAGCGTCTTCGCAAGTGATGCAGATCAACGCATCAGAGGTTTCAGCATGAAGGTCGGCTTCATCGGTCTCGGTCGCATGGGTCAGGGGATGGCACGGCGCATCCTCGGGGCCGGACACGAACTCTCCGTCTTCGACATGGTCGCTGCCGCGACGACGGCATTTGGAGAGGGCGGTGCGCGTGTCGCGTCCTCCATTGGCGATCTTTGCGCCGGTCGTGAAGTGGTCGTGACGATGCTCGTCGAGGACAAGGCGATCGTCGACGTCGCACTTGGTGGCGGTGGGTTGTGTGATTCACTTCCGCGCGGCGCGATCCATCTCGTGATGGGCACGCACGGCGTGGCGACGGTTCGACAGCTCGAAGAGCGGCATCGCGCAGCGGGTCAGACGCTCGTTGCTGCGCCGGTCCTCGGTCGTCCCGACCTCGCCGCTGCCGGTCAGCTCGGCATCGTCGCCGGTGGTCCCGAAGACGCCGTGCGAACGTGCGAGCCGCTCCTCAGCGTGATGGGCCGCAAGACCTTCCCCGCTGGTGTGAAGCCTGAATCCGCCACCGCAATCAAGCTCGCCAACAACGCGGTGCTCGGTTGCGCGATGGTTGCGATGGCCGAGGGCTTTTCGCTCGTGCGCAAGTACGGCGTGTTGCCGCAAGTCTTCCAGGATGTGATGACGGAAGGCTTGTTCTCCGCCACGGCCTACAAGGTGTACGGCCAGAAGATGGTCGACGAAAGCTACGACCAGGTGGGATCGCCCATTTTTGTCGGGCTCAAGGACGCCGGTCTCATCGCAGCCGCGGCGGATCTGGCGCGAGTCCCGTTGCCGAGCCACAACGTCTACTACGAGCGCCTCCTCGGCGCTGTCGCGCACGGTGACGGCGATCGCGACCAGGCCGTCCTGGCCAGGGAACAGGCGCGCGCATCGGGTCTCGAGTAGCAATCGAATAAACTAGTTTGGCTCTCGGCTCTGGACTCTCGGCTCTGGCCTGAGAGTCCGAAGCGTTTCTCTGTCCGAGAGCCCAAAGCCTAGAGCCTAAAGCCATCCACGGAGGAATCGTTTTGGCTGCTACTGGAACGCTGTCCCTCGTTGAACCGTTGACCGCGCCGTACGACCGGGAGCGTCTCGAAGACGTCGGGTTCATGACGTGCATGACCCTCGTGCTCCTGGGCAACTACGCGCAGACCGGGCACTTTGGCGGGCCATTGGCTTACACGCCCTACAATGTGGCGACACACCTGGCCGGTCCCGATCTGGGGGGACTGCGCTTCGACTACCGGCGGCCGAAGCATCCCTACAGCGACAAGTTCATGCTCGCAGGCGGCCACTGCATCCCCACCTGCTACGCGCTGTGGATGATCATGGGGCAGGCACTCGCGCGCAAGTACGAGGGAACCGGCCACAAGCGCTACCACACCGATCCGCACGTTGCGATTCTGCCGGTCGATGCGCTCGGTTTCAGGCGCGGCGCCGGAGCGATGGCGACGCTGCTCCAGGACAACGGCCTTGCGGATCATCCGCTCTTCGTGCAGGCGAAGGTACGCGGCATCCGCGCGCTGGCCGGACATGCCGAGAGCACTGACGTGACCAACGACGTCAACGGCGGTCCTTCGGGCATCGGCATTGCGACCGCGGCGGGTAAGGCGGCCTTCTGGGACATGATGGGCGCGGGCATCAACGCGCCGAAGATCATCACCTTTGAAGGTGAGTTTGCGATGACCGAAGGTCATGCGCAGGAGCTGAAGACCCAGGCGCTCGCGCTCAAGGTCGGCAAGCGGCTCCGCGTGATGATCTCGGACAACAACGCAGGCATCGACGACTCGCTCATCGGCGGTGTCATCGATCGAAAGTACGAGGGCTACAAGCTGGTCGATCAATGGACCTCTTACGGCTGGAATGTGTTCGTCGTCCAGGATGGCAACGCCTACGACCAGGTCGTCGCCGTGCTGAAGACGATGGAGCATTGGGATCCGGCGGACCGCCGGCCGATGGCGGTGATCGGGAAAACGACGAAGGGCTACTGGCCGGCGGCGGTTGATCACAAGATCCCTGATTTTGGCGATCAGATCGTCGGCTATCCCAGCCACCCGTATGCGATGAAAATGAACTCCGAGTACTTCGTCGCGCTCGCCAGGACGTTCGAGAAGCGCTACGGCGTGGAGTTCCAGGGGATTCGCGACGGCGCCGTCAAGGATCCGCGCGAGCGGCTGATTCAGTTCAAGACCAACATCGACGTCGTGATGTCGCTGCTCGACCGCAACGGCATCGGCGATTGGCTCGCGGATCGGCTGGTGGAGAACGGCGAGTCGCTGCCCGATTCGATGCCGCTGCGGCTGCAGGTCAACGACGATCCATTTCAGGACGAGCGGCTTCGTGTGGCGAAGCTGCCGGTCGAGCCGCAAAAGGTCTCCGTCACGAACGTGGCCACCGGCGCGAAGAAGGACGTCTCGATTGCACTCTTCCGCAAGGCTGGCGAGGTTGCCGGCACGCGTCGCGGTATTTCAGAGATCGTGAAGTGGGTCAACTACGTCACCGGCAATCGCTTCGTCACCGCGGCTGCCGATCTGTCAGAGTCAATCAACCTCGAACACGGCAGCCTCTGGGGTCACTACGACCCTGAGACCAACGTGGCCGGCACGCGACTGAAGGCTGCGATTCAGGAGGCGGGCAACGTCTCGACGGCAATCGGCCTCGTCAGTCAGAGCGCGTCGCTCGATCCCGGGAAGTTCGCCGGCGTCTGGGCCATCAGCGGGACCTACGGAGCGTTCACGCCGCTCATGTACACGCCCGCGCGCGTGTGGAGCCAGCAGAATCAGGACAGCCCGTTCAGAACGGGCGTGCTGCACATTCTCGTCGGCCACTCCGGGCCGGAGACCGCCGCGGACGGTCGCACGCACTTTGGTATCTTCGCGCCGCAAGTGTGGAAGCTCTTTCCACGGGGACAGACGATCCATCTGAACTTCTGGGACTACAACGACGTGGCGCCGGCGTACTTCGCGGCGGCCGAGATCGCGGCGCGAGAGAAGAAGGTGGGCATCATCACGCTCGAGGTCGCGCGTCCGGATTTTCCGGTTGCCGATCGAACGACGTTTGCCGACAAGGATCTGCTCGCCGCGGCGAAGGGCTTTTATGTCATTCGCGACTTCAAGACCGGGCCGCGTCACGGCTACGTCATCACGCAGGGGTCCAGTTCGACCGTCAACCTGGTGAGCGTGCTGCCCAGGCTCGAGGCGGCCGGCGTGAACGTCCGAGTCATCGCCGCGATCAGCGAAGAGTTGTTCGACCGGCAGCCGGAGTCGTATCGCAACGCCGTGCTGCCGCGCGAGGCGTACTACGATCTGATGGTGGTCTCAACCGGCACGCGCCGCATGTGGCCGCTGCGCGACGTCGGTCCGCTGACGGACGAGTACTCGATGACGTCGGACTGGGACAACCAGTGGCTGACGAGCGGCCTCGAGCCAGACGTCATTGCCGAGGCGCACCTCGATCCGGCGTCGATCTTCTCGACCATCCAGCGGTTCGCGCGCGATCGCGAGTCCCGCGTCTCGCGTCAGAGAGATCTGATCGGAAAGCTCTAGAATGCCGGTGAGAGACGACTCGCTGCTATAGTAAGTACCCTAGGATGCACACACTGCCACGTTCGTTGACGAACGTTCCATGAATCGACAGAGCTGGTCGCTGTGCAAGCTGGTGATGCTAGTCCCGCTCATTGCTGCCGTGGTGACGGGCTGCCAGTCTGTTAGCGTCACCAGCGGCCCCACCTCCGAAAAGTGCCAGGTCACAGTCACCTCCCTCGGTGCCATCGTCGCCTCGGGCGGCGCGGCGAGCGTGAAGGTGACCGCTCCGCAGGAATGCGGCTGGGATGTATCGACGCAGGCGACGTGGATTACGGCCCTGGCGCCCACTGCGGGGCAAGGCACCGCGATGCTGGAATTTCAGGTCGCCCCCAACCCTGCCCCCATCGCTCGCGAAACTGACGTCCTCATCAATCAGGAGAAGGTTCACGTCGCGCAGGAACCAGCGCCGTGTACCTACTCGATCGTCCCGAAGAACCTGACCGTCAGCGCCGCGAGCGAACCGGGCACGCTCAGCGTCAACACACTGGCTGGGTGCTCCTGGACCGGTGTCGCCGACGTGCCGTGGATCACGATCACGGGCACGCCATCGGGAACCGGCGATGGTGCGATCAAGTTGATCGTGGCATCGAATGGAGGCCCGTTACGCGTCGGCACCGTGAAGATCGCGGATCAGGTCGTCACGATCAACCAGTTGGCCCCAAGCTCGAATCCGAACCCCAGCCCCAGCCCCGGGCCCGGGCCCGGGCCCGGGCCTTCCCCGACACCGCCTCCCTGCACGTATTCCATCACTCCCAACAGCTATGCAGTTGGACCAGGCGGTGGAGTTGGGCCGACCGTGAGCGTTTCAGCGCGAAGCGGGTGCGCGTGGACGGCTGTCAGGAACGATCTATGGATTACGGTGACCTCTGGGCTCAGTGGCAATGGAAATGGCTCGGTCGGTTTCACCGTCGCGTCCAATCCGTCCAACGCGAGAAATGGGACCCTGACAATTGCGGGGCAGACCTTCTCCGTGGCACAGGGCACATCCTGCACGTTCCAGATCAATGGAGTGACGGTCAACGCGCCCCGAGGAGGAGGACAGCTGCAGCTGAATGTTTCCGCTTCAGGGGCGCTGTGCTCGTGGACAGCCAGTACCGGCGCATCGTGGATCACGTTCCTTTCGGGAGCCAGCACAACGGGATCTGGATCGGTCCGGTTTGATGTGGCTGCAAATACCGGCGCTCCACGTTCCACAACTATGGTCGTGGCTGGTTACACGGTTACCGTCCTGCAGCCGTAAAGCCTGCGCAAGATGAGGACGCGAGCAGAAGAGCCGTTTTCATGTTCGATACACTAGACGTGTGACCACAAACGGGTTGCTGGTCTTCGATCACATTCCCAAGACAGCGGGTACCACCTTCCGGCGTTCGTATCTGATATCGGCATTGCCCGCGGCGGAACGCTGGATTCTCGGCGGCGGCGAGACCAACGCACGCGACCGTCAGCGGTTTCTCTCGCTTCCTCCTGCGCAACGGGATCGCATTCGCGTTGTCGCAGGACATGAGGCGGACTCCATGCGTCCGCACTTGCCAGGCGCCAGGTTCATCACCGTCGTGCGAGCCCCAGTCGACCGCGCGATTTCGTCCTATCTGCACGCGCGCTTCCATGAGGGTGGAGAGAAGCTCTGGCCGGATGTCCGCGAGGAGCAAATGTCGCTCGCACAGTTCGCCGAGCGGTACATCCCATCGAACTATCAAAGCCGCATCGTGCTTGGTGACGACTACGACCGCCTCTCGGCCGATCAGATTCGTCAGCGAATTCATGACAGATACGCCCTGGTGGGTTACACGGAGGCGTTCGATGAATTCGTATATCTCCTGCACGAGATCGAAGGGCTTCCGCTCGCGATCTATGGCAATCGTCTCGTGAGGGCCGAGCGAGAGAGCTATCTGCCGAGTGCAGCGGATCTCGAATCGGTGCAGCGCTCACACGCGATCGACGCTCGTCTGCATCAGATTGTGAGCGAGGATTTTCAGTCACGGATCGATGCGCTGTCAGCCGACTCGCGCGCTCGGCTGCAAGAGTTTCTCGCGTCGCTTCGTGCGTTCCGTGCCGAGTTGCAGGAGTGATAACGTAATGACCCGAGGAAGGGGAGTGTCATGAGGCGAGGACTCGTGTTGGGAACGTTGATCGGTGTAGCGGCGCTCTCGATGGTGGTGTCCGGCCAGGCGCAGGGACCGTCGGCGGCCGCGATCAAAGCGACGCAGATCGAGAAGGTCAAAGACAACCTTTACATCATCACGGGCTCAGGCGTGGGAGATACGGCGGCGTTCAGTGGTGGCAATGTTGCGGTGTTCATCACCGATGCGGGTGTGACGCTTGTCGACACGAAGCTGCCCGGATTCGGCCCGACGATCCTCGAGCGGATCAAGACCGTCACAAACAAACCGGTCACGCGCATCATCAACACGCACACCCACGGTGATCACACGGGCGGCAATCCCTCCTTCGGCGCCTCGGTCGAGACCATCGTCCAGGAGAACACGAGAGCGAACATGGCGAAGATGCCGGAGTTCGGCGGCGCCAACGCACAGTTCATCCCGAAGCGCACCTACAAGGACAAGCTGACGGTCGGGTCGGGCAAGGATCAGATCGATCTCTACTACTTCGGCCGCGGTCACACGAACGGCGACACGTTCGTCGTCTTCCCGGCGCTGCGGACGATGCACGTGGGCGATATCTTCGCGTGGAAGGCGCTGCCCTATGTCGACCCTGACAACGGTGGCAGCGTCGTCGAACAGCCTGACACGCTCGCGAAGGCGGCGGCGACGGTAAAGAACGTCGATACGATCATCAACGGGCACATCCCGGTGGGGACGTTCAACGACCTGCGTGAGTACGCTGACTTCACCAGGGACTTCGTGGACTTTGCGCGCGCGGCGGTGAAGGCCGGGAAGACTGCCGAACAGGCCGCGGGCGAATACAAGGTTCCGCCGAGGTTCAAGGGTTACGAGGTCAGTGCCAATCCTGAATTCGGTGGCGCGCTCGCGAACCTGAAAATCGCTTACGGTGAATTGAGGAAGTAGGCTTACTGCCTACTGCCTACTGCCTACACAAGTCTCAGTCGGGAACCGCATAGCGTCGCCGGTGTCGAACGGAGTGAACGCCTTCGCCGGCGAGGGCCCCCTGCTCGAAGGAGGCCTATGCGGAAGTACACGCTTGTGTTCTCGATCGTCGCCCATGCGAGTGCCGTAGCCGCGATGATCATCGCTCCTGCGCTGGCGACGGACGATCTGCCCGAGCCTCGACGAACCAGCGCGTGGATCCTCGTCACTCCCGAGATGCCGGTGCCACGGCCCGTTCGGCCACAGCGCGCCGAAGTGGCGTCCCCATCGATCCCAACCCCATTGTCACCGCCCGAAGGCATCCAGCCAGAGCCGATCGTCGAGCCGGTTGACCCAGGCTTCGATCGCGCCGTGCCGGACGGACTACAGTTGGGAGAGATTGTGTCCGGCGGCGAACTGGTCTCTCCGCCGCCGCCGCCGCTGCCCGCGCCCCGCCCTCAGGAGCCCGTCCACGTTGGCGGCCGCATTTCTCCTCCGTTGAAGCTGGTTCACGTCGACCCGATCTATCCGCCGATCGCGCTCGCGGCACGCAAGGAGGGGCTCGTCATTCTCGAGGCACTGATTGCGGAGGACGGGAGCGTTCAGAAAGTGCACGCGCTGCGACCGGCGCCGCTCTTCGAGGAGGCGGCCATCACGGCGGTCAGGCAGTGGCGCTTCTCGCCGACGCTGCTCAACGGCGAGCCCGTGCCGCTCGTCATGACGGTGACGGTGGCGTTCACGCTGCAAAGATAGAGGTCCCCAGTCCCCAGTCCTCAGTCCACGGTCATGCGGAAGAGGACTGGAGACCGGGGACCGAAGACTGTGGACTCGCGTCGAAGTGCGGGCGCGGAGTTACAATCGCCCCACAGAGGGTTCATATGCGAACACGTCTGCTCGCCCTGACGCTCGGCTTGCTCGTCGGCTCGGCACCGCTGCTCCGTGCTCATCATTCATTTGCTGCGGAGTACGACTCCAACCAGCCGGTGAAGGTCACTGGGACTGTGACCAGAGTGGACTGGCAGAATCCGCACATCTGGTTCTTCGTGGACGTGAAGGACCAGCAGGGGAAGGTCACCAGCTGGGGATTCTCCGGCGGGCCTCCCGGAGTGCTCCAGCGCCGTGGGATCAGCAGGGACTCACTCAAGGCCGGCGACGTCGTCGTGGTCGAAGGATTCCGCGCGCGGGACGGATCGAACAACGCGTCGGGCGGCAAGGTCACGTTCCCCGACGGCAGAAGCGTGTTCACCGCCTCGAACGAGGACAAGGCTCCGCGCTAGAGAGGCTGTCATGTCGAAGATACACATGAATGTCAGTGCACTCGCCAGCGTCCTCGCCGTTGCGCTGGTTGCGATGCTCAGTGCTCAGTCGAAGCCAGCCGGTCAGATTCCGCGTCTCGCCGACGGCAAACCAGATTTCACCGGGATGTGGGACAACCCGAAGGAGCCGGGCTCTCGCTCGCCGGCCACGGTCTTCGACAAGGCGAAGATGGCGCCGTTCGTCCCCGGCGGCGAGGCGCTGTTCTACGAGCCGCGTACCGGCGATCCACGCCACGACGAGCCGCGCGCGTTCTGCATGCCGTCGGGATTTCCGTCGGCCTTCCTCGGTCCGTATCCCGTGCAGTTCATCCAGACGCCGCAGTACCTGGTGATGTCGACCGAGTTCATGAACGTCACGCGGATCATCCCGCTCGATGGCCGTGCCCACAAGACGGACATCGAACCGACGTTCTACGGAGAGCCGGTCGGTCGGTGGGAAGGCGACACGCTTGTCATCGAAGGCCGCAATTACAAGCGCTGGTCGCTGGACGACTGGTACTACCAGAACCCGAAGGAGTACCGGATGCACAGCGAGGCGTTCCATTCCATCGAACGCCTGCGCAGGGTAGATGCCGACACGATCTCCTACGAATTCACGGTGGACGATCCCAAGATCTTCACGAAGCCCTGGTCGGTGCAGTGGGAGATGAAGCGGCACCCTGAGTGGGAGAAGACCGGTCTCTACGAGATGGTTTGCAACGAGAACAACCGCTGCGAAGGCGGTAAGTGCCGCGATACCAAATGATGATCACGACACACCGAGGCACAGAGGCATCGAGAAGAAACCAAAATTGATCTCTGTGCCTCGCTGCCTCTGTGTGTTGTATTCAGTTTGAGGGACGCTTGAAGACCGACTCGTTCTGCAGCAGCTTCTCGATTCTCTGCAGATCCTCGTTGTTCTCGATGCACTCGTACTCGCGGATGCGTTCGCCCGGACGCAGCCGGAAGATCTCCTCGGCGTTCCACGGTTTCGTGAACACCTCAGGGTCGTCCATCGTGACCTGATAGCGAATCGTGTTGTAGCTGTCGCGCGTGTAGCGCTCGGTCACCCGCAGGCTCTCGCTGTGCACGGTACCCACACCAATCAGCCACGTCTTCGTGTTGAAATTCGTGACGTCCACGACCAGCGTGTCACCGTCCCAGCGTGCGACTGAGTCTCCGAGGTAGGACGGCTCGACGTCCTCGGGATGCGGGCGGCCATCGGTCGGGATCACGCGAAACGCGTGATGAGTCTCGTAGAGGAACACCGCTTGATCCGGCATCTGGATGATCTGGAAGGGCAGCGGCCTGAAGCTGATACGCGGCACGCCGGAGATCAGGCAGCGCGCCATCGGATCGTCGATGCCACGGCGATCGAGATAGTACTGGCGCTGCTTCTCCGCCTCGGGCTTGTACGGCGGAGGCTCGGTACGCGGCGCGGGCCGGCCTTCGTCGATATCTGACTGACGCGCGGCCGCCACTTCGGCTTCGCCGGCCATCAGGCGCAACGCGCCGGTGGCTATCCAGATCCCGGAGAGATCGGGCTTCCCGTTGGCGGCTCGTGGCGCGGGCTTCGCCTTGGTCGTGTTCTGTGCACTCGGCGCACCGGAGAGGGACACGACGGCGATCGCGATCGCCATCCACGCGGCATGGTGCGTCTTCATGTCTACTGTCCGCCTGTTCCGGCCGGTGGCCCGGCTGTCAGCTTCGATCCGTCCGCGAATGTCACTTCACGCGCGGCGATGAGGTGCGGTTCCACCCGCGCCCGCCAGCCCTGCACGGTGACCGCCATGCCCGGTTTCAATGACACGTCCTTCTTCCAGCCCTGTCGAACGAGCATGTTCGGCGGGTAGCCTTCGAACGCCCACTCCGTGACGGCGCCCTTGTCGTCCTTGACGTCGACGTAGAAGTGGAAGTGGGGATTCGTCCACTCGATCCTGACGACCGTTCCGGACAGCGTGATCGGCTTGTCCGCGTCGTATTGAGCGGCGAACGAGTGATGGGCAGAGAGGGCTGCCGTGCCCAGGAGAAGACCAAGGAGCAGCGTGAAGCCGCTCCGGTAGACGCTGCACAACAGGGTGCGCATCAGGGTCACGAGTCACGCTCCTTCGCGCGGCAGTGCCGCAATCCGACGCAGTGTAGCGCTAGGGGTACAAAAGATCCAGCGAACGCCCAACTCCCAAAGGGCCAACTCCCAAACGAGCTTAGAGATTGGGAGTTGGTAGTTGGAACTCGGGAGTTAGTGTCAGAATGCCCCACCTGATGCCGCCCGCGACCTCCTTCGACGTCCGCCAGTTCATCGACGAACAGCCCGTCGGCCGCTACCAACTGATGGTCGCCGCGATGTGCTCGCTCATCGTCTTCGTCGACGGGTTCGATGCGCAGGCGATGGGTTACGTCGCGCCCGCGCTCAGCTCGGCGATGCAGATCCCGCGCAGCGTCCTCGGCCCCGTGATCTCCAGCGGGCTCGTCGGGATGATGTTCGGCGCCATGGTCAGCGGCCCGCTTGCCGATCAAGTCGGTCGCCGGCCGGTGCTGATCGGATGCGCCCTCATCTTCGGCGTCGGCTCGTTGCTCACGGCGACTGCGCAATCGGTCGAAGCGCTCGCCGGCTTCCGCTTCCTCACCGGCCTCGGCATGGGAGGCGCGATGCCGAACGCGATCGCCCTCACCTCCGAATACATGCCGCATCGTCGTCGAGGTACCGCGGTGACGACGATGATCTGCGGGTTCTCGCTGGGAGCTGCGGTTGGTGGCTTCGTCGCTGCGGCGATTATTCCTCGCTTCGGATGGCAGGCGGTGTTCGTCGTGGGTGGCATCACGCCGCTGCTGATCGCAGTGGCGGCGTTCGTGTGGCTGCCAGACTCGATTCGGTTTCTCCTCGTCAGGGGAGGAGCAGAGGATCGAGCCAGGAGCTACCTGGCTCGAATCGCGCCGGGCGCATCTCTTCCGCGCACCCTGTCTGCTGGTCCTGATGAGAGCGCGCCGCAGGGCGCGTTCGCCGTCGCGCAGCTGTTCACCGGGCGGCGCGCGACGGGCACGATCCTCATCTGGGTCGTGTACT
>Ga0070674_100001210_pt1 | contig 13538 bp, 8 predicted proteins | sample KBSM33metaG_FD_65344 | JGI IMG/M metagenome (GOLD analysis project Ga0070674, IMG submission 65344) | Miscanthus rhizosphere microbial communities from Kellogg Biological Station, Michigan, USA - KBS M3-3 metaG | ecosystem: Host-associated > Plants > Roots > Rhizosphere > Soil ... | reverse complement strand
CAAGCCGCCCCGCCCCCAGGGCGTCGAACGCAACATCGTCGTCACCCTGCGCGACTGGATGAACGAGAGGCAGTACCTCCACGATCTGATCGCGAGCGATCGACGCTTCCCCACCGTGAACGCGTATGGCCCGCTCGTCGGATCGCCGGAGTACAGCTCGGACGTCCTCCCGATCCTCGATCCAGTGAAGAACGTGGCGACGACGTTCAAGGCGCCGGTGAGGGATACGAGCATGCCGCTCAGCCTCGGGCCGGGACATGCCGCGGCGCTCGACGCGCTTCAGCCATCGCCCTACTGGGGCACCGACCGCATCTGGGATACGCGCGTCAACAATCACAACTCGATGTTCGGTCGTGACGGACGCGTGTGGCTGGCCGCGTCCGTGCGAGCGCCTGAGAATCCGGCGTTCTGCAAACAGGGGTCAGATCATCCATCGGCCAAAGCATTTCCGATGGAGCGCGCCATTCGGCATCTGGCGGTCTTCGATCTGAAGGCGAAGAAATACACCTTCGTCGACACCTGTTTCTCGACGCATCACCTGCAGTTCGGATACGACGCCAACGACACGATCTGGACGAGCGGCGGCGGCCCGGTGGTCGGCTGGTTGAACTCGAAGATGTTCAACGAGACTGGCGATGCGGCGAAGTCACAGGGCTGGACCGCCCTCGTGCTCGACACGAACGGCAACGGGAAACGCGACGCCTACACCGAGCCCGATGCCCCGGCTGACCCGACGAAGGACCGGCGCATCAACGCGTCGTTCTATGCGGTGATGCCGAACCCGGTCGACGGATCGGTATGGGGCGCAGTGCTCGGTGTGCCGGGTGCAGTCGTGCGGCTGGCGCCTGGCAAGAATCCTCCCGAGACCGCGATCGCCGAGATCTACAACGTGCCGATGCCGGGCTTCGGTGCGCGCGGCGCCGACATCGACAGCAAGGGCGTCGTGTGGGTCTCGCTCGGCAGCGGTCACATGGGGAGCTTCGATCGAAGCAAGTGCAAGGCGCCGTTGAGTGGTCCCAAGGCGACGGGCGATCACTGCCCCGAAGGCTGGACGTTCCATCAATATCCCGGTCCCGGATTCAAGGGCATCGGCGAGAACAGCGCCGAGTCGAGCTACTACTCGTGGGTCGACCAGCACAACACGTTCGGGCTGGGCAACGACGTGCCGATGTCGACCGGCAACCTGAACGACGGCATCATCGCGTTCGCGAATGGACGCATGGTCGTCCTGCGCGTGCCGTATCCGATGGGCTTCTACGCCAAGGGGTTCGACGGACGTATCGACGACCCGAAGGCGGGCTGGAAGGGGCGCGGCTTGTGGGCTGCCAACGGCGACCGCACGCCGTGGTTGATTGAAGGCGGCAAGGGCACGAAGCCGCTTGCTGCGCACTTCCAATTGAGGCCGGATCCGTTAGCTAAGTGACCGACGGCGGGTCTAAAGACCCGCCGCTACGCAGCCGTGTAGCTGGTAGAGGCGGGCCTTCAGGCCCGCCTACCAGCACTCAGGTTTTCTCTGTGCCTCTGTGTCTCGGTGTATCGTCGCCCGAGTTCTACCAGCACGTCATCGCGTTCTCGAAGATTCTCGCGAGCGCCTCTGCATCGGCAGGGCGCGGCGAGAGCTTCGTCAATCTCTCCTGCGCGAGCGTGCCGTCCACGAGCGTTAAAACGTCAGCCGATGAGTAGCCGACGGCGTGAAGGCCGTTGGGAACGTTCAGCCGCTGCATGAACCACGTGATGCGATCGGCGAGCACGCGACCCGCATCGTTCTTGCCGCAACGAGACACATCTGCTCCCAGGACCTGCGCCGCCTCGAGATGCCGTTCGGGGCTGGCCTGCCCGGTAAACGCGAACACCGCGGGCGCACTGAGAATCACTGAGAAGCCGTGCGGCACGAGCGCGTGATTCGGGTAGCCGGGAGCCCGATACTGTTTCACTCCGCCCGCGACGGGATACGCCATCGCGTGCGGCAGATGCACGCCGGCGTTGCCAAACCCGATACCAGCGAACGAAGCCGCCAGCACCATGCTCGCCCTCGCTTCGTCGTCACCGGGATCTTCGACCGCGCGGACGAGATGAGTTGCCACCATTCGCAGCGCCTGGAGCGACCAGACGTCGCTGATTGGATTCGCGCCCTGGTAGGGAGGGCGCGCGGCTGGACGGTCGGGCCGCGGTCGATCCGTGAACGGAATTGCGGTGTACGACTCGACAGCATGGCAGAGGATGTCGAGACCGCACGACGCCGCGACGGCGGGCGGCGCGCTGCGTGTGTGATCGGGATCGAGGAAGCCGAGCGTGGGCTTGAGCAGCCGACTCGAGATGCCGGTCTTCACGTGCAGTCGCGTGAGGTCGAAGATCGCAACGCCGGTCGTCTCACTTCCAGTGCCAGCCGTGGTTGGAATCGCGAAGAGCGGCTTGACCGGACCGGGAACCGCGAGGCCTTTCCCGATCGGCTTGTTGACGTAGTCGAGGAAGTCGGCCGGTGGATGGCTCGTGTAGAGATTCACAGCCTTTGCCGTGTCGATCGACGAGCCGCCTCCGACGGCGACGATGGCGTCGAACGTCTGCTCGCGGGCGAAGTCGATCGCATCGAGCCATGACTCCTCTGTCGGCTCGACGCGCACACGGTCGTACATCACCCATTGCACGCTGCTGGCATCGAGCGAATCGACGATCGCGCGCGCCGGGGGCAACTTCGCGACAACTGGATCGGTGACGATGAGCGCGCGACGGATGCCTCGATCGGCGAGATCCATCCCGACCTCGCGCGTGACGCCAGCGCCGTAGCGCACGGCCGCCACGGCCATCTCGAAAGCGTTGTCTCGATCCATTCCGCGAATCTACCATCAGTCCACGGTCTTCGGTCTTCAGTCCACGGTCGTCGATCCGAGATCATCCATGACCGCGGACTGGAGACCGAGGACCGAGGACTAAGATTGTGTCGTGCTCGAAGAACTGGCGGAGCGGCTTCGGCAAGCACAACGCGTCACCGTGATGACCGGCGCCGGCGTGTCGGCCGCGAGCGGCGTTCCGACCTTTCGTGGCGACGGCGGTCTGTGGCGATCGTTCCGCACCGAGGATCTCGCGACCCCTGAAGCATTCGCGCGCGATCCCGCACTCGTGTGGGAATGGTACGAATGGCGACGCGCGACGATCGCCTCGTGTCAGCCCAACGCCGCCCACGACGTGCTCGCGCAGTGGACGCGAGAATCGGCGCAGTGCACCGTCATCACTCAGAACGTGGACGACCTGCACGTCCGCGCAGGCACTCAACGCCTCGTGCGACTGCACGGATCCATCTGGGAGCTCTCGTGCTGGAATCGTTGCGGCACCGCACCGTGGCGCGACGAGCGCGTGCCGCTTCCGACGCAACCTCCGACGTGCCCGGACTGCGGCGGGCTGGCGCGTCCAGGCGTTGTCTGGTTTGGCGAGTCGCTTTCACCCGCCGATGTCCATGCGGCATCAGTCGCATGCGCGTGTGACGTGTTCATCGCAATCGGCACATCCGCGATCGTGTATCCGGCAGCCGGATTCCTTCAGCACGCGAGGATGCAAGGCGCATTCACCGTAGAAATCAACGTCGACGCCACACCAGCCTCGTCGCTCGTTGATATGGCAGTCAAGGACGCCGCAGAAGCCTTCCTTCCGCGACTCGGCGCGGCCCTACCTAGACTCGGGTAGAGGTCAACAGGAACGGGGTCATTGTCGTAGTGCTAGCGGTGACACAAAGGATGGTTCCTATTGATCTCGGCTTCGGCGCGTCGTGTCTTCGGGTCCCTGTTCACAATCCTGCTCGTCGCGTTATCTCCTCTCAACTCTGACGCACAGACCCCGGAAGCGGGCGCCACTGCGCGAAGAACCATCCAGGCGGCACGCCTGCGAGACACCGAGCGCATCACCGTCGACGGCCGTCTCGATGAAGAGATCTGGCAACGCGCCGTGCCCGCGGCCGACTTCATCCAGATCGATCCAGCGAACGGCACACCTGCGACCGAACCGACAGAGGTCCGCATCGTCTTCACCAAAGACGCCATCTACATGGGTGTGACCTGCTACGACTCGGAGCCTGACAAGTGGCTCGGGTATCAGCGCCGCCGGGACGAGTTCCTGGGATCGGACGACCGGTTCATGTGGACCATCGATACGTTCCTGGACGAGCGATCGGGCTACTTCTTCGAGATGAACCCGTCGGGGTTGATGGCCGACTCGCTCTTCGGCATCAACGGCGACAACCGCGCGTGGGACGGCATCTGGAACGCCCGCGTGCGTCACAGCGAAATCGGCTGGACGATCGAGATCGAGATCCCATTCCGCACGGTCAACTTCGATCCGAACAACGACACCTGGGGCTTCAACTTCCAGCGCACCGTCCGCCGCAAGAACGAGGACAGCATCTGGATGGGATGGGCCCGCAATCAGGGTCTGCGCCGGATGACGAATGCCGGTCACGTCACCGGCATCACGGAGGTGACGCAAGGCCTCGGGCTCGACGTCAAGCCGTACGGACTCCTGACGTCAGAGTCCTTCGGCGGACTCAACGGAGGGCGATCGCGGGAGAAGGCGAACGCAGGACTCGATCTCTTCTACAACCCGACGCCGGGAGTCCGTGCGAACCTGACGATCAACACCGACTTCGCGCAGACGGAAGTCGATCAGCGCCAGGTCAACCTCACGCGCTTCTCGCTCTTCTTTCCTGAGCGCCGCGACTTCTTCCTCGACGGCGCCACGTTCTTCGACTTTGCGAGCGACAGTGCCGGCGGCCCGCAGATTCAACCGTTCTTCAGCCGTCGCATCGGTCTCGGCGCTGACGGCACCCCGCAGAAGATCGATTTCGGCACGAAGTTCACCGGGCAGATGGGCGGCCAGGACGTCGGCTTCCTGCAGGTCCGCACTGGCGCGGACGATGGGCAGTTCGTTCCGGAAGACTTTCTCGTCGCGCGAGTGAAGCGACGTGTGCTGCAGCAGTCATACTTCGGCGCGATCTACACCAGACGAGATGCCCGCACTGGCGATCAGATTGACGCCAGCCAGACAGTCGGCGTCGACGCCCGCCTGGCGACATCGCAGTTCAGAGGCAACCAGAACCTGTCCGCGACCGCGTGGATGCTACACGCCGGCCCGCCCGGCAACCGGGATCGCGCAAACGCCTTCGGCGCCGGCATCGAGTACCCGAACGACCTCTGGCAGCTCCGTTTCGATGCACGCGAAGTGCAGCGGAACTTCGACCCATCGGTTGGCTTCGTGCTGCGCCGTGACTATCGGCGGTATCGCAGCCAGGTCTACTACGGGCCGCGTCCGCAGAATCACCGCTACATCCGCCGCACTGAGTACGACGCGAACCTCGAGGTCGTCACCGACCTCCGCAATCAGCTGCTGGAGCGCGCCCTCAACCTCACGGTCTTCAACGTACAGTTCCACAGTCAGGACAACGTCGGCGTCGAGGTAGATCCAACCTACGTGATGCTCGACCGGCCCTTCAACATCGCGCCTGGCATCACGATGCCTGCGGGCGCCGAATATCGCTTCACGCGAGTCGCGGTCCGTGGTCAGACCGCCAACCGGCGCGTGCTGGCGTTGAACGGCCGGTTCGAAACAGGCGGTTTCTACTCAGGCCATCGCGATCAGACCATCCTCGGTCTCACCGTCCGGGCTCGGCCCGGCTACATCATCAGCCTCAACGGAGAGTGGAATCAGATCGACCTGGCCGAAGGGAGCTTCGCGTCGAACGTCTTCCGCGGAACCGCCGACACGCAGTTCACGCCGTTCATGGCCCTCGTGAACATCGTTCAGTACGACACCATGAGCCGCGTGCTCGGATGGCAGTCGCGTTATCGCTGGATTCTGAAGCCGGGAAATGACCTCTACGTGGTCTACACGCACAACTGGGTCGAGGACCCACTGCGAGACAGATTCGGTACTCTAGACAGAAGAGCCGCCTCTAAAGTGTTGTATACACAGAGGTTTTAGGCGGATCTTGAATGGGTCGACTGGGATATGCTGGATCTCGGGTTGGGCGGGCGCAAGTCGCCTTCTCCTGGGCGGCACCCTCATACCTTCCCTCGACCGGCTTGGACATACTGAGCCTGTCGAGGGGCAGCGTCCGACCGATTCCGACGCGGACTCAGCCGGCGGCTTCGCCCCGCTGGCTGAGCAACCGCGGTTACCCCAGTCGCCCCACCTCTAGTCCTTGGTGCTTCGTTCTTGGTTCTTGGTCCGTCCCTTGCGTCCCTTGGTCCGTCCTTGGTCCTAGTGGACCACCGTTGAACCTGCACCAGGCATCGCCGCGCGTTCCGCGGCCATCACTCGCTCAATCATCGCGGTCAGATCGCGCTCCGCGATGTCGAAGGGGCCGGCAACCACCGCCCCGAGTGACAACTCGAGTGCGATCACCACGCCGCCGCCTTCGTACGGATTCACGATCCAGCTGAAACCGCGCATCGCGACCCGCCGGTTCGCATCGGCATCCGGGTTCTTCGCCTGCTCGAGCGCACGCAACATCCCCACGAGCACGGCGGTCACATCGTCATCGTTCCAACGCCGTGGCTCACGGCTCGTAACGCTGATGACCTGACTCGTGGCGTGATTGTCGCCTCGAAGCCAGATGTCCAGGGGGATTTCCATCGCTCAATTCAAAATGCAATATGCAAAATGCAAAACCACGTTCCCCATTTGCATTCCATCCTGCATTTTGAATTTTGCCCTTTGCGTTACGTCCTGTCCAGTAGTCTTCCGAGCTCACCGGCGTCCGTCGTCGGCGCCTCGCATGCGAAGTTGCGACACAAATACGCCGTCGCCCGCCCTTCGACCTCTTTCATGCTCGCGGTCCAAGGCAACAACTCAGAAAGTCTGGCCCGTGCCGCAAGCGTCAGCGGAACAACGATCGTTGTCGGGAGATAGCGGCGCATGACGATGTCACGAAGCGCTTTCGTGTCGTCGGAGAATGGATCGCCGGCGATGACCAATTGAGGCGTCCCGGAGTGATACGTGGACAGCGCCGCCAGCATCATGGGCGCGACCCTTCCAGACTGCGACAACCGCGACGCAAACACACCAAGCGTGCGCTCAACTCGATCCGAAAAAGTCCCGATGCCCAGGTGCGACAGCACGAGAAGATTGAGCACGCTGACCGAGCTTGCCGCTGGCTCTGCACCGTCGTAGTCCTCTTTCAGTCGCAGCAGCACCGATTCGTCCTTGCCCGTGGTGCTGAACCACCCGCCTTCGTCCGGATCCCAGAACAGTTCGTCCTGACGTCGCTGAAGGGTGCTCGCCCACGCCAGCCATTCGGGATCGCCGTCGGCCTGGAACAACTCGAGCAGGCCGAAGATTAAATACGCATAGTCTTCGGCATAGGCCTCGACACCGGAGGAACCATCGCGATAACGCCTCAGGAGTGTCTGGGTCGACGGCTGCCAGAGGTGCTCGCGCACGAATCGTGCGGCCTTCTGCGCGTCCTCGAGGTAAGAGTCGGCCTCGTCAATCGTACGGGCTGCGCGTGCGAATGCGGCGATCATCAGGCCGTTCCACGCGGTCAGCACCTTGTCGTCGAGGTGCGGACGCGGTCGAGACGACCTGCGTGCCATCAGCAGCGGCCGCGCACGTCGGAGCGCCTCCATCACGGCCTCAACGGGCCGGCCGGTCGTGGCTGCGACGTCGTCAAGCGGACGGGCTGTATATAACAGGTTCTTCTCGGTGAACTCGGCCTGTGGATCGTTCGGCGCGTTGCCGCCGGGCAGGATTCCAAAACGCGCTCTGTACACGGCGGCATCGTCGCCGAGCACGTCCTGAATCTCCTCGTCGCGCCAGATATAGAAGGCACCCTCCATCTTGTGAGGACGCGGTTCGTGCGCATGTTCCGGCGGAATACTGTCGGCATCCTCAGCGGAGAAGAAGCCGCCGCCGGGCGAGGTCAGGTCGCGCCGGACGTAGTCGAGTGTGTCGAGTGCAACATCCGCATAGAAGCGATCGCCAGTCACCTGCGCGGCCTCGGCATACCCGAGGACGAGCTGCGCCTGGTCGTAGAGCATCTTCTCGAAGTGGGGTACGCGCCAGTCGGCATCGACTGAGTATCTGTGGAATCCGCCGCCGAGGTGGTCGCGCATCCCTCCGAGCGCCATCGCGCGCAAAGTCAGCAGCGCCATGTCCCTCGTTTCGGCCCCGCCCGTTCGAGCGTGCTCCCGCAGCAGGAACAACAGCTCGCTCGGCCGTGGAAACTTCGGCGCGCCTCCGAAGCCGCCCCGCCGAGGGTCGAACGATGAGGCGAACTCCCCCACAGTGCGACTGAGCACGCCGGTATCAGGGATCCCTCCAGGCTCCCCCGTCGATCGCATGCTCTGAAGACGACCCACGATCGTCGCGGCCGACTGCTCGACCTTCGCCTGTTCCTCGCGCCAGACTCGCGCGATCTCCTCGAGGATCTCGACGAAGCCTGGCCGTCCCCATCGAGCTTCTGGCGGGAAATACGTTCCGCCGTAGAAGGGCTGGAGCCTGGGCGTGAGCCAGACGCTCATCGGCCATCCACCGGATCCCGTCGTGGCCTGGACGAACGTCATGTAGACACGATCGACGTCGGGACGTTCTTCGCGATCGACCTTGATCGACACGAAATGGCGCGAAAGCACCTCCGCGATCACCGGGTTCTCGAAGCTTTCGTGCTCCATCACATGACACCAGTGGCACGTCGAGTAGCCGACGGACAGGAAGATCGGCTTGTTCTCACGGCGCGCCAGGTCAAACGCATCCTGGCCCCATGGGTACCACTCGACCGGGTTGTCCTTGTGTTGGAGGAGGTAGGGACTCTGTTCTGCGGCGAGACGGTTCGGCACTTCAGCGATTATCCCTCGACCGCGATGCCACGACGCGGGCGAGGTGCGCCTTCACGGATCGATAGCGCTCGCTGTCACGCGTGCCGCTCTTCTGCCGCTTCACCTGAGTCGCGAGGTTGTCGATGCGATCCTTCGGTGATGGATGACTCGAGAGAAACGCGTTGACGCCGCCTTCCTCGCGACCCGCTTCGCGAGCAAGCATCTGGAACAGCTCGACCATCCCGCTGCCACTCCACCCGGCGCGAGTGAGGATGGCCATTCCCACGTCGTCGGCCTCGCGCTCTTCTGCGCGGTTGAACTTCAAGAAGACTCCACCGGTCAGCACACTCGCCGCGGCCTGTGCGGTGCCTGCGCCACCCGTGTTGCCGAGCAGCGCGCCCAGTAGTCCAATGCCCCACTTCGCGACCATGCCCTGCGTCAGCCTGTCGGCACCGTGGCGCCTGGCGATATGAGCCACTTCATGCGCGAGGACGGCCGCGACCTGCGATTCGTTCGCCGCCCTGCTCAGCACTCCGCGGTTGATCCACACAGGCCCGCCCGGAAGCGAGAACGCGTTGATCTCCGGCACGTCGGCAACCGCAAAGCTATAAGGATATTTCGCCCCTGGTGCCGCGCGAACGAGCCGCTTACCCACGTCGCGAACGTAGCGTGTCACGGTCGGATCCGTGAACTCACGTAGCTGTTTTCGCGCCTGCTCATTCGCCGCGCGCCCGATCTCGATCTCCTCCTGTATGGAGACGAGAGTTTGCGCCGCGATGCCGTCCGACGCCGGGAGCACCGGACCCAAAGCCATGAGCCCAAGGCCGAGAGCCCAGAGCCGAAAGCCGAGAGCCGTGCTCATGCCCTCGGAGTGGCCGCCGCGGGCATCGACTCGGTTCGGTGGCGCCGGAGTCGCGCATACGCCGCCGTGAACTCGACGCCGTACATCAGGATGACCGACGAGATGTAGATCCAGAGCAGAAAGACAACGACAGTGGTGATCGACCCGTGAATCATGCTGAGCCGTTGATTCTGACGGATGTACCACGAGAAGCCGGCGAGGGCGACACGCCAAAGCAGCCCGGTCAGAATTGCGCCGACCCAGACGTCCCTGAACCGTGTGCGTGCGTTCGGAATGAAGTAAAAGACCAGACCGGTGCCGAACATCAGGAGCACCATCGCCAGATACCTGACCACGAATGTCTGCAATGGCACGAGCCACGGTGCATTCGCCAGCAGCTGCCCAACGCGCGACGTCGCGGCCACCTGAATGAAGCTGACGACGACCAGTGCCAGGGCCATCGCCACTGTCGCGGCGACCAGGAGCAGAAACGAGACGAGTCGATGCTTCCAGAAGCTTCGCTGCTTCTCGACACCCCAGGCCTCGTTCACTGCGCTCGTGATGGCACCAAAGAACCCGAGCGACGCCCACACGAGCCCGAGCCCACCGGCCACTCCGATGCGGACGCTGTCTGCCCGGAAGGCATCGAGCTGATCAGCCATGAAGTCGAGCCGGGTCGGGAAATAGCGGAAGACGAAACCCAGGACCCGCGCACGATCGTTTTCATCGGCCGCGACGACGCCGAGGATCGAGATGAGCAGGAGGAGGAACGGGAAGAGCGACAAGAGCGAGTAGTACGCGATAGACGCCGCATGCGTCAGGTCGTTTCTGCTGACCAGCCCGACCAGCGCCCGCCACGCGGCCTGTCCCCAGAGACGCAGTTCGCGGCGCAGCGGACGCCACAACCGCGTCCACTCCACAGTCAGCGTCGTGCGGCCGCCCGCCGCGAGGCCCGGTTATCGCGGATCTCGTGCTTCTTCATCTTGCTGTAGAGGGTGGGCCGGTAGAGACCGAGAATCTGCGCCGCTTCCTGCTTGTTCCAGTTTGTGCGCTGGAGCGTCTGCAGGATCGCCATGCGCTCGATCTCGGCGAGCGTCCGATGCGGCGGGATGCTGAACTCGCGCGCGCTCGCGGCGCTGTCGCGCACGGAGTCCGGGAGATCCGCGGGCGTAATTTCCCCGGTCTTGCAGACCAGAACCGCGCGTTCGATCGCATTCTCGAGCTCGCGCACGTTCCCCGCCCACCGGTTACGAATCAGCAGGTGATACACCGACGGCGAGACAGAGCGGATCGACTTCTGATAGCGCTGATTGAACTTCGAGAGGAAGTGGTTGCATAAGAGCGGAATGTCCTCCGTCCGCTCGCGAAGCGGCGGCACGCGGACCGCGATCGTATTGATGCGGAAGTACAGGTCCTCTCGCAGGCGTCCGTCGCGCAGCGCCACTTCGAGATCGACGTTTGTCGCGCAGATCAGCCTGAAGTCGACGGTGACGATCCGATCGCTGCCGATCGGCCGATACTCACGTTCCTGCAGCACCCGCAGGAGTTTCGTCTGCAGGTAGGCCGGCATCTCGCCGATCTCGTCGAGCAGCAGGGAGCCGCCCTCCGCCATCTCGACGAGCCCAATCTTGTCCGCGGCCGCACCAGTGAACGCGCCCTTCTTGTAGCCGAAGAGCTCGCTCTCGATCAGATCTCTCGGAATGGATGCGCAGTTGATCTTGATGAAAGGGCCGCTCGCCCGATGCGAGTTGTAGTGAATCGCGTTAGCGATCAACTCCTTGCCGGTGCCGTTCTCGCCTTGGATGAGGATGTTGGCGTCGCTCGCGGCCACGCTCTCGACAAGCTCGAAGAGCGTCGTCATGGCCGAGCTCTGTCCGACGACGCTCGCGAAGCTGTACTGCCCTCTCAGACGATCCTTGAGTTGCTGATGCTCGACACGCTCGTCGATGCGGCCGACAGCCTTTCCCAGCAGGTCGAGCAACCCGTCTTCCGATACAGGGCGCTCGAGGAAGAAGAAGGCGCCCGCCCGTCCGGCTTCGACGGCACGTGTAATCGTGCCCTGTCCTCCGACGACGATGACCTCTGGCTCGGGGTCTAACTGCTTGAGCCGTCGCAGTAACTCGATACCATCCATGTCCGGGAGAGAAAGGTCGGCGAGAACAACATCGGGTCGCCACTGCTTATAAATCTCTGCGCCGTCGGCTCCCGTCCTGGCACCGCGCACGTCGTAGCGTTCGGCTTCGACAACGGCTTGAAGTAGTCCTGTCATCGAGCACTGCTCGTCGATAGCTAGTACTCTGCGGCGACGTCTGTTTGAAAATGTCGTAGAAGCGAACAAAATCCCCCCGGGCCTGAGTAACAAGAGGCCGTCTTTAATCAATACACAACTGGGCAACGCTGAGTCAAATCAGACAGTTTGTAATAACTACACTCACGTAATAGTCCCATAGAACCCTCCTATAATCGCGAACAGCCTATGGATCTCCTCGACACGCAGATCAACCAGGCCTCTGCAAATTTCCGTAGCAACGCAAGTCGAATGGAGAGTCTGGTCGCTGATCTGCGAGTGCAATTGACCAAGGCACGAGCCGGCGGCGGCGAGCGCTACCTCGAGCGACATCGGGAACAGGGCAAGCTCCCCGCCCGGGATCGGATCAGCCGACTGCTCGACCCTGGCTCTCCTCTGCTGGAGTTATCCGCACTGGCCGCTTTGGATATGTACGACAACGAGGCGCCGGGCGCCGGCCTGGTTACGGGAATCGGCAGGGTTTCTGGTCGTGAAGTGATGATTGTGGCGAACGACGCCACGGTCAAAGGCGGCACCTACTATCCGGTCACCGTGAAGAAGCACATTCGCGCGCAACAGATCGCCCTCGAGAATCACCTGCCCTGCATCTACCTGGTGGATTCCGGCGGCGCGTTCCTGCCGTTGCAGGCCGAGGTCTTTCCCGACCGCGAGCACTTCGGGCGCATCTTCTACAACCAGGCGCGGATGTCGGCGCTCGGCATCCCGCAAATCGCCGTGGTCATGGGGTCCTGCACTGCGGGTGGCGCGTACGTCCCCGCGATGTCCGACGAAACGATCATCGTGAAAAACACGGGGACGATTTTTCTGGGCGGTCCCCCGCTCGTGAAAGCGGCGACCGGCGAAGATGTCACGGCAGAAGAACTCGGTGGTGCCGACGTTCACACTCGCCTCTCGGGAGTCGCCGACTACCTTGCGGAAGACGACGACCACGCGCTGAGACAGACGCGAACGATCGTCAGCACGCTGAACACGCAGAAGACTCTGCCGGCGGACATGACGACGGCGGAGGAGCCGGCGTACGACCCCAGGGAGATCTACGGAATCGTCAACGCAGACGTCCGCAAGCCGTACGACGTCCGCGAGGTCATCGCGCGCATGGTCGATGGATCGCGCTTCGACGAATTCAAGCAGCGTTACGCCACGACGCTGGTCACCGGCTTTGCCCGCCTGCACGGGTTCCTCGTCGGTATCGTGGCGAACAACGGCGTGCTGTTCTCCGAGTCCGCGCTCAAGGCGACCCACTTCATCGAGTTGTGCAACCAGCGTGGCGTGCCGCTCGTGTTCCTCCAGAACATCACCGGATTCATCGTGGGCCGGCAGTACGAGCGAGGGGGCATTGCGAAGGACGGAGCCAAGATGGTCCACGCCGTCGCCAACTCGGTCGTGCCGAAATTCACCGTCGTCATTGGCGGATCGTTCGGCGCCGGCAACTACGGCATGTGTGGGCGCGCTTACGATCCGCGGTTTCTCTGGATGTGGCCCAACGCCCGTATCTCGGTCATGGGTGGTGAGCAGGCAGCTGGTGTGCTGACGACGGTGAAGCGCGATCAACTGGCGCGAGAAGGGAAAACGCTCGGCGCCGAAGAGGAAC
>Ga0070674_100001207_pt1 | contig 13561 bp, 10 predicted proteins | sample KBSM33metaG_FD_65344 | JGI IMG/M metagenome (GOLD analysis project Ga0070674, IMG submission 65344) | Miscanthus rhizosphere microbial communities from Kellogg Biological Station, Michigan, USA - KBS M3-3 metaG | ecosystem: Host-associated > Plants > Roots > Rhizosphere > Soil ... | reverse complement strand
TCAGTTCCGCGTTACCGCGATCGTCAGGCCGAGATCGATCCGGTCGTGCTCATGAGCTGCTCGCGCGTCTGCGGCCGCAACAGCCTGACGACCCTGCGCTTGCCGTCATCGGCGGACACCGTCACGTAGTCGGCATCGAGAAACCGGAAGGTCTGTTCTTTCCAGCGCTGTACCAGCCGCGCCGCTTCCGGGTCGTCCAGTCCGAATGTGAGCTTGATCGCCTCGAGCATGAATGCATCGGCGACGGTTTCCGGGTCGAGGCCCTTCATGACCGCCTGCCGCGCCGCGATGCGGGCGTGCGACAGACAACGCTCTTCCGGATCGGTGATATCCATGCGCAACGCTTTCGAATGCCGCGATGCACGAGTGCGGCGAATCACGCATCAAAATATCATCGCATCGGGCCGATACGCCAACCCCGCGGCCGCGGCGTTTGCCGATTGACGAGCCGCTGATGCCACCGTGCTCCATCCGCGCTATGCTCGGGGCTGCATCGGCACAACCGCTCGCATTGAGGACTCGCATGCGCGGTCGCTTGAAAGGCTGGGCGCGATCCGTCAGACGGGACGCTCATGCGGTCTATCTCGCTGCCCGTGACCCGCGCACGCCCTGGTATGCGAAGGCCCTCGCGATCTGCGTCGCCGGCTATGCTTTATCGCCGATCGACCTGATCCCGGACTTCATCCCCGTGATCGGCTATCTCGACGATGTGGTGCTGGTGCCACTCGGCATCCTGGCGGTGGTGAAGCTGATACCGCCGGAGATCATGGTGGAGAGCCGGAACGCCGCCGCGGCCGCTGCCGAGGGGCCCGTCAGCCGCACCGCCGCATGCGTGATCGCCTTGATCTGGGCTGCATCCATCGCCCTGACCGGCTGGTTCGGCTGGCGCTGGTTCGGCTGGCGCCCCCTCGATTTCGCGATCTGAAACCCCCGTAAAACGTGAATTATCGCCGTCCCCGAGGAGAAAGTTGCTTGATCCCGTAGGCACTACAGGATGCATGCTGACGGTAGCCCGATCATGCGGCGTGCTCGAGCAGGTCACGACAAGAACTCAAACCAAAGAGGGCGCGGGGGTACTGGGGCAGGCCGGCATTCGGGACAAAATCAACGTGCTCAGTTTAAGGCAGCTCGGCGGTCGGTGATCCGGTCGAACACCGCGGGACCGAGACTTGTTCCTGCATCCGACATCTGATCCGGGCGCAGAGCATTTTCTACGCGACGGTATCTCCGCTCCCTCGTCACATTTCTGACGGGGAACGACATGGCTGCGAGCGGCGACAATACGGTCATCGGCGGGTCCGGTGACGACAAGCTCAATGGCGGCGCGGGCACCGATACGCTGCTTGGGGGAGCCGGCGCCGACCAGCTCAATGGTGGCGCGGGCAACGATCTGCTTGACGGCGGCTCGGGCAGCGATACGGTCCGCGGAGATTCCGGCAACGACACGCTGGTTTATGTCGCGGCACAGAATGCAGCCGCGGTCGATATTTACGACGGCGGCTCGGGCTTCGACCGGCTGCGGCTCATCCTCACCAGCGCCGAATGGCTGAGCGTCGCGGTCCAGTTGGACGTCCAGAATTATCTGGCATTCGTCGCAGACCACGCTCTGCCGAACGGCGAGGCCACGAACACCGAATTCGTTTTCACCGCGTTTGACCTGCGGGTATCCAGGATCGAGACCCTGGAGGTCGTGGTCGACGGAGTCGTGGTCGATCCGACCAATCCAAATCACGCGCCGACCGCATCCGGGCCGGTGTCCGGCTCGGGCGCGGAAGGCTCCGGCACGTTCAGCGTCAACCTGCTGCAAAACGCGTCCGACGTGGACGCCGGCGCGGTGCTTCATGTCGCAAATCTCGACTGGAGCGATCAGGCGGCTCCGGGACTCATGCCTGCGGGCTTTACCTTCAGCGGCAATTCGATCTCAGTCGATACCAATCAGCTTGCCTATGATGGCCTCGCGCTGGGCGAGTCGTCCGAAACCCACTTCTCCTACGACGTGGTCGACGAGCACGGCGCGCTCATGCACCAGACCGCGACCATCACGGTCACCGGCACGAACGACGCGCCGGTTGTTCAGGCGCTCGCGGGCGACAGCGCGGGCACTGCAACCCCGATCCCGGAGACCAATGCTCCGCTGAGCACATCGGGAACGCTGACCGTCACCGATGTCGACCTCACCGATGTGGTGGCGATCTCGAAACCGAGCGTCGCGGTGATCTCGGGCTTCACCAACGGCATGACGACGGCGCATCTGCTGTCGTTCTTCAGCGCCGGCCCGGCGAGCCTCGCCGCCGATCCGGGCACCACCAACAATGTGAACTGGAGCTTCGACTCCACGCCGCAGACCTTCGACTATCTGGATCAGGATGAGGTTCTCGAGCTGCGCTACACGGTGCGCGCGACCGACGACAGCGGCGCGGGCAACAATATCGGCGACGGCACGGTCACGATCCGGGTCAAGGGAACCAACGACGCGCCCGACATTACCGGCGGCCTGACCTCGGGCAGCGTGAAGGAGGACAACGGACCCCTGCAACAGGCGGTCGGCCAGCTCAACGTGATCGATCCGGACCACAGCGCGACGCAGACCTGGACTGTGGTCGGCGGCACACCGACCGGCACTGCCGACTATCACTTCCGCGCGGACAGCTTCACCGTCGTAAAGGGCGCGACAGTCGTCCTGCAGGACGATTTCTCGGATGGGCTTGCGCCGCCGGATTCTCCACCCTTGAATCCGAACACGTCTCCGACGCCGACGACCTACGGCGGCATCGGCGGTTTCACCGAGTCCGGCGGCAAGCTGCTGCTCGACAGCAACAACGCGGTGTCGTTCGTCGGGGTCGGCACCAATGACCCGATCATCGGACAGGACGCCATTGTCCGAACCAACGTCGACTCCAACCCGACCGGGCTCGGACTGAAGGTCGGCACGCCGTTTGCCATCACGGGCGTGTTCGATCTGGTCCTGCCGGACAGCCCGCGCGAGGCCTACGGGATCCGCGTCACCGACCGTCTGCTCAATCCGGTGACCAACGCCGACAGCACGGTCACGCCGGCCCAGCTCGGCGACAACACCTATGAGCTGGTGGTGCGCGAGAACGTGGCCGGGCAGAACGTGGTCTCGCTGCGGCATCTCGATTACGCCACCAACGTGACGACCAATCTGCAGAGCATCAACCTGGCGCCGCCTCCCGGGGGCGCCGACCAGATCAGTCTGAAGCTCAATCACCTTGCCAACAGCAACGACGTGACCGCGTCGTTCCAGTACATGCTGGCTGGCGCGGCGGTCGGCCCGGTTCAGAACTTCACCGTCGCGGCGCCGATCTTCGCGCCGGGCTTGGCCGACACCGAGGTGTGGACACGCGCGGAGATCGTCGCCTACGCACCGCAATTCACCGACTCGATCCTCGGCGGCAGCTACGGCACGCTCAACATCGGCCAGTCCGGAACCTGGACCTATCTGGTCAACAACGCGCTCGCCTCGACGCAGAGCCTCTCCGAAGGGCAGCACGTCACCGACACGTTCAACGTCAAGGTCGCCGACCAGTACGGCGCGTTCGACACCCAGACGATCAACATCGACGTCGTCGGCAGCAACGACACGCCGACGTTCCAGCCGCCTCCCGCCAACAATCTGGTCTTCGGCGAGGACAACGCCGCGACGTTCTCGACCGGCGGCTTCCTCAATTTCGCCGACGTCGATTTGCAGGACACGCACGCTGTCGGGGCTTTCCTGCAGAACACCGTCTTCTCCGGCGGATCGGTGCCGCCTTCCCTCCTGCCGCCGCTGCAAAATGCGCTGACGGCGACTTTGCTCGATCCGGCGACCGGTGATGGCCACGGCCAGTTGCAATGGAATTTTTCGCTCGGCAACAGCGCGGTGCAGTTCCTCGGCGGGGGGCAGACACTGACCCTGACCTACCGGACCACGGTGACCGACTCATCGCCCTTCGCGGGAACGCACGCGACGGCCGGGCAGAACGTCGTCCTCACGATCTTTGGGCAGAACGACGCGCCGGTCATTGCCGGACCGTCGAGCATCAACCTGGGTCCATTGGTGCCGCCGATCGGGCCGACGCCCGGACATCCTCTGTTCGAACTCGCCGACAACCTGAGCTTCTCTGACGCCGACATCACCGATTTCCATGGCGTCGGCGCGTTCTACAATGCCGCCCTGAGCGATGCCGGCGTTCAGCTCGGCACCCTGACCGCCACCATGCTGAACGATACGACCCTCGGCACCGGCGGTCTGGTGCACTGGAGCTTCACGGTCGATCCGGCGCTGGTGAACGCGCTGCCAGCGGGCGCCGTGCGGCACGAGACCTTCGATGTCGTCATCAACGACGGCGCCAGCGCCGTCGCGGTCGAGCACATCACGGTCACGATCAACGGCGGCAGCGGCGCTGCGTCGCCGACCTTCGTGACGCTCGACTATCCCGGAACCTCGTACACGATAGCCAACGACATCAACGACTACGGCGAGATCGTCGGCCAGGCCGGGAATTCTTCAGGCCCCTATTTCGGATGGGACTACAAGGAAGGGGTGCTGACGCCGATCGCGGTCGCAGGCAACACCAGCGCGAACACGGTCAATCTCTACGGGATCGTGGGCGGCTACTACGAGCCATTGGCGTCGACGCCGCGATACGGCTTCACCGAGAACAACGGGGCCTTCACGAATCCGATCAGCCTTTCGCCCGACATCAGCACCACGGTCGATGGGATGAACGACCTCGGCACTTTCGTCGGCAGCTCGTATCAGGGCGGTGTGAGTTTCCGCGGCTACATCAACGCAGGCGGAGTGATCACCTACCTGGACGCTCCGGGGGCGAGCACGACACGGGCAAACGGAATCAACAATGCCAATGATGTCGTAGGCTCCTACGACGCCGGCGGGCACACCCACGGTTTCCTCTACCACGCCGGCACGTACACCACCGTCGACGCTCCGCTCGGCGCCGACACGGTTGCGGTCGGCATCAACAACGCCGGCCAGATCGTCGGCTGGTACATCGACGCCGGCGGTCACACCCACGGCTTCGTCGATACCGGCGGCGTGTTCACCACCATCGACGCTCCGTTCGGCGCAAACGGCACCTTCGTGGACGGCATCAACGACATGGGCGAGGTCGTCGGCCGCTACATCGATGCCGGCAACGTCCAGCACGGGTTCATCGCCGACATCGCCGGCGGCAACATCGTGATGGGATCGCCGTCGAGCGAGACGCTCAACGGCACGCCGCAAAACGACATGGTTCTCGGAACCGGCGGCCACGACATGATCTTCCCCGGGCTCGGCAACGATGTCGTCGACGGCGGCGCCGGCACCGACATCGTGGTCTATTCCAGCCCGCGGGCGAGCTACACCATCACGAATCCGACCGTGCACGTGTCCGTCGCCGGGCCGGATGGGTCGGACCAGCTGAGCTACGTCGAACTGCTCAGCTTCAGCGACGCCTACGTGATGGTGTCGCCCAATGTCGACATCAGCGTACTCGGTCCGGGCGCGCTGGTGCCGCTGCTGCCGATCATCGGGATCAACGGAGGCAACGCCCTCACCGTCGGCACGAATGCGAACGGGCATCCGATCGACCTCGGCCCTGGTCCTGCCGACAACCTGTTCCTCGCCGATTCCGGTTTCCCGGCCTACTCCCTCGAACTGCACAATGCCGAGGGAGTATGGGGGCTGGGCGACGGCGAAACTCTCAATTTGCTCAACACGCAGAATGGGCTCTACGTCGATCTCGGTCAGCTGCTCGACACGCTCAACCTCGCGAATGGTGGCAATACCATCACGGTCGCGAATACCGAGACGGTCAATGGCGGAACGGGCAACGACTCCGTGACGCTCGACACGCACGGCGGCAGCGGCGACCTGATCAATGTGTGGGGCGGCGGCGGCGCGGACACGTTCGACTTCGGCAGCTACGCGCACGTCCATGCCGTCTCGTTCCACTATGGAAGCGTTGCGGATTCTCCCGCAGGCGCCGGCAGGGACACCATCGTTGGCTTCGACGCCAACCTGGACACCATCGACCTGACCGGCCTGGGGATGGACCACTGGGACGTGTCGGACGGAATCTTCCACGCGTATCTGGCTGGAGACGCCGTTGCCGACCTGGAGATCGCCCTGCCCGGCCTGATCGGCACATTGAACGATCATCCCGGGCATGTGCTGATCTAGGTCGATGCGCCTCGCACCACGGCGGCGGTACTCTGGCCGTCTTCCGTGGTCACACCACCGGCGGGCTCCCCCTTGGGGCCGGTCGGCGCTGTGGGTAGGCTTCTCGTGACGGCAGGCAGGGCATGGGGCGCAAAATAATGCCGAAGCACGCTTCAAACCCCGACAAACTGTCGGTCGGCGAACTGGCCCGCCTGACCGGCGTCAATGTCGAGACGGTGCGGTATTACGAGCACATCGGGCTGCTGCCGACGCCGCCCAAGACGATCAGCGGGCGGCGTGTTTTCGGAAACGAACACCTCTCCGCGCTTTCTTTCATCAAGCGCGCGCGCGACCTCGGATTTGGCATCAAGGATATTCGCGAGCTGCTGGCGTTGCGCCACCGCGACAACGCTTGCGACGATGCGAAAGCGATTGCCGCGAAACATCTCGCAAGCCTGCGGGCAAAGCTGAACGAGCTGGTCAAGCTGGAGCGCATCATCGCATCCGCACTCGACAAATGCTCCGGCGGCCTTGAATGCCCGGTGCTCGACATCATCGAAACCGCGGGCACAATCGGCAAGCTTTCCATGTGATGCGGTGCGCAACGTTCTGATCGAATTCGCCAAGCGGGCATGAAGAGAGACGAGGGGCATCCCACCTTGGCTGCCCAGCCGGAAACGGCGATCGCCGCCGAAGCCTCCAACAATATTGTTGCACTGCAACAAAATTCAGCGCACCATCTCGCCGTCGTAACCCCAACGCCCGGTGGATAGCGCTCGTGCGCGACAAACCCTGGATCTTCCGCACCTATTCGGGGCACTCGAACGCGCGCGAGTCGAACGCGCTGTATCGCAAGAACCTCGCCAAGGGGCAGACCGGCCTCTCCGTCGCCTTCGATCTGCCGACCCAGACCGGCTACGACTCCGATCACGTCCTCTCCAAGGGCGAGGTCGGCAAGGTCGGCGTGCCGATCGCCCATCTCGGCGACATGCGCGCGCTGTTCGCCGACATCCCGGTCGCCGAGATGAACACCTCGATGACCATCAACGCCACCGCGCCGTGGCTGCTCGCGCTCTACATCGCGGTCGCCGACGAGCAGGGCGCGCCGCGTCAACGCCTGCAGGGCACCACGCAGAACGACATCGTGAAAGAATATCTCTCGCGCGGCACCTACGTATTCCCACCCGCGCCCTCCATGCGGCTGACCAAGGACGTGATCGTGTTCACGACCAGGGAGTTGCCGAAATGGAATCCGATGAACGTGTGCTCCTATCACCTGCAGGAGGCCGGCGCGACGCCGGTGCAGGAGCTCGCCTTCGCGCTCGTGACCGCAATCGCGATCCTCGACACCGTGAAAGCCTCGGGCGAGGTCGCGCCAGACTCGTTCGGAGAGGTGGTCGGACGCATCTCGTTCTTCGTCAATGCCGGGCTGCGCTTCATCACCGAGCTGTGCAAGATGCGCGCCTTCGCCGAGCTGTGGGACGAGATCACCGCCGAGCGCTACGGCGTCACCGACGCGAAGCAGCGGCTGTTCCGCTATGGCGTGCAGGTGAATTCGCTTGGCCTCACCGAGCAGCAGGCCGAGAACAACGTCTATCGCATTCTCTTGGAGATGCTGGCGGTGACGCTGTCGAAGGGTGCGCGCGCACGCGCCGTGCAGCTGCCGGCGTGGAACGAGGCGCTCGGCCTGCCGCGCCCGTTCGACCAGCAATGGTCGCTGCGCATGCAGCAGATTTTGGCTTACGAGACCGACCTGCTCGACTACGGCGACATCTTCGCGGGCTCCACCGAGATCGCCGCCAAGGTGGAGGAGCTGAAGCGCGAGGCGAAGGAGGAAATGGCGCGCATCGAGCAGATGGGCGGCGCGGTCGCGGCGGTCGAGTCGAGCTACATGAAGTCCAAGCTGGTGGAGAGCAACAGCGCGCGGCTGGAATCGATCGAGCGCGGCGAGCAGGTCGTGGTCGGCGTGAACAAGTTCGTCGAGACCGAGGCGTCGCCGCTGTCGACCGGCGAAGGCTCGATCCTCACCGTGCCGCATGAGGTCGAGGCCGAGCAGATCGAGCGGCTCAACGCGTGGCGTGCCACGCGCGATCAAGATGCTGTGCGCTCGGCGCTCAAGGAGCTGCGCGCGGCGGCGGCCGAAGGGCGCAACGTGATGCCGCCCTCGATCGCGGCCGCGAAGGCCGGCGTCACCACCGGCGAATGGGGCGCGGCGTTGCGCGAGGCGTTCGGCGAATACCGCGCACCGACCGGCGTCGGGCGCGCGGCGCGCCAGGATTCCGGCGGGCTCGACGACGTGCGCACCGACGTCGAGCGGGTGTCGCAGCGGCTCGGGAGGCGCATCAAGTTCCTGGTCGGCAAGCCGGGGCTCGACGGCCACTCCAACGGCGCCGAGCAGATCGCGGTGCGCGCGCGCGATGCCGGCATGGAGGTGGTCTACGAGGGCATCCGGTTGACGCCGGCCGAGATCGTCAACGCCGCGCTGGAGGAAGGCGTGCACGTGGTCGGGCTGTCGATCCTGTCGGGCTCGCACGTGCCGCTGGTGAAGGACGTGGTCGCGCGCATGCTCGCGGCGGGGCTGGAGGACGTGCCGGTCGTGGTCGGCGGGATCATCCCGCCGGAGGACGCTTCCACTTTGCGCGCTGCGGGCGTCGCGGCGGTGTACACGCCGAAGGATTACGAGCTCAATCGCATCATGGCCGATGTGGTGCGCATCGTGGACGATGCGAATCCGGCGCTATCCTGACGGCGTTCCCAGCGCCGCGATTGCCTCCGCGAGCGCCGCCGGGCTCACCGGCTTTGCCATGAATGCGCTCATCCCGGCCGCGAGCGCGGCGTCCCGGTCGCGCGGCTCGCTGCGCCCCGAAATGCCGATGATCGGCACCCGCGCCCCCGCGCCGTTGAGCGCACGGATCGCGCGCGTGGCCGCGAGCCCGTCCATGCCCGGCAGCGTGACATCCATCAGCACGAGATCGTGGGCGCCGCGCTCGACCGCGGCGACCGCGGCTTCGCCGCTGCCGGCGAAATCGACCGCGTGGCCGAGTTCGTTCAGCACGGTCTTCAGAACGATGCGCGCGTAGGGGTTATCCTCGGCGCAGAGAACCCGCAGCGCCTTTGTCGCGCCGGTCGTTGCCGTGCGGTTTCGCTGAGCGGATTTTTTCGGTGCGATTTCGACTGTCACGCTGAGACAAAACGCGCTGCCCTCACCCGGCGCGCTCGTCACCGTGAGATCGCCGCCCATGGCTCTGGCAAGACGGCGCACGAACACGAGCCCCAGCCCTGCGCCGCCATAGCGTCGAGCCACGCCGTTCGCCTGCGCGAACGGACGGAACAGCCGCGCGATGTCGGGTTTGCTCAAGCCGATGCCGCTGTCGGTAAATCCGAACGCGACGGTGCAGCGCTTGCGCGATGCCGGCGCGGCGCTCACCGTCATGGCGACGCGCCCGCGCTCGGTGAATTTCACCGCGTTGTCGGCGAGATTTTCCAGCGCGGCGCGCAGCCGCACGGCATCGCCGATGACCTCATCGGGCAGGTCGATCGCGATCGCAACGTCAGCGGCGAGACCTTTCGTCTCGGCGCGCGCCGCGAGCGTCGCACCGACGGCCTCGGCCAGCGTGCGCAGACGAAATGGCTCGCCGCGCAGCACCAGTCCGCGTTTCTCGGCGCGCACGCCGTCGACCACCAGGGTCGAGAGATGCGCGAGATGCTCGGCCGCGCTCTTGACCTGCGCGGCCCATTCGCGTTCGCGCGCGGGCAGATCGGCGGCGGCGATCAGTTCGCTCATCGCCAGGATGCCGTTGAGCGGCGTGCGGATTTCGTGCGCAAGGCTGGCGAGCGCAAGCTCGGTCGCGCCGGCGCGCGGAGACTTGCACGGACGCTGTGATCTGCGCCGCGCTTTCGCAGCCTTCGCACGTTTCGGCGTACGCATCCCGTAATCCCGGCCTGAGGCTAGCACATCAGGCGGATTCGAGTCCGGCCATGCGGCGTATGTCGGCGGGCGTGGCGCCGCCGGCGCGCAGCTCGCGCAGCCCGGTCGCGCGCGTCGACTTGGAAAGCTTGCGCCCTTCCGCGTCGAGGACCAGCCGGTGATGATGGTAGTGTGGGACCGGCAGGCCGAGCAGCGCCTGCAGCACGCGATGCACGCTGGTCGCCGACTGCAGGTCCTGCCCGCGCACCACATGCGTCACGCCCTGCAGGGCATCGTCGACGACTACCGAAAGATGATAGCTCGTCGGCGTCTCCTTGCGCCCGAGCACGACGTCGCCCCACGACTGCGGCTGCGCCATCAGGGTCTCGTGCTCCTCCGTCGGGTCTTCGCCGATCTCGACAACGGTGAGCGCGCCGGTGCGCTCGACCGCCGCATTCATGTCGAGCCGCAGCGCGTAAGGCTCGTGCGCCATGCGTGCCGCGCGCTCATTGGCGCCGAGCCGCTTCGCATTGCCGGGATAGAGCGGCGCGCCGTCCGGATCGCGCGGCCACGGCGCTTTCGCCTCACGCTCGGCGACCAGCCGCGCGATCTCGGCGCGACTCTCGAAGCTCGGATAGACGAGACCCTGCGCCTCCAGCTTTGCGAGCGCGGCCCGGTAAGCCGCCGAGTGCTCGGACTGTCGCCGCACCGGCTGTTCCCACGCAATGCCGAGCCAGGCGAGGTCCTCCATAATCGCCGCCTCGTATTCGGGCCGGCAGCGCGTCGCGTCGATATCCTCGATGCGCAACAGCAGACGCCCGCCGGTCGCACGCGCCATCTCGGCGTTGAGCAGCGCCGAGAGCGCGTGGCCGAGATGCAGGTGGCCGTTCGGGGACGGCGCGAAGCGGAAAACGGGTTGCGTCATGTCGTTGCGGCCGGAGCGATGCGATTATTGCTGGAGCATGATCTTTTCCGAAAACCGGTGTCCACTTTTCGGGATCATGCTCTACACAATATGATCGCATACCATGTCCACCCACATCCACACCGAAGCCGACCTCGATCGCGGCATCGCGGCGCTGATCGCGCTTGATCCGCGCTTCGCCGCCGTTCTGGAGCACAGCGGGCGCCCGCCGTTGCGACGGCGTGAGGGCGGCTATGCGGGCCTCGCGCAGATCATCGTGTCACAACAGGTCTCGGTCGCGAGCGCCGCCGCGATCTACGGCCGTCTCGCGGCGATCGCCGACCCGTTCGACCACACGTCGGTGCTGCGCGCACGCAAGGACAAGCTCCTGCGCGTCGGCTTGTCCAATGCGAAGATCAAGACGCTGAAGGAAATCGCCAGGGCGATCGAGAAACGGCACATCGATCTCGATGCGCTCGCCGATAGTCCGGCGGACGACGCGCATGCGCTGCTGACGCAGCTGCACGGCATCGGCCCGTGGACCGCCGATATCTACCTGCTGGCGTGCCTCGGCCATGCCGACGCCTGGCCGGCGGGCGATCTTGCCCTGCAAGAGGCAGCGCGGGTCGCGTTCGGCTTGCGGGCGCGTCCGACCACGAAGGAGATGGGCCCGCTCGCCGAAGGCTGGCGTCCCTGGCGCGCGATCGCCGCGCGGCTGCTGTGGACCTATTATCGCGCCGTGAAGAACCGCGAAGGCGTGCTACTGCAAACGGTGACGCCTGCCGCGAAAGCAGCAACAAAGAAGCGAGGCAAGAATGGCTGAACTCGACGGTCCGCGGCTCGCGCCGAAGAGCGGCCCCGCGCGCCAACTGATCGTGTTCGTGCACGGCTACGGCGCCGACGGAAACGACCTGATCGAGATCGGCCGCGCGTGGCAGGTGTTCCTGCCGAATGCCGCGTTCGTCTCGCCGCATGCGCCGCGCCCGTGCGGCCAGGCGCCGATGGGGCGCGAATGGTTTCCGCTCACGTTCCGCGATCCGGACGAGCGCTGGATCGGCGTCAACGCCGCCGCGCCGATGCTCGAACAATTCCTCGATGCCGAGCTTGCGCGAAACCAGCTTCCGCCCTCGGCGCTCGCGCTGGTCGGCTTTTCCCAAGGCACCATGATGTCGCTGCATGTCGGACTGCGCCGCGCGGTGCCGCCGGCCGCGATCGTCGGCTATTCGGGCATGCTGGTGCTCGAAGGTGATTCGGATCTCGACGGCTACAAGCCGCGGGTGCGCGCCCGGCCCCCGGTGCTGCTCCTCCACGGCGAGGCGGACGATCTCATTCCGGTCCAGGCGCTGCTGCACGCGACGCAGGGGCTCGCCGCGCTGGAAGTGCCGGTCGAATGGCACATTTCGGCCGGCATCGGGCACGGGATCGACGACGAAGGCCTGCGTCAGGGCGGGGATTTTCTCGCCCGCCGGTTCCGCGCGACGCGCTCGTCGCATGTGACGGTCTAAGCCTCTCCCCCTGCTTCACAATCCCGTCACGGTCCCTGTAGACTATTGCTCATGCCGCCTCGCGGCGGCGTTGCAAGGAGGACGGGAAAGCCTTGAACGCGCATGTGCCCAACAGCGGTTGGCCCGCATTGGTTCTCAATGCGGACTTTCGGCCCTTGAGCTACTACCCATTGTCGCTTTGGTCATGGCAGGACGCCATCAAGGCGGTGTTTCTCGAACGCGTGAACATCGTCGCGCAATACGACAAGGCGGTGCACTCGCCGAGCCTCGAGATGATGCTGCCGAGCGTCGTCTCGCTGAAGACCTATGTGAAGCCGACGACGCATCCGGCGTTTACGCGGTTCAATGTCTTCCTACGCGACAAGTTCAGCTGCCAGTTCTGCGGCACGCGCGACGATCTCACCTTCGATCATCTGATGCCGCGTTCGCGCGGCGGGCTGACGATGTGGAACAACGTCGTGGCGGCGTGCTCGGCCTGCAATCTGAAGAAGGGCAACATGACGCCGGACGAAGCCGGCATGTGGCCGTCGCAGACGCCGTTTGCGCCGAGCGTGCAGCACCTGCACCGCAACGGCCGGCTGTTCCCGCCGAACTATCTGCACGACAGCTGGCTCGACTATCTCTATTGGGATACCGAACTCGAGCCGTAACCGCCTCGCGTCGGCGCCTCGCAAAGAGTAGGCTCGGACCTCCACGGGGGTACGGGCCATGAACGACGTCGCGGGCATTTCACCGGTGATCACGCAGCTTGGGCAGCCGGCTCCGAAGGCATGCCAGGCTTGCACGCGCGTCGACATCGGCGTGCACTACACCAAGGTCTCGGCGTGGCGCGTCTTTCTCGGGTTGCCGTTCGTCTATCTGCCGATCCTGGCGATGCCGTTCATCCTGGCCGGCGCCGGTCTCGTCTACATCCATCTGCGCCTGCTCGGCGCGCAAAATCTCAAGACGCTGCGCGACTTCCTTCCCGCGTGGGAAAGCCATCGTTACAGTTACAAGACGCAGATCGTGAAGGACGACTGCCATCCGTGGGCACGCTGGACCCGCACGCGCGCCTACTGGATCTTCAATTGCACGTTCTATTG
>Ga0070674_100001204_pt1 | contig 13567 bp, 13 predicted proteins | sample KBSM33metaG_FD_65344 | JGI IMG/M metagenome (GOLD analysis project Ga0070674, IMG submission 65344) | Miscanthus rhizosphere microbial communities from Kellogg Biological Station, Michigan, USA - KBS M3-3 metaG | ecosystem: Host-associated > Plants > Roots > Rhizosphere > Soil ... | reverse complement strand
GTGCCCGGCTACATCGTCGCCCTCGTGGCCGGGACGCTCGTTGTGGCTGTCGGCCAGTTGCCGCTCGAGACGATCGGCTCGCGGTTCGGCGGTATCCCTTCCGGCCTGCCTGAATTGCACTTTCCGCGCTTCCGCCCCGATCTGATCCTGTCGCTGCTCTCACCAACGCTCACCGTCGCGATGCTCGGCGCCATCGAGTCACTGCTCTCGGCGGTTGTGGCGGACCGGATGAGTGGCCGTCGTCACAACTCCAACGTCGAGCTGTTCGCCCAGGGGATTGCCAACATCGTGTCGCCGATGGTGGGTGGGCTGCCGGCGACGGGCGCCATCGCACGGACCGCGACCAACGTGCGATCGGGTGGTCGAACCCCCGTCGCAGGAATGATTCATGCGTTCACGTTGCTGCTGATCTTGTTGTTCGCGGCGAAACTGGCGGCGCTTGTGCCGATGGCCGTCCTCGGATCGATCCTGCTCGTTGTCGCGTACAACATGGGCGAGTGGCGGGAGATCCCGGAGCTGTGGAAGCACGGCTGGACGGATCGCATCGTGTGGGTGTGGACGTTCGCTTTGACGGTGCTTGCGGATCTGACAGTCGCCGTCGAAGCCGGCATGATCATCGCGGCGTTGATGTTCATCCGTCGCGTTACCGCCACGACGACGGTGTCGCGGGTCACACAGGACTACGTGAAGCGCGGACGCGAGCACATCCTGCAGGACAAGGACATTCCCGGATACGTCACCATCCTGCGGATTCACGGTCCGTTTCTCTTTGGCGCGACCGACAAGCTGACGGCCCAGGCGGAGCACATCGCCGACTTCGCGCCGGTCGTTGTCTTGCGGCTGCGGAACATGACTGCGCTCGACGGAACCGGCCTGCGCGCGATTCAAGACTTCTCGGACGCGTTGCGCGCGACCGGCCGGATGCTCCTCCTGTGCGGCGCGCTGCCACAGCCGGCGTCGCTGATGAACCAGGCCGAATTCCATCGCCACGTCGGTGCCGAGAACATCCTGCCGCACGTCGAAGCCGCCCTGAAACGCGCAGCCGAGATCTGGGCGACGCGGGGACCCTGGCAGCCCTCGCAGGCGCCGCCTGCGGCCTAGCCCTCTTGACTGGCCCGAGTTTGCGATATTCGAGTCAGGGCTTCCCCGGTCAAGATGGCGCCCCGCGAAGCGGGGCCAAACGATGCTGAACCAGCGAGTCGGTCTGAGGCCGCGACTCGCTGGTTAGGGCTTCGCGCCGGGCTTCGATTGGACGTACGATTGGTCACGCCCCATGCTCGCGCCGGATTGAGGAGACTATCGTGTCCCGACTACTGCTGATCGCGATCCTGACGCTCTTTGTCGTCTGCGCGCCGCCGTCGTCCCGTCTCGATGCGCGCGCTCAGGCTCCCCGCCCGGCAGCGGCACAGGTTCAGGCGGTAGCGCCACTCAAGTCCACGCTGCCCAACGACCCTGATTCGGTCAAGTTCCTCGTCATCGGCGACAGCGGAACCGGCGATCGCTTTCAGTACGACGTGGCGGCAAAGATCGTGGACGCGCGCGTACGGTTTCCGTTCGAGTTCGCGATCATGCTCGGCGACAACCTATACGGGAGCGAAAAGGCCGCCGACTATGTGAGGAAGTTCGAGGTGCCGTACGGGCCGCTGCTCGACAAGGGCGTCAAGTTCTACGCGTCACTGGGCAACCACGACGATCCGTCGCAGCGCTACTACCAGAAGTTCAACATGGACGGGCAGCGCTACTACACGTTCCGCAGGAAGGACGTTGAGTTCTTCGTGCTCGACAGCACGTACATGTCTCCGCCGCAGATCAACTGGCTGCGCAACGAGCTCAAACGATCCGACGCGAAGTGGAAGATTCCGTACTTTCACCATCCGATCTATTCATCAGGCGAGCGGCACGGGTCCGAGCTCGATTTGCAGCGCGTCGTCGAGCCGATGTTCGTCGAGAACGGCGTGGACGTGGTCTTCTCAGGTCACGAGCACTTCTACGAGCGCTTGAAGCCGCAGAAGGGTATCGTCTACATCACACAGGGTGGGGCCGCGAAGCTGCGGCGGGGCAATATCCGCGACAATTCGGCGATGACGGCGAAGGGCTTCGACAGCGATCGATCGTTTACCCTGGTCGAGATCGCAGGTGATCACCTGTTCTTCGAGACGATCTCCCGGCTCGGCACGCTGGTTGATTCAGGCGAGTTCCCGCGCCGCGAACTCAACGACTCGACCGGCACTCGCTGACCTCTCTGCCGCAGACTCCGCCTCAGCCCAGTCCGCTTCGAAGATGTCGCGGATCTGTCTCGCCACTGCGGCGTTGTTGATGAGCACGCCGACCTCCCGCCGTTTATCGAGCTCGATCCGGCGCAAGCTCTGACTCCCGACAAACGCGCGCGCTCCGTCACGAATCATCGCGCGCACGTGCAATCGCATCGACATCAGCGGTCGCACGTCGATCTTCTTCGCCTTGCACTTCCCGATCACGCGCACCTCGACGCCAGCCGAGGCCTGCGCTTCGAGCATCTTGATGAACACCCGATCCTGGAGGTTGACGTCGTAGATCAGGAGTTGGCGTTTCGCACCTTTCACAAAGGCCGCCAAGGTCTCACGTGCGTTCTCTGGACTGACCACCAGGGGCGTCCGCTTGGGGACGTACGGTTGCCGGGTGCTATCGGCCTCGAAGACGGCGCGCGCTTCGCGCACGGCGCTCGCATCCCTCGTCGAGACCCCGAAGCTCCGGCTCTTGAGCGCGTCCACCTTCGTGAAATTGAAGCCGAAGAGATGCAAGGTGTCGTCGGCGACCATGAACTTGCCGTGATAGCGCGGGAAGTCGTCACCCGTGCGCGTGACCGTCGCTCCTGCCTCGAGGAGGCGCTGCTCGAGCTTGCGGAGCCTGGCTTCGCCGCCACGGTTGGTGTGCGCGACGAGCACGCGCACTTTCACGCCGCGCTGGACTGCGGCGCCGAGCGCCTTCTCGACCTCGGCCTGATCGAGTCGGAAGATCGCGATGTCGACAGCGCGCCTGGCTTTCTGGATGGCCCGCACGATCGGTGCCAGGCCCGCGTCCGGCTGGATGATCAGGTTCACTCGTCCTCCTTGTCCGCAAGCGGCCGGGCCTTGTTCTCTTCCTTCCACTCGATCTGCGCCTTGCCGTCTGGCGCGAGCGCGCTCAGCGCGGCCGACAGGCGCTCGGTCTCGAGCGAATCGCCCGCGTTCACGAGATAGGTCAGTTCCTCGTCAGCCGTGGTGCGGAGCTCGAACCGCGTGCCGCCCTTCTTGAGCAGTCGCTCCACGGCTGCGCGGTGACCGGGCGTCTTCGGCCCGAGCTTCGCCGTCAGCAGGAACGTGCGCACGCGAGTCTCGAATCCTTCGATGAACCACAGCGTGACGACGAGGAAGACCGTCGAGGCGAGAGCGATGCCGAACAGCCCGACGCCCGACGCGAGACCGACCGCCAGCGTGGACAGCATCACCACCGCGTCCTTCGGGTCTTCGATCTTGGCACGGTAGCGAATGAGGTTGGCAGCACCAGCAATACCGAACGCTCGTGCGAGGCTGGCGCCGACGATCAACATGATCATCGCGCCAACGATCGAAAGGACGATCTGCGTCTCGATGACGGCCGGATCGCGCGGGGGCGAACCCGCGCGGCGCGGGCGCAAGGCGAGTGCGGCGCCGAACATCGTGGCCAGTGGCAGGCGAATCGCCGCCTGCGCGAGGCCCGCGCGGAGGTCGCCCACGAGATCGGTCGCTTCCATGGGCAGGCCTTCATTCGACCGGGCGGCCTGCTCCGCGCGCGGGGGAGCAGGCGACTGCGCGCCGACGATGCCGCTGCCCCACATGAGGAGCGTGACGATCGCGAGCGCGTGTCCCGCTCGTGCGACGCGAGACGAATGACGGCCGCTCATTCCTGGCCCTCCGCCGCCACGCCGGAAGTGGCGGGGCCGAGCGCGAGTCCTTCGCGAATCTTGCTGCGGATGCGTGCGATGTAGCGCGCGCGAATCTCGGGCGCGTAGTCGGCAGCCCTGAACGCATCATCCAGTTGCGCGTCGCTCAAGCGATTGAGCAGCTCGCAGCCCCAGGCGATGTCGGCTGGTGAGAGCCGCTTGAGGACGTCGGCATGCGGCCCGCGATAGTCGAGTTGAACGTTCGAGCCTTCGATCTTGCGGATCAGTCGATGGTCTTCGAAGTCGGCGATGTCGTTGCGCGTGCCCCTCACATACGGAAGCCCGCGTGCCTTCCCTAGTGAGGCGCCGAGATCCTGCACGACGTAGCGGCGCGCGGGCTCTGCCTTGTCGTCGCGCATGCGATAGATTCGGTTGTTGCTCGACTTGAAATCCCAGTTGTTCAGCACGAGGTTGATGGCCACGAGACCTTGCAGCGGTCTCGTCCCGGCGAAGGGGTTCTCGAGCCACGCCCACTCGCTGTCCGATTCATGGTCGGACCGCAGGCGAAACCTCGCGGGCTCGCCCTCGTTGTCCCACTCGCCTGAGAGTTGCCAGCCGGTTACGTAGAACGTCTGTGGCTGGTAGTAGCCGAGGGCCCAGAAGATACGGGACAAGACGATCTCCGATTGCACTTCGTCGCCAACCTTGACGTCCCATTTCCGGCCGTCGGGACCCGCAACGTCATAGCCGCGGCTGTATCCCGTCTTGTCGAGACTGAGCACGGTGTAGATGTCGGTAGCCGACGGTGCCTCAGCGCGTCGGCTTCCACCCCAGAACAGATCGCGTTGGGCGATATCCGTCGGCTCACTCCACAACTCCACCAGCGCGATTTGCGGCGCAGGCGTGCCGACCTGTGGGCCGCCGAGCGACGGCCGGGCGCACGCGGTCGACAGACATGCGACCGTGACGAGGCAAACAAAAGTGCGGGTTGAGTGCATATGTCCTCCCGTCAGCGCGAGGACGGCTTGTTGTCTGCGGCCTTCTTCGGCTCCTCGGCAAGCGGGAGGGAGCCAGAGTCGATCGGCTTGCCGTTACGCGACAGCACCTGGAACTGCATCGCGTCCTTCCCAAGCTCGGCGAGTATGAAGGTGAAGTCGGTGTCGAATCCCGCTGCCGTGAGCGGCCCTTTTCTGATGTCGCCCTTCCGCAGCTTGGCCGATCCTCCCTCGATGAAGTAATAGATGCCGTTCTGCGGCTTGATGCGCTCGTAGAAGTGTTCGTGCCCGGCGAACACGACATCGACGCCGTACTTGATGAAGAGGGGCTCGACCTGCGTGCGCAGGTCCACTTCCGATCCGTGCTTCTCGCCGGACGAGTACAGCGGATGGTGGAAGTACGCGACCTTCCAGCGTTCGGCCGCGCGCGACAGCTGTTCGTCGAGCCACTTCAGCTGCGGCTGATCCATGTAGTTGCTGTCCAGCGCGAAGAACCGCGCGTTCCCCTTGGTGAAGGTGTAGAACCGCTCGCCGTTCATGTTGAACGGCTTGTAATAGCGCTGCGTTGGATCGTCGTGGTTCCCGAGCGCAGCGTAGAAAGGCACCTTCGCATCGAGCAGGGCTTTGTATGGCTTCTCGAACTTGGTGACGAAGTCCTGCGGTCGCTCGCTGCCGTAGATGTTGTCGCCCAGCATGATCACGAACTCGAAGGGGAATGTCTGCCGTGCCACGGTCATTCGTTCGCCGATCTGGTACTGCGACGATGTGCCGGTACCGGTGTCACCGATGATGGCGAAGCGGGTCGAGTCTTTTTCTCCAGGCGGTGTCGCTTGAACGGGGGCCGGCGTGCCTGCGGGCTGTTGCATCCCTGACGCTCGGGCGGCGAGGGGCGACTCAGGGCTTCCCGCAACGTATGCGAGCGCACCGATCGAGAGTGTCGTACAGACGATCACATGAGAGGCCCGCATCGCCATCACCTGTCTCGTGTGGGATACACGTTGGAAAGCACGTCGACGATCAAGTTCGCGTCGCGATCGCGCAGCAGAAAATAACGATCGATCAGCCGGTACTCGAGTGTCTCGGGAAGCGTGGGCAGCCTCGCCAGCAGCTTCGCAGGGACGCTGACCAGGGGAAGCGTCGTCGGGTACACCTGATTGACGGAGAGCTTGATGCCCTGCGGAAGCTCCTCGAAGAGCGCTTTCCGATCGGCGGGGCTGCGCGACTTCCAGTCCTCAGCGAGCGCCTGCTTCAAGTACATCGACATCTCGGCGCCGAAGACATCGCCTGGCTTCGCGGTCGCTCGCGACTTCGCGATGGCCTGACCGAGCGCCATCTCGCGTCCGCTGATCTTGGCCGGATCGCCGGTCTCCTTCACGTCGGGCAGGTGCTTTGTCGCCTCGTCACGTACTTTCATGTACGCGTCGATGCGCTTGTGAAAGTCCACCATCTCCTGCGCAACCGCATTGACAGCGGGCTTCTGCTGCTGCGCCGTTGCGTCGGTGCAAACCAGCGTGAGCCCCACGACGAGTAGCGTGCGCACCATGCGTCTCTCCTCGGGTCTTTCACCGAGACCCATCCGGCCTCGATTCAAGCGACGTGCCACGAAAAGGTCAGCATTTAGCCCGGCAACGTGCGGAGTTTTGCAATTCTTACTGCGCCCGGTCGGGCTTGTACAAAGGTCGGCGGGTCCATACATCAGGACCCGCCCTACCTCACTCGTAGGCCGGGTCTTGTTCTTCAGACCCGGCATCCTCCACTAGCCGACTCGGACTGGCGAGTCCAGACGAACCCGTACGATCGAGCCGGCCGGTAGCGTGATGTCCTTGCCGTCAGTGGCTGCAATCGCGCCGCCTGCGCCGATGACCGCACCGAGAACCGCACCCTTCACGCCGCCGAGAATGCCGCCGACGATGCCGCCGACGCCGGCGCCAGCCGCGGCCACCGTGCCCTCTTCGCGGATGCCCTTGCTCTCGAAGATCTGAGTCGCGGAACCACGGATGTCACGGTCGCGTCCCCTGACGCTCATACGATCGAACGTCAGCGTCAGCGCGCCGTCTCGATCGATGCGTCCGGCCTTGTCGACATCGCTGACGACACCCTGCACCACAGAACCGGCGGGAACGAGCACGCGCCCGTCCTGTACGAGATCGACCACGGTCGTCGTCTCGAAGCGCTGCTCAACGGTCGCCGTCTCGGAACTCAGGGTGGACCGCAACCGCACGTCGATTTCCTGTCCTACGGGAATGGTTCCCGGCGTGGACTCATTAACGGTTGTCGGACTGTCCGGCGCCTGTGGACTGACTTGAGACGTGCGCTCCGGCGCGCTCGCGCGTGGCGTGCTGCTGGTAGCGCAGGCGACACTGGCGATCGCCGTTGCGACGGTAAGAGCTCGCACCTTCAACATGGCCTTCATTTGCATCACCTCCTTGAGCCCGGTTTTGTGCAACGCACGTACCGCGCACAACCGCGCATGAGCCGATCGCGGCTCGTCCGGGCGAAGTCACTCGTGCTGAATGAGTTCTGTGAGTTGGTTCCGAAGGGAAGAGCTTTACGGCAGAACTTACTAATGGCAGAGACGTCCTCAACTCCCAACGCCCAACTAACCAACTCCCAAAACGCTCTGCTTGGGAATTGGGAGTTGGATTTTTGGGAGTTGATTCGCGCGAAGCGCGTTACTGTGCCTGCTCTGGTTGCGTCGGCGGCATGGCGTTGGGAGGCGGTGCCATGACTCTTCTGGCCTTCGCGATTGTGCGGCCTACGGCAAGCGACGCGTAGAAGATCTTACCGACCGGGATACCGCCCTTGAGGCGATGACGCCCGATCGCTTCGAGTCCGGCCGATGCGATGCATCCGCAGTTCTGGCAATCTGGCTTGCCACCGAATTGGCACGGCGTGATCCGTCGCTCGAGATCCGACGAATAACATTCGGTTGTCTGGGCGAAGATGCACTCTTCGGGTGATTCGGGCGGTTTGGCGTAGACCTTGAGCATCCCGTCCAGCATCTGCAGCTTCGAGTAGTTCTTCCGCATGCGCGACAGGTCCGCGATCACCTTCTCGCGATCGGCCTTCGTCAGGCGCTCAGTGGACAGCTCGCCGACCTGCGGCGTGTAGAGGCTGATCCAGATCAGGCGCGTGTTGGGATTGGCCTGCCAGTAGTCGAGGAACTCCTGGAGGTAGCCGTCCCGCCGCACCTGTTGCCGTGTCACAGTGCAGTGAACGGTGATCTGGTGTCCTTCGATGTGCTTGAGAATGCGCTCGTACGTCGCGGGTGTGCGGCGAACGTCGTGTTCCGGCTGAAGGCCATCGATCGACACGACCAGCTGCAACCGCTGCAACTTCTGCCACTCGCTCGGAATGGGTCGAACGGCGCTGGTGACCAGTTGCGTGTGTATGCCTCGTTCGGCCATCTGCGGCAGAATCTGGTTGAGTTCTTTGTATCTGACCAGCGGCTCGCCTCCGACGATCGAGACATGCAGCGGCTGGAAGCGATCGATGAGCGCCATGAATCGCGAGACCAACTCATCGCCCTTGTAATCGGACAACCCTCTGAGAGTGACTTCGCCGCCCAGGTGCTCATCGCCGTAGGCGTAGCACCCCGGACATCGCAGTGGGCACTCTTTCGTGATCTCGATCGAAATGTTGGGGCTGTGTCCAGAGAGAATGCGGCCCCAAGCCTGGACCAGCTCGCGGGCTCCAACAGAGGTAGCGCTCATGGTATGGCGACTATTATGGTCTATTCTTCTTGAACATGCCTCGTGATCAGAACCTGCCGCGCATTGCGCGGCGCAAGTCAAAGCTCCATGGGTGGGGGGTCTTCGCCCTCCAATCGATCAACAAGAACACCCGCATCGTGACCTACGACGGCGAGCTCATCGATCACAAAGAGAGCTTCAAGCGCGAAACGAAGTACCTCAAACGGGGGGAGATCTGGTGCTTCACGGTCAATCGGCGCTGGGTTCGTGACGCAACTGTCGGTGGCAACGTCGCCCGCTTCATCAATCACGCTTGCAAGCCGAATTGCTACAGCCAGATTGTCGGCAAGGACATCTGGATCCGCGCCGGCCGGAACATCGAGGCGGGCGAGGAGCTCACGTACGATTACTTCACGGACGGTGAGAAGGTGATCCAGTGCAACTGCCAGCCCGGCTGTAAGCGGAGATTGTGATTGGTCGTCCGTGTCCTTCTGGTCCTCGCGATTGTCGCGGCATGTCTCCAGGCATGGAGACCGCCAATGGTCGCCGCGCAGGCCGAGGTCACTGACGAACAGCTCGAAGCCGCAAGCGTCGGACGCACTGTTGCCATTGGCTCGCCGAACGGTGGCCGCATCACACGGATCCCGCTCGAGGTCTACGTCGCTCGCGTGCTTGCCGGCGAAGGCGAACCCAATGCGCCTGACGCCGCGCGCCAGGCCCTTGCCGTTGCCATCAGGACCTACACGCTCGTGCAGATGGGGCGCCATCGCCGCGAAGGGTTCGACCTCTGTGACACCGTGCACTGCCAGGTGCTGCGCGCGGCAAACGACAACTCTCGCCGCGCCGCGTTTGCTACCGCCCATCGCGTCCTGACCGTGAACGGCGCGCCCGCCGAAGTGTTCTACTCGGCCTCGTGCGGCGGTCGATCGGAGGGGGCGGCACACGTCTGGCCGGGCGCCACGTTCCCGTACATGCAGGTCGTTCGTGATGACGATGTGCATGAAGAAGATGTGGCGTGGACCCTGGACCAGACGCTCGAGGAGCTTCGGCGTGCGCTGTTACGCGCGGGGTTCGGCGGCGGTCCGTTGCGCAGCATCGCCATCGATGGAGTCAACGCGTCGGGCCGGGTCGAACGCCTGCGCCTGCCTGGCATGCGGCCCAATGAAATCACCGGACCTGCATTCCGCGATGCGCTCGGCACGACCAGGATTCGCAGCACGGCGTTCACGCTCGCGCACGAGGGCGACGTCGTGCGATTTACCGGGCGGGGGTACGGTCACGGCGTCGGCATGTGTGTCATCGGCGCGGGCCGTCGCGCGCGACGGGGCGAATCATTCGAGGCGATCCTCGCGCAGTACTACCCGAATCTGCAGCTCACCGATCTCGCCAGCGCAGCGGTCTCGCCGAAGCCGGTACCGCCGCCCGTCGAAGTGAGTGCATCTGGTGTCGTCGTCTCCGTTCCTCGCGATTCAAGGGTGAGCGCGCGCGATCTCGAACGGATGACGGTCAACGCGCGCGAGTCGCTGACGCGCGCGTTAGGAACGCAGGCCATGCCGGTCACCGTGGAGTTGCACAACACGCTCGATCAGTTCCGGCTGGAAGTGCGGCGTCCGTGGTGGGTGAGTGCCGCGGTCACAGGCTCGACGATCGATCTCGCGCCGGCGGCGCTCCTCGAGCAGCGCGAGGGCATCGAGGCGACCGTCCGAACGGCGATGGCGGAACTGTTGATGTCCTCGACGCTTGCCGATCGGCCGGCATGGGTGCGCGTCGGCGGAGCCAGGTACTTCGCGGCCGCGTCGCGTCCGCCAATGCCCTCATCCAACGTGCCGTGTCCGGCGGATGCCGAGTTGACGCTTGCGCTGTCCGCCGTCGCGCAGCGTGATGCGGAGACGCGTGCCGTCCGCTGCTTCGCCCGCGCTCTGGCGAGGACGGGGGACTGGCGAACGATCAGGTAGAGGCGGGCCTTCCGCGTTCGATCGGCTTCGCGCGCACTGGCGACAACTGGCATTTGCGCACGGTGAAGCAGGGCGGCACCCGACCCATCCACCAGCTCATCTCACTCGTAGTGGAAGAAGGGGTCGCGCCGGGCATATTTGCCCGCAAATCGACCGACGTCCGGACGGCTGAGACCGGAGGGGCGGTCCCGGCATCTAAATTGTTAAGTTTGTTAGCTGGCCCGGGAAACGTTCTGTTTGAAGGGTCGGCGGTCCTATAATCGCCATATGCTGATCAAGAAGGCTGCCGACATCCGTTCGTCAGAGATCACACCGAAGAGCGTGTACTTGCGTCGCCGGGAGTTCATCCAGGCGTCGGCCGCTGCTCTCGTGGCGGCGGGCCTCCCATCCATAGCCTGCGATGCCGCTGCGCAGGTGGGTGGTGGCCTGGCGAAGCTTTCGAACGTGAAGAAGAGCCCGCTCAGCACAACCGAGGCACCGAGCCTCTACGACCACATCACCAGCTATAACAATTTCTACGAGTTCGCCCCCGGCGCCGGGGATGGTCCGAAGAACAACTCGAAGAACTTCAAGCCGCGGCCCTGGAAGATCAAGATCGACGGCAACGTGGCCAAGCCGGGCGACTACGACATCGACGAGTTCATCAAGCCGTACGCACTCGAGGAGCGTGTGTATCGCATGCGCTGCGTCGAGGCGTGGTCGTTCGTGATTCCGTGGATCGGGATCCCGATGGCCGATGTCATCAAAAGCGTCGAGCCGACGGCCAAGGCGAAGTACGTCGAGATGACGACGCTCGTGGACACGGGCCGCTTCCCGATGCAGCGCACCGATCTGCTGCAGTGGCCGTACGTCGAGGGACTGCGTCTCGACGAGGCAATGCATCCACTGACGCTCCTGGCCGTTGGACTTTACGGAGAGGTGCTCCCGGCACAGAACGGCGCACCGATTCGACTCGTGGTGCCCTGGAAGTACGGCTTCAAGGGCGTGAAGTCCATCGTCCGAATCCGATTCGTTGAGAACCAGCCGAGGAACACGTGGCAGACCATGGCGCCGTCAGAGTACGGGTTCTACGCGAACGTGAATCCGAACGTCGACCATCCGAGGTGGAGTCAAGCGCGGGAGCGCCGGCTTCCGAGCTTCATCCCCAATCACAAGACGGAGATGTTCAACGGATACACAGAGCAGGTCGCGTCGCTGTACAAGGACATGGACCTGCGCAAAAACTTCTAAAGCCGATCACTATCGTCAAGGTTCTCTGCTTCGCCGCGGCGCTCATTCCCGCCGCGGCGCTCGCGTACGGTCTCTACCGAACGATTGTGCTGGGCGACTTCAACGCCCTCACGGCCAACCCGGGTGACTACCTCACCGATCAGACCGGGACCTGGACGATCGCGTTCATCACCATCTCGCTCGCGGTTACGCCGCTCAGGCGCATCACTGGCTGGAACGAGATCGTCAAGCTCCGCCGCATGCTCGGGCTGTTCGCGTTCTTCTACGGGACGCTGCACCTGCTGACGTGGATCGTCTTCGTCAACTACTTCGACATCCCGACGATGATCGAGGACATCGGCAAGCGTCCGTTCATCACCATCGGCATGGCCACGTGGACCATCCTCTTTCTTCTCGGCATCACGTCGAATCGTTTCGCGCTCAGGAAACTCGGCCGGCGCTGGCAGTCGCTGCACCGCTTGGTGTATGCCGCCGGGATCCTCGCCGTGATCCACTTCTGGTGGCTGGTCAAGGCTGACATCACGCTGCCCCGACGCTGGGCATTCGCCATTGGCTCGTTGCTGCTGTTCCGCTTATGGTGGAAGTACCGGGGCCGATTGTCGTTCCGCGCCTGACCCGCGCCTCTCACGGCGCTCTTCCTTGCTCAATCTCGAGGCGAGTCGTACGCAGCGCACGTGACGCGACGCTTTGTCGACAGCGATTGAACCGTCGGCCTCGTCGACACGTCTCTGGAACTACGCGACTGTTCGAGGAGACACCATGATTCTGACGACGACACCTGGTATCGACGGCAAGACGGTCGGCACGTATCTCGGGATCGTGACGGGCGAGGCCATCGTTGGCGCGAACATCTTCCGCGACCTGTTTGCCAACATCACTGACATCGTCGGCGGGCGGTCGGCGGCGTACGAAAAGGAGCTGGCGCGCGCGCGGACGATCGCGCTCGACGAGGCAAAGAACGCCGCACAGCAGCTGGGCGCTGACGCCGTGATCGGGATCGACCTCGATTACGAAGTGCTCGGCGCCAACAACGGCATGCTGATGGTGAGCGTGAGCGGAACGGCGGTCAAGCTCTGATAGCGATATCGATTCATCGGGCGCCGACGGTGCCCGCGCGTTGACCCGCGGGGTCGCAAGCGCTGATCCGCCGTCGAGAGGCAGCCTGCTGCGGGTACTTGGGGTCGCGTTCGGCCTCGCGGTCCTTGTCGGCAACACCATCGGCATGGGGATACTGCGCACGCCGGGTGAGGTCGCGGCCCGTCTCCCGTCCGTGCCGCTGTTCATGGCGGTGTGGATCCTCGGCGCCGTGTACGCATTTCTTGGTGCACTGACGGTTGCCGAGCTCGCGGCGATGCGCCCGCGATCCGGCGGACTGTACCCGCTGGTGCATGACGCGCTCGGCGAATACCCGGGATTCATCGTTGGATGGACAGACTGGCTGGCGACATGCGGGAGCATGGCAGCCGTTGCCATGGTCTTTGGCGAATATTTCGGCTCACTGGTGCCGGGCGGCGTGGGACGTGAAGCCGCGACCGCGTCTGCCGTCATCGTGACTTTTGGTGTTCTCCAGTGGCGCGGTGTCCGGATCGGTGACGTGGCGCAACAGCTCACCAGCCTGTTGAAGTCCATCGCCCTGATCGGACTTGCGGTGGTGGCACTCGTCACGACCATCGATCCCGTGGTGGCAGCGCCAGTCGCGCCCTTGGCGACGCCGACTGGCCTCGCGTTCGCGGGGGCCATCGTCATCGCGCTGCAATCCGCCATCTACACGTACGACGGCTGGACCGGCCCAATCTACTTTGGCGAGGAGCTGCG
>Ga0070674_100001200_pt1 | contig 13581 bp, 9 predicted proteins | sample KBSM33metaG_FD_65344 | JGI IMG/M metagenome (GOLD analysis project Ga0070674, IMG submission 65344) | Miscanthus rhizosphere microbial communities from Kellogg Biological Station, Michigan, USA - KBS M3-3 metaG | ecosystem: Host-associated > Plants > Roots > Rhizosphere > Soil ... | reverse complement strand
TATAGCCGCCGTCGGCGTCCTGCGACGGCTTCTCGACGAGCAGCTTGTAGAGGCCGCTTTCCGACAGGTCCGTCACCGCGCTGAGATCGGCCGCCAGCTCCTCGGCGCTGAGGTCGATCAGGTGCACCTGGAGCTGGTGGCTGGTTTCGAGACGCCGCAGCAGGAAATCGACACCGCGCCAGAGCGACTCGGCATTCTGGAAGTCGGGCTGGTGCAGCACGGCCCGCATCGTGTCGCTGAGCGCCTTGTCGACGGTGGCGACCAGCGCATCCTTGTTCGGGCTGGCGGCCGGGACGACGAAGGGCCCGACCAGGCTGCGCAGCAGCGCGTCGAGCGAGTCGTCGGCGCCCTTCGTGACGGCCGGCCGACCGGTCAGGCGCGCAAAGTCGTCGAGCGTCCCGCCGCTCGATGGCGATGCGCCGCGCGCCCGCGCACGCCGATTGACGCTCGACGCGCGTTTGCCCGCGCCCTTGCCCCAGCTCTGCACCTCGGCCGCCGCCTTCGCGAAAGTCGACGGCGTATTCAGGCGCTTGCGCAGCGATGCCAGCGCCGAGAAGATCTCGAGGTTGCGGTAGAGCTCGTCGGGATGGAACGACTCGATCTCCGAGACCTCGATCTCGATCGGCGCGCCGTCCGCACCGAGCGGCAGTTGCAGCTTCAGCTTCATCCGCGCCAGCGCATCCTCGAGCGAGTCGAACTCGACCGGCAGCGGCTTGCGCTTGGCCAGCGCGGCGCCCGACTCGAGCCGGCCGGCGAGCGCACCCGAGCTGAAGTCGCCGAGCAGCGCGATGCGGACCGGGCGCTTGGCGGCCCAGTTCGGCGGCGGCAGGCTGATGCCGCCGAAGTTCGGAGCCCAATCGGTGCTGTCGGTCATGGTGTGCCTCGGGGGTCGGGTTGGTTCGAAGTGATCGGGTCGACCGTGCGGCTGATCAACGCCGGAAATTCGGCGCCGTCCGGCAGGCCCGCGGTGAGGCGCAGGATCGGCCTGCCCTCGCTGTCGTCGCTGAGCCAGAGCGCCTTCGCATGCAGGCCTCGGAGCAGCGCGTCGAGCGCGCTGGCTGCCAGCAATTCGGCGACGCCGCGGCGCGGCCGGACGTCGAGCCGGGCCGACTCGGCCCAGCGGTCCGGCAACCGGGCCGCGTCGCTCATCGGCGGTGCCGGCAGCCACGACCCCAGGCGACCGAGCTCGGCTTCGAGCCGGTCGACCGACCAGTCGTCGTGCAGCGCGTCGAGTGCCAGGTCGTCGAGCCGCTGCAGCCAGCCGAGCAGCTCGTTCAGTTGCGCTGCATCGACCGGCAGCGCCGGCAGCGGGCGCGCCAGCGTCAACGGGAAGTAGCGGCCGACACGGTCGACCGACGGCATCAGCACCCCGGCCCACGCCGCCGTGCCATCGGCCGGCGCGCCCGCCAGGACACCCGGCATCAGCACGAAGCGCCAGCTCGGACTGGCGAGATAGCCCTCGAGCCAGCCGTCGGGCGCCTGCTCGCGCCAGGCCGCCAGCCCGCGCGCCAGCCAGTCGTCCCACGGCTCGACGAAGGCCGGCGCGAGCCGGCGCGACGCGAAGTCGCCGAGGCTCGGCAGCTTGCCGTACCAGCCCGTGACTTCCTCAGCCTGCATGGTGCTCTACGCCACCGGCTCATCGTCAGAGCGAATCGGGACAGCGGAAGGTCTGCATCTCGCGCATCCGCAACGGATTGATCGCGCTGCTCGACGTGACCTCCATGGTCGCGCGCTTGCCGTCGAGCGCGAGGATGACGGTGAACTTCTCGGGCTGCGGCGAGGGTCGGTTCTCGAACTTCGAGAACAGCCGGAACAGCGCCCAGGGTCCTTCGAAGACCTGCGGCGTGCCGCCGTCTGCGACCAGCTTTATCTGCGACGCGACGCGCGGGCTCGGCCAGCTGACGGTCTGCGCCGCGGTGTTGCCGGCGACGAACTTGAACGGCTGGCCGTCGATGTCGAGGGTCAGGTCCTTCAGGCCGTCGGTCATCTCGAGCACGCGCAGATCGACCTTGAAGCCGGGCACCTTGCCACCGGCACGGAAGAAGGCCTCCTTGATGCGTGCGGCGCGCTGGAAGTCGGCCAGCGATGCACCGCCGGGCGGCCGGGTGCCGTCGGCCAGCGGCTTGTAGACCCATGGCGTGGCACCGACGTCGACCAGACTCGCGAGGCGGCGCTGGAAGAAGTCGTCGAACATGCCGCCGACGCCGAACAGCTGGCCGTAGTCGTCGGGCAGCACGTCCGACTTCGAGCCCTGTGCGAACGGGAAGCGGCCGGCCACCGTGCGCGTGCACAGGTCGGTGATCGGCTTCAGCTCGGACGACAGGCCCTGGCGCTCGGCGGTGCGGCTCTGGCTCGCGCCGGCATCGGCGAGGGTCTCGAGCATCGACTTGATCGGCTCGGGCTGCAGGCCGGCCGCGGCCTTCGCGGCCGCGCCGCCACCCGCGCCGGGCGGCGGCGGCGCGCTCTTGCTCTTCTGCGCGGCATCGACCGCCGCGAGCTGCACGTAGACCTCGTTGAAGAGCTTGAGCACGTCGTCGATCGGCGCCGGCTTTCCGGTCACCAGCCGGTGCACCGGCGCGAAGTGCTCGTCGACCATCCCCTCGAGCGGCCCGCCCGCGGCATTCGGTCCGACCGGCTCGGCCGGCTTGCCGACCAGCGCCGCCATCTCGGCGCGCGCCTTCTGCGTCTTCTCGCCGATCCTGCCGGCCAGCGACGGCGACTGGCTCTCGGCAGCGGTCGCTGCCGCGCCGAGCTGCGTCTCGCGCGCCACGGCGCGCATGTAGGCCGCGAGCGGCGAGTCCGGCGCTGCCAGCACGCGCGCCACCGCGAGGCTGCGCTCGATGCCGCCGAGCTTGACCAGGCGGACGTCGGCCAGGTACTGATCCCATATCTTGATGTACTCCTGCAGGTAGAGGCGGCGCACCCGCTCGGTCATCTCGGCGTCGGTGATCGTCGCCTGCGCCGCGGCGCCCGGCTTCGCAGTCCCGAGGACCCAGCGCTGCTCGTTGGCCATCTGCTTGGCGACCTTGTCGACCGAGCCCTTGAACTCCTTGAAGTAGGCATCGCGCGTGAAGAGGCCGGGGATGCCCTTCGTGATCGGCTGGCCGCTGGCGCGCTCGAACACCTGGGCCGAGTTCGGGCCGCCGGCCGCCGCCACCGACCACTCGGGGTAGTTGCTGCCGACGCCGGTGCGCCGCAGGCGGCTGAAGATGCGGTACTCGAGCGGGTAGGCGATCAGCATGTCGCGCACATTGGCGACGAGGATCGCGTCCATCGGAGCGAGCGCGCGCGGCGTGCCCTTCGCCAGCGCCGCGTCGAGATGCGCGCCGAGCGCTTCGCGCTGCTGCGGATTGAGCGTGCCGGCGAGGTTCATCTCCCAGTCGAGCGTGACCCAGGCCTTCAGCTGGTCGGCATCGAAGTGCTCCGGCGTGTAGAGCATCAGGTAGCCCTTGAGCGCCTCGTAGGCCAGCTCGAGGTTGTCGCGGTTGACCGCGCGCAAGCGCTCCTCGAGGCGCTTGGCCACGCGCGGCAGCAGCGCGTGGTCGAGGAGCCGCTGGTAGCCGATGTCGGCGCCGGCCTCGACGTAGTCGCCCTGGTACAGCCCGAGCGTGTTCAGCAGCGGCGGTTTGTCGACGTCGAAGGTCGCCGACTTCGGCGCCGCGACCACCTTGTCGAGCACCTGGCCGAGTCCCGAGACGTCGAGGTTGTTGGCCGGCGGCAGCGCATCGACCGACGCCTTGACCTCGGGCACTCGCGCCTGCACGTCGGCCAGGTAGGCCTTGTTGTGCAGGAAGCTCACGGCCCAGCCGCCGAGCAGGGCCAGGCTGCAGAGACCGATCGCGGCCATGCCCGCAAGGCGCAGGCGCTGGCGACTCGTCTCGACCTGCCGGTTCTCGCCGACCAGGCCCTGTTCGGCGAACACGACGTTCTTCAGCAGGCGCGACAGGAAGAAGCTCTTGCCGCGCGACGAGGCGATCGACGCGGGACGCGCCTCGACGCCGAAGGTGCGCGCCAGCGTGCCCAGCACGCGATCGATCGGCGTGCCTTCCTGCGTGCCGCTGGTGAAGTAGACGCCGCGCAGCAGGCTGCGCTGCTCGAGGTTGCCACCGCCGTCGAAGACCATCTCGAGGAAGCCGCCGAGCAGTCCCTTCAGACCGCCGAACTGCTGCGGGAACGAGAAGATCGCCACGCGCTTCAAGACGTCGCGCTCCGCCTCGACCTGGTCGATCAGCCGATTGCGCAGCCGCGTCTCGAGCGCCGCGAACTCGTTGCCGAACTCCTGCATCGGCGTGTCGTTGCCGCGCGGATCGTAGGGAAAGCTGAAGCCCCAGACCTGATCGCGCTCCTCCTTGCCGAGCTCGCCGAAGGTCTCGTTGAAGCCCGCGATCAGGTCGCACTTCGTCACCATCACGTAGACCGGCGGACGCACGCCGAGATGGGTGTGCAGCTCCTGCAAGCGCAGGCGCAGCTTGGCCGCGTGCTCCTTGCGGTCGGCCGGTGTCTGCTGCAGCAGGTCCTGGACGTTCACCGTCAGCAGCACGCCGTTGATCGGTCGGCGCGGCCGGCTCTTCTTCAGCAGGCCGAGAAACTTCTCCCAGGCGGAGGCGTCCGCCTTCTCGTCGGACTGCTGCAGCGTGTAGCGGCCGGCGGTGTCGATCAGCACCGCCTCGTCGGTGAACCACCAGTCGCAGTTGCGGGTGCCGCCGACGCCCTTGACCGCCGCCTGGCCCATCTTGCCGGCCAGCGGGAAGGTCAGCCCGGCATTCATCAGCGCGGTGGTCTTGCCCGACCCCGGGGCGCCGATGAACATGTACCAGGGCAGCTCGTAGAGGTACTGGCTGCGCTTGAAGAGCGACCGCTTGCCCGACGCGCTGGCACTCTCCTCGAGCACCTTCAGCGCCTCGGCGAAGCGCTGGCCGAGCACCTCGGCCTCGCGATCCGACGCATTCGGGCCCGCGGCCAGCTCGCTGACCATCGCGGCATCGGCGCGCTTTCGACCCATCGCGCGCAGCCCGACGACGACGGCGAACAGCACCAGGATCACGGCGATCGCGATGACCCGTTCCCAGATGCCGTCGAGCGGGCGGCGCTCACCGAACGCGATCAACGGACCTACCCACCAGATCAGCGCGGCCAGCGCGAGCAACCCGTAGATGGACAGCGCGATCGGGTGAAAGACGGTCTGCAGGATCTTCTTCATGCGGAGGCCTGGACTGGAAGGTGATGGTCGTACGCGAACGCGCTGCGGCTCAGCCGCTGGTGCTCGGGACGAACAGGGTGATCTCGACGCGGCGGTTCTTGGCGCGGCCTTGCGCATTGCCGTTGTCGGCGACGACCTCGGAGTCGGCCCGACCCTCGGACCGCATGCGCTCTGCCTTGACGGTCTTCGTGACCTCGGCCTTGACCGCGTCGGCGCGGTCCTGCGACAGATGCCAGTTCGACGGATAGCGCAGCGTCCGGATCGGCTGGTTGTCGGTGTGGCCGGTGATCAGCACCCGGCCCGGCGTGTCGTTCAACGCCTGCGCGATACGCCCGAGTAGCGGCAGCACGCTGCCCGAGATGACTGCGCTGCCGGGCTCGAAGAAGCCGTCGCCCTTGATGGTGACGATCGAACGGTCGGCGAGGTCCTGCACCTGCACCAGGCCGGCATCGATCTCGGGTTTCAGGAAGCCGGCCAGCCGGGGCTTCGGAGCCGCGGGTGGCGGCGGTGGCGGGGGTGGCGGCGGCGAGGCCGGCGCGACCTGGGCCGCTTTCGCGTCGAGTCCGGCGAGGACGGAGAACGGCACGTCGGCATCGCCGCCGAGCTTGAAGCGCAATCCGGCGAACACCGCGCCGAGCAGCAGCGCGACCACGGAGGCCATCACCCAGAGCGGCAGCCCTTCGTGCAGCCGGGCCACGCGCTGCTCCACGCCCTCCCAGCGCGGCGACAACGCCTTCTCGTAGGTGCCGCGGCTCTGCCGCAGCATCTGCACCAGCCGCTCGCGCACGCTGTCGAGCTGCGCGCGGCCATTGTCGAGGACGCGGTAACGGCCCTCGAAACCGAGCGCCAGCACGACGTAGAGCAGCTCGAGCAGGTTGCGGTTCGCTTCGACTTTCTCGGCCAGCTTCGACATCAGCTGGTAGACCTTCTCGCCGCCCCACGTCTCGTTGTGGAACTGGACCAGCAGGCTTTGCGCGGACCAGGCGCCGGCCCCGCCCCACGGCGTGCTCGCGGCGCACTCGTCGAGGAACGTGCAGAGGATGTAGCGACCGGCCACCACCTGCTCGTTCGGCAGGCCCTGAGAGCGGGCCTGCGCCTCGAACTTGCGCACGCCGTCGGCGAGCGCGTCCTTCAGGCCGGCCGGATTCGGATGGCGCGCCGTCGTGCGCACGCGCGGCCCGGCCGCGAGCAGCGGCGCGGCCGCGGCGACCAGCGGGTTCACGCTGGCGGTCATCAGCGCATCCATCGCGAGCGGCGCCTCGCGCCCGGTCGGCGCCGGCGGCGGAGCGCCCCCAGCAGCGCCGGCCGCGGCCTCGGGCGCCGCCGAACCGGCGCGCGGCGCGCGGCCTGCACTCGGCTTGATGACGGTGCGGTCCGAGCCGAACGCCGCGAAGGGATCGTTGTTGTCGCTCATGGTGGGACTCAGTCAGAAAGGACGTTCATCGAGGCGATCGGCGAAGGCACGGGCCGGATCGCATTCATGACCGCACCGCCCAGAACTCGAGCTCGAGGCCCGGAAACTCGCCGGCGAGGTAGATCGCCAGCCCGCCCGAGGTCTCGAGCTGCTTCCACATGTCGTTGCCGCGCGTCTCGAGCTCGAAGTAGGTGAAGCCGGCGTGGTACGGGATCTGGCGCGGCGCGACCGGCATCGGTCGCACGGTGACACCGGGCAGCTGCAGCTGCACCAGATCGCGGATGCGCTCCACCGTGCCGATCTTGACCTGCGCCGGAAAGCGCACGCGCAGGGTCTCGCCCGGCATCTGCGCATTGACCGCGAGCACGAACTGCGCGTTGCGCTGCAGGTCGATGTCGGGGATCACCGAGACGCGGATGCCGTGCTTGCGGTCCTGCAGCTCGATCGGGATGGCGGTCTGCTCCATCACCATCGACAGCGACTGGCGCAGGTCGTCCATCAGCGGCCGAAAGCACCGTGCCGGGTCGTCGTGCAGGTAGGCCGGCAGATTGGCCGGCCGCCGCCGCTCGCGGAACGTCGCGAGATCGCCGGCCAGCGACACGCCGACGTGGAAGAAGTCCTTCGGATGCAGCACCGAGGTCTGCCGCAGTTGCGCAAACAGGGGCTCGCTGCGGTTCACCGCCTCGAGCAGCAGGAAGTCGGAGATCTCGCCGACACCGGAGCGTCCCGGCTGGGCCAGCCGCGAGGCCAGCGCTTCGCCGCGCTGGTGCAGCATGCCGTGCAGCTCGCTCACGTACGACGACAGGATGTCGTTGCCGCCGACGTGCAGCGTCGGCGGCACGTACTGCGTGTCGAGCACCAGCTTGTTGTCGACCCGGCGCTCGATCACACGGCACAGGCCGAGCGTCGCGTAGCCTTCGACCGCATCGCGGGCCAGCATCAGCCGCAGGTTGAGGCGGCCGATCTGCACCGGCGCGGAGCGCTCGCCGGTCGCGTTCGTATCGCTGACGTCGACCTCGTTGGCCAGGAAGCGCGGCGGCATCGAGCCGGTCTCCGACTCCGCATCGGTCTCGGCCACGCCGGGCCGTTGCAGCACCGCGGCGAGCACCACCAGTTGGTCGCGCGTGTCGGCCGGCACGTCGAAGGCCGGCGGTGCGGCGTCCTGGCCGGGGATGTCGAACACCAGGCCGTCGGGCAGCACGCCGTGCGCGCCCGCGATCGCGATCTTGCCGAGCGTCAACGCAGCCGCATCGAGCGACAACGACATGTAGCCCCAGCCGTATGGCTGAGTGATACCGAAGCGCAGGTGCGCCTGCCGCGCGAGGAAGCGGTCGTGCTGCTGGAAATGCTGCGGCTGGAGGAACATGCCCTCCGTCCAGATGATCTTGTTGTGCCAGGTCATGGTTCGTCGTTCAAGGAATCTGGTGGGTCACCTGGCCGGCGAAGCTGAGCGAGATCACGCCGCCCCAGGCGCACATCAGCTTGCAGGTGTCGTCGAGCGCCGGAATGCTCGTGATGAGCACGGTCGGCGCGCCGGGCACCCAGGGCGCCGGCAGCACCGGCACGCAGGGCATCGGGGTGAGCACGCCGAGCGCGGCGGCGGTGGCCGCGGCCACGCTCGGATTGCTCGGCGTCGTGCACATCCCGAACGGCGGCACGTTCATCATCGGGATGTTGTCGGTGATGATGCCGGCGATCATCGAACTGGTCTGCACCGGCCGCGGCGTGGCGTTGAAGGTCGACGGCGCCATGCCGAAGGAACAGGTCATCAGCGCGCCGGTGCAGACTTGGTTGGGCATGAGCTCTCCGTCCGGACGGTCAACGCGACGGCTGGCCGATCCACACCGCCACGCCGCTGAAGTTGTCGTGCCGCGGCTTGTTCGCCGCTTCGGCATTGCGCAGGACCATCTGCTCGAGCGCGGTCAGCCACGCCGACGGGTCGCCGGCCCGGCTCAGGCTCTCGCACATCTCCTTGTCCTCGACGTATTCCCACAGGCCGTCGGTACAGAGCAGGAAGACGTCGCCGGCGACCAGCGGCCACGGCCGCGTGAGAGTCGTGATGCGCAGGTCCTGGGCGTCGGTGCCGAGGGCCGAATGCAGCTCGCTGCGCCTCGGGTGGCTGCGCATCTGATCCGGCGTCAGCAGGCCGGCCTCGACGAGCGACTGCACCAGGCTGTGGTCGCGCGTGTGCGCCAGCACCCGGCCGGCACGGAACACGTAGAGGCGCGAATCGCCGGCATGGCCCCACAGCGCCTGCCCGCTGTCGAGGTCGACGAACAGGCCGACGACCGTGCTGTGCATCTGGCGCTGCACCTCGCCGTCCGCCCGGTGCAGGATCACGCTGGCGTTCGTCCCCAGCAGCAGAGCGTGCACCTCTTCCGGCGTCGACAACGGAGCGGCGGCGAACTGCTCGATGATGTGACGGACCGCAAGGCGCGCGGCGATGTCGCCGCCGCCGTGTCCGCCGGCGCCATCGGCGACCACGCAGCAGAGGTGATCGTCGGAGTGCCAGTGGCCGCAGGCGTCCTCGTTGTATTCGCGGCCGCCCTGGCGCGACAGGATCGCCAGCTCGATCTGCGGGAGCCCGCCGTGCTCGCCGACGAAGTCGGCGACCACGCGAGGGGTGCCTCCGGCCGCGCTCAAGGGCGGCTCCCCTTCAGCTGGTCGATGTGCTCTTCATAGGCCTTCAGGAAGGCCTTGCCGAACAGGGTGTGGAAGTCGTCCGCGGCCTCGTTGCTGATCTGCTCGAAGTGCTCGACGAAGACCTCCCACATGCGGGCCTTGCGGGTTCCGGGCAGCAGCGTCTCGAGCATCGAACGCTCGGTGAGGCGGCCTTCGAGCACCGTCGGGTTGAAACGCTCGAGCACGCCTTCGAGGGCGGCCCGCATGCCGGCGATGAAGCCGAACTGGTGCGCGCGCAGGTCGTCGTAGGCGTCGCGCATCGCCGGCGCGGCCGCCATGAACCCGCGCGTCGGCGGCGCCAGCAGGTGCTTCAACGCAGCTTCCGCGGTCGGCGAGAACTTCAGTGGATTGTTCTCGCGCGCCACGATCATCGTGGCTTCGGCCCGCACTTCGCGCTTCAATGCGGCGCGCGCGACCAGGAGCTCGACCGTGCCCTTCGCCGACTCGTGCACCAGCTGGCCGATCAGGCGCATCAGGTCGGGCGTCAAGGCTTCGAGCTGGACCTCGGGCGTGGCGAGGCCCTCCTGGAATGCAGCCAGCAGTGCGGTGGTGTCCGCAGCGGCGCCGGCCACCGGCGCCCGCGCGGGCTGCGGTGGGAGCGCGCGCTCGGGAGTCGGCACAGGAACGGCGACCGCCGGCCGCGCCGGTTGAACCGGCGGCGTCGGGGCGACCTGGGGTGGCGAGGCCGCCGGCGCCGCGGCAGCCGGTTCGGCGCTGCGCGCCGACGGGCGGATCACCGTGCGCCCGTCGCTGCCCGGGTCGTCCCACGACATCACGGCTGCGGGCAACGGACGTTCGGGCACCGACGTAGCCGGCGACGGCACCGGCACGGCCGGCTTGCGCGCCTCGACCAGCGGCGGCGCCGTGAACGGCAGATGCAGGTCCGAAAAGTCGTCCGCGACGGTCGGGGCGGTCGCCTTCGGTGCCATGTTCAGCGACTGCAGCGGATCATGGCTCGCCGCCATGTTGGGCATCGACGCCGGATTGGCCAGCGCCGACTGGGCCAGCGGATCGCCGCCGTTGCCCGGCTTCAGGCCGAACAGGCTGTCCAGCGAATCGCCGGCGCCCGCGCCGGGCGCCGAAAGGCCCGGGATGAGCGCCTCGGGCGCGGCGCCGCCGATGTCCAGACCGAAGCCGCCGCGGCCGCCCGCACCGGCACGTCCAGGCGACGGAGCGCTGCTCGGCACCGGGTCCGGCGCGAACGGATCCCAGTCCTCGGGAATGCCACCGACGGCAGGGGCGGGCGGGGGCGAGCTTGCGGGACGGGCATAGGCACTCGGCGCCGCGACCGGCTTGGCATCGAAGCCGAACGCTGCCAGCGGGTCGGCCATGCCTTGTGCGGGACGCGCGACGCTCGGTGCTGCAGGTGCCTTGGCACCGGCCGGTGAGAGCAGCCCGGCGAACGGATCGTCGCTCGCTGCAGCGGTGGCAATCAGCGCGCGCTGCACCGACAGCACGTAGCCGCCGATCTGCAGGCGGTCGCCTTCGGCGAGCGGCGCCTCGCGTCCGTTGCCGACATCGCGTCCGTTGACCTGGATCGGGTTGCTGCCGCGGTCGACCACCGCGTAGCTGCCGGAGCGGAACACGACCTGCGCGTGCACGCGCGAGATCGTGCGATCCGGATCTTCGAGGACCAGCTGGTTGGTGTCGGCCCTTCCGATCGTACCGCCGAGCTCGTCGAACGTGGCCGAAGCCGCCCGCGAGACTGGCGCACCGTTGTAGGAAATGATGGTCAGGGTGATCACGGCAGATGCATCCTCAAGCTGTCGCACATGGGCCCCTGCAGCGCAACACCGTGAGCGTGCGCCCGCGCACGAACGCGCGCAACAGGATGATCGCCGATGCGCGGACGCTGCAATGCATGCTGGATGCCAGGCCGCAGTCCGGCACCCGCGCGTCCGACTGCTGCACCTATCATCCGGACGGGCCTGGCCCGGGTGTGCCCGCCCCGCTTCCCTCTCGAAGGTTCGCCCATGGCCTGTCTGTGCTCGCTGCAACTCGGTTCCTCGCTGAGCGCGTTGGCATCGATCTCTTCGACATTGGCCCTCGCACCGGCGCTGCCGCTGAATCTGGTGGCGGCGCTGAACGGCGCCGCCGCGCCGGCTGCCTCGGCGCTGGCTTCGGCCTCGATGGCGGCGACGGCCGCCGCGTCTGCCCAGGCGAACCTGACCGCGAAGCTGGCCGCCATGGCGAGCTTCGTGGCGGCCGCCAAGGCCGCCATGGGCGTGAACGCCGCGGCTGCGCTGTCGGCTTCGGCGCAGGCCGGGTTGCAGGCCTCACTGGCGGCCAGCGTGCAGTCGCTGAACGCGTCCGGCCCGGCGCTGCAGGCCAGCCTGCCCGCGCTCTCCGCGCGGATGGCCGCACAGGCCAACCTGACGGCACTGCTCGGCGTCATCGCCGGCGCGCGCGCGACCTTCGGCATCGACCTGCGCGCGCCGGGTGCGGTCGCAGCGCTGCAGGCCGCGCTCGATGCATCGGCCGGCGCCTCGGCGAGCGGTGCCGCAGCGGCCGCGGCGACGGGCACCGCCTCCGCCGTCGCATCGCTGATGGCTTCACTGGGATTTGCCGCCAACGCCCAGGGCGCGGCGTCGGCGAGCGCCGCGGCGACCGCGATCTCCCGGTTGACGCTGGCTGTGCCGCCGATCACCGCGAATTTCGGTGCGTTGTCGATGTTGAGTGCCGCGATGAGTCTGCAGGCCGCCGTCGCGGCAGCGCTCGGGGTCGACCTGCGCGCCCCGAATGCGCAGGCCAGCCTGCGCGCCGCGCTCAGCGGACTGCCGCTGGCGGCCCTCGCCCAGCTCCGGTTCAACGCCGCGGGGACCGCCTCGGCAAGCGCCGCTGCGTCGGCCCAGGCCGCCGCTGCCGCCAACGCGGCAGCGGCGTTGGATCTGTCCGCGGTGGCGGGCGCGAACCTGACCGCGGCAGGCTGCCTGGCCGTGCTGATGCAGTTGACGAACAACGCGAGTTTCTTGCTGGCAGCGCCCGGTACGTGCGGGTCTCGCTGCGCGCTGGCGCCGGTGCCGGCGCTGGCGAAGCTGTGAGAGCCGCTGCGTGATCTAGCGCAGCACATAGAGCTTTCCCTCCACGGCGGTCACGCGCAGCGGCAGCATGACCGACCGTCCCTGGTCATCGGGCGCGCTGCTCAGCGCAGGCCGTCCATCGGCGCCCAGGCATTCCAGCAGGCGGGCATCGGCGACCGGGCGCAGGACCAGCGCTTCGGGTGTCAGCGGCGGCCACTTCAGGCGCCCCTCGGCGTGCAGCGACGTCAGGTGGTCGCGCAGGCGCCGGGTCTCGTCTTCGGGCCGTCGCTGGTAGGCGATCGCGATCTCCTCGGTGCGCAGCCGGGTCGCGGCCAGGAAGCGCTCCGGCTGTCCGGCAGCGAGGTCGCGGGCCAAGCCCTGCACGACGGCCAGCGCCTGCGAATGCAACGAAGGGACGTCCTCGACCGCCGGCGCGTCGAGCCAGCGCCAGCGCGGGAAGCTCACCGGCAGGCCGAAATCCTGCGCCAGCACCAGCGGTGCCTGATACGCCTCGCCTTCCGGCGGTGCCCAGTCGAGCTGCGCCAGGGTACGGGCCGTGGACTCGTCGGCCATGCTGCCGACGCGCGGCAGCAGGATGCGCAGCTGGACCAGCCGCCTGCCGTCGGCCACGCGAGGTTCCGCCGGAAGCGGCGGGTCCTCGGGCGTGACGGCGGGCCGCGGCCAGATCACGAGCTTCAGCTGGTTCGGGCCGGCCACCGTGTACTCGTGGATCGGCACGATCGCGGACGGCCGGGCTGCGTTCACCCGCGCCAGCGGGACGCCGTTCAAGCACGCCTCGGCCTCGCAATCGACGGCGTCGAGCTTGAGGACCAGCAGCCGTTCCATCAGCCGAGGCTCCAGTCCACCAGGCTCATCGCCGGCAACAGCGGGTGCACCATCTCCTGCTGGCCGAGCAGCGGATCGTGGAGGTGCATCACGACGTCGGCCTGCTCGATGCTCAGCGTCGCGAACCATTGCAGCCCCGAGCCTTCGGGCCGCAGGCGCAGCCCGCAGCTGCCGACCAGCGCGCCGGTCACCAGGCTGGCGGCGTTGAGCATCGCCAGTTCGTCAAGCGCCGCCGACTCCACGACGAGGACGAAGGGCTGGCGAAAGCCGGCCTTGGCCGATGCGAGCGCAGCCAGCGGATCGGCATCGTCGGGCTGCCGCTCCCACGCGGTCTGTACCGGTTCGGCCGCGGCGCAGTGCAGGCCGAGCCGGCTCAGCGACCCACCCAGCGACAGCGCACCGCTGAACCGCAGGTTCAA
>Ga0070674_100001199_pt1 | contig 13594 bp, 16 predicted proteins | sample KBSM33metaG_FD_65344 | JGI IMG/M metagenome (GOLD analysis project Ga0070674, IMG submission 65344) | Miscanthus rhizosphere microbial communities from Kellogg Biological Station, Michigan, USA - KBS M3-3 metaG | ecosystem: Host-associated > Plants > Roots > Rhizosphere > Soil ... | reverse complement strand
TGGCGAGCGGCCTCGGCACGGCGCACCTCGGCGCGCGCCTTCGCGATCGACTTCTCAGACCTCAGACGGCCGGCGCGGAGGCGGTCTTCGGCCTCCTTGCCGCCCTCGATGGTCATCGCGAGCTCGACCTCTTCCTCCTTGGTCAGCAGCGGCTCTCGAGCCGCCGCCTCGAGGTAGAGGCGCAGGTCATCAGCATCGTCGGTCCCTAGGGGACGAGCCGGATCCGGCACTTCGTATCAGCCTCCTCCTCGAAGCCGCTCCGCTGCAGCACGCAGCCTTGTCGGTCTTCGGGAACTCGGGGTTTGGTCCCTTGATTCGTCACGAACGGGGCGGCGGTTCGCGGGTCTCCGTTGCGCAAACGCATTCGCCGTTCTGAGGCCATGGTACGGGTGGTACCCAGATAAGTAAAGCTCAGACCATGTGAAGGTCTTGTGAAGCGATTCACAAGAGTGCCAAACAGGCTTTGCACAGGGTCCCATAGAACCGCGGGTAGGCTGGCGCGGCCGTGCTGGATCTGCCGCCGCTGCGCACCCTCGACATCGACGGCCCGCTCGCCTACCGGGAGTGGGATGGACCGTCGGGTACGACGTTCGTGCTCCTCCACGGACTCGGGGGCTCCCACCTCAGCTGGGTGCAGGTGGCACCCGGGCTCTCGGGGCTGGGACGAGTGCTCACGCCGGATCTGCCCGGCTTCGGCCGATCGCCCATGGCTGGGCGACCCACCCGACTCATGGACCAGCGCCAGTGGCTCGCCCGGTTCCTCGACGAGGTCGTCACCGGCCCGGTCGTGCTCGCGGGCAACTCGATGGGCGGGGTGGTCGCGCTGCTCGAAGCCGCCCTCGAGCCCGAACGGGTCGCGGGCGTGATCTTGAGCTCGTCGGTCTTCCCGATGTCCGGTGGGCCGATCCCCAACCCCCTCGTGCTCGGCGCGTTCGCCGCCTACGACGTTCCGAAGCTCGGAGAGATGGTCGTCAAAACCAGGAGCGCCGCGTTCGACCCCGAGACGTTCGTCCGTGTCGGGCTGCGGATCCTGACCGCCGACCCGAGCTCGATCCCCGATGACGTGATCGAGGCGAACGCGGAGCTCATCGCCGACCTGCGAACCGACCCCGAGGCGCCGGCCGCGTTCCTCGAGGCCGCGAGGTCGATCACCGCCTACGTGCGCAGTCCAACCGCGGGTCGCCGCGCGATGAGCAACGTGCGGTCCCCTGTCCTGGTGATCCACGGACGCAAAGACCGATTCGTCCCCGTCGGCTACGCCGAGATCGCGCTCGTGACCTACCCCTCGTGGCGTGGCCGACTGCTGGCGGGCGTCGGGCACGTGCCACAGATGGAGACGCCGGCCCGATGGTTGACGGAGGTGGCCGACTGGTACGCGGCGGCGCTGCGCTGAACGCGTGCTAGCGTCCGCGCCGATGGCTCGGCGGGCGGTGGCGGCGGTCGGCGCGGTCTCGCTCCTGTGGTTCCTCGCGCCGCTCGCGCGCGCACAACAGCCGCCTCCCGCAGGGTTCGCCGGCACGATCCGCGTACCGGCCGACGTCGCGACGATCCAGGCAGCCGTCGACCGCGTCGAGCCTGGCGGGATGGTGCTGATCGCGCCGGGTGTGTATGACGAACAGATCACCGTGACGACGCCATATTTCACGATCCGGGGCGAGGATCGGAACGAGACCATCATCGACGCGAGCGAGCGAGCCACGGCGATCGAGGTCGACGGAGCCAACGGCGTCGTGATCCAGAACCTGAGCGTGCGCAACGCTTCGTTCGACGGGATCGCATGGAACGGCGTCGATGGGTTCTGGGGATCGTCGGTCACCGCATACGACAACGGCCGCTACGGCATCGTCGCCACGAGCTCTACCCACGGCCAGGTCGATCACGCGTACGCGAGCGGGAACGCGGAGGCGGGCATCGCGACCGTCGGATGCAACCCGTGCGCCTCGGTGATCTCCGACGTCACTGTGACCGGAAACGGAGCCGGCTACTCAGGGATCAACGCCGGCGGCGAACTCTCGATCGTGAACGGTGAGTGGTACGACAACAACACCGGGATCGCGCTGACGACGGTCGACGACGTTGCAGGCTCGCCGCAGCGCTCGGCCGTCATCGCCGGCAACACGGTCCACGACAACACCGGCGACGGCATCCTCGTGCGAGGGGGACGCGGGAACCTGATCGCGGAGAACCTCGTGGAGGATTCCTCGAGCTACGGGATCGCCGTGATGCCGACCTTCGATCGGAACCTCTGGGTGAACGGCGACAACACCGTGCGCGACAACGTGATCCGTCGCAGCGGCCTCGCAGACCTCGCGCTGGGAGCTCCGGCCGGAGGCGGCGACTGCTTCTCGGGCAACGACGCGACCACGAGCCAGCCACCGGCGGCACAGGACCTCTTCCCGTGCGAAGGCCTGCGGTTCGCCAGCGCGGGAGGATCGTTCGCACCGACGATCACGGCCGCCGCCGACGCGGCGAGCGGCACGCGGCCCTCGATCGACGCATCCCCACCACCTGCACAGGAACAGATGCAAGGCGACCCGGTCGATGCGCCGCCGATCATCGCGGTGGGAGGACAGAACGTGCCGCAACGCTTCACGATCCGCCCTGTCGGCGCGATCCAGCAGGCGCAGGGTCCGACCGTTGCGAAGGAGATCGCGATCATGGGGTTGCCGCTCGCGACATCCTGGGGAGGACTGCTGATCGGGATCTACGGCTACATCCTGCCGTTCGTCCTCTTCGCGACCTGGATGGCCGTCGCGATATGGGATCTGATCCGTCAGGAGTCGGCGCCGATGCCCCACCGCACGAGATGGATGCTCATCGTGCTGATCGTTCCGTTCATCGGGCCGTTGCTCTACTTCGCGTTCGGGCGTTCGCCCATCCCCCAGCAGCTTCGGCTCGTACTCACCGTCGGTGGGATCGTGGCCTACCTGCTCTTCCTCGGACTCGGCGTGCTCGTGAGCTGATCGAACGGCGCCAGGTCGACACGGATCACGGGGACGGCGCCACGCTGAAGCCGCAGGCCGGATCCTTCGGGTGGTCGATGCAGTACCGAACACCTTGGAACAGGTTCTCCACCTGCTGCTCCTGACTGTCGAGCATCGAGTTCACTGCGATGGCGACCAGCACGACGAACGCGACCGCGGACAACACGACGATCGCGATGATGTTCTTCGATGAGCGCTGCCCGGGCCGCGCCAGGATCGGAACCTCGGTGCCGTTGTCGGGCCTCGAAGGAAGCTCATCCGTCACGCTCGGGCTCTATCACGGCGACAGGGCCGGGCGCGGACCGGCATCCGACTCAGTCGAGCTGGATGCGCATGCGCTTGTTGGCTCTGCCCTTCGATCCGGTTTTCACGACGCGGACCTGACCGACCTCGAGCGTCGAGCGAACGTGCGTGCCGCCGTCGGCTTGCTTGTCGATCCCCTCGATGTCGATCACACGGATGGGATCGACGTCGGCGGGGATCAGGTTGGCCTTCGTGCGGATCAGGTCGGGATCGGCGAGCGCCTCGGCTCGTGGCAGGAACAGGACGTGCACGTCGTGGCCGGTGGCGAGGGCCTCGTTCAGGCGCGCTTCGACCTCCTGCCCGAACTCCTGGCTGATGTGATCGAGCTCGAAGTCCATCCGAGCGGTGCCGCCGGCCTCCATGTTGCCCCCGGTGACCTTCGCGTCGAACTGCGAGTACACGATCCCGCTGAGGGCGTGCAGCGCCGTGTGGGTCCGCATGATCGTTCTGCGCCGCTCGACATCGATCGCGACCCGGACGGGCGCGTCGACGTCGGGAACCGCGGAGCCTTCGGCGAGCTGATGGATGAGTTCGCCCGAGTCGCGATCGGTGAACGTGTCGACGAGCTCGAGCGTCGCAACGTCGGTCGTCAGGGTTCCTGTGTCGCCGGGTTGGCCGCCGCCGCGCGCGTACGCCACGGTTCGATCGAGCACGATACCGAGCGGTGTGACGGCAACCACGCGTGCATCGCACACGTCGAGATAGGCGTCGGTCGTATACAGCTTCTCGGTCATCTCGAGGTCTGGCGTTCCAACGTCTGGAACAGACCGCTGTGGTCAAGCTCACCTTCGCCCGCATCGACCGCGTCCTGCAACTGGCCGGCTACGACGGCGAACGAGGGGATCGGCGTGCCCGTCGCGGCAGCTGCTTCCTCGACGATCCGAGCGTCCTTGCGGTGCAAGCGGATCCGGAACCCCGGCTCGAAGGTGCGATCGAGCATCCGCTGCCCGTGTACCTCGAGGATCTTCGAACCGGCGAACCCGCCGAGCAACGCCTCGCGGACCTTCGCGGGGTCGACGCCGGAGCGCTCGGCCAGCAACAGCGCCTCAGCGACCGCCTCGATCGTCGCGGCGACCACGAGCTGGTTGCAGGCTTTTGCCACCTGGCCCGCGCCGCTCGGCCCGATGTGCACGATGCTCTTCCCGAGGGCTTCGAGGACCGGCATCGCTCGCTGGACCGCGTCCGCATCCCCTCCCACCATGATCGAGAGCGTCGCGTCGATGGCGCCGCGCTCGCCCCCGCTGACGGGCGCGTCGAGCATCGAGACATCACGAGCCGCGAACGCCTCGGCGATCGACCGCGTGGGGCCGGGGTCGATCGAGCTCATGTCGATCACGAGTGAACCCGGCTGGGCGGCCTCGACGACGCCCTTCGGACCGAGCATCACCGTCTCGACGTCGGGGGTGTCCGGCAGCATGGTGATCGTGATCGCGCTCGCTGCTGCGACTTCGGCCGGATCGGATCCGCGGGACGCGCCCGCCTCGACCAGCTCGTCCACGGGTCCGGGGCTGCGGGAGTGCACCGTCAGCGGGAACCCCGCGGCGAGCAGGTTCTTGGCCATCGACCTGCCCATGATGCCGAGCCCGATGAACCCGACGGCGTCGCCCATCCGTTACTCCTCCATCGCCGCGTCGGCGATCCCCAGCGACCGGTCGATGATCTCGAAGCCCTCGGCGAGCTGCGCCTCGTTGATGCACAGCGGCGGGTTCGTCATGACGTTCCACCAGCGGATGAACGTCGACAGACCGTTGTCGAGCAGCGAGCGGTTCAGCTGCTGCATCGTTTCGTTCAACGTGTTGAACGGCGACAGCGGCTCCATCGTCTGGCGGTTCTTCACGAGCTCGATGATGCCGAACAGGCCGATGTTGCGCGTGCGCCCGACGCTCGGGTGCTTCGCCGCGAGCTCCTCGTGGTGGGCTCGCATCACCGGGTCGAGGCGTTTGGCGTTGCCGACCAGATCGTCGTCCTCCAGCACGTCGATCGCCGCGATCGCGGCCGCCACGCCCATCGGGTGCGTGTTATAGGTGAGGCCGCCCCAGAACATATGCTCGTCGAAGTACGCGGCCACCTCGGGGCTCAAGCCGACGGCACCGAGCGGCACGTACGACGACGTGAGTCCCTTCGCGGTCGTGATGATGTCGGGCACGACCTTCCAGTGGTCGACCGCGAACCACTCGCCGGTGCGACCCCACCCGCACATCACTTCGTCGGCGATCAGCAGGATGCCGAAGCGGCTGCAGAGCTCGCGGACTCCCTGGAGGTAGCCGTCAGGCGGGATGAGAATGCCGTTCGTCCCCGTCACCGGCTCGAGGATGAACGCCGCGATCGTCTCCGGCCCCTCGAGCTCGATCGTCTCCTCGAGCAGCTCGAGCGCGCTGCCGGCCTCCTCGAACCCTCGCTTCGGGCCGTGGTACGGATCGAGGACGTGCACCACGCCGGGCATCGGTGGGAACTCGTTGGGCCAGCGACGCGGGTCGCCGGTCAGTGCCATCGTCGCGTACGTCGAGCCGTGATAGCTGCGGTAGCGCGCGAGGATCTTCTGCCGACCGGTCACGGCCTTCGCCATCTTGACCGCGTTCTCGTTGGCCTCGGCGCCGCCCAGCGTGAAGAACGTCTTCTCGATCTCGCCGGGCCACAAACCTGCGAGGCGCTTACCGAGGATCGCCCGCCCCTCGAACGCGTGGAACGGCGAGAGGTACGGTAGCTTCTCGGCCTGGCGTGCCATCGCCTCGGTCACGCGCTTGTCCCCGTGCCCGATGTTCACGCCCATCAGCTGTGAGCTGAAGTCGAGCCACCGCTGGCCGTCGACCCCGTACATGTACACGCCCTCCGCACGGTCGATCGCCAGCGGCGCGACCTTGGACTGCACGTGCCAGTCGTACAGCGTGTAGCGCTTCGCATCGGCCACGATCTGCTCTGCGGTCATGCGGCCGGTTTCGGTGACCATCGGTCCGTCCCTTCCTCGTCTCGTTCCTAGGCTTCCGGGAACGGTGTGCTCGCAGCGGAGCCCACGATGTAGCTGTGATCGGCGGCCCATCGAAGCATCACGGGCTCGCCCGGCCGTGGATCGATCGCGCCCACCTCGTCGTTCAGCCGGTGGACGGTCAGGCGCTCACCGGTTCGCAGCACCACGATCAGCTGCGTGATCGAGCCGAGGTAGACGACGTCGATGACCGTTCCGCCGACGTAGCACGCGCGATCGTCTGCGGCGCCGTTGGCCAGCTTGATCCACTCGGGACGCACGGTGATCGTCGCGTGTTCGCCGAGATCGGCTCCGCCGGGATCGACCGCGAGGATCCGCTCGCCGTCGCCCAGCTCCATCGCGAGCATCGCGTCCTCGCGACGATCGACCCGCAGCCGGATCAAGTTCGAGGTGCCGATGAAGCCGGCCACGAAGGCGGTGGCGGGGCGTTGGTAGAGCTCCCGGGGCGTGGCCAGCTGCTCGACGACCCCGCCGTTCATCACCGCGATGCGATCGCTCATCGTCATCGCCTCCTCTTGGTCGTGCGTGACGTAGACGAAGGTGGTGCCCGTGCGCTGCTGCAGCTCCTTCAACTCCAGCTGCATCTCTTTGCGCAGCTTGAGGTCGAGCGCACCGAGCGGCTCGTCGAGCAGGAGTGCGGCCGGCTGGTTGACCAACGCGCGGGCGAGCGCGACCCGCTGCTGCTGCCCGCCCGACAGCTGGTTGGGCCTGCGATCCTCGAGGCCGTCCAACCGCACGGTCTTGATCACGTCGCTCAGGCGTGTCGCGATCTCTCCACGGCCGAGCTTCTTGATCTTGGGTCCGAAGGCGATGTTCTCCGCCACGGTCATGTGCGGGAACAGGCCGTAGGCCTGGAACACCATGTTCACGTTGCGTTTCGCGGGCGGGATGTTCGTCACGTCGGCGCCCTGCAGCAGGATCCTGCCTTCGTCGGGAGTCTCGAAGCCGGCGATCATGCGCAACGTCGTCGTCTTGCCGCAGCCACTCGGGCCGAGCATCGAGAAGAACTCGCCACCGGGAACCGCGATCGACACGTCGTCGACGGCGGTGACGTCGTCGAAGCGCTTGGTGACGGCCTCGATGAGGATCTCGCCGGCTCGGTCGCGGGGCTCCGGTGCGGTCTCGTTCGCACTCATGTCTGGATCCTGTTCAGTCGGCCCAACCAGTAGGCGACCAGCGAGAAGATCACCGACAGCACGAGCAACACGAGGTTCAGCGCGGAGCCCGCACCCCAGTCGCCGGCGCCGAGGATCAGGTCGCGGACGCGCTGTCCCATCATGTAGCTGCCCGTGCCGCCGACGATGTCGGCGGTCACGAAATCGGTGAGCATCGGGATGTACACCAGGATCAGCGCGATGAAGATGCCGGGGGCCGCGAGGGGGATCAAGATGCGCCGGGCCTGCACCCACCACCCCGCCCCCAGGTCGATCGCCGACTCGAACATCGAGCCGTCGATCGCCTTCATCGCGGCGTAGATCGGGATCGTCGTGTACGTGATGTAGGAGGCCGAGAGCGTGACGATCACCGCGAAGGGGCTGAACAACAACCACGACTTCGGCGGCCCGGGGATGAACCAGTTCACGATGCCGTTGCGACCGAGGATCACCTGCCAGGCGTAGACCTTCACCACCGGTGCAAGCTCATCAGCGAGCACGAGCGAGAGCAGCAGGAACAACTCCCATCGACCGGCCCGGAACACCATGTAGTACGCGAGCGGGATCGAGATCGCGAGCATGATCACCATCGCGGTCGTGCCGATCCACAACGTCGTCCAGGCGATCTTCAGGTTGAGCGGGTTGGTGAGCACCTCGCGGTAGTGATCGAGCGTCGTGCCGCTGGCGGTATTGGGCGGGAACTTCAGCAGGCTCATCGAGGCCATGATCACCATCGGCGCGAGGAACAGGACGATCAGCAGTGTCACCGGCGCGAACAGGATGCCCAGCGCCCCTCGGCCGGACCCGCGCGATCGCCGGACCGGCTCGATGGGGACCTCGACGGCAGCCATCGCTAGTTCCTCACTCCGGGCGCGACGGCATCGGTGCCGGCGATCATGCCGCGGGTCGCGTCGTCGCCGCTGCGCGAGCGCAGCAGCTGGAGCGCCAGCCAGATCAGAACCACCTGGACGACGGAGATCACCGCCGAGATCGCGTTCACCACCGCGGTGTGATCAGGGTTGCGCACGCTGGAGTACACCCACACGGGGAACGTCTGCTGGAAGCCGATCGTGAACGCGCTGATCTCGTAGTTGTTGAACGACCAGGTGAACGCGAAGATCGCGCTGGCCGCCAGCGCCGGCGCGATGTGCGGCAGGATGATGTGACGCAGCACCTGCAGTCGCGAACACCCGAGGTCGATCGCCGCCTCTTCCTGCACCCGCTGGAACCGGAACAGCTGCGCGGCGACGATCGCCGTGACCAGCGGGAACGTGCACACGATCTGGGTCGCGATGACGGTCCGCAGCGAGAGGTCGACGTTGAACCGCACGTAGAACATCAGTGCGGCGATCCCGATGATCAGCCACGGCAGGATCAACGGAGCACCGACCAGCCCGCCGATGATCGACCGACCCCTGAACCGGAACCGCGTGAGCCCGAACGCGGTCAGCGTTCCGAGCACGAGGCACGCCGGAGCGACCAGCGCGGCGACGACGATCGAGTTGAGCAGCGCCTCACGGAGCAACTCGTCCTTGAACGCGTCCGCGTACCAGTGCAGGGTCAGCCCCTCGAGCGGGAACGCGAGGATGTTGGAGTCGTTGAAGCTGAACAGGATCAAGATCACGAGCGGCCCGAACAGCACGAGGTAGACGATCGCGAGGAAGGCGCGCCATGCCCAGGTCGCTCGCGCCGTGTGCACGCCGATACGCGGCGAGGAAGGGAGGGCCGGTCCCGTAGCGTCGATCGTTCGCTCGGCGACCCCGGTTGCCATCAGCTCACTACCCGTCGCACTAGCTCGCCTTCACCTCGGTCCACGCCGCGACCCATGCGTCGCGGTTCGCGGGGGGACTCGCCGGGATCGCGTTGTCAAGGTGGAACGGCGCGTCCAACGACGCCGCCTTGATGAGCTCGGGCGACGCGAGGTCCAGCGTCTTGGTGTTCGCGATCTGGTAGTTCCACGTCTGCGCTTCGTACAGCTCCGCCTCGGGGCTCGAGTAGTAGTTCAGCAGCGCGTAGGCCGCGTCGAGGTTCTCCGGCGCGACGTCGGGTGTGATCCCGTAGCCACAGGCCCACAGGAACTGCCCTTCCTTGGCGGTCGCGAACTGCGCGTTCACGCCCTCCTTCTGCAGCGCCTTGGCGGTGTCGGGGTAGCCGGAGCTGATAACGATCTCGCCCGACTTGAACAGTGACTTCACTTCGGCGTCGCCCTTCCAGAACGTGCGGAACTGTGACTTGTGGTCGATCAGGTACTGCTTCACCTGGTCGATCTGTGCCTGATCCATGTTGATCGGATCGGTGATGCCGTTGGCAAGCGCGCCGATCATGAACGCCGTGACGGCGATGTCCTCCATGCCCGCGCGGCCTTCCCATTGCGGATCGAACAGATCGGTCCACGAGGTCGGCGGGGTGGTCACGACGTCGGCGTTGTACACGATGCCCGACGTGCCCGCGTCGACGGGCAGCATGTAGATCTGTCCGTCGACCTGCACACCGGGCAGCTGCTGCATCGACGGGAAGAGGTCGTTCCAGTTGGTCAGTCGGCTCGCGTCGAGCGGGGCGTAGATCCCCTTCTGCACCATCTCGAGCGTGGCCTCGTCGACGCAGCTGTTGACGACGTCCGCGTTGAATCCAGCCTGGATCTTCGCGATCGCCTCTTCGTTGGATCCCATCGAGGACGAGTCGATCTTGATGTTCGGGTACTGCTGCTCGAACGCAGCGAGGTAGCCGGGATCGAAGCCGTCCGAGTAACTGAGGAGTCGGAGGGTCCCCGTGATCGACGCGGGGTCGACCGAAGCGCCGGCCGAGGCGGGGGGCGACGACGTCGTGGTACTACCGCACGCGGCGGCCACGAGCGCGACCGAGAGGCCGATCACTGCTGAACGGACGAACGGTCTCATCGCCGAACCCTCCTCATGTACGCGTGGCAGCGGCCGGAGTACCGATGGAACGCGGCGAACCTAGGGGAGGAAAGGTAGATTGTCAACCGTTGACAAGAGGCCCCCAGGGGTTCAATCCCTGAATCGATCCCTCCACGTCTCGAGCCACAGGTCGCTCCCGTGACGGAAGTCGTAGACGAGCCAGAGCACTACCGCGCCGAACACGGTGACGAGCCAGAAGGCATTGAAGGCGAACACGAAGGTCAGCCAGACGATGCCCCCGATCACGACGATCAACGTAGCGACGGTCCACATCCACCTCTTCACGCTATCCCCCCGTGTCCGATGAGCGGTCGTTCGCCGCGACCACCCCGGCGATCAGCTCGCCTGCATCCTCGGAATGCTCGCTCAGCAATCGAGCCGCCTCGTCTTCGTTGCCGGCGCCGATCGCCTCGACGAACGGCCGATGCTGCAGCGAGACCTCATCGAGCGAACGCAGCACGAGCTCATCCAGGCGCAGCAACGCCCGGAGGGTGGGCACGTAGCGGTCGAAGACCTCGAGGATCCGGGAGTTCCCGCAGAGTTCACAGAGCCCTTGGTGGAACGCGAGGTCGGCTCGGGAGACGGCGGAAGGGTCTCGCGTCGCGACAGCGGCGTCGATCTCGTCGGCCAACCTGCGTAGCCGATCGAGCGCCGCTGCGTCGTGGTGTCGTGCGAGCGTGCGCGCGGCTCGGCCTTCGAGCGCGGCGCGCAGGCCGTAGATCTCTCGAACATCGTCGGCGGTCAGGCTGACCACGAACGTCCCTCGACGTGGCTCCTCCATGAGGAGTCCCTCCGCCCGCAGGAGTTTGAACGCCTCGCGTACCGGGCCGCGACTGATCGCCAACTGCTCCGCGATCTTGGCCTCCACGAGATGTTCGCCCTGGCTGAACCCGCCGGCGAGGATCTGCTCGCGGATCCGATCGGCCGCGTCCTCGGCCAGCGAACGCGGCGCGGTCAACGGCGCCAGCGGTGGCTGGGTACCCATGCGCGTAACGTAGCATGGCCCTGTCGACAGTCGACCAACGACCGACCGCTGCGAGGGAGGGGCCATGCGCTTCGACAGGGTTCGCGTCATCGTGACCGGCGGCGCCCGAGGGATCGGCCGAGGCATCGTCGACGCGTTCCTGGACGAGGGCGCGCAGGTGCTCGCGACGGACCGAGCCGGGGAAGCCCTCCTGTCCGTGCGAGCGTCGCACCCGCACGCGGAACGCCTCTGGATCCACGGCGCGGACCTCAGCGATGTCGAAGCCGTCGGTTCGATCGTTCGCGCGGCGATCGACGCGATGGGGAGCGTCGACGTGCTCGTCAACAACGCCGGCGTGCAGCCCGACGGACCGTTCCTCGACCTGGGCCCGATCGACATCGACGCGTGCTTCGCGGTGAACGTGCGCGCGCCTGCCCTGTTGATGCGCGATGTCTGTGCCCACCTGATCGAACGCGGCACGGGTGGCTCGATCGTGAACATCGCGAGCGCGAACGCCTTCCACAACGAATCACCCGAGTCGATCTACAACGCGTCGAAGGCGGCGCTCGTCGCCCTCACGAAGGCCGTCGCGCACGAGATGGGGCACCACGGGATCCGGGTCAACTGTGTCGCTCCCGGAGAGACGATCACGCCCGAGGCGCAAGAAGAGCTCGATCGGGATCCACAACAGTCGGAGGTCGTGCGCCGCTACCTGTCGCGCATCCCGCTGCAGCACGCGGGGACGCCTCGCGATCAAGCGATGGCCGTGTTGTTCCTTGCGAGCGACGAGGCACGGTTCGTCTCGGCGCAGACGATCGTGGTCGACGGCGGTGAGATCGGCGGAGGCCGGTGGTACGACGAGCACGATGCGCCGCCAGCGCCACCTGCCGAACGACCGATCACGGGCTGAACGGCGATCTACGACTCGCCGCGCGCGCGGCGCATCGCCTCCTTGACGCCGTCGACGTCCAAGGTCATCTCGAAGAACCCGATCCGCTCTTCGTAGACCGAGCCGTCGGCCTGTGCTTTCACGTCGTCTTCGAACACGTGCATCACGGGGAGCCCCAACTGGACTCCCGCCAATGGACCCACCCATGCGGGGTCGCCGTCTCCCACGGTCTCGACCGCAACCTCGACCGCTTCGGCGTCACCTGCGCCGAGCATCACGACGATGCCGTCGGCGCCGTGTTCCTCGACGATCCGCTTGATCAGGGCTTGGTTCTCCGGGTCCATCGCTCCGGACGCCGTTCAGACGAAGCACTCCGTGCGGATCTCGATCACCTCGGCGCCGGCGCTGCGCGCCACCTCGGCGATCGCCTCGCCGGGAACGCTGTCACGCTCGCCGAGCGCGATGACCTTCTTCCCGTGTAGGTCCATCGGTTGTCACCTCCTTCGGTTGATCGGTGCGCAGATGTTCGGGAACCGGCGGCCCGACCGCCGGCGCGCCGTCGAGCAGCCGGATGATGGCCTGTTCGATCTGGCCGGGGGTCGTGCCGTTGCTCGTGAGTCGCTCGACCTCGATGCCATCGCGCATCGTCAGGTACGCGGGAAGGCCCGCCACGCGGAGATCGCGGCAGACCTTCCGGTTCTCGGGCGCGTTGACCTTGAGGAAGTGCACCCGGTCGCCGTAGGTTCCCGCGAGCTCCTCGACCGCCGGCATCAGCGCGAGGCACGGCTGGCACTGCGGTCCCCAGATGTCGACCAGCACGTGACCGCTGGCGCTGAGCTCCTCGAACGTCTCGACGGTCGCTTCGATCACTTCATGCCTCCAGGGTCACGGACACGCCGTCCCACTGCCGCGTCAACCGGCCGAGGAACAGCGAGCCCTTGGCGATCAGCATCGTTCGGTGCAAGGTGCCGTCCCGCATGCGCGCGAGCGCGTGCGGGAGCCACGGGACCGCGCTCGCGATGTGGCCTTGCGTCGGCACGTATCCGGGCAGACCGTGTGCGCGGGCGAAGTCTGGGATCTCGTCGCGTGCGAGCTCGCCGCGAAGGACGCCGAGACCCGCGAGCATCTTGTAGTTGCGATCCGCGACGTCGCCGCCGCCTTGCGGCTCGGTGATCTCCGGGTTGTGGATCTCGGTCGCATACGTGTCGACGTCGTTGATGCCGATGCCGAGCGCGTCGAGCGGTTCGCCGACGAGCGCGCCGAGCTGTGCCTGGGGAGTCTCGCCTGCCTCGATCGGCATGCGACCGACCGCGTCTGTGCGCAGAACCGGGCCGTTCGATCCGTCTGCCGCCTCGAGCACAACGGCCATGCCGGCGAGAACGTCTTCGAGGATGGGGAA
>Ga0070674_100001195_pt1 | contig 13633 bp, 11 predicted proteins | sample KBSM33metaG_FD_65344 | JGI IMG/M metagenome (GOLD analysis project Ga0070674, IMG submission 65344) | Miscanthus rhizosphere microbial communities from Kellogg Biological Station, Michigan, USA - KBS M3-3 metaG | ecosystem: Host-associated > Plants > Roots > Rhizosphere > Soil ... | reverse complement strand
GCAGAATCTCGTTGACCTCGTCGTAGAGCAGGTAGCCCTTCTCCTTGCCGACAGTGATCAGCTGGCGTACTTCGTCGTATTTCTCTTCAATCGACAAGATCAATCCTCCGATATCACGAGGGCCTGAATGAGACGGCCCAATTCACCTTTGCGCGAAAGTAATGCATCGAGCTCGCCGTTGGCGGCTGCTCCCTTTGTCTGCAGTTGAGCGATTCTGCGTTGCACATCCGCCCTCTCTCTTTCATAACGAGCGCGGCGGATTTCACGTACGCAGGAACCGAGCGACAGGGCAGGTGGCTCCGGCTCACTCGCAATCCCAGTCACGAGTTGAGCTTCCACCATGTTTAGACGCTCGAGCAGCACAGAAGGAGAGAATCCCCTATTGTCGTTCAGACTCAGTGCGAGATCCAGCACGGATCGGCTGGGGAGCTCGTCAAAGTCACGAGGTTCGAGCCCAGCCAGGGCCGCAAACGCTGTGTCGGGCTCATGGACGAGGCACCAGATCAACGCTTTTTCGGCCTTGGTGACGTGCCCGAAGCTCGGAATCGTCTTCGTGGCGAAGGTGGTCTGTTTCTGAACAGCCGCTTCCCGAATCTTGGCGCGCACGACTTCGTCCGTGATATTGGCCTTGAACGCCAGTCGATCGGCGAAGCGGTCGCGCATGGCCGCGTCAGGGATTCGGGCGGCGGTCGGGAGCATGGCAGCCAGAAACTTCACCCTCCCCTCGTCGCTGTTCAGGTTATAGCCGGCGGCTGTCCGATCCAGGAGGTACTCCAGATACGGCTTGGAGTGCTTCAAACGTTCACCGTAACCTGACGCTCCCTGTGACCTAATGAACACATCCGGGTCCTGTCCGACGGGAAGTTCGGCCACATTCACGTCGAAACCATCGGCCACGAACAGCTCAGACGACTTGGCCGCAGCCCCCTGGCCAGCGGTGTCGGGATCGAAACTCAGGACGACCTTCGATGCAAATCTGTGCAGCTGCTGAACCTGCTGCGGGGTCAGCGCCGTCCCGCACGATGCGACTGCTGGAAAGCCCGCCTGATAGACCTGGCCGAAGTCGAAGTACCCCTCGACGAGGACCCCAAAACCTTTTTGACGTATGCCGGCCTTACTGAGATCCAAGCCGTAGAGCGTCCGTCCTTTCGTGTAGATCGGCGTCTCGGGAGAGTTCAGGTACTTCGGTTGTTGATCGGGATCAACCGCGCGTCCCCCGAACGCGATGACGGACCCGGTGTCGCGGCGGATGGGAATCATCAGCCGATTCCTGAAGCGATCAACGGACGGCCCCTCCTCGCGCGGGACCAGCAGGCCGGCCCGGATGAGCAGTCCTTCCGAGTAGCCCTGCTTGAGGAGCGCCTCCTTCAGCGCGGTGCGCGACGGCGGCGCGAAGCCGAGGCCCATCGCTTCGCTGGTTTCATCACTGATGCCGCGGTCTGCGATCTGTCGGCGGATTCGAGCGCCTGCCGGCGTGAGGAGCTGTTCGCGAAACCATTTGGCCGTGGAGTCATGAACCTTGAGCAGCGTTTCCCGTTCAGCGCTACTGGCTCTCTGCTCGTCGCTCTGTTCCGTTTCCGGAATCGTGATGCCGAAGCGTTGCGCGAGCTGCTTGACCGCATCGTGGAACGCAAGTTTCTCGTGGAGCTGGAGAAACTTGATGACGTCGCCGCCCGCGCCGCAGCCGAAGCAGTGAAAGAACCCCTTGTCACGGTTGACCTGAAACGACGGCGTCTTCTCGCCGTGGAACGGACACAGCCCTTTGTAGTTGGCGCCGTTCTTCTTCAGCGACACGTAGTCCTGGATCACCACGACGATGTCCGCCTGGTGCTTCAGGTCGTCGATGAAGGTCGCAGGGTAGAGCGCCATCAGTCTTTCAACTCCACCACAGTGACACCACCGCCACCCTGATTGTTCGGCGCCAGATCGAACTTCGCGACGAGCGGGTGTTCCTTCAGGAACGCGGCGAGGCCACGTCGCAGCTGGCCCGTGCCGTGACCGTGAATGATACGTATGACGTTCAGATCGCTGACCGTGGATTCATCGAGGAACTTCTCGACGCGCGAGATTGCCTCGTCGACCGTGCAGCCGACGACGTTCACTTCCGACAGCAATCCTTCGCGCGGCTGCAGATCGACATTCACTTTCACGCGAGCCGGAGTGTTCTCAACCTGAGGAGCGCCGCCGATCGCGCGCAGGTCCTTCAGTGGCGCGCGCAGGCGTTTGCCTTTCATGTCGATCTCGGCCTGCTTGCCGTGGATCTCGATGACGACCCCTTCGAGTCCAAGGCCGCCAACCGTGACTCTCGCGCCTGGTTCGATCGGTCCCTGGGGTGCGGACGCCGCATGAGCGCTTGCACGCCCGGACTCAGTACCCGTCTTGAGACGGCCCACGACACGCTCGAGCGCGGCTCGTGCATCGGCTCGGACGGAACCTGCCTCGCCGGTGTTGATGCTGGCTGCTGCTCTCCGCGCCGCCTGGTCCGACAATTCGCTCGCCTTCGCCTTCAATCCCTCGATGATGGAGTCGATCTCGCGCCGGCTTTCCCGCAATTGATCGTCGAGCTTGGCATTGAGGCGGCGCTTGTAGGTCTCTTCCCGGTCGCGGACCGATTCTTCGCGCGATCTGAGCCCTCGCTCGGTCTCGACGAGCGCGGCCCGCTCTTTGGCCAGCGTGCGGCGATCGGCCTCGAGCCTGCCAAGATCCTGATCGACGCGCGCCAGATGTTCGGCAAGCTGCTTCTCGCGATCGCTCAGGTTCTCGCGCGCCGCGGCGATGACGTTTGGCGGCAATCCGAGTCGCGCGGCGATTTCGATGGCGAGGCTGCGTCCGGGTGATCCGTAAATCAGCCTGTAGGTCGGTGCGAACGTCTCCGGCCGGAATCCAAACGCCGCGCTCGCGACTCCCGCGGTCGTCGAGGCGTACGACTTCAGCGAATCGTAATGCGTCGTCGCGATGAGATGCGCGCCGCGCTTGCGGAAGTGATCGATCACGGCGATGCCGAGCGCACCGCCCTCGACAGGATCCGTGCCCGCGCCGATTTCGTCGACGAGCACGAGCGCAGGCAGCGCGAGCATGCGATCCATCGACACGATGTTGGTGATGTGAGCCGAGAATGTGCTCAGGCTCGCGGAGATCGATTGCTCGTCGCCGATGTCGGCAAAGAGCGACTTGAAGACCGGGATGCGCGAGCCAGGGTCGACAGGAATGTGAAGCCCCGATTGCGCCATTGCTGCGAGCAGGCCAGCCGTTTTCAGTGCGACGGTCTTGCCGCCTGTATTGGGACCGGTGATCAGGAGCACTCGTGTCGGTGGAGTCAGGAGGATGTCGACTGGCACGGGGTCCGGGATTCGGGATTCGGGATCCGGGGTTCGCATCTCACCTTCGCGTTCGCCTTCCGAATCCCGAGTCCCGAGTCCCGAATCCCGATCTGCGAGCCGCTCAATCACGGCTCGCATGAGAAGCGGATGTCTGGCCCCTTTCAGTTCGAACGTTCCATCGGCGGCGATGATCGGTTCCACTGAGCCGGTCATCAGCGAGAAGCGCGCGCGCGCCTGGATGACGTCAAGCGCGGTCGCGACTTCGACCGTGCGCTCGAGTTCCTCTGGCCGCGATCGGAAGGCGTCGGTCAATGCGAGCAGGATGCGCTGGACCTCCTCCATCTCCTGTTCCTCGAGCGCGACGATCTCGTTGTTGACCTCGACCGTCTCGAGTGGCTCGACGAACAGGCTGGCGCCGCTCGTTGAACCACCGTGAACGATGCCCGGAATCGCCGATCGATGTTCGGCGCGAACCATCAGCACGTGGCGGCCGTTGCGATCGGTGACGACCTGCTCCTGGAGGTACTTCGCGGTCTCGCGGCCGCGCAGGAACGAGTCGAGCGTCGACCGCAGACGCTGCTTCTGCCGGCGCAGGCGATCGCGAATCTGCGCGAGCGCCGGGCTCGCGTTGTCCGCGACATCCCCCGAGGGCTCGATCTTCCGGCGGACGTCCGTGATCTCGCCCGCAAACGCCGCGACGGAGTCGACCTGCTGGCTGAGAATCGGAAACGCCGAGCCCACCCTCCTGATCGCCTGGCGCGATTGCTCGATGGATTCGAGATAGTCGCCGAGCTTCAGCAGCCGGAGCGCTTCGAGCGCGCGGCCATCGACGGCCAGCGCATCGAGGATGGCGTCCAGGTCGGACGGTGCACGCAGTGGAAATCCCGGGTGATCGGACAGGAACCTCGTGCCCTCGGACGTGGCGCGCTGGAGCGCGACCACGCGCGCGGCATCGACGGCCGGGCTCAACTCCGCCAGCCTGGCCTCGCCTGTGGGTGTGACGGCAAGGCCGGCCACGACGGTGACAATGCGATCGAACTCGAGAGCCCTCAGGGCGCCCGCATGCATGGAGATTCTCGGTGGGTCTTACTGGAACTTTTTAGTGTACCACGCTGTCAAACTCCCAACCTCCAACTCCCAACTCCCAGGAACCCCGAATCCGATTGGGAATTGGGAATTGGGCATTGGGAGTTACGCGAAGTGCGATTACAGATGGTTGATGCGGCTGGCCATGCAGGCGGCACCGAAGCCATTGTCGATGTTGACGACGGCGACGCCGCTCGCACAGCTGTTCAGCATGCCGAGCAGCGCCGCAATGCCGCCGAAGCTCGCGCCGTACCCGACGCTCGTTGGTACGGCAATGACCGGCACGCGGACCAGACCGCCGACGACGCTGGGAAGCGCGCCTTCCATGCCGGCCACGACGATGAGCACGCGGGCACGCTGCAATCGATCCTGTTCGCTCAAGAGTCGATGCAGCCCGGCGACGCCAACATCGTAGAGACGATCAACGGTGTTGCCCATGAGCTCCGCCGTGACCACGGCCTCTTCGGCGACAGGAAGGTCAGATGTGCCGGCGCATGCAACGAGCACCACGCCGTGACCGCGCGCGATCTCTCCTTGCGCCAATGTGATAGCGCGTGCTTCGCCATGAAACGAGGCGTTCGGCACAACGTCTTGCACCGCGTCGAACGCCTCGAGCGTCGTGCGGGTGACGAGCAGCGAGTGACCCGCCGACACGATGCGCTCGGAGATTGCCGCGATCTGTGAGGGTGTCTTCCCTAAACCCAGCACGACTTCAGGAAAACCCTGCCGCAGATGGCGATGCTGATCCACCCGCGCGAAGCCGAGGTCGTCGAATGGAGCCGAACGCAGCGCATCAAGGAGTCGCGAGGCAGCTGTGCCGGCGTCAGTGGACCCTGCAGAGACCTCGTCGAGCAGGCGTCGGAGTTCGGTTTCGGTCATCATTCGCGTGGAGGAAACAAAAGAGAGGCCCCGGTTTCATTGAACTTTTTGGAACGCGCCAATATAATTAGAGATCTCATGCCCCGCCGGCACTTTCTTGTCGCATGACCGCTTCCGAAACGCTGATTCTCGGCACCTATTTCTTCGTTCTTGTCATTCTCGCTGTGTACGGTTGGCACAGGTACTACCTCGTGTACCTGTACATGAAGAACAAGGGGAAGCAACCGGTCCCTGCCGGACCGATGGACAAGCTTCCGCCTGTCACGATACAGCTCCCGATTTATAACGAGATGTACGTGGCGGATCGTCTCATCGACGCTGTGTGCCTGCTGGAGTATCCGCGCGAGCTCCTCGAGATCCAGGTCCTCGACGATTCGACGGACGAAACGTGCAGCGTTGCCGAGCAGGCGGTGCGGCGCAACGCTGCGAAGGGCATCGATATCACCTATCTCCATCGAACCGATCGCACCGGTTACAAGGCGGGTGCGCTCGAGGCCGGCATGAAAGTCGCCAAGGGCGACTTCATCGCCATTTTCGATGCGGACTTCATCCCGACTACCGACTTCCTGACCAGGACGGTGCCGTTCTTCGTCGACCCGCATATCGCGATGGTTCAGGCACGCTGGGGACACATCAACCAGGAATACTCGCTGCTGACGAAGATTCAGGCGATCCTGCTCGATGGCCACTTCGTGCTCGAGCACGGCGGCCGCAATCGCGCCGGCTACTTCTTCAACTTCAACGGGACAGCCGGTATCTGGCGGCGCGAGGCAATCGTCGATGCAGGCGGCTGGCAGCACGACACGCTGACCGAAGATCTCGATCTCAGCTACCGTGCGCAGCTTCGCGGCTGGCGCTTTGTGTTCCTGCCGGATCTCATCGCTCCCGCGGAAGTCCCGGTGGAGATGAACTCGTTCAAGTCGCAGCAGCACCGCTGGGCCAAGGGGTCGGTGCAGACGTGCCGCAAGCTGCTGCCGCGCATCCTGCGATCATCGATGCCGTTCGGCGTGAAGGCCGAGGCGTTCTTCCATCTGACCGCGAACTTCAATTACCCGCTCATGTGCGTGTTGTCGGTGCTGATGGCGCCGGCGATGGTCATCCGCTACAACATGGGCTGGTACGAGATGCTGCTGATCGACGTACCGCTCTTCTTTGCGGCAACGGCGTCCGTCGCAAACTTCTATCTCGTGTGCCAGCGCGAGCTGCACGCCGACTGGATCACACGCGTCAAGTACCTGCCGTTCCTGATGTCGATCGGTATCGGGCTCGCGGTGAACAACACGCGTGCCGTGTTCGAGGCGATGTTCAACCGCCAGAGCGAATTCGCGCGCACGCCGAAGTACCGCATCGAGGCGGGGACCGACGAGTGGATCAGCAAGAAATACCGTCAGAGCTTCGTGGTGCAGCCGATGATCGAGCTGGCGCTCGGCCTCTACTTCACGGCCACCGTGTTCTACGCCCTCGCCAACGGCATCTACGGAACGCTCCCGTTCCTTGTGCTCTTCCAGGTCGGCTTCCTCTACACGGGCCTCCTGTCGATCATCCAGCAATACGCCGGCGAGATGGTCTTCAGGTCGGCCGCGGAAGAAGAACTCTAGTTAGCTCCAGTCGTTCGAATTTCTCCGTTCTTTGTTCTCTGTTCGTGTTCAAGTTCGGTTCTCGGTTCGCGTTCACCGCGAACCTGAACACGAACTGAGAAGCGAGAAGAGAGAAGCTCGAACCACACGTTCTTGTTCAAAGTCCCAGACTCTCCCGTAGCTGTCGCGATTGCCGTCGCGACACCGGCACCTCGCTCTTGTTCTTCAAACGAATGACGTAGGTGTCGTCCGGCGCGCTCTCGACGGACTCGATGAATCGTAGGTTCACGATGTGCTGACGGCTCGCGCGGAAGAAGAGCGCAGGATCCAGCTTGGCTTCGAGCGCGTTGAGCGATGCCCGAACGAGCGGCCGATGGCTCCCGAAGTGGGCGCGAGCGTAGTTCCCTTCCACCTCGAATAGTACGATCTCTGCCCACTGCACGATCCAGCAGCGCTCACCATCGCGCAGGAACACGCGTTCGGTCGCCAGGCGCGGCCGCTCCGTTCGCGAGTCGCGCGCCGGGGTCAGCGTCGTGCGCGCCTTGTCCAGCACCGACGCCAGACGCTCGGGCCGGACTGGCTTCATCAGATAGTCGAGAGCGTTGACCTCGAACGCGCGCACGGCGTACTCGTCGAACGCCGTGGTGAATACGACGAGCGGCAGGCGGTCGAGCCGCTCGAGCACATCGAAACCCGAGCCGCCAGGCATCTGGATGTCGAGAAAGACGAGGTCGATCGTCGGATCCGCGAGGCACGCCACGGCATCGTCTGCGTTGACGGCTTCGCCGGCGATCGTGACGTCAGCGTGGGCCGCGAGAAGTCTCCGCAGTTCCTGGCGTGCGAGTCGTTCGTCGTCAACCAGCAGCGCGTTCATGAGCCGGCTCGAGAGGAAGCGTCACCATCGCGACGGTCTCGCCGCTGGCGTCGGTCAACGAGAAGGATGCGTGATGGTCGTAGAGCAGCCGGAGTCGAGCCATCGTGTTGCGAAGGCCGTGTCCGCCTTCGTGGTACGCGTGCCTCATCGTGCCCGAGTTGGAGACCGATATCGTCATATTGCGGCCATTGACCGCCGCGCGCACACGGACGACGCCTCCTTGCGGCAAATCGGCAACGCCATGTTTGACGGCGTTCTCGACGAGGGTCTGAACGAGCATCGGCGGTACGCGGCCCTCGAGTGTGCCCGGGTCCAGCGTGCGCTCGAAGCGCAGGCGATCCTCGAAGCGTACGCGCTCGAGCGAGACGTACTCGTCGACGATCGCCAGTTCCTCCGCGAGGCTCACCGTGTGCGTGCGATCCGATTGCAGCGAATAGCGCAGCAGGTCCGAGAGGCTGGTGACCATGGCCGCGGCGCGCTCGGGGTTTTCTGCGATCAGCGCCCGGAGCGAGTTCAGGCAGTTGAAGAGGAAGTGCGGGTTGACCTGTGCGCGCAGCATGTCGAGCTGGGCGTTGCGCGAGTCGAGCGTCAGTTCGAGCTCACGCGCGTCGCGCTGCCTGCGTGCGTGAAGCGCGAAGTAGATCATGAGCCACCCGCCGAACGCCCACAGGAACGTGACGAACATCCAGACCCCGCCAACGCGGTCGAATCCTTCGTTGCCGGGGATCAGAAGTGCCACGACGAGGACCAGCGCCGACACTCCGATTGCGAGCACGAGCGCGGCAGCGAGTGCTCGCAGCAGGCGTGACCGTGGCGGGAGCTTCAGCCAGCCCCGCCGGTACATCAGGCTGCGGAGCGCGTGAGTCAGCGCTGGGCAGAGCACACCGTCGATGACGATGATGCTGAGGACCACTTCCCATCGCACGATTCCGAAGACGAGGTAGAAGCCGAGCGTGTAGAGGACGAAGCTGCCCCATCCGGCCGCCTGGCAGATCCAATAGAGGCGGCCCGGCGGAGGTGGCGGTTCGCCGGGCGGATTCTTCATCTGGATCATGACGCTCATGACGTGCCTCACGTTGAACTCCGGCTGCCGCCTTCGCGCTGCGCGCTTCGGCGCCCCAGGAAGCCGGACCCTACTGGACGTCGAAGCCGCGATCGCGCGTGGCCGCGATCGGGTCCGCCAGAAACGCGTCGATCTGGCCGAAGAACCACGCCGGATCGTCCCACATGATGAAGTGGCGCGCGCTGTCGTGCAACGCGAAGTGCAGGCGCGGAAGCCTGGCGAACTGTTCGGCGAACGAGCCCATGAACGCTTCCTTCGGGACGTCGATCTTGCTGGCAGCGAGTTGGTCGTGCCAGCCGCGCCAGGTGCCGAGCGCGAGGACCGGCGTCGAGATGTTTGCAATGTCCGCTCGCAGATCGACGCTGTACGCCTCCACGAGCGCGCGAGTGAGCGTCTGGCGATCGGTGGCTGCGCTCCACGCGACCAGCGTTTCCGCATCCCTGGCACTCGTCACCATGTAACGCGTGCTGGCGCCGGAAGTCGCGTACGCGTCCCACTGCTTCTGAGTCATCGACGACATGTAAGTTTCGATTTTCGCGACGACCGGACGTGCCGCTTCGGTATTTCTTACCTGAAGGTTGGGTCCAGCAAGAAACGGCATCGCGTCGACGAGGACGACCGGACCCACGAGGTCCGGATGGTCCGCGGCCAGTGCCATCGCGAGCATGCCGCCGAGGCTATGCCCGACTACGATCGGCCGATCGAGATGATGCTCGCGGATGTACGCGGCGAGGTCGCGACGAACAGTGAGGAAGAGCGGTCCGTCGATCGGCGCTGTGCCGGCGAATCCGGCGAGCGTGAGTACGTGACACGTGAAGCGCCCACCGAGGTGCGCGACGGTTGTCGTCCAGGTGTCGCCGGACGAGGCGAGTCCTGGGATGAGCAGAATCGGCCGGCCGGTTCCAGTGACCTGAACTTGAAATGACTTCGTGTTCTCAGCGGCGACTGACGTCGCGAGTGCGAGCAGAAGGCAAAGAGCGGCGAGCGTCGATTGGCGTGACTGAACCATGCGAATCTCCTGCACCGAGGATGCGATGCATGGCAGTTCGCCTGGGTCGAATTGTGAGGAGCGGTCGTATTGACTGACGAACGGTTAGTCAGCCGGGAAGACGTACGTGCCAGGGACGTCAGGCGGGAAGATGTGAATGCGCTTCTTGATCCGCCAGCCTTTGTCCGTCTTCACGTAGACATCCTGATAACCGCCGACGTGGCCTCGATGCTCGGCGTCAGGCGCGATGATGCCGCGCTCACCCGGGTACACGAGGTAGCTCTTGCCGATGGCGCCCTCCGGTGAGGGCTCGATCACGGCATTCACCGTGATGTGTCCCTGAATCGGATTCTCGAGAGTCGCTGACCTGGCTCGCTTGCAACCGAGCTTCCCGCCGCCAGCGGCTTCGGCCAGTTCCTCACGGCCAACCGACTTCCGCGCGTTGATGCCCCAGTAGAAGACGCCATCGGGTGTGTAGAGGTCCGCGTAGTCGTAGCCGTTGTTCGAACACGTATCGAGCGCGAACGCGTATCGATTCAGCAGTTGCTGGATGTCGATGTAGTCCTGCGTGGTCAGCGTCGGAGTGTTCTTCTGCGCCTCGAGGTGGGTAGCGACCACGACGAGGGCGATCGCGATCAGCAGCCACGAATGTACTTTCCGCACGGTTTCCTCCTGGCGTCCGGTTGAACGACGAATTCTACGCGTACAGACGAACAGCCTGAGCGGCGTGTGCCGATCAGGCTGTTGGAAGTTCTGTGAAGCGGTCTGACCCCGTCCAATCTCAGTCGAGGATCATTCGTGCGCCGATGAACACGCGGAACTGATTGTTGACGCTGTCCTCGACGCCATCAGGTTCGTCGAAGAACGTTCGGCGATAGTCGACCTGTCCCACGATCCCGACGCCTTCGGCAACGATGAAGTTGATGCCGACGCCAGGCTGCAGCATGAAGCTCGTTTCGCTGTCGCTGGTGTCGATGCCGGCAGCGTTGATGCTCGTGTGCAATGTCTCTCCGCCGAGGATCAGCTGCGCGAATGGCCAGACTCGCCCGGAGTTGAAGCCGGTCCAGCGTCCGCCAACGCCGTAGTTCCAGGCGTTAAAGCTGGCATCACCTCCCGTGACGTCCTCGGAGCCGTGAGCCCAGCCCAGCTCCGCGACGAGGCCGAGCGATCCGTAGTGCTTCGCGCCATCGACGTTCAATCCGAACGGAAAGTTCTGATCCGGAACGTGAAGGTACTGGTAGCCACCGGTCAACTCGTAGCTCGGCGTGCCGGGGGTATATGGCGGCGGCGGCGCAGGGCGCGCGGCTGGCGCCTGTTGTGCTGTCGCAGTGATCGCGCTGCACAGCAGCAGCGCGGCGGAAAAACAGAAACTGAATACACGAGTCCCGATCATCACGAAGTTCCTCCCTTGCACCGCGTCCGTGCATGAGATGCACGTCACGGGTGGAGTCGTGAGAGCAGGATCGATGCCGCAAGAGACAGCGGACGCGCGAAGGGCCGACTCATCGGGGCGTGATATAAGGTCGCAGCGAGGAAACGTCATGTCGCGCTCCGTCTTCATCTCCGTCGCGATCTTACTCGTCGTGTTTGTGAACGGTACAGCGGTGCATGCCCAAAGCTTCCTCAACGGCGACTGGGTGGGCACCTTTCACGAGGACCAGCCCGAGCGCGGGCCAGGACCTGAACTCGGCGACTACTTAGGTATCCCGCTCAATGCCGCGGGCCGGCAATACGCCGACAGTTGGGATGCATCACGGCTCACGCTGCCGGAGCATCAGTGCCGCGCACACGTCTCTCCTTACATCTACCGCGGACCGATCCGCGTTCGCATCACGGAGGAGGTGGATCCCGGTACGCAGACGGTGATCGCGATCAAGCACTTCCTCAGCACCTACGCGCAGGAGCGGACGATCTGGTTGGACGGCCGGCCGCATCCACCCGAAGAAGCGCCGCACACGTGGATGGGGTTCTCGACCGGTGAGTGGCAGGGCCGCGTGCTCAAGGTCACCACGACTCACATCAAGCAAGGCTGGCACCGGCGCAACGGCGTTCCCATGAGTGCGAAAGCCACGATGACGGAGTACTTCATCCGTCACGACACGGCGCTCACGCAGGTCAGCATCACCGAGGATCCGATCTTCCTCTCCGAACCGCTCGTCAAGACGACGAATCTCACGCTCGATCCGGCCACGACTCCGAATCAGTATCAGGCGTGGCTGTTCTGTCAGGCCGACGACGAAGTGCCGGGCCGCGATCCGGCGTACGTTCCGCATCATCTCCCGGGCAAGAATCCGTACCTCACCGAGTTCGCGACGCTGCATCGACTGCCGATCGAACCGACCCGCGGCGGTGCCGAGACGATGTACCCGGAGTACATGGACAAGGTCAAAGCGATGCCGATACCGCCGCCTGCGCCGGCGAAGAAGTGAGGGACGCCGTGCTCAAACACCTCATCATCGTCGCTACGGCAGTTCTAATCGGAATCGTCACCGCTGGTGTCGACGGCAGGGCACAGGGTGGCGCCGCTGCACAGCCTCGCCGTGAAGCAGGTCTCTACTCGATGCCCGTCCAGGGCAACGTCCACGTGATCATCGGTGCCGGCGCGAATGTCACCGTGCAGGTCGGCAGCCTTGGAGTGGTTCTCGTCGATACCGGCACGGGGCAGGACGCCGATGCGTTGCTGGCGTCGTTGCGTCAGCTGACGCCGCGACCCGTTCGTCACATCATCAACACGCACTCGCACGCGGATCACGTCGGCGGGAACGAAAAGATCGGCGCCTCGGGCGCGCCGATTTCGGGTCGTGGAGTTGCACAGGTCGGTGCAGGTACGGCACCGCGCGCCGAGATCATCGCGCACGAAGAGACGCTGAACCGCATGAGTGCTCCCGCCGGTTCCCAGCCACCCACGCCGGTCCCGGCGTGGCCGACGTCGACGTTCTCCGGGGAGCACAAGGAGTTCTTCTACAACGGCGAAGGCATCCAGATCGTGCACGTCCCGTCCGCACACACTGACGGCGACAGCCTCGTCTTCTTCCGGCGTTCGGACGTCATCGCCACCGGCGACATCTATTCGACGGTGAGCTACCCGATCATCGATGCGCAGCGTGGCGGCAGCATCACCGGCGTGCTCGACGGTCTCAATCAGCTTCTCGATCTCGTGATCGCGGGAGAGAAGACCGAAGGCGGAACGATGATCGTTCCCGGTCACGGTCGCATCTCCGATGAGGCGGATCTCGTCGAGTATCGCGACATGGTGACGATCATTCGCGATCGCGTACAGGACATGGTCAATCGCGGGATGACACTCGCGCAGATTCAAGCCGCGCGTCCGACGATGGAGTACGACGGGCTATATGGATCGGCGCCCGGCTGGTCTACCACGCAGTTCGTGGAAGCGGTCTTCCGTGGCCTTCGCCCGGAGCGTTCTTCTCAGTAGCTCTCTTCACAGTAGAGGCGGGTCTTCAGACCCGCCTTCGTTCTCATGAGCGAATTGCATGTCGTGTTTGGGGCGGGTCAGGTGGGCTACCCGCTCGCAGAGCGTTTGCTTGCCTCTGGTAAGCGTGTGCGCATCGCGCGGCGCTCGTCAGGAGCCGTGCCGGCGGGTTGCGAGACCGTCCTTGGCGACGCGGCTGACGCCGCCTTCTGCATCTCGGCGGTGCGCGACGCTGCCGCGGTGTACCACTGCATGAACCCTCCGTACGATCATCGGATCTGGGCGCAGTTGTTGCCGCGATACATGGACAACTTGATTGCAGCAGCAGCGGTCGCCGGCGCCCGACTCGTCGTGCTCGACAACGTCTACATGCTGGGGCGACCCAACGGGCGGCCGCTCAATGAAGACACGCC
>Ga0070674_100001193_pt1 | contig 13641 bp, 10 predicted proteins | sample KBSM33metaG_FD_65344 | JGI IMG/M metagenome (GOLD analysis project Ga0070674, IMG submission 65344) | Miscanthus rhizosphere microbial communities from Kellogg Biological Station, Michigan, USA - KBS M3-3 metaG | ecosystem: Host-associated > Plants > Roots > Rhizosphere > Soil ... | reverse complement strand
GGCGTCGGATTCCTCGTCGTAGTACTTCTGCAGCACGTCGTGGCCCGCCCAGGCCGCCGCGCGCCTGAACGGGATCTGCAGGTGGACGTGGAGGAGCGTGAGCTCGACGTCGCCGCGAAACCACGCGCGGCGCGCCGTGAGCGATGCGAGCGCGGCGAGCGCGGCGGCGGAGCCGTCGGTGGCGAACAGGATTTTCATGCGGCCGATGGTAACCGAAGTCGGGAGGGTCAGAGCACCCGCTCGACAATCACCTGGTCGGCGTCGCCGGGATCGTCGCGGACGGTGAAGCCGAGCGCCGCGGTGAACCGCAGCATCGACGGATTCTCGCGCAGCACCGTGCCGACGAGCCGCGCGAGGCCGCGCCGCCGCGCCGCCGCCGTCAGGCGCTCCATCAGCAGGCGGCCCACGCCGCGTCCTTGCCACGGATCGGCGACGACGACGGCGAACTCCGCGCTCTCGCGATCCGGATTGGCGATGTAGCGCGCGACCCCGGCGAACGACTCCCCGCCTTTCTCGTCGACGCTGACCGCGACGAGCGCGAGCTCGCGGTCGTAGTCGACCTGCGTGAAGCGCGCGAGCATCGACGGCGTGAGCTCGGAGAGCTGATAGAAGAAGCGGAAGTAGCGGGTGCGATCGGACAGCCCGTGGACGAACGCACGCTCGACGTCGGCGTCCTCCGGCCGGATGGGCCGCACGGTGAGCGGCGCGCCGTCACGCAGCACGACGGGCTCGACCAGCTCCACCGGATACGGGTGGATGGCCATGTGCCGGTAGCCGGGCTGCGGCTTGCGCCGCGGCTCGACGCGCGCGGTCGCGCGGCCCACGCGCACGCCGTCGGCGGCGAGGGTGACGGGGCCGAGCTCGAGCGCGCGCACCCAAGGGAGCGCGCAGACCAGCGTCGACACCTGCTTCAGCGTAGCCGCGATCGCTTCGCGGGCGTCATCGCCGAGCTTGGCCGCGCCGGGGCGTGGCGACGGCGGAAACGCCTGCGCAACGAGATCCAGCGCGAGGCGGCGATTGAGCGGCGGCAGCATCACGTGCGGCTCGTGCGCGGCGCCGCCGCCGTCGGCCAGCGTGATCACCGGGCCGAACACCGGATCGGTGGCGACGCCGATGGTGAGCGCCGGCGCCGACGGCAGCGGCGGCACGTCCTGCACCAGCGTGCGGCCGCTGTAGTCGACGCCGGGCACGGCCGGCGCCGCCGCGTGAGTCTCGCCCCACGCGCGCGCGAGCGCGCCTCGGCTTCGCACCGGCCGCGCCGCCGGGCCGGCGTCGCACGCGTCGCTGTCGCGGACGAGCGTCACCGGAAAGCGCAGCGCCTTCGCGGCCGCTTCGGCTTCCGCCAGCGTGTCCACGAGCATGAAGCGCGGCACCGCGATGCCGAACGCCGCGAGCAGCGCGAGGAGCTCCCCCTGCATGAGGCGCGTGCGGCCGGCCTGCTCCGCCGCGACGCGCACGCGCTCGGCCGCCGCGTAGTCGGGCGACGCAGGCGCGGGCTGCGGCGGCGGCACCTCGAGCAGCCAGCCCTGGTTGCGGCGGTAGGCGGCGAGGAACGAGAACGCGTCGACGGCGTTCTCCGGCGTGAAGAAGTTGGCGATGCCGCCGGCGGCGAGCGCGTCGTCGACTTCGCGGCGGTCCACCGCGCCGAGCCACGCGCCGAGCACCGGCTTGTCCGATGCGCGGGCCACATTCGCCACCGCGCGCGCCGAGTCGAGGGCCCCGATCGCCGGCCGCGCGACGTGCAGCGCGACGACGGCGTCGACGCCCGGATCGGAAAGCGTCGCTTCGATCGCCGCGGCGAACAGCGCCGCCGACGCGCTGCCGCGCACGTTCACCGGATTCACCCGCGCGCTCTCCTCCGGCAGCAGCGCGTCGAGCGCGCTCGCCGTCGCCGGCGCGAGCGTCGCCAGCGTCACCTGCCGGAGCTGCGCCTCGTCGGCGGCGAGCGTGGCGGGTCCGCGTCCGTTCGACACGATGCCGAGGCGCTCGCCACGCGGGATGCGGCCATTGGCGAGGATGCGGGCGGCCGCGAAGAGCTGCGTGTACGTCTGCACCCGGACGGCGCCAGCGCGCATCAGCGCGGTGTCGAACACGGCGTCCTGCGACGGCACGCGCGGCGGCTCGAGCGAGCGCCCGGACTTCAGCACCACCACCGGCTTGGTGCGTGCCGCGGTCCGCAGCGCCGACAGGAACGTTCGCGCGTCGCCGCAATCCTCGACGTACAGCAGGATGCCGTCGGTGCCGGGATCGAGCACCAGCGCATCGAGCAGCTCGCCGAAACCGACGTCGATGCTGCCGCCCAGTGAGATGACCGACGAGAAGCCGATGCGCAGCGGCGCGGCGAAATCGAGCAGCGCCGCGCTGACGGCGCCTGACTGCGCGACGAGCGCGAGGCGCCCCGGCAGCGCGGCCGGCGCGCAGAACGTGGCGTTGAGGCCGATGTCGGTGCGGATGACGCCGAGCGCGCCGGGCCCCACGAGCCGGATCTTGCGCCGGCGCGCGACGGTGGCGACGTTGCGCATCCAGGCGAGCGCCGCCGCGCGGTCCACGGCGGTGGGCGAGCTCATGATGACGGCGGTCTTCAGCGTGCCGGCCGGAACGCGCTCGAGGATGTCCGCCACCGTCGACGGCGGCGTCGCGACGATCGCGAGGTCGACCGGCGATCCGATGTCGGCGATCGAGCCGTAGGCGCGCCGGGCGAGGACCTTCGCGTGATTCGGATTGACCGGATGGAGCTCGCCGCGGAAATTTCCAGCGAGCAGGTTCTCGAACACGACACGGCCCAGCGAGCCCGCGCGCTCCGACGCGCCGACCAGCGCGACCGATTGCGGAGACAGCAGGGGGCGCAGGTAATGGTGCATCCGCGGTTCCGGTGGCGGCGTGTGGCATCCGCGCGGCGGTCTTCCGCCGGCGGGGCGTGGGCTATAATTTTGCCGCTGCGAATCGCGGGCCGTCGCCGTCGCAGCGCTTCCTTTCCGCGACGGGCGCATTCCAAAGCGGGCCCGTAGCTCAGTCGGTCAGAGCAGACGACTCATAATCGTTTGGTCCCTGGTTCGAACCCAGGCGGGCCCACCAATGCTGGCGTTGTTCAATATGATAATGCAGGCCGACGCACGAGACGATTACGCCGACCGCGGTGCACAGCGCAATCCGTGAATGGCTCGCGAGGCTGCCGCGCTCCGCGGCGCCGGTCGTGCGCTCAAGGCGATGAACAACAAGGCCAGCAGGCCGGCGTAACTTCTTTCCACTCGATCTGCATTGACGCGGCCGGCAAAGACACGCTTTCGACCGCGGCTGTCGAGATTTGCATGGCACTCTTGTGCACCGCAGCGTAAACTTGGCCTGCCGGCGGGAGCCCGCGCGGCGAGGAGGCAATCATGAGCAACAGCCCGAACGAGTTCGGCGGCACCTTCTGGGGCAGCAGCCTCGACGACATCGATCGCGAGGTCGCGCGTCTCGCGACGATCTGCAACATCCGCATCCTCGACCCCGGCATCATCGAGCGCGTGCTGCGCAAGGACGACAGCGTCTGCGGCTCCAAGAACCCGATTGCCTTCGACAAGCTGCGCAACGCGCTGACGATGCACTACCACCTGCGCGAGCAGGCGGTGAGCCACATCGGCGAAGCGAAGACGCAGATCCTGATCGCCGGCATCGTCGACCGCCTGCGCGCGCGCATCGGCACGCGCCTCGGCGGCACCACGCCGGGCGAATGACCGGCGCCGGCCGAGCCTTCCCCGCACTTCCCCTCCTCAGCAAAGGACCACGCCCCATGGACGCGGCGCGTCAACTCTCACGCTCGCAGGACGTCGCGACCAAGGTTGCGATGGTGCTCCGCAAGCGCACGACACTCGCGCACGAGCATTTCGCCGAGCGGCTGCGTAGCGCTTTCAGCGCCAACGTCGGCGAGGCGATGAGCGATCCGGCGGCCGCGGCGCGGCTGTGGGTCGACTGGTACGACTACGCGATCGACGGCGCGCAGCGCTCGATCCTGTTCTGGGACACGCTGCGGGAGCGCGGCAACACGTTCGTCGAGCACAACAAGGCGGGCCTGCCGCCGGTGCTGCACTTCGACCACGAGATGGTCGTGGACGGGCGCACCCTCGCGCGGCCCGTCAACTATGCGTTGCTGCGCATCGTTGCGCCGGACGGCGTCGTCGTCGACGCCACGCGCCGCCCCTACGTGATCATCGACCCGCGCGCGGGCCACGGCCCGGGCATCGGCGGGTTCAAGGACGATTCGCAGGTCGGCGTCGCGCTGCGGGCCGGTCACCCCGTCTACTTCGTGATCTTCTTCCGCGACCCCGAGCCTGGCCAGACGCTGCTCGACGTGTGCGAAGCCGAGAAGCAATTCGTCCACACGGTGCGCGAGCTGCACCCGAAGAGCGAGAAGCCCGCGATCGTCGGCAACTGCCAGGGCGGCTGGGCGGCGATGATGCTCGCCGCCGCCGACCCCGACGAGACCGGCCCCATCGTGATCAACGGCGCGCCGATGTCCTATTGGGGCGGCGCGTGGCAGGACGGCGGCGGCGACAATCCGATGCGCTACTCGGGCGGACTGCTCGGCGGCACCTGGCTCTCGTCGCTGACGGCGGACATGGGCGACGGCGTGTTCGACGGTGCCTATCTCGTCGAGAACTTCGAGAAGCTCAATCCCGCCAACACGTTCTGGGACAAGTACTACCACCTCTACGCCAGCGTCGACACGGAGCCGCCGCGTTTCCTCGAGTTCGAGCGCTGGTGGGGCGGGTTCTACCTGATGAACCGCGAAGAGATCGAATGGATCACGCGCAACCTCTTCGTCGGCAACAAGCTCTGGAGCGGCGAGACCCGGATGACGGGCGGCGGCGCGTTCGACCTTCGCAACATCAAGGCACCGATCATCCTGTTCGCGTCGATGGGCGACAACATCACGCCGCCGCAGCAGGCGTTCAACTGGGTGGCGGACGTGTACGGCTCAACGGAGGAGATCAAGGCGCGCGGGCAGGTCATCGTCGGCCTGCTGCACGCGGACGTGGGCCATCTCGGCATCTTCGTCTCCGGCAAGGTCGCGAAGAAGGAACACACGCAGATCGTCTCGGTGCTGGAGTCGATCGAGGCGCTGCCGCCGGGCCTCTACGGCATGAAGATCGGCGAGCGCAAGGACAAGGACGGCGCGGTCGCCTACGACGTGACGTTCGAGGAGCACCGGCTCGAGGACCTCGTGGCGCGGCTCAACAAGTTCGAGCGCGGCGACGAAAAGCCGTTCGAGGCAGTGGCGGCGATCTCCGACTTCAATCAGCGCGCGTACGAGCTCTTCGCGCAGCCGTTCGTGCAGGCGACCGCCAACGAATACACGGCGAAGCTGCGGCGGCAGTTTCATCCGCTGCGCTTCCAGCGCTGGGCGCTGTCGGACCTCAATCCGTGGCTGGGCTGGCTGGGGCCCGCAGCCCGGGCGGTCAAGGCGCAGCGCAAGGCGGTCGGCAAGGACAATTCCGCGCTCAAGATGGAGAAGGCCGCGGCGGCGGCGATCAGCGCCTCGCTCGACTACTACCGGGCGATGCGCGACGCCTCCAGCGAGGCGGCATTCTTCCTCGCGTACGGCAACGTGTTCTCGCTCTATCTCGCCGACAAGAACGCCGGCGCCGCCAAGACCGCGGAGCGCATCACCGAGCCGCGCGACCTTCCGTTCGTCCGCGAGGCCCTCGACTCGCTCGACGAAGGCGGCTATCCGGAGGCGCTCGCGCGCGTCGCGTGCCTGCTCGCCCGCAAGGGCGAGCCGTTGCTGCTGTCGCGGCTGCAGACCAGGAAGGCGCTGATCGACGACTACCGCGACCTGCTGCCGGCGATGCCCTGGAACGAGTGGCGCCGCATCCGCGGCGAGCAGGAGATCATCGTCCGGTACGAGCCCGACCGCGCGCTCGCGACGCTGCCGAAGCTCCTCGCCGCCCGGGGCGACCGCGAGCGGCTGGTGGGGCTCGTCAGGCGCCTGCTCGCGGACGAGCGGGTGCGAAGCGCCCAGCCGTCGACGGAGCAGCTCGCGATGCTCGCGAACATCGGCGACACGCTGGACGTGCGCGCGCCGGCCGCGAAGCCGGCCCGGCGCGGAGCGAAGAAGCCCGCGACCAGGAAGCCCGCGGCGAAGAAATCCGCAGCGAAGAAACCTGCCGCGAAGAAGCGCAAGTAACGATGCCGCGCGCCCACGAGAAATACCAGCGCCTGCTCGATTTCTGCAAGGGGCTGCCGCCGACGCCCACCGCCGTCGCGCACCCGTGCGACGAGAGCTCGCTGCGCGGCGCCGCCGACGCCGCGAAGCTCGGCCTGATCGCGCCGATCCTCGTCGGCCCGCGCGCGCGCATCGAGGCGCTCGCGCAGCAGTTCGGCATCGACATCGCCGGCCTGCCGATCGTGGACACGCCCCACAGCGAGGCGTCCGCCGCCAAGGCCGTCGAGCTGGTGCGCGAAGGCAAGGCCGAGGCGCTGATGAAGGGCAGCCTGCACACCGACGAGCTGATGGCGGCGGTGGTGCGGCGGGAGACGGGCCTGCGCACGGCGCGCCGCGTCAGCCACTGCTTCGTGATGGACGTGCCGACGTACGCGGAGACGCTGATCGTCACCGACGCCGCGGTGAACATCGCGCCGACGATGGAGGACAAGGTCGACATCATCCAGAACGCGATCGACCTCGCGCATGCGCTGCGCTTTCCGGAAGTGCGCGTGGCGATCCTGTCCGCCATGGAGACCGTCAACCCCCGGGTGCCGTCGACGGTCGAGGCCGGCGCGCTGTGCAAGATGGCCGATCGCGGCCAGATCACCGGCGCGGTGCTCGACGGCCCGCTCGCGCTCGACAACGCGATCAGCCTCGAATCGGTCAAGATCAAGAAGATCGACTCGCCGGTGGCGGGCCGGGCCAACGTCCTCGTCGTCCCCGATCTCGAGGCGGGAAACATGCTCGCGAAGAGCTTGTCGTTCCTCGCCGGCGCCGACGCCGCCGGCATCGTCCTCGGCGCGCGGGTTCCGATCATCCTGACGAGTCGGGCCGACTCGGTGACGACGCGCCTCGCCTCCTGCGGGATCGCGGCGCTGGTCGCGCACGCGCGCCGCGAGGCCTCGAGCAAGGCCGTGCTCTAGGCGATGGGCGGACGCTGACCGTGGCGGACGCGATCGCGGTTCTGAACGCGGGCTCGTCGAGCGTCAAGTTCTCGCTGTTCACCGACGACGCGGGCACGCTCGACCTCGTCGCGCGCGGCCAGGCCGAGGCGCTGTTCACGTCGCCGCGCTTTACCGCGAAGGACGGCGAAGGCCGCGTCGTCGCCGGCAAGGCGTGGGGCGACGGTGTCGTGCTCGGCCACGCGGGTGCCCTCGACCACCTGATGGGCTTCGTGCGCGAGCGCCTTGCCGGCCATCGCCTCGTCGGCGTCGGGCATCGCGTGGTGCACGGCGGCCTCGAGTACGCGGCGCCGGCGCGCGTCGACGCGGCGCTCGTCGAGCGTCTCGAAAAGTACGTTCCGCTCGCGCCGCTGCACCAGCCGCACAACCTCGCGCCGATTCGCCTGCTGCTGGACCGCGCGCCGGACCTGCCGCAGGTCGTGTGCTTCGACACGGCGTTCCACCGCGGCCAGCCACCCGTGGCGCAGGCGTTCGCGCTGCCGAAGTCGGTCACCGATCGCGGCGTCATCCGCTACGGCTTCCACGGCCTGTCCTACGACTACGTCGCGAGCGCGCTGCCCGCGCACGACGCCCGCGCGGCCGCGGGAAAGTGCGTCGTCCTGCATCTTGGCAACGGCTCCAGCATGTGCGCGATCGCGGGCGGCCGCAGCGTCGCGAGCACCATGGGCTTCACCGCCGCGGACGGGCTGATGATGGGCACGCGCTGCGGGAGCCTCGATCCCGGCGTCGTCCTCTACCTGATGGACGAGCTCAGGATGGACGCGCGCGCGATCGAGCGGATGATCTACCAGGAATCGGGCCTGCTAGGCGTGTCGGGCATCTCCAGCGACATGCGCACGCTGGAGGCGAGCGACGCTCCAGGTGCCGCGGCGGCGATCGATCTCTATGCCTACCGGATCGGGCGCGAGCTGGGTTCGCTCGCCGCCGCGCTCGGCGGCCTCGACGCGATCGTGTTCACCGCCGGCATCGGCGAGAACAGCCGCGGGCTTCGCGCCCGCGTGTGCCGCGACGCGGCGTGGCTCGGCGTCGAGCTCGACCCCGCCGCCAACGACGCCGCGGAGGGCGCCGCGCGCATCAGCACGGCGTCCTGCCGCACCGCCGCGTGGGTGATCCCCACCAACGAGGAGCTGATGATCGCGCGCCACGCGCGCGCGCTCCTGGCGCACTGATCACGAACGAGGAGAACCGACGGATGTCCACCGAAACGCCACGGCAGGTATTGAAGGGCATGAAGGCGCTCGTCGTGGGCGTCGCGAACGAGCATTCGATCGCCTACGGCTGCGCGCGGGCGTTCCGCGAGCTCGGCGCGGAGGTGGCGATCACCTACCTCAACGACAAGGCGCGGCCCTATGTCGAGCCGCTCGCCGCGGCGCTGGCCGCGCCGCTGTTCCTGCCGCTCGACGTGGCGAAGGACGGCGAGCTGGAGCGCGTGTTCGACGCGATCGCGGCGAAATGGGGCAAGCTCGACATCCTGGTGCATTCGATCGCGTTCGCGCCCAGGGAAGATCTGCAGGGCGGCCTCCTCAACTGCTCCGCCGCGGGATTCGCCGTCGCGATGGACGTGTCGTGCCATTCGTTCGTGCGGATGGCGAAGCTCGCCGCGCCGCTGATGAAGGACGGCGGGTCGATGTTCGCGATGAGCTATCACGGCGCCAACAAGGTGGTGCCGACGTACAGCGTGATGGGCCCGGTGAAAGCGGCGCTGGAGGCTTCCTGCCGCTACCTCGCCTTCGAGCTCGGACCGGCGGGGATCCGCGTGCACGCGATCTCGCCGGGGCCGCTCAAGACGCGCGCGGCGTCGGGGCTCAAGGACTTCGACCTGCTGCTCGCCGAGGCTGCGCAGCGGGCGCCGCTCGGCGAGCTCGTCGACATCATGGACGTGGGCTTCACCTGTGCGTACCTGGCGACGCCGTTCGCACGGCGCGTCTCCGGCGGCACCGTCTATGTCGACGGCGGCGTCAACATCATGGCCTGAGCGACACGTCGCCCTGGTCCGCCGCCGGCGTCAGCGCCAGCGCGAGATGCACGACGCCGCCTTCGCGCCGCGTGGTTACCGGAAGCCCGCTCCTGCGAAACACCGACAGCATCGCCTGGTTCTGCGGCAGCACGTCGGCGTCGAAGCCGGCGACGCCGTTCGCGCGCGCCAGGCGCGCGAGGTGCGCCAGCAGGCGGCCGGCGATGCCGTTGCCCTGAAAGTCCTCCTCGACCGTGAAGGCGACCTCCGCCCGTGGGGGGCCGGCCGAGTCCGGGAGGACGATGTAGCGCGCGCTGGCGATCACGGTTTCGCGGCCGCCGACGCGCGTGGTGACGACCAGCATCGAGTCGCGGACGAAGTCCATCGTTTCGATCTGGCGCAGCTCGGCGTCCGAGAGCGCGCCCTTGTAGCTGAAGAAGCGCGTGTAGACGGACTCGCGGTCGAGCTTGGCAAAGGCCTCCGCGATGCGCTCGCGGTCGTCGGGGCGGACGGCGCGAATGACGACCTCGATGCCGTTCCGCAACGTTTCCTTCGCGGAGAAGTCGCGCGCGCCGGTCATGGCGATCGCTCCGTCGCGCCAACGACGCGCCCGCGCCACCAGGCGTAAGGAACGATGGTGAGCGCGGACACGATCAGGTAACTGAGCACCGCGCGCCCCACCTCCGGCGGGGCGCCGTTCAGGGTCGCGACGAGGAACGCGAGCCCCGGATTGCGCGCCGCGCTGGTGATCGCCACCGCCGTGCGGGTCGCCGGTGCCGGCGCGCCCAGCACATGGCCGACGGCCAGCGCGCCCGCAGTGACCAGCGCCACCGCGAGGGCGATTCGCAACCCCGCGCCGACCACCGCCTGCGAGGCGTCGATCAGCGCCAGCGCGACGAGCGCGATCAACAGCCACTTCGCGATCCGGTTCAGCACGACTTCCATACGCGCCGCCCGAGCGGCCGCGAAATGGCGCAGCGCCATTCCCAGCGCCAGCGGGAGGAGCTGGGCGACGAACACCTGCTGCGCGAGGCGCGCCGGGGCGATGCTCGCGGCGCCGTCGTAGACGACGTTGAGCGCGGCGATGGAAAGCGGCATCGAGACGACGGCGAGCAGCGCGACCATGATCTGCAGCGCCGGCGCGAAGGCGCGGTGCCCGCCGGCGTCCAGCGAGCGGCGGAGCGCCACCGGCGCGCCCGGCGAGATCGCCATCAGCACGATCCCGATGTCGGCCATCCGCGGCAGGTCGAGCGCGCGGGTCACCACGAGCGCGATCGCCGGCACCGCCACCAGCACGGCGAAGAGCCCCCGCGCGACGAGCGCCGGACGGCCGAGCACCCAGCGGAATTCGGCGATCGCGATGCCCAGCCCCAGCGTGAACATGACCGTGAATACCGTCGCGGCCGCCGCAAGCGCGAGGACCCCCTCCGGGACGATTCCGCCTACGGGCATGGCGGGCGGCGCGCGAGCCGGGCGTGGCGCAGAGGTCCGGACGATGCGATCATGATTGCGGGCGTTCGCCGACGGGCCTGGGCTCGGGGCGCGCGCAGTGTGACAACAATAACGGACGGTTTCAAGCCAGAGGGGAGACCATGAACGACGCGAGCACCGAGCGCCAGCGCATTCTGGATCCGGTAGACCGCATTTCGGAGGCGCTGTTCGGCCTCATCATGGCGGTAACGATCGTCGGCTCGCTGTCGATCGCAAGCGCCGGCCGCAACGAGGTGCGGACCGTGCTCGTCGCGGCGCTGGGCTGCAATCTCGCCTGGGGCCTCGTCGACGCCGTGATGTACCTGATACGCACGCTGGTTGAGCGCACGCGCAATCGCACACTGGCGCTGCGCGTCGCGGGCGCCGACGACTCCGCCGCGCGCGCCATGATCGCCGCCGCGCTCCCCGAGCACGTCGCCGCGGTCACCGGGCCCGACGAGCTCGAAGGGATGCGCCGGCGCCTGCTGGCGCTGCCGCCGCAGGCCGGCTTTCCGCTGCATGCCCGCGATTTCCTGGCGGCCCTGGGCATCTTCCTCTTCGTCGTCATCGCGACGTTCCCGGTGGTGGTGCCGTTCCTGCTCATCCCGGATTCGGCCCGCGCCATGAACGTGTCGCGGATCGTGACGCTGGCCATGCTCTTCCTGGCGGGATTCGCGCTCGGCCGGTACGCGGGCGACGGGCATCCATGGCGCCTCGGCGTGTTCGCGGCGCTGTTCGGCGCGGTGCTGATCGTCGCCGTGATGGCGCTCGGCGGCTGACCTCCTGTTCGACCCGCCGATTCCAGTTGCACGGGGCGACGAGGGCGTCTATGTTCCATCCCTTCGCATCCGGTCGGTAAAAGAGGGAGACGCACATGGCAGGCGGCAAGAAGGCGAAAGTGTCACCGAAGGGGCGCAAGGCGGCAAAACGCGCAGACGTAGAGGTCGCGAAGGCGCCCAAGGTCCGGGAGGCCGCCAGCGGCGAGTCCGGCGAGTCGCTGTCGAACAAGGACTACGCGAAGGCGATGAAGTCCCTGCACGTCGAGCTCGTGCGGCTGCAGCAATGGGTGCAGCACAAGGGCCTCAAGGTGTGCGTGCTGTTCGAAGGGCGCGACGGCGCGGGGAAAGGCGGCACGATCAAGGCGATCACCGAGCGCGTGAGCCCCCGCGTGTTCCGGGTCGTCGCGCTGCCCGCGCCCACCGACCGCGAGAAGTCGCAGATGTACATCCAGCGCTACATCCGTTACCTGCCCGCCGCCGGCGAAGTCGTGATCTTCGACCGGAGCTGGTACAACCGTGCCGGCGTCGAGCGCGTGATGGGCTTTTGCACCGAGGATCAGGCCAAGCGCTTCCTGACAGCGGTGCCGCCGGTGGAAAAAGCGATCGTCGACTCCGGCGTTATCCTGCTGAAGTACTGGCTCGAGGTGAGCGAGCCCGAGCAGACCCGTCGCCTGAAAGCACGCATCGACGACGGACGCAAGGTCTGGAAGCTGACGGGGATGGACCTCAAGTCCTACAGCCGCTGGTACGACTACTCGCGCGCCCGCGACGACATGTTCCAGGCAACGGATTCGTCGTGGGCACCGTGGTTCGTCGCGCGCTCCAACGACAAGAAGAAGGCGCGACTCAACATCATCACGCACATGCTGTCCCGCATCCCTTACGAATCGCTGCCGCGCCAAAAGGTCAAGTTGCCGAAGCGGCAAAAGCCCGGCGATTACCGAGAGACAACCTATCCGTTCAAGTATGTTGCCGAAAAGTACTGACGCGTCGCGAACCGCGCTGCTGTCGTCGCTGATCGCCTGCGTTGCCGCAGGGGGGCTGCAATCCGTTCCGGCACGCGCCGACGAGCTGTCGGACCTGCGCAACGCGGTGAGGCAGCTCGAGGCGCGGATCAACGCGCTGGAGGCCGAGCGCGCGGCCGCGGCGAAGGCCGCCGTGGAGACGAAGCCGGTGGCCGCGCCGCCGGGTCAGGTGCCGCCCGAAGGGGTGGCCACGTACGTGCCGCCCGCCACGGTGAAATCGGACGAGTCGTCGGCGCCGCGGGTGGACAACGCCGTCATCGATCCCGCGCTGACGGGCTTCTTCAGGATTCCCGGCACCGAGACGCTGATGAAGTTCGGCGGCTACACCAAGGTCGACTTCATCTACGACACCAAGCCGATCGGCAGCTTCGACTTTTTCGTCACGTCGCAGATCCCCACTTCCGGGCCCGATACGAACCGCGGCTCGCAGTTCACCGTGCAGGCGAAGCAGACGCGCATGAACGTCGACGTGCGGCGCGACACCGAATGGGGACCCGCGCGGCTGTACGTCGAGGCCGACTGGTTCGGAAACCCGAGCTTCGATTTCTCGCCGGGCAGCTACCAGTTCCACCTGCGCCACGCGTTCGGCCAGGTCGGGAACGTCGCCGCCGGCTACAGCTTCAGCGCGTTCATGGACAACGACGCGTTCCCGGACACCCTCGACTTCGAGGGCCCGAACTCGGGCGTCTATCTGACGAGCGCCTCCGCCCGCTACACGTGGAAGCTGGGCAAGAACTGGAGCGTCGGCGTGGCGGCCGAGGCGCCGGATGCGCAGGTCACCGCGCCCGTCGGCGGCGGCCGCTCGACGATGCCGGACTTCGTCGGGCGCGCGCGCTACGAGTCGGACGCCGGCCACGTGCAGATCGGCGGGGTGCTCCGGCGGATCGGCTGGCGCAGCGGCGGCGACGCGAGCGACACGGTGAGCGGCTACGGGCTCAACGTGGCGGGCAGCCTGAAGACCGTCGGCGACGACTACGCGGTCTTCGGCGGCGTCTGGGGCAAGGGCATCGCGCGTTACGTGAACGACATCTCGGGCCTCGGGCTCGACGCCGTCGTCAATCCGCAGGGGCAACTTGAGGCGCTCGAGGCTTACGGCGGCTACGCCGGCTACACGCACTACTGGAATCCGAAGCTGCGGTCCACGGCCGTGATCGGCTACCTCGGCATGGCCAACAAGCCGTTCCAGGCGCCTGCGTCCTTCGACAGCAGCCAGTACTACTCGGCCAACATCATCTGGAATCCGGTCGGCTCGCTCAACGTGGGC